>Ga0207422_1004744_pt1 | contig 10712 bp, 15 predicted proteins | sample MarCyaLeptolynsp_FD_187757 | JGI IMG/M metagenome (GOLD analysis project Ga0207422, IMG submission 187757) | Marine cyanobacterial communities from Panama - species 1 Leptolyngbya sp. (SPAdes) | ecosystem: Environmental > Aquatic > Marine > Unclassified | place: Panama: Panama City | collected... | reverse complement strand
TCGTGGATCAACCAGCCGACAGACGTACAGCGCACAACGGAGCCGGGCTCGAAGCCAGATAAGTAGCCCCACCCCGGAGACGGCTGTCTGCTGTCCTCCCACTCAATAACGACCAACGGGCAGCGGGCTTCATTCATCCTCCGAGCAAAGAAAAACCCCGCCCGGGCGGGGCGTCTAACTGCGTCGATCGCTGTCACACGCGAGGCACTTCACTGGCCAAGGGCTATAGTGACGCCCATTTCGGACAACAACTCTCGTATGGCGGCACTCGGGATCGTCAGCGCAACCTCGCTGCCATCTCTGGCTGAGATGCGGACTATCAGCTGCCTCGCGATGCCGGTTGCCAGCATTTCCCCGTTAAACCCGATCGCGACTGCCTCATAGAAGACGCAGCCGGACTCTGAGCACCTCTCAACTTCCCTTTCGATGGACTCAAGCTCGAGCAAATCGCCATTCGGCCCGCGAGCTTCCAAGTAGTACTTCCAGTTCCGAGCCCCATAGAGAGTTGACCAAAGGACAGAGACGCCGAACTGGCGGTCTTCTGTCAGGCGTTGGCCGACCAAACTCCAAAACTGCACACCATTCGGAGCCTCTCCGCCCTCATTTGGTATCGAGTAAGTGATGGTCAGCGGGTCGGAGCTCTCCTGCACCGCAACTGGGCCGAATCCTGGGGCCGGACTTCCCGAGAGGTCCGACGCGCAAGCCCCCAACGAGATCGCAGAAGCGAGCAGCAAGAAAACCCGGAACACGGTCACTCCCAAAATCGACTCACTCGTTTCATCACGCTAGCACGACAGAAACAGCGTTGTCGGATTGCCCAAATCGAGGGCCCGCAGGGGACGCGGAATGTACTTATTGACAGGTGATCTAATGCCTTGGCGTACCATTCATCGTTGTGGGGGCCACCGACAAGTAATGAACCTGTCGAACAAGAGTCCTGAAACCTGAACTCTGTTGTTGAAGTTTCCGCCCAGCACAAGAAGTCGACCCGAGATACTGCCTACGGCGATTCCAACGGTCCTAGCATCGTCGATCGGGCTTGGCCGTCCCATCACGGCAATGCAACCGATTGGGACTTCATTGATTGGCCCCGCACTCGCTTCCGTCCCCCAAGAATCCCAGACCTGTGGCGCGACTGAGTTCGGGCCCGCAATACCCGCCTCGACCATGACCCAGTTGAGAAACGAACTAGCCCAGGGTACCGAGTCGTCGCTTCCGGCTAGTCCATCGATCGAGTCATGGTATTGCTCGATAACCGGGTTCGAAGCGTCTCCCAAAAACTCACTAACGCCCATTTGCCCTATCGCAACCTCCAAGGCGCGCCGAGCATCCGAGTTCTCAACGAGAGCCAGCCGTTGATCCAATTGTTCACCGGTTAAGGTCCACCATCCAGCAGACCAAGCGCCACTCGGAAGCGGGCTGGTCTCGAGCGGTCGCTGCAGAAGCTGTTGTTGTGCTCTGGGTGTAAACTCAATGCCGGAGGCATCCTCGATGACAGCAATCGCCCATAACCTCTCCTCATTCGCTTCCTCTTGGTTCGGCTGACGTTCGAGCATATTGAACGCAGACTGAACCACGATCCGATCAACACCACGATCTTGCGAAAACCAGGTAAACAAAGCCGGCGCCGCGGCAACTGCTATTGGCACCATGATTGCGGCAATAGGCTTCCAAATCCACTCGAGACTAGGCGACTTATCGTTCGCGCGGCCGGCCCCCCGCTCATGACTTCGTCGACGCGCTGTCGTGAATGACGCCTTCCTGGCTGCCGCCCCTCGGGGAACGTATGCATGAGGCCAAACCACTATTAGTCGTTCCCGATTCCGCAATCAGCCGCCATCCACCCCCACATACTCGCAGAAGTGCAGCGCTATGTACGGCGGCATGTTGTTGTGGGGTTGATCGCCGCCGGTCACACCAAGAACGCCCGAGTACTGTCTGTCGAAGTCTTCAGAAGAAAAATCCCTGTTGATTCCAGCGGCGACAGGCTGCCCTCCTCCCGCCAAGAAATCATCCTGCGGCTCCGTTGCGCTTACTCGGATCGGGTGATTGTGTGCTGGCATTGTTTCGGGAGTGAGCTGTACGCTCTCTTCTCCACCTTGCTCGCCAAAGGGTCTATTCGTCAAACCACCCCCTTGACCGGCTCCCACTACAAATCGGCCCATTGATGCCTCGTGAGTGGTCCAGCCGAGATCCGTCGGGCATCCTTGGTCGGTGTCGATAAGAAGAATCGCTGTCCGCAGCAACTCAAGCTCAGTCGCAGATTGGTCCAATCGACGCAGCGCGTCTCCCGTCTGATCCTCGGCGGAGGTCAACCTCTCTAGCGCCGCGCGCAACAGCACCTCGGCGTCCAACAACTGCTGAGAGCGCTCGTCCAACACCTCGACCATCTCGCCCATGCAAACCAGAACGTCGATGCCCGACGAGTTTTGGTCTATCTGTCTGGCGCAGTCTTGCGCTAATCCGACAGGACCGCCGGTGGCGAAAATGAGAGTGCCAAAAAGACCGCCAAGTACGACCGTTGCTGCAGTTCGACGCATCTAGATATCTCCGCTATTGATGCATTGGGATCGCAAACATGATCGCTATTCTTGAATACGACGGTGCGGTAGCCGTTCCAAGCTAGCCAGCCGACGAAGCCCGCAATCAAGACGACCGCCACACCAATAGCAAGCTGTCGCAAGCCGCCACCCCCTTTTTGACTATAAGACGATAGAATATTCCCTTTCTAGGCCACGACAAGGGCTTTCAATGAAAAGGGCCGCCCCGAAAAGCGGCCTCGTGGTGGCCCTGCGGTGATCTAGGGACAGTTAGTCGGCTCCCACCCTCTTCACGAACTCGTCCATGCTGACGACACCTTGATCGTCATCCGTTTCTTCGTAGCCGTCCGGCTACCAAGCCCTAACGGCGCCGGTAAGCTCGTGAAGTCCAGCGATAGCCGACCTCGCACAATGGAACTCGACGATCTGGCCATTCTCGCGTGTCAGCTTGAGGATGCTGGTGCCGTCACTCTGGCACTTGGCGTTGGCCCAAGTGAAGTCTGTGATCATCCCGCTTCCTTCTTCTCCAGTTCGCAGAGGTGCCGGATCTTGAGTGACGACTTCGCTCAGGGCCCTTGAACGCGTATCAACCTTGGGCTTGACAACAGTTGAAAAAGTAGGCCGAGGGACCCGCACCAGCCCGGACACAACGACTCAGCCGGCGCAGGTCCCTATGATTCAGAGATCAAAACCTGAATTAACCTCCAAACAGCCTATTCTAGTGTGCCCTCCATCGAGTTCGTTCGCGCATGAACGCGCACGCCCGCAAAGCCCTCAGGAAGGTCAAACAGTGGATAAACCACCGTGATGGGTTGGAAGCCCTGAATCACGATTTGGCCAGGATCCGGCGGAATGGCCATGAAGTCAAAGTCGTAGATCCCATCGGCTGGCGGCACGATGTAGTACCATGGTTCTAATCGTGGGCTATGCCACCCACCTGTAGGAACTTGCCCCCTGGCAATCACCAAGACCCGGCCATCGTTGTCGATGGTGATGGTCTGAATCTCCACCGCGTCAACACTATAAACGAGCTGCGCAGATCCGGGATCTGTCGGAAGAATCTGAGGGCTGTACTCTGACTGCGCGTTGGCTGTTGTGATCAGCAATAGTAGAAAAGCGCAGCTTAACTTGACCGCTGATAGATACTTCATCTCGTTTCCCTTGTCTTGAGGTCAATCCAAACTACAGATAAGTCCTCCATGACATTCCTGAGGGCCGGACTGAGTGGAAGAGGTCAAGCAAACCTCACCGCATGTCGCGCCTGACAGGCTATGGAAGGTGCGTCTTTCCTATCAGTTGGAATGACATCAAAAAGTGGCTTTTGCCACATGACTAGGATGCGGCTGAAGGGGGCAACCGAGGCTGCCTGCCCCCATTTTGCGAGCGCCCTTGGAAGTCTCCACGCATGCCTATCCAGGTGGCCTCTTGGGCGCCTTAACCGAAAGTTGCGGCGCGCCTCGCCAAACGCTACCTTCTGGTTCGCAATTCCACTCCTGGGGGCCGCATGACCAAAGCGAAGCGAACCGAGCGTGTTACTCCGCTCGACCGGGTTTTCCTGCATCACGAGAAACCAAGGCATGATCCATACGAGACTCAAGGCCAGGTAATCGACTATCTTTGCTCAAGCGAAGAAGTAGTTCAGCTTGCCCGTGATATTGCTCAGCACGGCCTCAGCCCATTCGATCGGTTTGGCGTTATCAAAGATCATGACACAGAAGGAGATGACGCCACGTATACTGCCGCGGAAGGAAATTGTCGGCTCTGCGCGCTAAAGCTGATTACAGACCCAGAGCTGGCGCCTCCCGAGAGGAAGTCCTTTTTTGAGGCGCAGGCTGCCGCCTGGTCGCCAATCACTCAGATACCGTGCGTCGTTATTGAAGATCAAGATGACCTTGATCATTGGCTGAAGCGACGACATCACGGCTATGCTGGCGGAATTGGCCAAAAGCCGTGGAACGCAGATCAAAAGGCAAGGCACAGCGGCGCCAACCAACAGAAAAACGAACAGAGCCAAAAATACCACACCGCCAAGGATCAGCGCCCACATGGGGATTTGGTCCGCTACTTGCTTGAGGCGCTCTTCGCTCAAACCGAATGGGCGGTAGAGCGCCGCGACCTTTCGCATGAACGGCGTGAACACGTCGGGGCCTTGTTGGCTCATAGGCTGATGTCACTCCCGAGCCAACTCAATTCAGAATGACCTCGAAGTCACTGTAGCCACACCACCACATGCGGTGACTGCTGTCCCATGTCAGCCGCGCCTCAGCCAACGCCGCCGGGAACTAGTTCGCGAAGATCACAAACGGCGGGTCCTCTCCGCAGCCCACTCGATACCTATGGCTCTCGGTGAACGATCGAATATCCGAGGAGTCGATGCCTCGGGCAATAAGGGCGTCCTTTACGAGCTGTGTGCGCTGATCCAATAGCCGCAGCAGAAACTCCACTTGGGGAAACCAGCCGTATGGAGACGAGAAGAAATCGACGTGGATTTCCGGTTCAATTTGAATTGTGACGAAGTCGACACCCTCCAAAGCGATTGCCTCGTCAAGGACGCGATTGGCCTCCGGCGAGAGCTCGGTCTGTCGAGATCCATGGACGATCGTAAAGTGCGGCCGGAAATCACGCCCCAGAGACGGCAAGTGCGCACAGGGATCGACTGTTGGACTGCCGGAAGCGATTTGCACCGACGGCGCCAGCGTGAAAAACGCCAGGAACGCAACAACCATCGCGACGGCAGTTTTCATCGGTCTCGGCTCCCTTCACGCCACTCCCACGGCGGGATACAGTCCATGCCTTCTTGCCAGACGCCAAATCCATTGGCTTGAGCATTCTCCTGGGCGCCCTGATAGGTTCCATCGCTGTATTCTGGCCAATCCCAAGCATGACCTGACAGCACAAGCACCAGGCCGAGGTCGGTCGCTAAGGTGAGGCCGTCGCCTTCTGTGTCGATGCCGCCAGATACACCGTAGCGGCGAGCAATCGTTCTGCCGTACTGATCCGTGTCGACTTGCAGGCACGGTAATCCAGGGACCAGCGTGTTCCTCAGCTCGTCGGCCGCCAGTTCGCCCACACGCACCACCTCACCATCGCGCTCACACGTCTGCCCCAACTCCGGCGCATCGATCCGCCACAGCCTGATCACCTCGCCATCGAGCTCGAACGTATCGCCGTCGATCACGCGAATTTCTTGCGCGGTAGCAGGGGCGACAAATAGGTGAGCCGCTAATGAGCAGACCGCAACGTTTACCCATCGTCCCCAGATCATCTCAGCGTCCGCAACACGTTATTCCTGCGCCACGCCCAAGGTGATTCACAATCAAACTCCCAAACCCCAGATAGTCGCTCTTCTGCGATTCGTTGATCCATTGCGTATTGGCCATCGCTATAAGTCGCGTCATCCCAAGCCACGCCGGATCGAACCATCAACCAACCCAAGTCAAGAGACCCTGCCGTAGTGATGGCAGGCACTGAGCACCGGGCCACAGTGTGGCCTAATCCATTAGTCTCAACGGCAACGCAGTCTGTAAGGCCGCCTCGAAGGTTATGCTCTAGAAAGTAAGCAGCCAGCTCGCCTGCATCAAAAACCTGAGGCGGTTCTAGGGCGCGATCAAGACATGTCTGACCCAGCTCCGGCGCATCAATGCCCCAAATCTGAATTACCTCCCCGTTCCATTCGAACGTGTCGCCGTCGATGACGCGGATGTCCTGGGCCAGGGCAGGGGCGGCCAACACCATGAGCACGGTCACATACTTCAGGATCAATGTCATTGGCCCGACATACAGCTAACTCAGGAGCGCTTGCGGGGCACGAGATTGTGGGAACATTGCTCATCAGCAAAGCTGAGCGAAACTCTGTACCACGGCTCCTCTTCCATGAAAGAATCCAATTCAGAGCCCGGCAGTGTCAGTAGCCGGCGAACCTGGTCAATCGTCCAAACCTCGAGTAGTTCTTCTGCTGAACACGAGCAATAATCGCCATAACCATCAAATTCAGCATCTTCAGTCACGTATTCACGGTTGCATGCCGATGTGAACAGATGGCGGGCCCATCTAACAACTAACTCGTCCGACATGTCGTCGATTACCCGTTGTGGGAATACAAGCGAATCCTGACCCGTAGCGGATCCAGCCAGCAATAGCGCCGTTACCGCAAAGACCGTCCGCTTTATCAATTCAACTCCCCGCAGACTCGCCGCGCAAGATAGCGCCACCCCTACCCCCGCACGGCACCCAGCGCAGGCTGACCAGCATCGGCTTTTGGTGAACTCGCCGGCGACCCAGCCGGAATCTGCATCGCCGACAGCAGCTGGCTAATCACAAACCCGGGCACCGAAACCTGCGTCCGCGTCCCGTCCCTTGCGGCGATCTGAAACGAGAATTGTGACGACGCCGCCGCTACCAAGTCCTGCTCAGGTATATAGATGTTGATTCCCTCTCGGTACTGACAGCCTGGACCGGAGCAGCTCACGACCTCTCTGTCGACTTGACGGACCTCCAGCGCTTGGCCACCGAGAGAGTTAGCGCTCGTATAGAATTTCCAACGGTCTGCCCTGTAGGAAGTCCACCACTGAACGAAGAAAACGCGGTTGGGGGCTTGCCTTGCCTGGCGCCCATACAGACCCCAGATTTGTCGCCCGTCCGGGCCAACGTAGGGCGCAGTGTCGATCGAGTATTGAACGTAGATCGCGTAAGGATCGTCTTCGATCTCCACCGAACCAAATGAAGGCCCGTCGTTGACGGCTAGGCCGGGAACACAAGCCGCCAGCAACAGCGCCGCAACAGACAACGCCAACCACCGCTTCATCGATTCCCCCCGGTTTCGTTCACCAGCAAGCTACCACGAGAAAGCGAGAAAATGTCAAGGTGAGATGGCAACCAAGCGCACCCTACGGGCCTGATCTGACGCCTAACCCAGAGTGTTCAAGAAGTCCAAGTGCCCCATACCAATGATATCCAACACCACGACCACCAAGACGATCACCAGCAAAACGAGCCAGAGCCCCGTTAGCGTGTCTTCTTTGCCCGCTTTGCGCCGTGCCATGATTGCCTGTGGCGTCAGATCTTCCCGCGGTGGCTCTGGCGCACCGTCGCCGTCAATGTCGACTGGCGATGCGGCACCGATAGCCATAGCGTGAATTGGCTTGCGCACATGGTGCAGCTCGTCGGTGTTTCTGCGGATCTCGAGAATCACAAGACCGAAGAGCACACAAACGCCCCCGAAACCCAATACAAAGAACCCTGACAGGGCATACGCACTAATATCGACTAGGCCGAGCACCATAATGACGACGCCGACAAAGACACATACTGATCCCGCTTCGCTTCGATGGTAGGTCGGCGTGCGCAAGGAGTGCCTCATTGCGAGATCGAATACCTGATTACCAAGCTGCTTGGTGTTGGCCCGATCTCAACAAACTCCTCGAACACGAATCCTCGAATGTAGGTAGAGCCAGCTGCCAAGAACTCGTCACTGTCGCCATCATAGAGGCGATAACTCAGTCTCCCACGGGCGCACGTTGCAGCGCCGTCAATGACGGTATACTCAGGCGCTTGTGACCGAAACCGCCAATCCTCAATCTCACAGTGACCTGATCCTTCAGCGGCCCGGTCATAGCACGCGAGTCGCTCGGCATCGTCAGATATGCCGTCACAGTCTTGCGCCGCAGCGACCGCAGGCAATGCGCCTAAAACGAGCGCAGCCAAGATTAGCCTCATCCGTCTCCCCCCAACAAACGGAGCGAGAGCCTACCACGATAACGCGAACATCCGTCAAGCCGTGGCGTCAAAAGCCTCTTCAAACCGCGCAGTCACCGTGAACACATCGTCGCCCATCTCTGGCCTCGGAGGCGACCATTGTGGGCACCGGAACTGTATCGCGGCTCCATATCCAGGCGGCTGCCAATCGAACAGCTCGTTGCCACCCCTAGCATCCAGAAAGCCGACAATGGCGTCGGCGTCCACCCGCGTCAGCGTATCCCAGGTGAGCGACCAGACCGTCCGCTTGTGGCTCAGCCCGTTCCTTGCCACCTGCCGATAACCGTCACCAAATCGCGCCTCTAGCAGCCGGACCTCATTGTCTGGCGCTGAACCAACGGTGGGCGGTGAAGGCGGCGAAAAGATCGGATTGGCCATCAATACGGATTGCTGATGCCACCGACACGACGCTGCTCCGCGATCTCGCGCTGGATCACGCTTCGCACCATCCGCTCGGTTTCGCGACCAATGCTCGCTCTAGCCGCCTGGTCCATTTCGCCGTTCTGGTTCACAGAGTTGCCCGTCACGTTGATGGTCTGGTTGAAGACGATCCCGTTGTCACCGCGCATCCGGCTATCGCCCTGCATTAGCACGCGCTCATTGCGGCGGATGACGGTTAGGCGCTCGTCGCCGGCCAAGCTGGCACGAGTGAAGCGCTGAAAGTCATCGCCGCGCCCGCCAGCGTGCTTGACTCCAACCTTGGGTGTGCCGCCGAAGCCGAGCAGCGACCCGATACCGCCGATCAGATCGCCGAAGAAGTTTCCGCCTCGTCCACCACCGCCAAAAGATTCCAAGGTCGCTTGTTGAATAGCCAGACGCGCCAGATCCTCTGCAATGCCGGCCAGAACCTCACGGAAGCCCTCGCCGTTGAGAATCGCGCCCTGGAGCGCTGACGAGAACGCGCCGCCGACCTGACGCCACTCATCGGCAACTTCATCAGCGCCATCGGCGACCTTCTTGAGTTGGTCCTGCGCCTCTTCGCCCTTGCCCTTGACCCTCCCCAGGCTCTCAGAGAACGCGTCCGTCGCGCCGGTCGCAGACGTTACGGCCTGCATGTAGCGGTCTTCGATCCGCAGGATCTGCTCCGCTTGACTGAGGCGGAGCCGTTCCAACTGGTCAGCAAGCTCCCGGGCCCGCTCGGTATCCCCAGCAAGGAACGCGTCCATGCGGGCTTCGGTAAGCTGGCCCTGAATGTCGGTGTACTCGGCCAACACCGCGTTGATCTCTTGCTGCATGCGGAACGCGTCGTTGCCAGCAGCGACGAAATCCGTGTAGCGGCCAGTCAGGTCTTCGGTGATCTCGCTCAGGCTACTCGTGGGCGCCGCGACCGCATCCAAGCCGGCAGCGAGGTTGTTGGTCTGTCTTGTCGCCTCCGCCATCTGTCCGTGGAGATCAGAGATATCCCCTTCCATCGACACGATGTTCTGGTTGGCGGCCACGATCTCACCACTGAGCCGGCGCAAGTCGTGCTCATGCTCAGCGAAGGTAGCCCGCGTTGGTGCGATCCCCGCCAACTCGCGCTGAAGCGCTTCAACCCGGTCCTGTTCGGCTTGGATATCTACCCGCAGCGAGGCGATCCCGCGCTGCCCCTGCGCGCCGATCAAGCGAAGCTCGGCAGCCGCCGCTTCGTTGGCGCCCTGCGCCATCAACTCATATGCCTCAGCCAGCCGCCGAGCCACCTGCTCGCTCTCCGCGCCGACGCTGTTCGCGGTGCGCTGATTAACGATCAGCCCGGCAAGGGCGCCAGTCACGGCGCCGATACCTGCGCCCCAAGGCCCGAACGCCGCGCCAAGGCGCAAACCAATCAACGTCGTTCCGACAACGACCACGGCGTCCATGTTTTCCGCCATCAGCGCCAGGCCCTCGACGACAACTGAGATGCCATTCACAAAGTCCGGGCTGACAACCACTGCGCGCACACGGTCAATTGCCTCAACAAACCGGTCGCTGGCGCCGGAACCGTCGTCCAATGTCCCAACGACCCGCAGCATGTCGTTTTGAAGCTGCTTAACCGCCTGAGCGATCGTGCGCGGCATCAGGCCGTAGGTTGCCTCAACATCGTCGGCGACTGCTAACAGCGCCTCGGAGATCACGTCAGTCGTCAACTGACCTTCGGCGGACAGTTCGCGCAACTCTCGGATCGTGACGTCACCAAATGTTCCGACCTCGTTCAGGCCGTCCATCAGAGCGTTCCGAAGCCCCTGCAGGTTTTCACTGAGGCTTCTGAACTCGTCTCCGCGCAACTCGCCGGATGCCAGGGCCTGCGAGAACTGAACTACGCCAGCCGCCGCCTCTTGGGCCGTGGCGCCGCCGATCTGAATCGATTGCTGGACAGTCTCTGTCAATTCAAGAAGGTTCTGCTGCGACAATCCAAGCTGGTCGGCGCTTCGGGCGACACGCGCATACAGCTCAACCGTC
>Ga0207422_1004740_pt1 | contig 10726 bp, 9 predicted proteins | sample MarCyaLeptolynsp_FD_187757 | JGI IMG/M metagenome (GOLD analysis project Ga0207422, IMG submission 187757) | Marine cyanobacterial communities from Panama - species 1 Leptolyngbya sp. (SPAdes) | ecosystem: Environmental > Aquatic > Marine > Unclassified | place: Panama: Panama City | collected... | reverse complement strand
GGCCATGAAGCCATGGATGACCGATGCTGAAAGAACCTCGCCGGAATTTTCGAGCGCGTTCAGTCTGTCGATGAAGCCGCGCATCGGCTGAAGGCTGGTCGGCAGAACGTCGATCATGCGCACATCGAAGACGCATGTAACGGGAGCGATTTCGCCGCGGGCCGCTCTGAGGGTCAAATCTGCGCAAGTCTCACCGGTTTCGACAAAATCCGTGTGCGGAAACTCCTTGAAGACAGTGATGATGTCGGCGTTTTTCGTGCGTTTTTCACTCAGGTGGCTATGCGGATCGAAGGTCGCGCCGATCCGGCAGTCAGGGCCAGCGATCTCGCGTGCGGCCTCCAGCAGATCGCCTTCGCAGTCAACGCAGCCATCGGCGATCATGGCGCCGTGCAAACCGAAGACGACAGCGTCGAGCGGCAACGCCGCCTTTAGTTGGCCGAGAACTTCCGCGCGCAGGCGCTGCCAAGTCGGCGCGTTTACAAGGCCGCCGGGTTCGGCCCATGTCGCGGTTCCTTCGATCAGCTCGATCTCGCCGCATGCGGCGCGCTTGCGCAAGGCAGGGAACACGGCGCTGCAAAGCGTCGGTGTTTCCGGGTGTTCGCCGGGCGGTGCATAGAAGCTCTGTTTAAAGTCCGAAAAGTCCGTCCTCAAAGGAGAAAAAGTGTTGGTCTCGGTCGCGACGGACGCACAAAAAACGCGCATGAAAACCCCGGTCAGAATGAAAAGATGGCGAGGGGAGCCGGAGCTCCCCAAGCCAGGGAGGACCCTCGGTCAGTTCAGGTAGCTGCTGCCGTTGGCAGCTTCCACTTCGCTCTTGAAGAGCGTGAGCAGTTCGGTCGCCTTGGCATCGAGGTTCTCGGCAACATGGGTCTCGAAGGCCGGTTGCGTTGCGCCTGCCATGGCCTTGCGCTGATCGTCCGTCAAGGCAGTTACCTCGATCTTGTCCATCAGGCCCGCAAGGCCCCGGTCAGAGGCTTCGATGATACGCGAGAGACCACGGCTTGCAGCGACGCAGTTTTCCGCCGCAACCCGCAGGGTGTCCTGCTCCGCTTCACTCAGTCCTTCGAAGAATGCGCGGTTGACCATGAAGGTGTACGGCGAGAACAGGTGGTTGGTCAGGGTCATGTATTTCTGGACTTCGGCGAAGTTCGCGAAGGAAATGATCGGGACCGGGTTCATCTGTCCGTCGATTACGCCGGTCTGAAGGCCGGAATAAACCTCGCCCCAGCTTAGCGGATAGGCTTCCGCGCCAAGCGCCTGGACGATCTTCTGGTGCGAGGGCAGCGTCATTGTGCGGATGCGGATGCCGTCAAAATCGTCGAGATCCGCGATTGGCCGTTGGGAATTCGTGACGGCAAAGAAGCCGCCCGTGTCCGGAAATCCGAGCACGACGACGTCGCCGAGCGTTTCCTCGATGTCTGCCGCCAGCGCTTCACCGAACGGACCGTCGAAAACGGAATAGGTGGACGCATTGTTGGCAAAGGCAAAGGGAAGGTTCAAAACGTCGATGCGCGGGTAGTAACTGGCAAGCGCGCCTGTTGATGTCAGTGTCGCCTGGATGACCCCGTTACGCACCTGGTCGACATGCTCGGCTGCAGACCCGAGCTGGTTGGAGCCGAAGACCTCGACGGTCACGCTGCCATTGGTGTCGGCAGCGACGATGTTTGAGAACACCGCCGTACAGGCGTGGGCCGGGTTTTCGAACGGGTCGGTCTTGTTGTCATGACCGAAGCGGATGACGCCGCCCTCGGCCAGTGCAGTGGTTGCGGTCAGTGCGAGCACGGCGCCTGCAACGAACCCCTTCTTCAAAGTCTTCATGATTACCTCCTCAGTTGAAGACGTGGTCTATTGGGCAAATCCGAAGGCCCGCGGCAGAAACAGCGCCGCGTCCTCCCAGAATGCGAACAGAAACAGGATGGTGACTTCGGCGATCAGGAACGGCGTCAGCTTGACTGCGATCCGTTCCAGCTTTTCCCCGGTAACCGAGGACAGCACAAACAGGCAGGCACCGACTGGTGGCGTCATCAGGGAGATGTTCAGTGCCAGGACGAAGATGATGCCCGCATGGATCGGTTCGAGGCCGATTTGCTCGGTGAGCGGCACAAGGACAGGTGCCAGAATGATCAGGATGGCCGTGATGTCCATCACCATGCCCACGATCAGCAGGATCCCGATGATGATGGCGATGACCGCATAGGGGTTTTCGGAAATGCCCAGCACCGTTCCGGCAAGCATCTGCGGGATGCGCTCAAAGCTCATCCACCAGCCGAGAATGCCGGCAAATGCAATGATCACAAAAATGACGCCCGTGATGCGCGCCGTGCGCACAAGCATCGAATAAAACGCGCGTACGTTGAGAGTCCGATACACGAAAACCCCGATGAAGAGGGCATAGGCAACGGCGATCGACGCCGCTTCCGTCGGCGTGACGACGCCGCCGAGAATGCCGCCCAGAATGATGATCGGCATCAGGAGTGCGGTGAGCGACGAGACGAACGTGTCCCAGACCTCGCGCATGGTGGCGCCCCGGGCTGCCTTGGGAAGGTTCTCGCGTTTCCCGCCGATGACGATCACGCCCATGCAGACGAGGCAGATGACGAGCCCGGGCAGGATGCCAGCCGCGAACAGGCCGCCGATGGAGACTCCCATGAGCGATCCGTAGACGACCATGAGACCAGATGGGGGGATGGTCGGCCCGATGATCGAACCCGCGGCGGTGACGGCGCAGGCGTAATCGCGCGAATAGCCTTCCTTTTCCATCGCCGGAACCAGCGTCCGGCCAAATGCGGCAGCGTCTGCAGTTGCCGATCCGGTGAGGCCGGCGAAGAAGACAGAGGCAAGCATGTTGGTGTGGGCGAGGCCGCCGCGAAAGCGCCCGACAAGAACCTGTGCCAGCTTCACAAGCCGGTCGGTTATGCCGATACCGTTCATGATCTCACCGGCCAGGATGAAGAACGGCATGGCAAGGAAAGGGAAGATGTTCAGGCCGTTGAAGATCTTGCTTGGGCCTATGGCCAGGAAGTTGGGACCCCCACCCATGTCAATCAGTCCGACGACGCCTGCAAGCCCGATGGCGAATCCGATCGGCATTCCGAAAAGGATCAGGAGGACAAAGGTAACGGCGACAATCATGCGCTCGCCTCCACGGCCGTGTCGAGCTGAAGGCCCTGATCGCGCAGCAGGACCAGGACGAGCTGGACGATCGCCAGGAAGGCTGAGGCAGGAACGGCCCAGAAAAACGGCTCCAGTGTCGCGCCGAAGATCATTGCCTGGCGGGATGCGCCGCTCTGGGCAAAGCCGACGCCGAACCAGAGCACATAGGCAAAAAGAGCGATCGCCAGCAGGTCGATCACGATGAGCACGCCGCGCCGGACGGGGAAGGGCAACTTCATCAGGAAGGATGTCAGGCCGATATGCTCGCGTCGGGCGATGCCGGACGAGACCGCCAGAAGGGCCGCCCAGATCATCAGGTAGCGGGCAAGTGTTTCCGGCCAGGGCAGCTGCCAGTGGAACCAGTAGCGGTCGATGACGCCGATCCAGACATCGATGACAAGCGCCAGCATCAGGACGGCAACAATCGCCTCGATCAACCGGTTCAGCGATGCCCCGATTCTTTCTGCCAGGATTTTCACGTTTGCCCTCCCGCATGAAACTCCGTTAGATAATTTCGCGGGATTGTGGACTGAGTCAAGGTATTTTTGTCACTAAGTTACAAAAATACCTGTCTGATAAGCTAAATCGGTGTGTTTATTGACCGTTTTTTGTAACCGAGTTACAGAATGGGGGCGAGGTAACATGCAAGCACGATTGAAGATAGACGAGGGACTGGGACATGCGGCTGTCGACGTGATTTCCAATTTGAGGAAATCCGACGGTCAACTCTCGGCCAGGGAACAGAAGGTCGCCGATTTCGTATTGGCGAACCTGGAGCGGATCAGCGCCATGACGATTGCCGAGGTGGCAAAGGCGTGCGATGTCAGCACGCCGACCGTGGTGCGGTTCTGCCGGACAATGGGGTGCGACGGGTTTCGGGAATTCAAGATCCGGCTGGCGCAGAACCTTGCTGTCAGCCTGCAATATCTTGATGTTGGTGATCGGCCGGAATCAGAGACGAGCTCCGGATTCCTGGACCAGGTGATCGGCGCGCTTTCCGCCTCGTTGAATGTCATGCGCAAACAGCTCGACGGAGATGTTTTCGAGGCGGCCAAAGATCATATTGCCAACGCGCAAACCGTGCTTGTCGGCGGTGTCGGTGGCGGTTCATCCATGCTGGCGCAGGAAGCTTCCAACAGGCTGTTCCGTCTCGGTGTTCCGACGATAGCCGTCTCCGACAGCTACCTGCTTCAGATGCGAGCTGCTACTCTTTCGAAGTCTGATGTCATCCTGCTTGTTTCCTCCAGCGGGGAAGCGGATGAAATCGTGAGTGCCGCAGAAATCGCGGCCGGTTACGGTGCGGCCACACTGGCGATCACCAGGTCGGGCAGCACGCTTGCGCGTTCCGTCGATTGCGCCTTGCAGATCGATCTTCCGGAAGACCCGGATATCTACAAGCCCACAGCGTCCCGCTACGCTTATCTGGTCATCATTGACGCTCTTGCCATGGCGGTCGCCCAGCTGCGGTCCGACCACACAACGGAGAATCTGCGCCGCATCCGGGCCTCCCTGACAGCCTATCACGGGCGCACGGGGCCGCAGCCGCTTGGGGACTAGAGCGAGTTGCGGAACAGATTCCGGTTTTCCTGATAAGGTTCAGTTTTTAATAGGCAATTTGTGTCGCAAGGTGCTTCAAGTGCAACGTGAGCAGGCCTGTCCAGTTCATGTGCTTTGTGAGCGGCTTAAACAAGTGATTCAAGGCGCTGACACGCGCATGACCGGTATGCGGACAGAGCAGCAAATGATCCCTTGCTTCCATTTCCACGCGGAGTAGTCTGCGGGGCCTAACCGCAGGACGAACTTCATGACACTACTCGTTGTCGGCGCCGGAATTTCCGGCCTCTCCACCGCCTGGGCGCTCACCAAACGCGGCATCCCGGTCACGCTTCTGGAGCAGGGACCGATCCCCAATCCGCTGTCCGCTTCGGGCGACCAGCACCGGATCATCCGCCGGGCCTATGGCGGGCAGGGCGGGTATCAAAGGCGCATCGGCGATGCTTATAACGCCTGGGATGAAATGTGGGACGACCTTGGCAACAAGCATCTGGTCGACACCGGCTTCATGGTGATGTCACAGTCCGAAGACGATGGCGGCGAGGACTATCGGAAAGGGCTGGTCGAGGGCGGTTACCCGTTTCAGGATCTGACGCCCGCTGAGACTGCCGCACGGTTTCCCTTCGTCGACCCTGAAACCATCCGCTACGGTCTTGTCAGCGACGAAGGCGGTGTTCTTCTTTGCCAGAAAATCGCATCGGACCTGCGAGACTGGTTGCGGGCACAGGGTGCCGATGTGCGTGAGAATGCGGAAGTCAACGCTGTAGATCCTGCCGCAGCGTCCGTGACACTCGCCGATGGTCAGGTCCTGACCGGCGATCATGTCATTGTTACCGCCGGAGCCTGGACGCTCGGCCTCTTTCCCGAACTTGCAATGAAGCTGACCACCTACCGGACGGCGGTTGTCTACCTGACGCCGCCGCAGGATCTTGCAGAGGCGTGGAAGCGTTCGCCGGCGATCCTCGATCCCGGTGGTCCCGTTGATGGCTACATTCTTCCACCCGTCGCCGGGACGGGTCTCAAGTTCGGTGCAGGTATTCACAAGTACAAGGCGCCGCCGCAACAGGACAGGGTTCCGAAGGCGGGGGAAGGCGAGGTCCTGCGCAATCACTTCTCACCGCCATTTTCGAGGATCGAGGAATACCGGGTCGACGACGTGGTGACCTGTGCCTACACGTTCACGTCCGACGAGCACTTCTTCGCCGCGACCGAGGACAAGGCAACGATCGTCTCCGCCTGCTCCGGGCATGGCTACAAGTTCGGTGCGGTTGTCGGTCAAAAGCTGGCAGAGGGATTTGTCTCGAAGGATATGGCTTCGGCGCAGAGATGGTTGGAAGCGCGGGACTAGGGTCAGGACCCATTTTTTTGGATGAATTGGTAAAGGTGAATTTGTTCGGATACGAGGCGCAAAGCTGCGGGAAACCGTCCGGTTTCCAGAGATTTGCAACGACGTTGCCGGGCAAATTCACCCTATCGCTCCGGGACGCAAAAACGGCTTCGGTCTGCTTCGTCGAACCGCTCAACCGGGCAGGAAGCCCGCTTGTCGCGCTTTTCCTTGCAGCTCATCGCCGTTTGCTGCGCCAATTCAACCAAATGAATGAGTCCTGACCCTAGAGGCGTAGCAGACGGTTCGGGTCAGCGACGGGATCCAATCGCTGATGCATCGTGTGCACTTGCCGCATTAGTGACTTCGGACATGTGAGCCCGATCGCCAGAGCCGCTCCATAAGCACAAATACGTGTTGATTATTCATACCTGAGAAAATAGGTTTGCCGACGATGGTTCTTGCAGAATGAAAACGGCTGCAAGATGAAAAGGGAACACGGTGAGGAAGAGCCGAAAGGGCGCTAAATCCGTGACTGCCCCCGCAACTGTGAGCGGTGAGCAACCCCGATGAATGCCACTGGGCCCTGTCGAACAATGGCCCGGGAAGGTACGGGAAAGCTTGGACCCGCGAGTCAGGAGACCTGCCATCGCAACCTTAACTTGACCGGGCGGGGTGTCCCGGTGGGAGACGTCCATGTGTGAAGCGGTTCAGCCGTTAGAAAATATGGTTCTGCCAGATCCCCGTCCATGCGGAGGGGGCGATGCGCCAGACCATAAGACCATCCCGGGTTCGGGAAAGTCACACCAGACCTAGCATCGGCGGTTTGCTGATTTCGGTCGCCGCATCATGTCCGGGAACGGACTGATGGCGCGGCACATTCCCAATGGTGAAATGCCCCAGGGCCGGCCTTCGTGCCTGACCGAGATGAGCGTTGCAGCTCTCGCCGCAGGCGCGCTCGCGGTGTCAGGTGTCCTTTGGCTGCTGATCTGGGCGGTGCTGTGATGGCGGCGGTGCTGGAACTGCGCAACCTTTCACTCGGCTATCCGGAACTCACGCTGTTCAAGCACTTGTCGCTGGACGTGGAGGCAGGCACGACGCTGGCTGTCGTCGGTGCAAACGGCTCCGGCAAGAGCACATTCGTCAAGACGCTGCTCGGGTTGATGGACCCGCTTGCCGGACGACTGAACTGGCCGTCCGGGTGTCCGGACGAGATCGGTTACCTGGCCCAGCTGACGGAATTCGACAGGCGCTTCCCCATCCGCGTGCGCGACCTGGCCGCGATGGGGGCCTGGCGCGGTTTCGGGCTTTGGTCGGGTCTCGGTCGATCCGGCCGCAAACGCGTTGCAACCGCTTTGGAAGAAGCCGGTATTCCTGACCTGGCAGACCGGTCGCTGCACACGCTTTCCGGAGGACAATTGCAGCGGGCTCTCTTTGCCAGGGTTATCCTGCAGGATGCCCCCCTGATCTTGCTGGACGAGCCTTTCGCGGCAGTCGACCAGAGCACCGAGGCCCACTTGCTGTCGATCATAAAGCGCTGGCGCGACGAGGGCCGCGCGGTGGTGCTTGTCGTGCATGACCTGTCTTCAGTTCTTGATCATTGCAGTCACGCGCTGCTCCTGGGGAACGGAACGGCGACACATGGTCTTGTGGATGAAGTTCTGACGCCAGACCGGCTCGTGGCGCAGGGTTATCTTTCGCAAAGCCAGGCATCCTGGATGTTTAAAGGTTCGCTTAATCAAGGGGAGCGGGCTCATGTTTGAACTGTTCGCCGAGATGTGGAGTTTCGCCTTCATGCGGCGCGCCTTCGTGGCGACGACGGTGCTGTCGGCTTCCGTTGCTCCCATTGGCGCTTTCCTCGTTCTGCGGCGCCTGTCGCTTGCAGGCGAAGCCATGGCCCATGCGATCACGCCCGGTATCGTGATCGGGTTCGTGGCTACGGGCCTGTCGGTAATGTCGCTGCTTGTCGGTGGACTGGTCGCGGGCGTCGGCGTCGCCATCCTGACGGCCTTGCTTGCGCGCAAGACGATCCTGCGCAGCGATGCGAGCCTGGCCTCGCTCTATCTCATTGCCCTTGCCGTCGGGATCTTCATCCTGTCTGCAGCCGGGTCGGCAGTGCCGCTCAAGAGTTTCCTGTTCGGATCGATCCTCGGGATCGATGATGCTTCGATGATGCTCGTCGGTGGCGTCGCAACGGTAACGCTTGCTGCCTTTGCCGTTCTTCTGAGACCGCTCATTGTCAGTACCTGCGATCCCATTTTTTTCGAGGCCCAGACGCGGCGGCCCTGGCTTGTCGATCAGGGTTTCATGCTGCTTCTGGTTCTAAACCTGCTCGCAGCGTTCAAGACGCTGGGGACATTGATGGCGGTGGGCCTGATGATCCTGCCTGCGACAGCGGCGCGCTATTGGGCCAGCACGATCACGGGTCAGCTTGTTCTTGGCTTTGTGTTTGCGCTCGCAAGCTGCTGGATCGGCCTGACGCTTTCCTACCTTTTCCCGGAAACACCGTCCGGGCCGGCGATCGTGCTGGTTGCCGGCGGCTTTTTCCTGATTTCGGCCCTGTTCGGGCCGCTCGGCTTTGGCGGCCGGTTGCGCAAACCGTTCGCACGCAAAAAACCATCTGTTGAACAATCCTATACGGAAGAGAGAATCCAATGACCTTTTTGAAAACCCTGGCTGCAGGTTTGATGGCCTCATCGCTGATGGCGGCTTCATTGCCGGCCAGCGCACATGACGATTTGAAGATTGTCGCCAGTTTCTCCATTCTCGGTGACATGGTGGAACAGGTGGTCGGCGACCATGCCGACGTGACCACCATCGTTGGTCCGGACGCCGATGCGCATGTTTATCAGCCTTCCGTCGCCGATGCGCGCGCCGTGGCCGAGGCTGACATCATCTTCGTCAACGGCCTCGGGTTCGAGACCTGGTCCGAGACCCTGATTTCCGAATCCGGCACAGAAGCCGCTGTCCACACTGCGACGGAAGGGGTGACGCCGGTGATGGTTGACGGAGAGACCGACCCGCATGCGTGGAACTCCCTCTCGAATGGTGTCATCTACGTGCGCAACATTGCCGATGCCATGTCAGAGGCGGTGCCGGATCACGCCGACGATTTCAAAGCGAATGCCGAGGCTTACATCGCAAAGCTTGAGGCGCTCGACAAGGAAACCCGCACACGTCTGGCTGCGCTTCCGGAAGACCGCCGCACAGTCGTGACAGCACACGATGCCTTCGGCTATCTGGCAGACGCCTATGGTCTGACCTTCCTCGCACCTGTCGGCATCGACACCGAAGCGGAGCCATCCGCCCGTGACCTGGCCGTCCTCATTGCACAGCTCAAGGAGCAGGGGGCAGCGGCATTGTTCGTCGAGAACATTACCAGCCCCGCTCTCATTCAGCAGATTTCGGACGAGACGGGTATCGAAATCGGCGGACGTCTCTATTCCGATGCGCTGTCGGAGCGTGGCGGACCGGCGACCGGCTATCTCGCCATGTTCCAGCACAATCTCGGCACGTTGCTCGACGCACTTGGAAACAACAACAGCTGACACATTTTCAAGGAGCGGCGCCATATGCGCCGCTTCGGATCGTTACCTGGACGGGCCCGGCCAGCGGGCCTGTCCGAACAGGATCGGCAGATCCAGCATTCGCCCGCCACCGGAGCGCGTGTGAGGAGGTTTGCTGCTTCCTCCCGCAGGGTCCATTGCCTCAGCAGCTGCGCGCACTTCCGGCGGCCCGGCTGCCTTGCCTTTGGCCAGTTCATCCGCGATCCAGCGCGCCACCTGTGGCGCCGACACGCTTGTGCCGGGCATTGCAACGAACGAGCCGCTCGCGGACCCGGCACTCACCACACCCGGCATGACGATACTGTCATTGCTCTGGGCGGATGCGTCCGGCCCGGTTTTGGCGGGGTTGTTGGTTGGGCCGGTAGCGGAGTAAAACGTGATCGGGCTGTCTTCCCTCGGGTCCGAATTGACGAAGCCGGCAACGACGACGGTTCTGTCACCACTGGCAAAGCCGCTCAATGTGCCCTGGCGCCGGACCAGTGCCGGGGTCGCAACCGGGTCGTATCCCAGGCGTCCGCCGATCAAACGCCGGTCTAGAGGATTGATCGGCAGGCCAGGCTCGTAAAACTCTGCATAGAGCGGATCATCGAAAAAAGACTGCCGTCCGAACACCGGATATCCAGGCAGCGTCTCGTCCCGGATGACCCAGGCCTTTGCGCGGACGTCTCCGGATTTTTCCGGCGCTTGGAGCCGCATCTTCCATAGGCCAGGCGGCGCGAAAGGTCCGACATTTTCCGGGCTGTCGGTGGCATAAAGCAACACGCCGAAATGACCGCGCTTGAACGGGCCGACATTCGCTCCAAGGAAATAGACAAGCCCCAGTCGCTCGTTCTGCTCGTTGAGCAACTCCTGCCAGGCAACGGGATGGTGCGAGGGGACCTCAACAGGTTCGATCCCACCCGGTCCATCGACGGCAAGCGTGACAAAGTCATCAGGAACCGTTCCTTGCTCATCCAGCCAGATTTGCAACGCTGACAGGCTCCGGTCGGCGGGCTGGACGCGCCAGTCAAGAGATTTCTCGCGGGCAGGATCGCCACAAATCTCTATGCGCGCGTGGCAACGGCTCTCGTTTCCGTTTCCGGCCGGGAGTACAAATTCACATTTGATATTGTCATGTGACGCCTTGCTC
>Ga0207422_1004739_pt1 | contig 10726 bp, 7 predicted proteins | sample MarCyaLeptolynsp_FD_187757 | JGI IMG/M metagenome (GOLD analysis project Ga0207422, IMG submission 187757) | Marine cyanobacterial communities from Panama - species 1 Leptolyngbya sp. (SPAdes) | ecosystem: Environmental > Aquatic > Marine > Unclassified | place: Panama: Panama City | collected... | reverse complement strand
TGGGTCGTTATCACCGCAAGATAGCTCAACGGGAGTCATCTTTAGATCTCCTGTTGGCTCGAACGTGTGATCGGGCCCGCCGATCAGGCCACCGCTGTACCCGACGATCAAGCCATAGCGGCGGGGATAGCGGAACGCGTGGTCGGTCGCTAGGCACGCGCCCTGAGAGAAGCCTCCGAGAACACATCGATCTGGAGGGAAGCCCAACTCCGTCAGTTGGGTGAGCAATGCTTCGATTAACGTGTGTGCGCTCTCAACTGCGGCGACGTTCAGTTCCAGGGGCGACGTGAAGAGCTGCGGGTACCAGGAGTCTTTAGCGGCCGCGGGAGCGAGGTAGCAGATGCCCGGCAGGTCAAACGCATCCGCCAGTGAGATAATGTCGAGTGGACCCGCACCGCGGCCGTGCAACAGAATCATCACGATCTTCGCATTGGCCATCGCCTCACCGGCGTGCAGGATCGGCTGCCCGCCATGTGGGGGCGGGCATTGGGATGTATCGAACTGGCTAGTCTCGCGTACTTCCACGGGTCAGCGCTCGTCAAGAGGCAACAAGTGTGCCTCGATCTCAGCTCGCCGCGGTTCGTGCTGGGGCGGCAGTACCAGGTGTGCCGCGAGCTTGTCCATCGGTTCATCCACCCCGAATCCCGGCCCATCGGTGGCGATCTCGAAGATCACCCGGCCTGGCACTCGAAAGTAGATCGAGTGGAAGTACATCCGGTCGATCACCGGTGTCGCCGCGGTATTCGCCATGGCGAGCCGGTCGGCGATCTCCAGTTGGGCGGTGTCGTCGGGCACGCGCCAGGCGATGTGGTGAACCGTGCCCGCACCCATCGGGTGCTGGGGGCTGTCAGGGCCGTCAATGAGTTCGAGTCGCCGTCCAGGCCCGCCGTCGAGCAGTGTGAACAATTGCCGATCGCCGTGGCATTCTCCGGCCTCGAACCCGAGCACGTCGACCAGGAAGGTGCCCGTTGTTTCGGCTTTGGGCACGCGCAGTGTGACCGTATCCACTGTTCGGATGGCGCGTCCGGTGTCGATACCCTCTCCCTCCCAGGGTGTGCCAACATTGTCAACGTCACTCTCAACGATGCCGAGCTCCATGCCGTCAGAGTCGGCAAAGGTCAAACGCTCGCGTGCGAGGTGCGAGTCGGCCGTCGTCTCGACATTGTGCTTCTTGAGCCGATCCATCCAGTATCCCATCGCCCCTTCGGGCACGGCTAGCAGCGTCCGCCGGATCTCACTGGTGCCGTGCTTCCCCAATGCCGCATATGGGTGGGGGAAGTGTGTCAGCACACTGCCTGGGGTGCCAACGGCATCGGCGTAGTAGAGGTGGTAGGTCAGCGGGTCGTCGTGGTTGACAGTGCGTTTGACGAACCGCAGGCCGAGCACACGACGGTAGAAGTCCAGGTTCTCGCGCGGCGACTTGGCGAGCGCGGTGACGTGATGCACGCCGGTGATGATCGGATCGGCCATGCTCTAGACTAGCCCGGCGATGTCCTGAGCTATCTCCCGGGCGGCCCTCGCTCGGTGGCTGACGGCGTTCTTCTCGGCGGGAGCCATTTGAGCACTCGTGCGCGTGAAGTCGGGCGCGACCAGAAAGAGCGGGTCGTAGCCAAAGCCGTTCTCACCTCGCGCCTCTGTGCCGATGCGGCCCTCGAAGGTGCCTTGGCTGGTGGCCAGGACCTCGCCACTAGGGTTCGCCAGCACCATGACGCAAACAAAGCGGGCCATTCGCTGCTCTGCAGGCACGTCCGCGAGCTCGCGCAGCAGCCGCGCGTTGTTGGAGGCATCTCGCTCCGCCCTCGGTCTTGGGTCACCTCGGCCATTGGTGCAGTAGTGGCTCGAGATCACACCTGGCGCGCCACCGAGCCTGTTGACCTCGAGCCCCGAGTCGTCGGCGAGGCACGGCGTGCCGGTCTGACTCGCGTAGGAGATGGCCTTGATGGTTGCGTTGGCTAGGAATGTGTCGCCGGTCTCGCCGGGTTCGGCTGTGGGCGTGTCGTGGTCTGCCAAACCTACGACCTCGATACCCAACTCGGCGAAGATGGGCCGTAGCTCGGCGATCTTTCCGGGGTTGGCCGTGGCGATGGTGATGGGGGTCATAGAGGGAGGTTACGCATCGATCAACTTCCTGATGGCTTCACGATCGCCAAGTCGTACAATTCCAAGCCCCATGCGACCCAGATGCAGTGGCGGCACTCACTATCAACGAAGGGGAACACAACTCCATCACCCGTGGTGCCGTACCCCGGTTTGATGACATAGCTTGAGACGGGTCTCGTGCTTGAGTCGAAGAGTGTCAGCGTGGCAGTGAAGGCGTGATAGCCGTAGCGATTCTGGTGGAGGTGGACACGCCAGCCCTCTCCTTCCTCACCGACAGGGGTTGCGGCAAGATACTGGGCTGTTGGTGTCGAGATGTGCTTGGTACTCAGCACGTTTCCTTGGTCATCGGTTCGAATCAGGACATGCCGCGTTGCTCGTTCGCTGGGATTGGGAACCAGTTCGGCGATCACGAGGCGCTCGCCTTCGACTGGTCGTCCGACCTGGATGAGGGAGAGGAATGCGTTTGATGCGGTTCGATGGAATGGCCCATTGGGGTTTGCAAAGCTCCACACGGTCGCTGGCGCACCATCGGTCGTGAGTCGTATTAGGTCCTCGCCCTGCGCTATCAGGGCGATGGTGTTGCCTTGGTGGCCCCACCACACGGCTTGATCCGCCGTTAGGATTGTGTGATCGAATCCGTGGCGCTCATGCAGGTTCCCACGTGAATCAAGGGAAATCGCTTCATTGTCAGGGTTGCCGCTCGCGATCACGATGCCTCGGTCCCTCGTCATGGATTCTGACGTGAGCAGGATCATGTCGAAGATTTCTGAGTTCTCGCGAAGTGGAGTTTTGCCGCTGTGAAGTACCCATAAGAGTGAACCATCATCATCCACACAAGCAAACTCGACCATAAAGTGTGTGCTGTTCCAGCGCACGAACTCGAGGGCAAGGTCTTCGTCGGCCTGCGTAGCGATGACACGGAGCGAGTGGCTTGGACGCAATTTGTCTCGGTCAACCTCTGGTGACCAGTCAAATGGGGTGGTCTTTAGGATGTCCAAGCCGTCGCTCATCTCTACGGCGAATTGCGAACCGACGGCGAGCGTGGTTCCAGCCTCGGTGCGAGTAAGGCTGTGGATCTGCCTCAACTGCGAGTTGGGCGTGGCCTTTCCCAGCAGTTTCAGTTTCGGTGCGTTCTCCTGATCGCCGAGGACCATTGGCGGGAGAATCGGGGGTAAGCACAAGCCGGGTTGGGTGCAGGATGAAAAGGCGAGAGGAAGGGCCGCGAGTACGATGGTGAAGATGGTCTGCCAGAGTAGTGCGTGTTGCATTGCTCTGTTCTCCGAACAAGCTAAGCCGGTACACCAGGGAACTATAGCTAGTATATACTAACAAAATGGTATGGTCAATCGCGATGAGTGAGAGTGCGTGTTGACGGGGGCGGCCGGCGGGGCTTCACTGGGGGCGTGAACGTTTCTGAGTCCACATCCAGCTCTTACCGCGCGGGTGCGTCGAAGCGGCCCATCCTCTTCACCGCTTTCGAGCCCAGCGGGGACGACCATGCCGCGCCTGTGATTGCCGAGATCATCGAGCGGGAGCCTGGGCGGCCGGTATACGCGTGGGGGGGGCCAAAGATGGAGGCGGCTGGGGCGGTGGTGATCGAGCGAACGGGTGAGAACGCCGTGATGGGGATGCCCGGCCTGGCCAAGATTCGGGAGCACAAGCAGATCAACGCCCGCATCCGGCGGTGGATGGCCGCCCACAAGCCAGTGCTCCACGTGCCGGTCGACTCGCCCGCGGCCAACTTTCCCATCGCGGCGATGGCCAAGGCCAACGGCACCGGTGTGGTCCATCTGGTGGCCCCGCAGGTGTGGGCATGGGGTAGCTGGCGGGTGGCTAAGTTGCGGAGGCTGACCGATCTGGTGTTGTGCCTGCTGCCTTTCGAAGAGGGCTGGTTCACCACCCGTGGCGTGCCGGCGCGGTTCATTGGTCATCCGTTGTTCGATCATGAACTGGATCCCATGCGGGTGCTCGAGAAGGCCCGAACGTTGCCGGAGTTCAACTCGGGAGAAGCAGAAGGGCCGTGGCGGATCGGGCTGTTCCCGGGCAGCAGGCCAAGCGAACTCGAGAAAAATTTTCCCTTGCTCCTCGGCGCATTCCGGGAATTGGCGGCTTGCGAGAAGTGCACTCGTGATGGACGCTCGCCGGTGGCAATGGTGGTTGCGGTGAATGAAGCAGTCGAGGAGCGACTCAAGCAACTGGCAGACCGCCACGGCGGTCTGCCCGAGGGCGTGGCGTTTATTGCAGGAGACACGGATTCGGCGGTGCGCTGGGCCGAGATCGCGCTGGTGGTTAGCGGTACGGTCACGCTCCAGATCGCGCGGCAGGCGCGACCGATGGTCGTGTTTTACAAGTCCAACGAGTTCCTATACAACCTCATCGGGCGATGGATCGTCTCGACGCGGTACTTCACGCTGCCCAACCTGATCGCCGGCACGCGAGTGGTTACAGAGATGGTGCCGCACTTTGGCGGGTCGGAGCCCATCGCGATGGCGGCCCGGACGCTCATGACCGATCGAGTCGTGATGACCGACCAGATCCAGGCCTTGAAGGACGTTGCCGGCCGGTTCGACGGGCTCGAGGCCTCGCAGGCGGCGACGGACGCGATCCTGGAACAGGCGGCTCGCAGGGAGGCCTGAGGGCCGTTCTGTCCAACCGTTACGGGGCTGTTGCGCACGAAGTGCCGATTCGGAAGTATCACTGTATGTGCGGGGGTGTTTCTCACCCGCCATTGGAGGTGACTCATGCCGCGGCTGACACGACGGACGATAACGGGACGGATTCTGGGACTGACGCTGGCGGTGGCCACGACCATGCCGGCTTCGGTGGCCATGGCACAGGCGGGCGATGAGGCCGTGCGCGCCGGGGTGAACCTCGTGGTGCCGCAACGGCGGGCTTGGATCCAGGGTGAAGTGCGGTCGCCCATCGAGATCCGTAGCGTTGAGGTCGTGGCCAGCACCGCCGAGCATGCGGCAACGACCACCCTGCGGATGACGGTGTTCAATCACGGCAGCCAGATGGCCGAGGCGCAGGTGCTGCTGCCTGTACCCGATGGGGCAGCGGTTGGCAAGTTCGTACTCGAAGGGCTGGGCGAGGATGGCATCGCCAAGATCATGCCGGCCGATGAGGCCCGGCGGATCTACAACCAGATTGTCTCCTCGATGAAGGACCCGGCGTTGCTGGAATTCGTCGGTACGAGTCTGGTGCGATCCAGCGTGTTCCCCGTGCCCGCCAACGGCGAGCAGACGGTGAGCCTGACGTACGACCACACGCTCGAATCTGTTGGTGATCGAGTGGAGTATGTGCTACCGAGGTCGGCCGAACTGATGCTGCAAGGGGCGCCCTGGTCCTTCTCGATGACCATCGACGGCGCGCGGCCGATCGCGACGGTGTACTCGCCCTCCCACGACATCGCCACCGAGAAGCTCGACGCGACGAGCGTGAAGGTCTCGGTTGGGCCCGAGGCCTTTAGCGGCACGCCGGGCTCACTGCGGGTAGGTTGGCTGCGCGAGCCACTGGAGGCGGGAATGCTGGCCAGCTCCTTCCTGGCATATCCAGATGCCGAGGGCGGGGGCTACTTCATGCTGGTTGCCGGGCCGCCCGCATTGGAAGGCGAGCGTGAGGCCGTCAAGCGAGAAGTGACGCTTGTCATCGATAAGAGCGGCTCGATGCGTGGAGAGAAGATCGTCCAAGCTCGCGAGGCGGCGATCCAGGTCATCAGTGGGTTGCATGAGGGCGAGTACTTCAACGTCATCGCCTACTCGGACACGATCAATAAACTAAGCGAGAAGGCGGTCCAGAAGACCACGCAGAGCGAGGCCGAGGCCATCGCGTTCATCAATGACATCAGCGCAGTGGGCGGAACCAACATCCACGATGCGCTGGTATCGGCGATGCGAACCGAGCCAGCCGAGGGCGTATTGCCGATGGTCATCTTCCTGACCGACGGGCTGCCGACGGTGGGCATCACTCAGGAGACGGCGATCCGCGACGCTGTGGCCAGCGGCAATGCCCACGAGCGGCGGGTTTTCAGTTTTGGTGTTGGCTACGACGTGAACGCGCCCCTACTGACAGCGGTGAGCCGCGAGACACGCGGGGCGCCGACGTTCGTGCTGCCGCAGGAAGATGTTGAGGTGAAGGTTGGCCAGGTCTTCCGGCGGTTGACCGGGCCGGTTCTGGCCTCGCCGACGCTCGAGCCCGAGACAACATCGCGCGTGCGCGACATGTTGCCGGGAGAGTTGCCCGACATTTTCGAGGGCGACCAGTTGTTGGTGCTCGGGCGATACACCGAAGAGGATAAGGTCCTGAAGTTCACGCTCAGTGGTGAGGGTGGCAACGGCGAGCGGGCGTTCGAGATGAGCTTCGATCCCACGCGGGCGAGCGTAGAGAACTCGTTTGTCCCGCGGCTGTGGGCGCAGCGCCGGATTGCTCAGCTCGTGGACGCGGTGCGACGGGCGGGGGCAGATGGAAAGGGGGAGACCGTGAGCAAGGAGTTGATCGATGAGATCGTGGCGCTGAGTACGCGCTGGGGCATCCTGACGGAGTACACCTCGTTCCTGGCGATCGAAGCGGGGGTGGACCTCCGAAGCCAGATGGCAAGCCGTGGTGATAGGGAAGATAGCCTTGGTCTGGCACGACTTGGGCGGCAATTCGCAGAAACAGCTTCCACGCCAGCTTCTGTGCCTGAAGTCGATTTGCAAGCGGCTCTCAATCGCGCCGAACGCGAACGCACTGGCCTCGGCGCTGTGCAGCAAGATGCGGTAAACCAGCAGAATCTCCAAGCCAAGTCGGTCCTGGCAAACAGCATTCAGACCGCAGGTGGCGCTCAGGTTATTCTCACTGGCATGCGTCAGGTTGCCGATCAGACCCTCTTCAGCCGCAACGGGCAGTGGGTCGACTCCTCGCTGCTCGAGGCTGTGGAAGCCAACAATACCGATGTGGCCGAGACCATCGAGTTTGCTAGCGAGCGGTACTTCGAGCTTGCCGATGAGCTGGCGCGTGAGCGGCGTCTGGGTGTCCTGTCTCTGAACCAGGACGTGCTCTTGAACCGTGGCGGCCGGGTGATCCTGGTCAAGCGGCCTGTGGTGGATGTCCCCTGATGGCCCGGGCCCGGGTACTCATTGTCGAGGACGACGCCGGCGTGCGCAAGGCCGTCGCCGATGCCCTCGACGCCTTCGGATACGACGCGGCCTTGGCCAAGGACGGCCAGGAAGGCCTCTCCCGCGCGCTGGGGGAGGCCTTCGACCTCGTCTTGCTCGATGTCCGGATGCCGCGCTTGGACGGGCATGAGGTGATGACCGAACTCCGACGGGCCCGACCAGGGCTGCCAGTGATCTTTCTGACGGCGCGCGGCGAGAGCCACGAGCGTGTCAAGGGACTCCGCGGCGGGGCCGATGACTACGTCGTGAAACCCTTCGGCACCGAGGAGTTGATCGCGCGAATCGAGGCGGTGCTGCGCCGGAGCCCGGAGCGGCCGGTCTCGGTCGGCGTGATCGAGCTCGACGGGCTCAGCGTTAACCTGGAGCGACGCGAGGTCTCGCGCGACGGGCACAAGACCACTCGAATCACCGAGAAGGAAGCGGCGCTACTGGCATATCTCGCGGGCAGTCCCGGCCGGGCGATCTCTCGCGACGAGTTGCTCAGCCGCGTGTGGGGGGTCGATCCCCGGGGGATGCGCACGCGGACGGTAGACATGGCCGTGGCTCGATTGCGCGAGCAGCTTGGCGATGATCCGACCGATCCAAAAGTGATCGTGACTGTTCGCGGAACGGGGTACATGCTCGCGGGCACGGTGATCGCCGGGGAGGCCGCTGGGTAGTTGCGCGCACGACGGGTCATCCCGTGGATCATCTACATCGTGTGCGCGCTGGCCGTGCTCGAGGGGTTGGGTTACGCCGGCTTCAAGGCGCTTGACCTGCAACGCCAGCGGCGAGTGGATGAGGCGGCTCGGCTGGCGCTCTGGCGGATGGACAGTGCGTTGACGGCGGTGCTGGCTGCCGAGAGCGCGAGGCCGTACTTCCACTACCAGCCGTTCCACGCGGCCGAGCGGGCATACAGCGCGATGCTGGGACCCGTCGAGCCGGGCGAGGTGCTGGTACCCAGCCCGCTGTTGACACAGGTGCCGCCGTTCGTGCGATTGCACTTCGAGGTTGGGCCCGACGGGAGGGTCACAAGCCCGCAGGCACCCGATGGAAATCTTCGCGACTTGGCGGAGGCGGAGTACGTTGCGGCGGACGATGTGATTGCCGCCGAGGCGTTGCGCTTGATGCTCGCTGAGCTTCTGGTGACCAAAGCGGCCGATCGTGTCGTGGAGCGTGGGATGACGCGTTCGACGGTCGATGCCGACCGGCTGGCGCGTCAGGAGACGGCCGCGGCAGCGCAGCTGGCCGAGGCACCCCAGTCCATGGAAGCCGGCGTGGAGTTCGAGCGGTTGCAGGCGGGCGATGACAAGTTGCTCGACATGCGGGCGGAGCCGACCGAGGCGAGCCAGCAGCCAGCAACCGGGAGCCCGAATCGCATTCCAGCGGCTCGCTCACGGCAAGCACCGGACAACCAACGGGCGTTCGAGCAGCCGGATGTCATGCTCGGGCCGCTCTCGGCAACGTGGTTGGCCGGCGAGGAATTGGTGCTGATGCGTGAGGTGAGCGTTGGTGGTACGACGCTTCAGCAGGGTGTGTGGCTTGATTGGCCCTCGTTACAACAATGGTTGTCGACGCAGGTTGGCGATCTGGTGCCCGGAGCTCGGCTTCGGCCAGGTGTGGCGGAAGCGCGATCTCTAGCGGTCATCCCGGCGGTCATCCATGTACCCGAGAGTGGCACGGTCATCACGGAGTTGGCGTCACCGCTAGGAGTGGTCTTGGTATTGACGTGGGGCGCCGCGCTGCTGGCGGTGGCTGCCATCGGCGTAGTGCTGCGATTGGCCACGAGCCTGGCCGAGCGACGCGGGCGTTTCGTATCGGCGGTGACTCATGAACTGCGTACGCCAATGACAAGCGTCCGCTTGTATGCGGATCTGCTCGCGAGCGATGCCGGAAAGGACGGCGAGCGACGCGACCGGTTCATCGGGACGCTACGGGACGAGTCGGCCAGGCTGGCGCGGATCATCGAGAACGTGCTTGCGTACGCGAGGCTGGGGCGCACGAATGGCGCGGGGCACAATGAAGTCCGGCGGCCGACGGTGCGGGCATTGGTCGACCGGGCAGTCGGAGAGCAGACACCGGCCCTGACAAATGCCGGGCTCACGCTGCACACAGACATTGACGAGGTGGCCGCCGAGCGAGTGCTGGATGCCGACGGTGATGCAGCCGTGCGGATTCTGGGGAACCTGATCGAAAACGCCTGCAAGTATGCCCACTCGGCCGAGCGAGCCGAGGTCGAGGTGGCCGTCCGGCATCGCGGTACCTTGGTGCACTTTACCGTTCGCGATTGGGGACCGGGCGTACCGCGGCGTGACCAGCGGCGGATCTTCGAGGCGTTCCATCGCTCACCAAGGGACGAGTTGCGAGAGCATGGGTTGGGGCTCGGGTTAGCGCTTGGTCGAGGGCTGGCCCGGCAGATGGGCGGCGCGCTGGTACTCGACGAGGTCGAGCGAGGCGCGTGCTTTACACTGAGCTTGCCTCTGGTCAGCGAGAAGTAATCATGTCGGCCCGAGGGTTGATGGTAGATCGCAGATGCCACGCCGAGGGATCGATGCGGACGCGTCCGACGGTTTGCTGATCGGGCAACAGCGGTCGCGGCCACGAGGCACGTTTGCCATCGTGGGGCAACGACTGGGCACCAAGAAGAAACGTGCCGTCGGGCTCCAACCAAGTACTATCAACAGGAAGCGTAAACGCCCAGCGGTCGCTGGTCGTATTCAGGATGGCACTCTCGCCGGGTGTACCGGCGTCGAAGGTGGTCAGGCCCGTGCAGCGAACCGTGACGATGGCGCGCGGTGTGTTCGTCGGGCCGAAACACAGTTGTACCGCGTCGATCTCCGGGGCGACCTCGCCGGGACGTGGAAGGTCGCACGGTGGTCGCCGGACCTCGATGTAGACCACCCAACCGCTCGATGAAGATGTAGGGGTGTTAATGCGAGTTTCTCTCTGGATGAGCCCGCCGATCCATCCGGTTTGGCCGGGGCCGGGGGATTGGCCGGTACTTGCGATAAGGCCATCGAGGGTCCAATCGTGCCAGAAAGGACCAATCGGCATGCCCGGTGGGGTAAGAGGGATGGCATCCGTGGTGATCTGAAGCGCGCGCGTTCGGCCACCGAGGCGGACCTCCCAGACAACTGGACTCGGAGAAGCGGTCGGGCTCGATGGCACCTGAACACGAACGATCTCGTCCGGCGCCACCATGCCGTGGGCCTGCCACGAGCCGCTTGGCGCACGCAGGGAGAGCAGCGCCGGGATCGACGAAAGGTTGACGGCCGCGATCGAACCGCCGACGACACCGCCAGCATCATCGGCGACCCAGGCAAGCCACTGTGGCTGGCGCTCGAGGAACGCTTGTACAGTGCGGCGAACGCTCTCATGGCTCGCCCCGGGTCGCAGCATGGCGAGGATCAGGTCTGTGATATCTTCAGCGTGAGTCGGCCAGACTGGAAGGGTTGTTTCGGGCGTGACGAGCCATCGGCTGAGCGTGTCTA
>Ga0207422_1004738_pt1 | contig 10728 bp, 9 predicted proteins | sample MarCyaLeptolynsp_FD_187757 | JGI IMG/M metagenome (GOLD analysis project Ga0207422, IMG submission 187757) | Marine cyanobacterial communities from Panama - species 1 Leptolyngbya sp. (SPAdes) | ecosystem: Environmental > Aquatic > Marine > Unclassified | place: Panama: Panama City | collected... | reverse complement strand
GAGGACAGCCTGTCCGTGCCGCGAATTTTTGGCTACGGTCCAGCCGAAACGGACGGGAAACCAGAACAGAGGCACAGCCCAAAAACTCGTCCGACAGGTCAACGGAGGTATGACCCATGAGCGACGAAACAGAGACGGTCGAAGCGCCAACCAGCATCGTTCAGATCTCGGCTTTTGATCCTGAAGCCCGCGACAATCCGCATCCGCGGCTGAAGGCATTGCGCGAGACTTGCCCCGTCTTGCGCGACGAGGCGGTGAAGACCTGGCTGCTGACGCGCTATGAGGATATCCGCACGACGGTCAATGATCGCACCTTTGTGCGCCAGCCGAGCAAAGCCGAAGAGGGCTCCATGTCGAGCCTGCTGGCCGACCCGGACGATCCGGACGGACGCCGCTCCAGCATCCTGTTTCAGGACGACCCGGATCATTCCCGCAATCGCTTGCCTCTGGTCAAAGCCTTCTATGCCCGGATCAAGAAGATGGAGCCAGAGATTGAGGCGATGATCGACAAGGTCATCGATGATGCGCCGCAATCGGGCCGGTTTGATCTGATGGAACATATCGCTGTGCCCATCCCGATCCTGATCATCGCGCACATTCTCGGCGTCGATGAAAGCCGATTGCCGGAGTTTCGCGATTGGTCGGAAGGCGTCATTCTTGGACTCAATCCAATGCGCAGCGCGGAAGAGACAGCGTATATGGAAGCCAGCAGCGAGAAGCTGAATGCGTATTTCACTGAGCTCATGGAGGCGCGCCGCAAGGCGCCACAGGATGATCTGATCAGCGATATGGTCCAGGCCCAGGCCGATGGCGGAGACTTCGAAGATGACGAACTCCGGGTCAATCTGCAGGCGCTGCTGGTCGGCGGAAACCTCACGACCACGGATCTGATCGGCAATGGCGTCTGGCTTTTCCTGTCCCACCCTGACCAGTTGGCGGCCCTGAAGGCGGACCCGTCACTTGGTTCAGCGGCGGTGGAAGAAGTGCTTCGTTACGAAGCGCCCGTACAAGCAACATCGCGTATCGTCTCTGAAGACCGCGAGGTTGCTGGCTGTCCAATGAAGAAGAGTCAGCCGGTCTTCATGTCACTTGCCGCAGCCAATCGCGATCCGGAGAAGTTCGAGGCACCCGAAGCTTTCGATATCACCGCCAAGCGTTCTTCGCATGTCTCATTCGGCGGTGGCGCACATATCTGCATCGGCGCACCGCTGGCGCGGATTGAAGCCCGGCGCGTGTATCAGAAATTATTCCAGCGCTATCCGAACATGACGTTACCGGACCAGGATATCATCTGGCGAAGCTTGCCCTTCTTCCGCGGCATTGAACGGCTCGAGGTCGAAGTCTAGGTCAGCAATTCTGCTTCCAGCCGTTCTACGGCAACAGCGAGCTCCGGACGCGTCATGGAGAAGACGATCTTGTCGATCCAGACGCCGTCCGCCGTGCGTTCATAATTGCGAAAATGAGCTTCGCGCGTCGGTTCCAGATATTGCAGGTTCTGCATGATGAAATCATTCTTCGGATTGATTTGCCATTCCATGCGCTTGGCGCGCCAGTCATAGGCCCGTTTCAGCATGCCGTGCTGGGTCGCTCGATAGAGCTGGGTGACATCTGCCTCCGGCGGATGCCACGAAATGTGATTGCGCAGCCGTCGATGGATTCGATTGATTTCATTAAAACCCGAGACGCCGGCAAAAGACCCGTCTGCCTTCCAGAACAGAACATAATACGCGGCTTCCCCGCTCGCTTGCGACTGCAGGACGGCCATCAAGTATTTTCTGAGATTGGTCCCGCCACTCAAAGCCGGCATGTATTTCCAGACCGATTTCTCAATCCCCGGCGCGCGCAATAAATCACGGTGGGAGTCGCTGAACGGTTCGAACCGCAACAGCTCAGTCTCATATCCAGGTGCAGAAAGGTCCATAACGGGCTCGCTTGGTGCGCGCGTATTTCACCACGCGCATGCGGCGACCTCAAGGGGCGGATCGTAACGTAAAGTTGTTTTCTGAAGCCGCGACCGGCGCCTAGAGACGCATCAGGCTGGCAAGGTTGTTCTTCTGCATGTCGGACGACCCACCGACAATCGGCATACCGAGCAAGTCCCGAACATGGCGTTCCATGTCATAGGCATCGGACAGCGCATAGGCGCCCATCACTTGCTGGCAAGTTGTGGCGATCTCGACCGCCGTGTCGGCCACAAACAGTTTTGCCATTGAGGTTTCGATGCTGCAGGGCTGGCCGGTGCTGGCGAGGTATGCGCCATGATAAAGCATGTGTCGCGCCGCCTGGAGCTTGGTCCGCGCGGTGACGAGCTTGTGCCGGATAGCCTGATGTTGCGCAATCGGCTTGCCGAACTGTTCGCGTTCCTGCGCATATTGCCAGGCCTCGTCCACCGCTGCGCGGGCAATCCCGTAAGCGACCGCGGTGATTTCGATCTTCTCGACATCAAGCGCCCGGCCGGCGAGCAGCTTCCAGCCCTGATTCCAATTCTCCTCGCCGCCGACAATGGCGGATTTGGGCAGGCGGACATTGTCAAAATAGACGTCCATAGACTTGGTGTAGCGCAGATTGGAGTGCTCGATGGCCTGCATCGAAACGCCCTCCGCATTGGTCGGGATGAGCAGGAAAGTGAGATTCTTGTAGCGGTCCTCCGGCGGTCCCGACCGGGTCAGACAATAGATATAATCCGACCAGTCAGCCCCGGTGCACCAGCGTTTCGCGCCATTGACGACGATCTCATCGCCTTGCATTTCACTGCGCGTTTCGACGCTGGCCAGGTCGCCGCCAACATTCGGTTCCGACAGGCCGTAGCAGAGGAACATCTCCCCGCGCGCGAGTTTGGGCAGGAATTCTTCTTTCTGCTCTTTTGAACCGTTTTCCGACAGGTTCATGCCGCCATAAAAGGCCGCGTGAATGTAGGGGCCGGCCAGGAACGCGCCAGCCTGGCATAGTTCGTCAATCACAGCGGTGGCGCCGACAATATCCTGTCCCATGCCGCCAAACTCTTCAGGGATGGTGAGACCGATCAGGCCCATTTCGGCAATGCCCTTGAACACATCGCGCGGCCAGGTGGAAGTGCGGTCCCATTCGCGGCGTTTTTCGCGCGGGGCATGTTCGGCAACATAGCGCTGCAATTGGCGGCGAATTTCTGAAACGTGATCGGGTTCGTCTGCAAAATAGGTCATGGCAGACCCTTAGAGCGGATGCACAAAGCGTGGAAGCACTCTCCCTGCGACAGACCCTGAAGGAACTTCACCGGCGCGCTGGGCGCCAAGGCGTTCATAAAAGGGTGCGGCGTCCGGATCGGCCTCGATGATCAGTTCGCGCGCGCCCAGATTTCGCGCGGCATCGAGCGCCCAGAGATATAATTGTTTACCATAGCCAAGCCCCATACGACTGGGATCGACGAACAGTTTGTCGAGATAACACGCACCTTCCTCAAGGCCGACCTGAGCGACCCCGGCCGTCCCGTCTGCGTCTTCCAGGACAATGACCTGATCGGTCTCCAGATCCAGACTTGTCAGCGTCAGCTCCTGCACGCAGGCGGCCATGAAGGCATCATCATAGCCCCAGTGCGCCTTGGAGCGTAAGCAAAGCGCGGAAAGAGCATCCAGTTCGGCTGCCCTGGCGGGGCGAAGGTGCGGGTTCATTCATCCTACTTAAGCGCCCCTTCAGAAGACGCTAGGTGCGCAGGACAAGTTCAGACAGTGGCAAAATCTGCGCGGGCGGGTCCTGCGGCTTGGCCAGCGGCCGACCCCACCATTGCGTATCGCGCCAGGCCCCGTGCTTGTAGCCGACATTTGGATAAGTGCCGATCAGTTCGAACCCGACCGATTGGTGCAGGGCGATGCTGGCCGCGTTCGGCAGCGCGATTCCGGCAAAGGCCATGACATAGTGTTGCTTTGTCAGAAGCTCGATCAATGCCTCGTAAAGCCCCTTGCCGACGCCCTTTCCGCGCATGCCTTCCGCGCAATAGATGGTCGTATCAACCGAGCTGACATAAGCCGCGCGGGACCGGTGCGGCGAGGCATAAGCATAAGCCATCGCGCGGCCGTCCTGTTCCGCAATCAGCCAGGGATAGAGCGCTCCCGCGGTGTCGATCCGGGCCGCGATCTCGTCTGCGTCGGGCACTTTTTGCTCGAACGACGCCCAGCTCTCCGCCACGAACGGGCGGTAGGTTTCTGCTATGAATGGGGCGTCAGAACAGTTGGCGCGGCGGACTTTCATCATGCCGCAAGACTATGTGCCAATCTCCGACATGTCATACGGAACCGTCTGATAGACCTGATTAATCCAGTTCCCGAACAAAAGATGGGCATGGCTGCGCCAGCGGTTTTGCGGGGGCGCGGTGACATCATCACCGGGGAAATAGCCATGCGGCGGCTTGATGGGCTTCCCGGAGGCGACGTCGCGCTCATACTCTTCTTTCAGCGAGGTTGAATCATACTCGATATGATTGAAGCAATAGAGACTTCGGGCGGCCTGATCGGCGAGTAGGCAGGGCCCGGTGAAATCACTGTCCATCAGGATTTTCAAACCGTCCGCCTTGGCAATGTCCGCCGCCCGGACTTCGGTCCAGCGGCTCACCGGGATCTGGAAATCATCGCTGAAGCCCGACAGATATGGCGAGGCCGGGTCGAGATTACGGTGACGATAGACGCCGAAGGCTTTCTCGCCGAGTTGGTGCTTGGGGACACCGTGAAAATGATAGGCCGCCGCCATCGCGCCCCAACAGATGAAAAAGCTGGAATGCACATGCGTGCGCGTCCACTCAAAGATCTCGGTCAGTTCATTCCAATAGGTCACGTCCTCGAACGGCAAGGTCTCGATCGGCGCACCGGTAATGATGAATCCGTCAAACTTGCGATGCTTCACCGCGTCCCAGTTCTGGTAGAAACTGATCAGATGATCCTGGCTCGTATTCTTCGGCGTATGGCCACCGACCATGACCAGGGTCATGTCGATCTGCAGCGGGCTGGCACCGATCAGACGGGCTACCTGAGTCTCCGTGCGGATCTTGTTCGGCATCAGATTGAGCAAGCCGATGTGCAGCGGGCGGATATCCTGGCGGATTGCATCCGAGTCCGACATGACGGCCACGCCTTCACGAGCGAGGGTTTCGCGCGCCGGCAGCGTATCTGGAATCTTGATCGGCATGGGCCGTTCTCCGCATGGCTCTCGTCGCTGTCGGGAAGGCGAAACAGGACAATCCGTAGATTTCTATTCCGCACGGCCTTTTAGCGACTTGTTTATCGTGGCTGCAAGCCGACCGGCCAAATCACCACGTTGAGACAGGGAGATAGGGGAGAAGGCGGGCCGCGTCAAACCCTGTCAGAATCTGAAAAGCGTTCTCATTTCCAAAAAAGCACATTCATTTTCGCGATTGCGGAGAGGCGGAGACAGATTTCGGCTTTTCTGATCTCGCAGCCAGACAGGTTGTGACACAAAAAAGGAAAACACTATGTCTACTCCCAGATTCCTTGCGCCGCTCTTGACCAGTGCCGCCTTGCTCTTCGCGCCAACCGCGTTGGCGGAGGGCTCCGAAACCCAGCAAGTGACGATCGAGATCGATTTCGACGCCACTCCTGAGGCGAGATATGACAGCATTCGCGAACAGGCCTGGCAGGTGTGCAAGCCGGATCTCGGCATGACCTATGCCTCAGCGCGCAATCGCGTCCGCCGGGTCTGCCAGCAGAAGGTCATCGCTGATGTGATGAACCAGCTCGCTCAGACCGGCGAAATCCGCCTCGCCGCAACAGAAGACAGTGACGCGCAATAATCAGCACGTTCGTTTCCTCCCGATCAGCGCACAGCCGCATGGCTGTGCGCTTTTTTTGGTCACAAGGCTTGTCCCTACGGAATTGGTGACAAGCGGCGTTTTTTAAATTCAAGTTGGCGCGCGAACGAGGATTACACCCCGTCCAACGGGTTAGGGAGGAGCAATAATGGGCGTGCTCATTCAAGGAAAATGCGACGCGAAATTCGAAGCTGTGAAAGCGGCTTTTGAGACCAATTTCAAAGAGTTCAACGAAATTGGCGCTTCGGTCGCGATCAGCCTGGACGGCGAATTCGTGGTCGATCTCTGGGGCGGGCATCTCGATAGCGCCCGATCCGATCCCTGGCAGGAAGACACGCTGGTCAATGTCTGGTCCAGCACCAAGACCATGGCGGCGATGTCGCTGCTCTTATTGGCCGATAAGGGCGAGGTGGATCTATACGCGCCGGCGGCAAAATACTGGCCGGAATTTGCGCAGAACGGCAAAGACGCGGTCGAAGTGCGCACCTTTCTCAGCCATTCGGCCGGGCTGTCCGGCATGGACGAGCCGGTGGCCCCGGATGCGGTCTATGACTGGGATTGGATGACCGGCGCGCTGGCCAAGCAAGCGCCTTGGTGGGAGCCGGGGACTCAGTCTGGCTATCACGCCCTCACCCAGGGCTATCTGATCGGCGAGATTGTGCGCCGAGTCACAGGGCAAACACTGGGCAATTTTTATCGTCAGGAGATTGCAGAACCCCTGAGCGCAGACTTTCACATCGGAACGACGGAAGAGATTGACCAGCGTGTCGCCGATCTGATTCCACCAGAAGCACCGATCGAGATAGAGCAGACCGACTCGATCGCATCGCGCACGTTTCGCAATCCCGCCGTCGAAGCGGCTGCCGCAAACACACGGGCCTGGCGCGCCGCGGAAATCCCTGCCGCCAATGGCCAGGGCAATGCCCGCTCCATTGTTCGCGCGCAAACGCCGATGGCCTGTGAGGGCAGCGCCTTCGGCAAATCGATCCTGTCGCGTGAAGGCACGAGACAGGTCTTCGACAAGCAGACCGAAGGCATGGATTTGGCGCTTGGCATCCCCGTCGTGTTTGGCATGGGCTACGGGATTTCGGCCGAGCCAATGCCGCTCGGCCCGAATGAGCATATTGCCTATTGGGGCGGCTATGGCGGCTCGGTCGTCCTGATCGACCAGGACGCGCGACTTTGCTTCTCCTATGTGATGAACCGGATGGAAGCTGGCCTGGTCGGCGACGTACGCGGCTTCAATCTGCTTCAGGCGACGTATCAGTCGCTGATCTGATCAATTGCCGGTCAGGTTTGGCTTGCGCTTTTCGCGAAAGGCGTCGACCGCCTCCTTGCGATCATCCATGTAATTGGAAACGCTTTCCCAGCCGACCGAGGCGTCCATCATCTGCGCGGCGAGCGCGCGGAGCGGGATATTGGTCACGGTCTTGGTCCAGCGCACCGCCCATTTCGGATTGCCCTGCAGCTTGGTCACCAGTTCGCTGACTTTTGCGTCCAGCTGATCGGCCGGGACAGCATAATTGATCAGGCCGAGATCCTTAGCTTCGGGTGCGGTCAGGAGATCGCCGGTCATCAGCAATTCCTTCGCCTTGGCAAAGCCGACCAGTTGCGGCCAGATCACGGCCCCGCCATCGCCCGCCACCAGCCCGACTTTTACATGCGGGTCTCCGATCAGGGCTTTCTCGTCCGAGACGATCATGTCGCAGAGCAGAGCAATGGTTGCCCCAAGTCCGGCCGCAGCCCCGTTCAGGCGGCAGATCATCGGCTTTTCCATGTCCAGGATCGAGGTCACGATCCGCTTGGCTTCCCAGGCAATATCGCGAAATTTGCTGGGATCGGAGATCTGCTCGTCAAACCAGTCAAAATCCCCGCCAGCGCAGAACGCGCGACCTTTGCCGGTGAGAATGATAATGTCTGAACCGCTGTCACGTTGCAGGTCGGTAAATACCCGGCCGAGCTCTTCATGCATGGCCGCATCGACGCCATTGACCGGGTGATCAGAGGTGATTGCCGCCGTCAGAACGCGGTTATCACGCTCGAATGTAAAGCGTGTATAGGACTCGTTGGTGATGTCGAACGGCGTGGTCATGGCGAGATCTCCTTTGCCGCCCACCTTGGTTTGGATTCACTGCGTTGAACAGCCCTGACGGCGCGCAACCGATCTGCGAAATCCGTTGCCTAGAACGGGCCGAGACCGAGTCCCCAAAGAAAGCCGAGGATTCCCAGCGAGGCGAGGCTGGTCAAAACCAGTCCAATCGACGTGCCAATGTGGCGAGGCCCGAATGCCGGGCTTGTGGCGCCGCGATATAGTGCAAACCCTGTCAGCCCGAACCCGATCAGCGCGACCCAGAATGGCAGGCCTGCTGCGCTCGGGACCCCAAGCGGCAAAGCCATGGGGTGCTGGGAGGCGGTGCTCAGGATTTGCGAGATCGCCCAGGCCAGCCCTGCTAGCGTCGTCGCTGCACCGATCCAGGCGATCGCCCGCGACTTGGCGAAACTGGCCGTGCCTGAGCCCTGGATTTTACGGGCGAGCCAGCCGAGCGGATACATGATTGTCGAGATCACAAGCAGTCCGACGAGTAGGATGACGAGCATCGGATAATTGCCCGCCTGAAGGTTGCGCGCAAATCGATACGGCCCTTTCGTTGCCTTTAGCCGGGTCAGGAATTGCGGCGCCTCAACCGATTCAATGCAGGACGTGTCGAGCGCCGCCATAGGATCGTTGACGAATGCGACCCAGAGCTCGCCGCCACAGCCTGCGGAATGGCTGAACAATGCGCCGTGGCCGGTATAGGGAAACTCGACATATTGGCCGTTGGCGAGACCTGGCATGATCGAGCGCGAATAATTTGGCGGTGTGATCGGATCGACCGTGCCCGCTGCGACCAGAACCGGCACATCTGTGACCAGACGTTCCACCGCCGGGTCCGGATCAATCCGATAGGCCGCTTCGCACAAGTCTTCCCATTCCAGCGTGCTCGTCCAGTTGGACAGATCGGGTTCGGCGGCGATCATCGCGGCGTATTGCTCATCCGTGACCAAGACCGCGCCGCGGCAATTGGCGACCAGTTCCATGCCATTGCCGGCGCTGTGATCAATCGCACGGCCAAGCACTTCGACATAGGCCGACAGGGCTTCGGCATCGCGGGTTTCGAGCGCCCGCAAGAGGCTTGGAAAATCGGCATAGATGGAATGAATATAAAGCGCCTGGAACACGGCGCCCGCGGCGAGGTCGCCATCCATGACGAGCGTACCGGTCAGGAACGAGCCATGGTTCAGATCCTCGATAATGAGCGGCTCGTCATCATAGGTCTTGAAGGCTGCGATGAAGCGCTCGCTGAAACTGCCGACATCTCGCGCGCAAGCTTTGTCGTCCTGACAATCGGCGGTGATGGCGTCGAGCGCCGACCGAAACCCATAGGCAATCGCGCCCCAACCGCCAGTTTCCAGCGGCACTGCCGGGACGACGCTGTCGAGGATTGCGGCGCGCACGCCGGCTTCATCCACCTGGATCACGGCCTGGCCAAGTTCTGTGCCGTAGGACACGCCAAACAGTGTCCATTGATCATATCCAAGCGCGATGCGGAGATCGCGGACATCGAGCGCGTTTTGCCAAGTCGAGTAAGCGTCAATGGCAACGCCCTCTGCCTGCGCTTCCGACAAGCATTTCGTGAACGCCTGTTTCAGCCGCTCGCCGCCTTCATCGGTGCTCACGCCGTACTGGAAGTTGCGCGGGACGGCGCGGCAGAAATGCGCCTCTGAATATCCAATGCCGCGCTGGTCGAAAAAGATCAGATCGGCCGCGTCGCGGAACCGTTGCGTATCCGCGCGCTGATAAGCGGCAATCCGTCCGGCGCTGAGCGATGGGCCGCCGGGACCGCCGGTTAATCTGATGACGGCGCGGCGCATTGGGTTTTCACTGGTCGAAACCACGCGCAGCACAGACAGTTTGATCAGTCGGCTATCCGGATTGGTCCGGTCTTCCGGCACCAGCACATAGCCGCAAATGAACTCTTCCGGATCATAGGATGGCGCTGCTGTATGAAACGGACAGACATGAGCGGTGAATTCGGGCTGAAAGTCCTGCCAGGCGGGATGTACGCTTTCCGTTTCAAGCACGGGAAGGGCCGGGAGATCCGGATCATCCTGAGCCAACGCGATGTGCGCGAAACTGATGACGGCCCACAAAAGCGCCGCGACCTTGATGAAGACATGCATTTCGATCTCCCCGCTATCGGTCGCCGGAAGATTCGATGGCGCCCCGTCCGACCGGAAGCTTAAGGCTCATCTCCAACTTGCACAACGCGGCGCCCGAAATTCTCGCCTCGGAACAGGCCGCAAAAAGCCTCAGGCATTTGCTCGATGCCCTCGAACCGCTCTTCCTTGAGTTTCAATTCGCCTTTGCCGATCAGGGTCGCCATTTCATTGAGCGCAACTGGAAACTCGCGCGCGAAGTCGAATACGACGAGCCCCTGCATCAACACACGATGGGTGATGAATGGCTTGGTATTGACGATGCCCGGTGTCTCTTCCGGCGTGAGATTATAGTCCGCCACCTGGCCGGAAATACAGATCCGGCCATTCATCCTCATCTTGGGCAGAACCCGGTTGACCATGGCATTGCCGACATTGTCGAAGAGAAGATCAACGCCTTTCGGCATCGCTTCTGCGATCGCCGCGTCGAGATCCGGCACGCTCTTGTAATTGATCGCGGCATCAAATCCTGCTTCCTCGACCATCCAGGCGCATTTAGTATCACTGCCAGCAATGCCCACGACCTGCTCTGCGCCGCCTGCCTTGGCGAGTTGCCCGGCAGTGGCCCCGACCGGACCCGCCGCGGAGGTGACGAGGACGCGGTCTCCGGCCTGGAACTTGGCAACGGATTTGAGTCCGAACCAGGCCGTCAGGCCCGGTACGCCAAGCACAGATCG
>Ga0207422_1004737_pt1 | contig 10728 bp, 7 predicted proteins | sample MarCyaLeptolynsp_FD_187757 | JGI IMG/M metagenome (GOLD analysis project Ga0207422, IMG submission 187757) | Marine cyanobacterial communities from Panama - species 1 Leptolyngbya sp. (SPAdes) | ecosystem: Environmental > Aquatic > Marine > Unclassified | place: Panama: Panama City | collected... | reverse complement strand
GCTTATGTTGCCGCAGCTAACCGGGCAAAATATGTGATGGAAAAATACCAAGGTGCGCCTTCCATGCCTCAAGCAGTCTATACTCTGGAACTTGCTTATCGCCAACTAGGTATAAATGACTTAGCATATGATACGCATAAAATCTACGCGGCAAACTTCTTAGGAGACGATGGTTCATTGCTTGACCCCGACTATGCAACAACTAGAATTAGTTGTGCCACAAATGTTTGGGATAGAGTATTAGAGAAGCTGAGACTTAGAACTTATTACTGTGATTAAATTTACTTCTCTTGTAAATATTTAATGACACCGGATGTAATAGGATATCGCCTATCTTTACCAAAAGCACGTTGGGTAATTTTTACTCCGGGTGGTGCCTGCCTACGTTTATATTCATTTTGAAAAATCATTTTAATTACTTTTGAAACTTCTTCTTCATCAAAACCTTTAGCAATAATTTCATCCCGACTTACATCTTGTTCAATAAATAACTCCAATATCTGATCTAAGATCTCATAAGAAGGTAAACTATCCTCATCAATCTGATCAGGCGCTAATTCCGCACTAGGTGGACGCTCTATTATTCTCTCAGGGATGACTTTACTAATTAAATTTCGGTAGCGCGACAACTCATACACTAACATTTTTGGCACATCTTTTAAGGGTGCAAACCCCCCTGCCATATCCCCATATAATGTCGCATAGCCTACTGCCATCTCACTTTTATTACCAGTAGATATCACCATATTGCCAAACTTGTTAGAAATAGCCATTAATAACACACCGCGAATACGCGCTTGTATATTCTCCTCAGTAGTATCCTTTTTTAAGCCACCAAATAATGATGCAAGAGAACTCTCAAATGCTGTAACTAATGGATCTATTTCAATCACAGAATATTTAACATTAAGATTTGTCGCAAGCTGCCGTGCATCTTGCAAACTCATGTCCGAAGTGTACTTAGAAGGCATCATCACTGCATGAACTTTTCCAGCACCTAATGCATCTACTGCCAAGGTTAAGACTAGTGCTGAATCAATACCTCCTGATAATCCGATTACTCCACCTTTAAAATTATTTTTATTTATATACTCTCTCAAAGCATACGTGAGAACTTGATAAGTCATTGCCAGATTACTTTCTAGATGATCATCAAGCACAGGTAAAATTGACCTGATAGATTTAGTGCAAACATCTATCTCAAGCAGTATTTCATCTTCCGCACATGACTTAGCTTGCACGATTTTCTTGCCAGTATTATCCAGTACAAATGATGCGCCATCAAAAACCAATTCATCCTGCCCACCCACCTGATTTAAATACAAAATAGGCAAAGAGTTTTCTTTAGTACGCTGTTTGAGTGTACCTTCACGCTGCTTTTGTTTACCAATGTGGAATGGGCTGGCATTGATATTTACTATTACCTCAGCACCCGCCTGCTTAGACAGCATTACTGGTTTCGCCCCCCAAATATCTTCACAAATTGTTATACCCAGATTAACACCTTCAACCTCTACTACACATGCAGCCTGACCTGAAGAAAAATATCTTTTCTCATCAAATACATTGTAATTAGGCAGTGCAACTTTGAAATATTTATCATTCAAGCTACCATTTTGTATTATTAAGGCTGCGTTGTATAAAGCACCCTCAGCCTTCCATGGAGCTCCAACGATAATAGTTATTCCTGTTGATGCATCAACTAAACGTTGAATGGCATTATGTATTCTAAGATTGATTTTTTTCCTGAATAAAAGATCTTCTGGAGGATAGCCAGTTAAAGCCAACTCGGAAAAAACTACACAATTAACATTATGCTTCTCTTTAGCGCTCTGAATACAATTCAAAATCTTGTCACAATTCCCCTCGATATCTCCAACAAGGAAATTGAGCTGAGCCAGTAATATTTTTAGTGTCATATATCTTATGAAGGATGGCCGGGTTATTTTATAAAGACTTTGCAGTGTTATTCTTACTAAAGATTGATACTATATCAGGACTGCTTAATTTCTCTAGCCGTATTGAACAATGCTATGGGCCAAGCCAAATCACCAAAACGCCGAAAAGACGATCAAAAAAAGTCCCATCAATTTCGCTCACTGCAACTATTAAATGCTTACCGTCTGATTATTGCTGCACTATTATTTAGCTTTAATTTCGTAGAAATCACCTTCATTGGCCGAGTACAGCCCGGTCAATTTTTCTTTTTATTAAGCAGTTTTTATTTAGCATTTTCTTTAACTTGTTTTTTAACCAGCACCAAAAAACTCCTCAAATTAAAAACGCAGGTTCATATTAATGTACTAGTTGATGTTGCATCAATCTCTCTATTTACACTAATGTCAGGTGGTATTAGTAGCGGCTGGGGCACATTAGTTCTCGCACCAATAGCAGGTGCTTCTTTGTTATTGCCAGGTCAATCCGCTCTATTATTTGCCTCATATGGCGCAGTTGCACTAATATCACAAGAATTCTATGGTGATATTTCTGGTTTAATCAATGATACCTCATACAGCCAAACAGGCCTTATAGGCATAGCACTGTTTGCGACTGCATTTCTCGCTATTACACTCGCAAAAAGAGTCTCTGAAAGCGCAGCGTTGGCTGAAAAACGTGGCTTTGATCTTGCTAATTTAGTTCAACTTAATGATCATCTGATCAATCGTATAGACTCTGGAATTATTGTTGTTGATGAAAATGACTCCATAAAGCTTATGAACCGAGCCGCAACTAATTTACTTAATGTTGATAGCAACAGAAACGATATTAAACTTAAAGATATATCACTGGAACTTTATCACGCGCATAAAATGTGGCTAGCATCAGCCAGTATCAATGACAGGAATAAGATATATGAGATTACCCGAACCAATCAATCTATGCTTCAAGCACGTATAACTAAGGTTGGATCACGCGCCGAAGACAAAGGCTCAGTAATCTACCTATCAGACACATCGGAGCTAAATCGACATATTCAAGAAAGTAAGTTAGCCTCTCTAGGGCGTTTAACAGCTAGTATCGCACACGAGATAAGAAATCCATTAGGCGCGATAAGCCATGCCTCACAATTGTTAGACGAATCTGAGGATATTTCTAAAGACAATAAACGATTAGCTAATATTATCCATGATCAATCAAATCGTCTAAATAAAATAATAGAGAGCATATTACGTCTGTCGCGCAAAGAAAGTGCAAACCTTGATTTAATCAGTTTAAATAAATGGCTAGATAAATTTATTAGTGAATTTGCAGAATTCAATCAGCTCACGGGTAATTGGTATTCTTTAGAACTCAATGAAGATAACTTATGTGTATTCAGTGATTCCAATTACTTACATCAAGTCTTATGGAACTTATGTACTAATGCTATTAAATATGCAAACAGTGATAGCAATGAAGTTATCATCACTCTTCGTGGCTATACCAACAATACTACCAAAACAAGCTATTTAGATATAATTGACAATGGTCCCGGTGTTCCATACAAAGAACAAGAAAAATTATTTGAGCCTTTCTACACTACGAGTAACTCAGGTACCGGTTTAGGTCTATATATATCTAAAGAATTATGCTTAAGTACAGGTGGAGACCTGACATATAGTACAATCAGCAACGGCGGAAGTTGCTTTAGAATTCGATTTGCCAATAGCGCACAATTATAAATGTTATGGTAAAAAATATTTTAATAGTTGATGATGAATCTGATATCAGAGAACTGCTTGAAATCACACTTAGCCGCATGGATTTGGAACCATTTGCCGCTGCCAGTTTAAATGAGGCTAAAAAGATATTAGCAGAACAACCCATAGATTTATGTTTAACAGATATGAAATTGCCTGATGGCGATGGTATTGAATTAGTTGCACATATCCAAGATCAATATCCTAATATCCCCGCCGCAGTTATCACCGCCTATGGCAACATGGAAACTGCTATCAGGGCACTAAAAGCTGGCGCATTCGATTTTGTCTCCAAACCAATTAATCTAAAGATTCTACGCAAACTTGTCTCAGGGGCATTAAGACTCTCATCCCATAAAAATGATATAAAGACAGAAATATCCAATAGTGCAAAAACTCGCTTGATTGGCTCATCTCCAGAAATGAAAAAGCTTAACAAAACCATTTCTAAACTTGCTCGCAGCCAAGCACCTGTTTATATACGCGGCGAGTCTGGTGTAGGCAAAGAACTTGTCGCAAAAGAAATTCATCTTCAAGGGCCACGACACGACCAAGCTTTTATTCCAGTAAATTGTGGCGCTATTCCAACCGAACTCATGGAGAGTGAATTTTTTGGGCACTTAAAAGGCAGCTTTACAGGTGCCACGAACGATAAACAAGGATTGTTCGAAGCCGCTCAAAGTGGCACCCTATTTTTGGATGAGGTTGCAGAGCTACCTTTACACATGCAGGTGAAATTATTACGCGCGATACAAGAACGTGCAATCAAACCCATCGGTAAACAGGAAGAGATTAACGTTGATGTACGCATTTTAAGCGCGACCCACAAAGACTTGAATCAAGAAGTTGAACAAGGAAACTTCAGACAAGACTTATTCTATAGAATTAATGTTATTGAGCTTTCCGTACCACCACTTCGAAATAGAACCGAAGATATTGGACAACTAACTGTTCATATATTAGAGAAGATTAAAGACAATTATGAGTTTGATTTTTTAAATATTGATGATAGTGCGCTAAAAAAACTAACTAGTTACACATTCCCCGGTAACATTCGAGAACTTGAAAACATTTTAGAACGCGCAGCAGCATTATGTGACAATGACACTATCACCATTGATGATATTCAACTTACAGAAGAAACACCTTCGTTGGAGAACACCTTTCAAGACTTGAATACTAATACAGAAGAATCCAGCATTAGCCTAAGCAAAGACCAATTGGAAAAATACCTCGAAGATAAAGAGAAAAAAGCGATTACAGCTGCATTAGAGCAAACACGCTGGAACAAAACTGCCGCGGCTAAATTACTGGGCATATCCTTTAGACAATTACGCTACAGACTCAAAAAACTTGATTTGGAGTGACAATCTATGTCACTTAGTGCCATAAATATCCATAGAACACCCAAAGCGACCCGCCCATCCTTTTTGCATAAAAAACTATAAGCTGAATAAAGTATTGTTCCACCACGGTTTATTCAGTCTGAATTATTTTTGGCATAAAATCTGAATACATAACCATAATAACTGAATTTCAGTTGACCAGTTTCCAGGGGTTCGAGGTAAGCCTAAGAGCGCAGGGAAGCGTAGGTATCTAAACTTACTAACCAATACTCTTAAATTGAGGAGCATTAACATGAAAAAAGTACAACAAGGTTTTACCTTGATCGAATTAATGATCGTTGTTGCAATCGTAGGTATCTTAGCTGCAGTGGCACTTCCAGCGTATCAGGACTATACAGCTCGTGCAAAAATTGCAGAACCTATGGCGCTAATGTCAGGCATCAAAACTGATCTATATGAGTCATATGTGGCTGCTGGAACATTCCCTGCTGCAGGAAGCGATCAAGAGACTCAACTTGAAGCCATGATTGATAACTCTCCATATGCGAATACTGCAACATATGCTAGAACAGCAGCCGATGCGGCAACAGTAACAATGACTATTGAGGGAGTTAATGCAGAAGCAAATGGTGATACTTTAATATTTGCTCTCAGTGCTGGCTCAAATGGTCTTGCTATGAACTGTGTTGGCGGCACACTAGATCAAAAGTTTAGACCAAATCAATGTAGAAGTGGTACATAGTATAAAAAAACAACCCTACTTGCACAATGTAATACATATGTAGATGTAGGGCCAATTTACAATAAAAAAGCCTCGCACTGCGAGGCTTTTTTATATCAAATAAAACTCTATCCTTCCTAAAGTTACTCACCTTTCTCGTGCAAATCATACAAATTAAGACATTATGGCTACTACTACTTGTTTTGATTAATGCTTGGATCTTATGTGGAGGAACTTACATAACAGATATACTTAATACATCTGACTATAACTCTAAAAGAATTTTACAGATACTACTACTATTATTATTGCCGATAATAGCATTCGAAAAGTTTAGCCTACCAGATAATAAATTAATTACATATTTAATTATATTATTAATGTCCTGCGGCTTAATATCTGTTTATTTATCTACAGAACCTAAAATCTCTATACTAGGTTACTGGTTGTACGTAAGCATTTTTTTTTCCATATTAATTTATTATGAATATGAAATAAGCGAGACATTATTTTTATTTACAATAATGCTATTTTCAGCATGTGTTTTTTTATATGTTTTTGCGTACTTGATACCATTGATACTTGACTACTCCGAAAAAATTTTTAGTAGTTCAAAAGCATATAACTATCATGGGTTTGAAAATCCTAGATTTTTAAACCAAATACAAACATGGTGTATTCCACTGCTAATAATTTCACACCAATATATAACTAAAAATTTAAATCCAAACAATAAACTGAAAAACACTTTGCTATGTATTTCTTATTTTTCTATTAGTATCTACATTTCATTAATTTTAATCACAGGTGGTCGTGGCACTATCGTGGCATATTTAGTTAGCACAATATTATTGTGGTTATATTTAGGCAGGAGCTTCAGCTTATTTGCATGGAAAGTAATATTATTCTGGCTTTCTGGTATAACAATTTTTCTCATAATAACTCAAATTATACCTAATTTAATTGATACTAATTCTATAGCCTCTGGTTACTCAATCTCTCGCATTGACGATTCAGGACGCTTTTCAATGTGGCTAGATTCAATCAAATTAATCTATCAAAGCCCAATATTTGGAATTGGCCCATTCATGTATACACTGCATTCTGATACAGTTAGCCACCCGCATAATAGTATCTTATGGTTTACAAGTGAATGGGGCATTCCCTCCACTCTCAGCTTATCAATATTACTTATAATCCCACTTTTTAAATATCTATATAAAATAAAAAAAACGGCTATAAGTAAATTTGGAAATGAATCAATTCAAAAACAATTATTTATAAGCTATGGACTAGCCTTGTCTATATGTACCTCTATAATACACAGCTTAGTCAGCGGTATTTATCTTATGCCTGGTAGCCAGCTATTTGGTATGCTTGTAGTCATATTATCACTGTCTAATTATAGAAAATTAAAAATCAATAACGAACATAAAACACAAACCAAGAACTCTATATATTTGTTATTTATTTTTAGAACAATAACTATAGCTTTATTTCTATGTACTTTAACGCTTCTTTATCAAAGCATTAAATACAATAATTGGAATGAATCTCTATCAACTGGCTATTCATACCCAGGATTCTGGCTTAATGGTAATTTGTAAGAATACAATCGACCATCATTGAGGCTACCAAAACTAAAAACGTCACTAACTAACTATAAAATAGTCAATTTTATCGGTAAATTTACTACTTCTAGTGTAATCTCTGATAAAATTAGCATAGATATTAATTAACAATTATTCAGATGGCTACTCCTGCATCATCAGTTCGCATTGGCGGTCTAGCGCTTCGCTTAATAAACGATGGGCTAATATCAGAAGAAGATGCTGCTAATGCTCAGCAAAAAGCACGTGATGACCAAACGTCGTTGGCAAGTTACTTAGTTAGTAATAACATTGTCAAAGCTCACGCATTAGCTAGTTGCGCTTCTATGGAATTTGGAATTCCACTTCTTGATTTGGAATCTTTAGACTTAGATTCAATCCCAATTTCTTTAGTTCCTGAAAAACTAATCAGACAACATCACGCATTACCTATACAAAAAAGAGGTAACAGACTATTTGTCGCCATCTCAGATCCAATGAACTTAGTCGCATTAGACGAGTTCAAATTTAATACGGGAATATCGACTGAACCAGTACTTGTTGAGGAAGACAAACTGGGACAAATTTTAGACAAAGCACTTGAAATGAGCGACACATCCATGTCGATGGATGGATTACTAGATGATGACTTAGATAATCTGGAGTTTTCAGATGAAGAAGATAGACCCGATGATGCTAACAACGATTCAGATATTGATGATACACCCATCGTTCGCTTCGTACACAAAGTGCTACTAGACGCTATTAATAAAAAGGCCTCGGATATTCATTTTGAACCATATGAAAGAACATTTCGTGTTCGCTTTAGAATAGACGGAATACTAGAAGAAATAGCAAGCCCACCTATAACATTAGGACCACGTATAAGTGCAAGATTAAAAGTCATGTCTAGACTAGACATTTCTGAACGACGAGTTCCTCAAGATGGACGCATTAAAATGCAACTCTCTAAAAAGAGAGCCATCGATTTTCGTGTAAATACCTGCCCAACTCTGTTTGGTGAGAAAATTGTATTACGAATTTTAGACCCAAGTAGTGCTATGTTAGGAATTGATATCCTAGGTTACGAAGATGAACAAAAACAGCTATATTTAGATGCACTCGCCAAACCTTACGGAATGATATTAGTTACCGGCCCAACTGGCTCAGGTAAAACAGTATCCCTTTACACAGGATTAAATATTTTAAATACTCCTGATCGTAATATATCGACAGCTGAAGATCCCGCCGAAATAAATATGCCTGGCATCAATCAGGTCAATGTAAGACCAAAAGTAGGTTTAACATTTGCGTCAGCATTACGAGCTTTCTTACGCCAAGATCCTGATGTAATTATGGTTGGTGAGATACGAGATCTAGAAACAGCTGAAATAGCTATCAAAGCGGCTCAGACTGGACACTTAGTATTATCTACATTACATACAAATGACGCCCCACAAACATTAACGCGTTTAGCCAACATGGGAGTACCCCCATATAATATTGCTTCTGCTGTTTCGTTAATTATAGCCCAGAGGCTTGCCAGAAAACTTTGTGACCATTGCAAAACTGAAGACGAAGTGCCTGAAGAAGCGCTAATGGAGGAAGGCTTCAAGAAGAGTGATCTGAAAAATCTGACCATTTATAAGGCTGTAGGTTGCGATCAATGTACAAGTGGGTATAAAGGCCGAGTAGGCATCTACCAAGTAATGCCAGTTTCAGAAGAAATGGGTCGTATTATTATGGAAGGTGGTAACTCTCTTCAATTAGCAGACCAAGCAAATAAAGAAAGTATACCCGACCTACGCAAGTCAGGCTTAAGTAAAGTAAAAGACGGAACAATCAGTTTAGAAGAAGTTAATCGTGTGACTAAGGATTAATTATGGCAACAGCTGCATCAAACCCAATCACTTTCCTATGGGAAGGTCTCGATCGCAAAGGATCAAAAGTAAAAGGCGAAGCTCAAGCTAGTAGCGAAATACTCCTTAAAGCCGATTTACGCAGACAAGGTATAAATCCAACCAAAGTAAAGAAAAAACCCAAATCTATTTTCGGTAGTACTGGCAAGAAAATAGTACCAAAGGATATAGCCATATTTGCACGTCAGTTAGCGACAATGATGACGGCTGGTGTCCCTTTAGTTCAATCATTTGAAATCATTGGCCGTGGTCATGAAAATCAAAAAATGCAAGACTTAGTATTAGGGATCAAATCCGATGTAGAGGGAGGCACAAGTCTAGCTGAATCCTTGGAGAAACACCCTAAATATTTCGATGACCTTTTTTGTAATTTAGTAGGTGCAGGAGAACAATCTGGAGCACTAGAAAACCTGCTAGATAAAATAGCTACATATAAAGAAAAAACTGAAGAACTCAAAGCAAAAGTCAAAAAAGCACTCTTTTATCCGATTGCCGTACTTGTAGTAGCTTTCATTGTTTGCATGATTCTTCTAATCTTTGTCGTACCTCAGTTCCAAAGCATTTTTGAAGGATTCGGAGCAGATTTACCTGCATTTACTAAGATGGTAATCAGCCTATCTGATTTTGTTCAAGAATATTGGTGGATGATATTTATCGGATTTGGTATTGCGATATTTGGCTTCAAAACAGCAAAAGAAAAATCACCAGCTATGCGCAGACAATTAGATATTCTCTCACTAAAAATCCCCATAGTAGGTGGAATATTGGAAAAGTCTGCTATTGCAAGATTTGCTAGAACACTATCGACTATGTTTGCTGCAGGTGTACCCCTCGTTGAGGCTATGGAATCAGTTGCTGGAGCTACTGGTAATACCTTGTACTATGAAGCCACCATGAAAATGAAAGATGATGTTGCTACAGGCACTCAACTTCAGCAAAGCATGAAGCAAACTGGTATTTTTCCGAATATGATGGTGCAAATGGTATCAATTGGTGAAGAGTCAGGTTCTCTAGACGAGATGCTTGGCAAAGTTGCGGACTTTTACGAACAAGAAGTAGATGCCCTTGTGGATGGCTTAAGCAGTTTACTGGAGCCATTGATTATGGCTATATTGGGTGTAATTGTAGGCGGATTAGTCATAGCAATGTACTTACCAATATTTAAAATGGGCGCTGTCGTTTAGCCACTACAATCAAAGTGCACATAATAGATTTACTAGAAAGCAATCTGGCTTTTCTAATTGCTTGTTCATCAGTACTAGGCTTACTTATAGGTAGCTTCCTCAACGTAGTTATTTCACGACTTCCTATAATGCTTGAGCGCGGATGGAAGTCTGAATGCCAACAGCTTCTTGATATTGAAAACAATATTGATAAAAGTAAATTTAACCTTGTCACTCCTCGCTCTCAATGTCCTTCCTGCAAACATCAAATTAGCAGCCTCGAAAATATTCCCCTGATTAGTTATCTGCT
>Ga0207422_1004736_pt1 | contig 10728 bp, 10 predicted proteins | sample MarCyaLeptolynsp_FD_187757 | JGI IMG/M metagenome (GOLD analysis project Ga0207422, IMG submission 187757) | Marine cyanobacterial communities from Panama - species 1 Leptolyngbya sp. (SPAdes) | ecosystem: Environmental > Aquatic > Marine > Unclassified | place: Panama: Panama City | collected... | reverse complement strand
TCGCGCGAAACCACAGCCGCAGCGGCTTGCGCGTGTCCTGAAAAATCGTGCCGGCTGTCGCTGAGGTTTGCCGTCCGCAGCGGGCGCACTGCAGCCAGACCTTGCGTACCGGCCACGCCCGGTCATGGTCGCAAACCGGACAGCGAAAGCCGTCGGGCCAACGCAACTGCATCAGGTAGTCGCGACACGCGTCCTCGGTGGCGAAGCGGGCCTCGAATTCGACCAGATCGCGCGGGTAATCCTCCACAGCGCCGTATACTACATCTTGGGGCTACCTGAGTCAAGTGGATACCCCACATCACCGTGTTTTTGAACAGGCGACTCGGCTTGGGAGGCGAGTTCCTTCAGGCTACCGACCAGAACATCGATATATTGGCTGGCCCTGAGATTAGGCTGCTAGACAAAGGGCGTGCCGACATCAGGCTGCAGGCGAAAGCCGGGTTAGTAAGCCGGCTTAATTTAGATCCCGTTAGAGGGACTCAGCGAAATGAATGGAGCTTCGCCTCGACGATAGGGTCGTCAATAGACATTCGTTTGACCAGCGATTTCGCGTGGCGCGTGGTATACCCTGAGATAGTTTGGCGGAACCGAGGAGGAAGCCGTACTGAATTTAGAGTCTCAACCGGCGTTGTGTTACGGTGGGGCGAGACGCGCTAAACGGCAAAGGCGGATTTGGTCTGCAAGCGAGAATCAGCTTGGAGAATGCTTGGGTCTGATCGCGGTTGCCCGTAGGTGCGTTCGTGACAGGATCAAACGCATGGCTTCGTTTCGCACTCTCTGCCTTGCGAGTATCGCGGTCGTCGTGGGAGGCGTTCCTTCGGCTGCGCAGCTCTCGATCGCCGGCAACCAGTTGTGGCGGCAGGGAGCCGCCGGCATCCTGGACGTTTCGGATGAGGGCGACCGGTTTGGTCAAGCGCTCGCCGCCGGCGACTTCAACGGCGACGGCTGGGACGATCTCGCCATCGGCGCGTTAGGCGAGAATGACTCGCGCGGAATCGTCAACGTCATCTATGGCAGTCACGGCGGGCTCACTTCAGGGGGCAACCAGTTGTGGGAGCAGGGCGTCGGGGGCATCGACGGCAATGCCGAGCCAAATGATCGATTCGGCGTGGCCGTGGCCTCGGGGGACCTCAACGGCGACGGCTATGGCGACCTGATAATCGGCGCTTCGGGAGAGGACGGCAGCCGGGGAGTCGTCCACGCGATTTATGGCTCCGCCGATGGTCTCGCTGCGCAGGGCAACCAAGCCTGGCGGCAGGGCGACAATGGTATCGGCGACAGAGCCGAAGGCGACGATGCGTTCGGGTTCTCGCTTGCCGTAGGCGACTTCAACGCCGACGGTTTTGACGATGTCGCGGTAGGCGCGCCCAGCGAAGACAGCTCGAGGGGCTTGGTCGTGATGATCTTCGGCTCGGCGGGCGGGTTGATCTCCGACGGCCACCAGCGCTGGCGCGAAGGCGAAGACGAGCTGCAAGGCAACGGGGAAAGCGGCGACCTGTTTGGATACGAGCTCGCTGCGGGCGATTTCAACGGAGACGGATTCGACGACCTGGCGGCGGGAACGCCTGGCGAAGACTCGACGCGCGGGGCGGTTCACATTATCTACGGCGCGGGCGGCGGGCTGACGGCGGCGGGCAATGTGCGCCTGCAAGAAGGCGAGCGCGGCACGCCGGGTACGGCGAGGGACGGAAACGGTTTCGGGGAGGTGATCGCGGCCGGAGACTTCAACAGCAACGGCTACGACGATCTCGCGATCAGCGCGCTGGGCCATGCCGTCGGCCGGGGTCAGGTGACCGTCGTTCCCGGGTCGGCCGGCGGGCCGCGGGGCGCCGCCGGCTTCCGCTGGGTTCAGTCGTTCCTTGGTAGGCCGTCGGAAGCGGGCAACCGTTTCGGCAGCGCGCTAGCCGCGGGCGATTTCAACGCCGACGGCGTCGTAGATCTTGCCATTGGCGTACGCGGCGAAGATGGAAACCGCGGGGTCGTGCATACTCTGCACGGCAGCGGCGACGGGCTCATTCCCCATTCAGGTCAGGGCCCGCAGGTATTTGCGCAGGGCGCGGATGGCTTACTGGATTCGGCTGAGGAAAGCGACGATTTCGGATTCATGCTCGCTGCGGGAAATTTCGGTGCTGATCCGGCGGCTGACCTGGCCGTTGGAGCCCCCGGCGAAGATAACAGCGGCGGAGTGGTTCACGTGCTGTTCGGCGCCAGCAGCGTCCCTTTTCCCGTGGTGTCGGCTGTGGTTGGCGGTGGCCTCAGCAACCCTCCGATCGCCGCGGCGTCCTACAACTCGATCGTCTCGGTGTTCGGCGAGAACTTTGTCGCGACATCAGCCGGAGTGCTGCCACCCGGCACCACGCAGCAGGGCGCTGCCACGATTATGAACGGCGTCTGCGTCGAGATGAGCGGTCGCCGAGTGCCGCTATTTGCGGTGACACCCCGGCAGATCAATCTACAGGCGGCGCTGGTGCCGGAAACGGATGCCGTCCGAATCGAGGTCGTCGTCAACTGCGGTCAACCGAACGCCCTGCGCAGCGCGCCGTTCGACCTACCGATAGCGCCCGCGACGCCGGAATTTTTCTTTTTTCTCTTCAACCCCGACGGCGTGAATCCAATCGCCGCGGTGCACGAACCGAGTGGTGTTCTCGTCGGCGCGCCCGACCTGATTTCCGGGACTACCTTCGAGCCGGCGCGTCCTGGCGATGTGGTCACCGTCTACCTGACCGGTCTGGGCGCGACCACGCCGCTATGGGAGCCGGGGCAGTTCCCCGCTGGTCCGTCGACCGCCGACCTGCCCGTGAGCATCACGATCGGGGGGATGGACGTTGAGGTCCTCTACGCTGGCGTGACGCCTGGTTTCTTCGGACTCTACCAGGCAAGTTTCGGAATACCGTCAGACGCTCAAGCTGGCGATTTGCCAGTGCGTATCACGGCTGGCGAAGCTGCGACGCCTGCGGGAGGTTTTCTAACCGTCGCACGCTAGGTTTCGCCTAGCGGTCGGGCCCGGACTGGCGAATGCGGCCTTCGGCGACGAGGGCCTCGCCCGCCCGCTGCACGGTCCGCTTGGCGTAGTACCGAGGGTCGGATTTTTCGCCCTGGCGGAACTCGGCGATGGCGTTTGCGACCGCGCTCGGGTCCCGGCCTCGCCAAAGCTCGCGCTTGGCGTACGCCCAATCGCGCTCCGACTGCGAGATGTGGCCGGGGCTGATTCGCCTCGGCGCAGACGACGGACGTTCAGCCGAGGTGGGCGCAGGCCGGTCTCGGAAACTGCGGAAGTCGGTTGGCTCGTGAGTGCGTTCCGACAAGGCCCGCACCCCAACTGGGTGCGGCGGCTCGTACTTGTGGTTCAGGAATCCGGGCAGACGCAGGACGCGCGCTGCGTCGGTGGCGGCTGGGTCGGCGCCGAGCTCGCTCGCGAGCCGTCGCTGGAGCGATTCGGCTTCGTCGAGCGCGAAACGTTCGACCTTCCACACGACCTGGAGCTTTCCCGGAGAGGTGTCGAGGACGCGGTTGGGCACGGGCGTGTCGTCCCGCGCTTGGAGGCTCGAGAGAGCCCTCTCCGCATCGCGATCGAGATCGAGATAGAGGTGGCGGATGTCGGCGATGTCCGCTTTCGTTCGACCCTGCGCGTCGGGTTTGAGCGCGTTCATGCCGACGTACACCTCGAAGCCTTCTCGGTTCTTGCGAGCCAGCCACTGTAGCGTCTCGTCGCTCGCGATGTCCTCCGCGGCGACGACGCGTTGGATGACTCCACCGGATCGGCGGTGCAGCAGGAACAGGGCGTGCCGGTCGCGCGGGTGGAAGCCGGAGCGAATGTACTCGGACGCCAGCTTTGGGTTTGGCTTTGCATCAGGCATCGGTAACCTCCGTGCGTCGATAGAGCGTGCGCAGCCGATAGGTTTCGTCGGCGTGGTCGTAGCCGTCGATGCGCAGCAGCTCGTTGACGGTGCGCTGACCGTCGCGCCGGGCGATGTGCATGACGAGCTGGATGGAATCCGCGATGGCGCTGCGGATGGCGGCGTACGGCAGCTCGACGCCGCTTTGCAGGACGCAGCTCGCAAGCCGGTTGAGGGCCTGCGCGACCGAGTTGGCGTGGATGGTCGAGAGCGTGCCGGAGTGGCCGGTGTTGAGCGCCTGCAGGAGGTCGAACGCCTCGCCGCCGCGCACCTCGCCAAGGATGATGCGGTCGGGGCGATGCCGGAGAGCGGCGCGTACGAGGTCGCGGATCGTCACCGCCGGCAGGTCCGGCTGCTCGCGCCGCGCCTCGAAGCGAACGATGTTCGGTTTGTCGACTTGCATCTCGGCGGTGTCCTCGATAAGGACCAGCCGGTCGTCGTCGGGGATGAAGGCGGCGATGGCGTTGAGCAACGTCGTCTTGCCGGTGCCGGTGCCGCCGCTGATGAGGATGTTGTCGTTCCACAGGATGGCGTCGCGGGCCTGGTCGAGGACCGCTTGCGGTAGCGTGCCGATGCGGACCAGCTCGTCGGCGGTGAAGAGGCGGCTGTGGAACTTGCGGATGGTCAACGTCGTGCCGCCGACCGAGCACGGCGGCAAGACAACGGCGACGCGCGAGCCGTCGGGCAGGCGCGAGTCGAGCAGCGGCTTCTCTTCGGACACCTCGTCGCCGAGCGCGCGGGCGATGTTGCGCGCGGCGACTTGCAGGTTCTTCTCGGTGATCCGGACGCCGGGGACGGGCTCGATGACGCCGGCGCGCTCGACGAAGACGGCTGTGGAGCCGTTGACCATGATCTCGCTGACGTCGTCGTCGCAGATGAGACGCTCGATCGGTCGCAGGAAGGGCAGGATGACTTCGAAGCTCATCGTCAGATCTCTCCTCGCGCGAGTTGCTCGAAGTAGGAGCGGTTTGGGTCGAGGTAGTAGGGCTTGAGATAGCAGTAGCTGGGCGGCAGGGGGTTGAGGCCATCGTAGGCGAGGGCGATGGCTTGCGCGTTCTTGAGCTCCGCGAAGATCTTGGGCTCGAAGACGCTCAAGCGGTGGATGTCGTAGCTCTTGGTGGCGGTGATGGCGGATTTGTGGGAGGTGGTGCGGCCGGTGAAGAGGCTGACGCGGGCGTCTTGGCTGTTCTCGGCGATGCTGTACTGCTCCTTGAGCTGCTCGTCCTTGCCGCACAGCTCGCTGGCGACGCTCATGGAGAAGTCGTCGGAGAGCGTGAGGAAGAGCTTGGTGCGAAACGTCTGGAGCAGCGTACGCCACGAGTCTCCCGGCAACGCGGAGCGAAGCGAGCTGATGCTCTGCGTGGCGATGATCGCGATGCAGCGCGCCTGACGCGACAGGCTAAAGAACTTTTCGTCGCCGCTGGGGTCGCTTTCGCCGACGGTAGCGAAGGCGTGGTACTCGTCGCACAGGAACAGGACCTCGCGCCAGTGGCGGTCGGGGGCGGCTTCCATCTTGGGGATGCGGCCGAGCATGGCGCGCTGAAAGTCCTGCTTGAGGAAGACGCCGATGGCTTTGGCGAGGCCGGGGTTGGAGGCGACGGGGAAGTTGAGCGCGACGACGGCGCCGGTCTCGACCAGCTCGGCGAAGGGCGGCAAGGGCTTGCCGTAGCGGCCGTCGGCGTTGGCGACCGGGTCGTAGCACTCCTTCGGCGGACAGAAGGTGCGCTTGACGGTGGGGCTGTCATCGAAGAGCGAGAGGAAGACCGAGATGCCTTCGACGATGGAGGTGCGCAGCTTGGGCTCGATGCGCATCCAGTCGTGGTGGAACCAGCGCTCGACGGCTTCGAACTGCTCGCGCCGGTTGGCGTCGGGCTGCGACCCGCTGTCCGGCGAGCCGTGCGTCGTGTACGACACGCCGAGCGACGAGAGCTTCTGCTCGACCTCGTCGGAGCGAGGGACCTTCATGCGGTCGAGCGCCGGGTCCATCTCGAAGTCGAAAGCCTTCAGGTCGGGCGCGTTGTAGTAGGCGCGGGGGTCGACAAGCAGGAATTCGCCGGGTTCGAACAGCGCCTTCCCCTCGGCCATGCGTCGCGCGAGAAGGTCCGGGTTGATGGCGCATTCGTAGACGTCGAAGAGCGTGACGTAGCCGTAGACCGACTTGTGCAGCAGGATGATGAACTTGACGACGTTCGTGTAGGCCTGCTGCCAGAAGGGCTCCTTGCCGCGGCCGAACAGATTGGTCAACAGCGACGCGATGCCGTAGGCGAGCGCGTAGGCTTCGAGGTCGTTGTAGAGGGGGTTGTAGCGGTAAGGGCAATCGAGGCTGAGCTCGATGTAGTCGTCCTCGCGGCCGTGCTTGCGGAGGATCTCGCGGACGCGGTAGCAGAAGTCGCCCTTGACCTCGAGGACGAGGCCCCCGATGCGACGCTCCGCGTCATCGCGGAGGTAGGCCAGGAGCTGCTCGGCGAAGGGATACATGCAGCAGGTCGTTTTGCCGCTGCCGACCGCGCCGAAGATGCCGATTCCGGTGAAGAGCGCGCGGCGTGGGATGGTGAGCCAGCGAGGGTGATCGACGGGCGACGGCTTGCGCTCCTTGTGGATCTCGCCCAAGACGAGGAAGAGCGCGGAACGCTGGGCCGGCTCCGGGTAGCGCGGCAAAGCGATGCGCTCGATTCCGGCGCGCGGTCGCAGTAGGAAGATATAGACGAACGACAGCGCGAACGAGCTGACGAGGTACGGGCTGGTGAACCACAGGACGCTGAAGGCGATGCGGATCGCGGCGTGAACATGGGGCGCGTTCGCGGCGACGAGAACGAGCATGTCGTTCGTCGCCGGAAACGGAACGCGGAGATGGCCAAAGCTCCAGACGCCCGCCGCGACGATGGCGCTGACGAGACTGCGATGTTTGAGGATGGTGCGCAACACGATGGGGCCTCCGTTCAGGAACGCTCACCGGGCTTGTCGAGCGGATGCTGTTCGAGCCACGCCTGGAACTCCTTGTCGCGGCTGAAGGCGTAGCGCAAGAGCTGCTCGACGACGTGGTGCTGGCTGCTGCTGTTGAGGAACTCGCAGTAGGCGCGCAGCATCTCGACGACGCTGGGGTCGACGCGAGCGGTGAAGAGCGCCTTCTTGCGCGGTTTGTCTTCGGGTTCGATCACGGGCATGAGCTGTCCTCCACGGTGGAACGTGATGGCGTCGGCGAATCGCGAGCGATGCGCGAGTTGTCGACGAGGTTGAAGTTGTTGTGGTCGACGCGGATGTCGCGCTCGGTGATGACGTCGGTGTCGACGTCGAAGTCATCACCGATGTCGTCGACGAGGTCGACACGAAGCATGGTTTTCGCGCAGGGTGGGCGGGAGCGACCCGAGGCGGAGCCGAGACGGTTTTGGGCGGACCAGCGCCCCAAAACAGGGGGTCGCTCCCGCCCACCCTGCGCTCGCCGCGAGTTCCGTATGGGGCTCGCGGCGTCCTCTATGTGGCTGAATGTGAACAGCTTAGCGATTTGGCTCATTTCACTTGTAGTTCGTGAAAGCGGAACACCCGCTGCAAACAGGTGTTCCGCTTCAGGCCGGTGATCCCGGCTCCTTCTGGGTGGAGAAGATGTCGTAGCGATGGGGCAGCAGATGGAACTCGAAGGCGGCATCGACCGGTCGGGATTGCTCGCTGGCCATGAGCTCGCTGGTCCATTCCTGGAACGCGGCCTCGGTTTTCGGATGTACGAATCGGGCCGAGAGGTCCCGCAGCCGGTCGAGCTTGGCCTTGTCGAGCTTGTCGTACTGGCGGGTCTCGAACAGCCGCCGCAGCACGAAGTAGTCGCCCATCGCGCCTCTCGGTAGACGGGACTCCGGCCGGGTCAACGATTTGGCGAAGCGATCGAAGGCGCGCTGGGCGCTCCGAAAGTGCCGGTACTCGGCGGCGACGTAGACCAGACGGAAGCGTCGTAACGCGACGAACAGCCACCGATAGCGGTTGAGGAAGGAGATGAATCCGCTAGTCGAGAGAACGCCTTCGTCGACGTAGCAGAACGAAGTCATCGTCGAGGAAGGGTGTTCCTGCCCAGGTGTGACGAAGATCGGATACTTCTCGACGAAATAGCGCCGGGTCTGTCCGGATGAGCGGCGCGAACTGTAGGTCTTGCCCGGGAGGAGCGATTCGTCGATCCCAAGGTCGCCACAGAAGTGCTGGACCTTTTCGCTCTCCGTGCCGAGGAATCGACGCTCGCGATTCGCCAGCACGAAGTCCAAGGCCATCAGCTTGGCCTTGATGGAGAAGTTCGGACGGGGGCGGCGGTTGCGGTTGTCCTCGTCGCCGATGGCTCGATAGATCGCGCGAGCGAACAGGTGAAAGACCTCGGTCCGGTTGGGGTATTCGAGGGAGCGGGCATGCCCCGCGTTAACGATCCGCTGCAGGAATCGATCAGAGGGTCTCCCTCGAGGAGCGGAGATGAACGATTCATACTGCCGACGGAGGAAGTAGCCGCTATGGACAGCCGCTGCAACTAGGAATGCCGCTTCAGAGTCTTCGTAACCGAGACTTCTGAGGGTGCTTATACGAAGTTCTTGCGCCATGCCTATGCCGCCAAGGCTCCGGCGACGAGTCTCGCCGCTCATGTGCTAGGAGCGCTCCAGGCTCGTGAAACTCAGCACCGGCGCGGCTCGTGTGGGTCTGCCTTGGCTCGGACATGCTGAAGGGCGGTAGTATCGATACCGTGATCGCACCCAACTGGAGCGAACTGTCTCACGCCTTCGGCAGAGCTGATGATCTGCCTGAGATCCTAGAGGCCTTGAGCCCTGACCCCGGCGCACGAGCGTGGAGCGACCTTTGGGATCGCGTGTGCCACCAAGGGACGACGTACCCGGTCAGTCCGTACGTATTGCCGCGCCTTCTGGAAATCGCCCAATCGTGGGAAGCGAGGGGACGAGTCATGCCGCTGGTGTTGGCAGGTGACATCGTTACGTCGCGCGAGTTCAGGATCGGCGGCTTTGAAGAGACTGTTGAGGGCCTGCGTACCATGGCCTTCAAGACCGTTGCGGAGAAGGCCCTGTCTCGTTCTGATCGGATCTACTTGATGAGCGCCGCCCTAAGCCTCACCGGAGAGGATCGCTGGGGGCCGGAACTCGTTCATCTGAACGACGAGGAGTTCATGGGCATCTGCCCGTCGTGTAAGACCGAGCTCTATCTGACAATCGGTGAGAACGGCTACTTCGTGTCCAAAGAGGACCCTGTCGGCGCGAATGCTCGTGGCCAGGAAATCGTGCCCTACGAGATCGATGCCCTCAACGGAATCCGAGCTTGGCTACACGAGATCGCGATCAACGCCGCAGACACAGAGCTCGCGAGACGGATTCGCTGTCTCTTCGGTCGGTCGACCTGCCCGATTTGCGCGGCCCCGTTTGAAATCGCCGAATCGATAGAGCGCTTCTGGCGGATCTGCGCGCTGCAGTGAAACGTCACAAGGAGAGAATTCCAGCCGTAACTTCGCGCTCGTCGCGAACGGGCGTGCCGCCGGAGGAGCCGTCACCGGCGAGCGAGTAGAGCGCAAACCCGGCCTGGGCCTTGGCCGCGATCTGGCCCGACTTGTAGTGCTCCGTCGTCAGCTCGACATCCACGCGAGCGGACGCTCCGGAGGCGTCTCGGTATTCGATTCGGAGATCAGGGAGTGGCACTTTCCCGTCGACGACTCGCAGGTTGTGCTGCTCGGCGACCTGCCGTTGAAGCTCTGCGAAGCGCTCGTCGTGTCCTGCTTCCTGCCTGCCCAGAGCTGAGTAGACGTCGCGCTTCAGCTCGTAGTCGAGGACGACGCGGTCAACGGCGCCCCCGGCGGCTTCGATGCGTTCCCGTTCGGCTTGGTAGACGCGGTAGAGCGCGAGGTCGTGTTCGAGTTCCGCCGGCTTGACGAAACCCGCGTGGAACTCCTGCCGCCGCTCGTTGCCGAGGGCGCTTTCCTGCTCGGCGAGCTGCTTGCCATCAGGTGTCAGAGTGACGGCAGGAGTCCGCTTGCGGGCCTTGCCGATGGCGACTTGGCTCCGTTCGACGAGCCCCTGGCGAGCCAGCGAACGCAGATCCTGGCCCATACGAGTTTCGTCTCCGGCATAGCGGTACTTGAGAAGGTCCTCTTCGGCGATAGTGCGAAAGGCGCCGATCTCCTCGGCCGCTCGCATCTCGCTCTCGCGTAGCCGATACGTTCGGTCGCCCAGCGGTACGGCCCTCCGGTGATTGCCGAGTGGTGGGCGTTCTCGGTCGCGGCGACTATCCGGGTTCCGTGAGTCGCTCTGCTTCCGCCGCGACGACCCGCCGCGCCCGAGCGAGTCAGAGCGCGAGTCCCCGCGCCCGGATCGGTCCTCTCGATCTCGACCGATCCGGCGGTCTGTGGTCTGGCTGTCTCGGGCGTCGCCCTGGTCGGGGATCGAGCCAGTCCGCGCGTGGAGGTCTTCGACGTCGTCTCGGTCGCGTCCGCGGCTCATTCGTGCTCGGCGATGCGGCGGCTCAGCTCCTCGGAGATGCTTTCGCGTCCGCGAAGCTGCTTTTCCAGGTGAGCGAGCTTCTGGCCGGTGTCCTTGAGTAGCAGACGGCGGGTCAGGAGGAAGAAGCCGGCCAGCAGGTTGAGGAAGAGAACCACGGAGAAGAGCGCGACCGCGGTGTTGAAGTCCTTCCGGGACGGGGCAGCGGAACGCGATTCTCGTTGGCCTGGTTCTCCATACTCGCCTCCTCAACCGATGACCGTACTTCGCTCAATTGCACGAAGTAGGGAATGTGAGGCCGATCCGATCCAGGTTCGATAGGGCAATCCGATGCGGTCGCTAGCCCCGCCCTACGGAGAGAGGAGCTTCCG
>Ga0207422_1004735_pt1 | contig 10728 bp, 7 predicted proteins | sample MarCyaLeptolynsp_FD_187757 | JGI IMG/M metagenome (GOLD analysis project Ga0207422, IMG submission 187757) | Marine cyanobacterial communities from Panama - species 1 Leptolyngbya sp. (SPAdes) | ecosystem: Environmental > Aquatic > Marine > Unclassified | place: Panama: Panama City | collected... | reverse complement strand
CCTCTAGCGGCAGGAGGTGGTCATTAAGTGGCGCGCCTCTACCGATTTCGTTGAGAATGTCCAGCGAAATCGCTTGATCTTCGGTGAAAGGCCCCGCCTTTGTGCGGCGTAGATAGGTGACATGACCCACACTTCCAAGGGCCCGTGCAATATCTCGAGCCAGCGAGCGGATGTAAGTTCCTTTGGAAACGTGCGCGGTTAGCGTGACTTCCCCGTCCGCAGCCGGACGATCTGTCACCGCAAGCGAATGGATCACGACAGAGCGTGTCTTCAGTTCAACTGTCTCTCCCGCGCGCGCCAGATCGTAGGCGCGCTTGCCATCCACTTTGAGCGCAGAATAGGCAGGTGGCACCTGTTCGATTGGCCCCGTGAATTGCTCGAGGACGGCAAGGATCGAGTCTGGCGAAGGAACGACATCGCTGCGCGCCACCACTTCACCTTCTGTGTCGAGCGTATCTGTTTCTTCGCCAAACTTGATGGTGAAGTCATAGGTCTTGCTGGCGTCGAGCATCCGACCCGCCAACTTTGTTGCTTCGCCTAGGGCTATCGGCAGCACCCCCTCCGCCAGGGGATCCAAAGTCCCTCCATGGCCCACCTTGGGCTTGGCATAGCCGGCTTCGCGCAGAACGCGCTTCATCGCACCAACGGCCTGGGTCGAGCCCAGCTCACGCGGCTTGTCGAGCACTATCCAGCCGTGAGGAGCAGGCTTCTTTTCATTCATGCGCTGCTGGGTTCAGCCGCATCGCTCAGGAACACCAGCCGAGCGCGGTTTCCAAACACGACGAGATTGGTCACCAGCGCCACCAGGACCGAGCTGAACAGCACGAACAGCATCACATCGATATAATGCACCCACGGCAAGCCAATCGTCGCGTACCAGCTCACGCCGTCGAAATTCTCCGGCACGTAGAGATAGAAGGTGTGGAAGGCGTAGACTGAAAAGCCCCAGACCAGGCCCGCAACGGCTGCGCGAGCATCCATATTGCGGAACAGCAGGGCTGCGATGAAGGCAGACAGGATCGGCATCGACAGCAGCCCGTTGAGCTCTTGCAACAGGTTGATGATGCTCTCGGCCCCGGCATAGACAGGCACCAGGGCGATCGAGCCGATCATGGCGACAATGCCGACTGTCCGATTGAGCTTTTTCACATCGACTTCCGGATTGAAGAAGCGACGATGGAAATCCACCGACCATAGCGTGATGGTCGCGTTCATCACCGCAGAATAGGTGGTGAGAACCGCCGCCGCGATCATCGCCGCGAACATACCACTTGTCCAGCTCGGCAAGACTTCGCCGACCACCATCGCATAAGCGCGGTCGTCAACGTCGCCGAACAATTTGAATGCAACAATGCCCGGGATCACCACGATCGGTGGAACGATCAACACTCTCACGATGGCGGCTGCCATCACGCCTTTCTGAGCCTCTTTGACATTGGGCGCAGCCAAGGCCTTCTGCGTGATGTTCTGATTGGTCGACCAGTAGAAGATCTGGATGAACAGCATGCCCGTAAACAGCGTGTGGAACGGGATCGGACTGTCGAGCGAGCCAATCATGGTCAGCCGCTCTTCGGGCACGCCGGTCGTGATGTCCCAGCCGACCGCTTGCATAGCCAGAAAGACGACCACCAGCGCCAAGGCAAGGATCCCGACACCGGCATAGGTATCAAGCACCGCAACCGCGCGCAGGCCGCCCAGGATCGCGTAAGCCGCGCCTACAACAGCGAAGACCGCAGCGATGGCCGTGACCGACGCTTCGACACCAAACAGGGTCTGCATGAACAGCGCGCCCGAATAGATCACGGCTGGCAGGTAGATGAACAGATTGCCGAACAGGAACAGCCCGGAGATCACAGTGCGAATGCTCGCGCCGTCATAGCGCTGTTCGAGCAATTGCGTGATCGTGGTGCAATTGTTGCGATAATAGATCGGCACGAAAACGAAGGCTAGCAGCATCAGACCGATAAAGCCTGCCAGCTCCCACCATGCCAAAAGCAGCATTTGGTTGCCGTTCATGCCGACCAGCTGATCGGTAGACAGGTTTGTCAGCGTGATCGCACCGGCAACGAAGAACCAGCTTAGGCCGCCGCCTGCTAGGAAGATCTCGCGATCGTCCGATGCCTGGCTTGCCGCCCTCGCCGCAGCGACCTTGCGCCAAGTCATGGCTGCCAAGATCACCATAAGGCCCAAAAACACTGCTACCTGTACGGCGTTGTCCATGGCGAATTTTCCCTTCCCAAACGGCGCGATAGCGGGCTTCGCCAAAATCCGATAGAGGCGACGGACAATTGACCGCCATCCGAGCTGATATGACCATAAGAGAACCCAGCGATCACATCGTCCTGCGCGCGGCTGAGACCTTGATTGTCGTCAGCGCGCGGATCGGTGAACGGGCTCGGATTGTCTATGCCGGCCCTGACCTGCTCAATGTCGAGCCGGTTGAGCTTGAGCAGCTGGCGTCACGCACCCACGCACCAGGCGGACCGGCTCAGCCGATTGAGGCATCCCTTCTCAACACCATAGGCACCGGGCACCCTTCCCCGCCCGGCCTGATCGCGCACAGAGATGGACAGGATTGGGCGCTCGACCCGCGCGTGACCCAGATCGAGAGCGAGGGTGAGCTTGGCGCAAGGATCGTCACCACGGATGCGGCGAGCGGCTTGGCAATCACTCACCAATTGGAGCTGAGCGGAGTTGGCGTGCTGTCCTGTACGTCACGCGTCACCAATGGGTCTGACAAGGACGTGGCGCTGGATTGGTGCGCAGCGCTGTGCCTGCCGCTGGATCCGACTCTTACCGACGTGACCAGCTTCACTGGCAAATGGGCTGGAGAATTTCAGACCGAGCAGACCCAGCTCACACGGGGTTCGTTTGTACGCGAGAACCGCGCTGGTCGGACCAGTCACGATTGCTATCCAGGTCTCTATCTCGGCACCAACTCCACTACGGAAAGCCACGGCAAAGCCTGCGCGGTACACTTGGGCTGGAGTGGCAACCAGCGCCTGCGCGTTGATCACCTTGCGGACGATTCCATCAGCGTGCAGGCGGGCGAACTGCTTCTGCCCGGCGAGATCATCCTCGCACCGGGAGGGGAATATTCAACACCGGTCCTCGCTGCTTGCTGGTCAAACAACGGCTTTGGCGATCTCACCGTCCGTTTGCACAATCACGTCCTGGCGCTCCTACCGGACCTGACAATTGTTCGCCCGGTCCATTACAACACCTGGGAAGCGGTATACTTCGATCACACTCCCGAAAAGCTGTTCGCGCTGGCCAAACAAGCGGCAGAGGTAGGGGCCGAGCGCTTTGTGCTCGATGATGGTTGGTTTGGCGCGCGGCGCAATGACGCGGCTGGATTGGGCGATTGGTCTGTGTCGCATGACATCTATCCGCAAGGCCTCAAGCCACTGGCAGATCATGTCCGCAGCCTTGGAATGGAATTTGGCCTGTGGTTCGAGCCTGAAATGGTCAATCCAGACAGCGATCTGTACCGCGCTCATCCGGATTGGGTGTTGGCGGCGCCTGGCGTTGATTCGATCGCTTCGCGCAATCAATTGCCGCTCGACCTCACGCGGCCAGACGTGTGCGACCATCTGTTTGAGCGTGTCTCAATGCTCGTCGATGCGCTGGGCATTGCCTATATCAAGTGGGACATGAACCGCGACATTCAGCACCCTGGCGGAGCGTCAGGGCAAGCGGTGATGCACCACCAGACAATCGCGCTCTATGGCCTGATTGATCGTATTCGTGACGCCCACCCCAGCCTGGTGATCGAGAGCTGTTCAAGCGGCGGAGCGCGCGCAGATTATGGCATCCTCGCCCGGACGGACCGGGTCTGGACCAGCGACAACAATGACGCTCGCGCGCGTCATTCCATCATGCGCGGTGCGTCGCATTTTCTCCCGCTCCAGGTTCTGGGCAATCACGTCGGACCCAAAAAGTGCCACATCACAGGCAGGCGCTTTGGCATGAGCTATCGCGCTGGGACTGCGATCTTGGGACATATGGGAATGGAGCTCGATCTCGCTCAAGAAAGCGAGGCCGATCGGAATACGCTTAAGCAAGCAATCGCCCTTCACAAACGCCATCGCGCGCTCATCCATTCAGGCGCCTATCACCGCCTTGAAACCGACGACCACATCATAGCAGCAGGCATTGCCGATCGCGACAGGTCAGAAGCGCTGTTCCAGATCGCAATCCTGGATCAACACAAGTCGCCTCACCCACCGCGGATTCGGTTCGCTGGTCTTGATCCGGTGCGGCGCTATCGATTGGCTTGCCAATGGCCAGCCCCGCTCGCCAAAGACATCGGAACCTTTGCAGGTTCAGCCCTAATGGAATACGGGTTGCAACTGCCGCAGACCTATCCTGACACCTGCCTGATCTACCATCTCGAAGCCGAGCAATGACTGAAACCACTGGCGATATTTATGACCTGCTGATCGTCGGAGGCGGGATCAATGGCGCGGGCATTGCCCGTGACGCCGCAGGCCGCGGGCTCAAAGTGCTGCTGGTGGAAAAGGACGATCTGGCGAGCCACACTTCGAGCGCGTCGACCAAGCTGGTCCATGGCGGGCTGCGCTATCTCGAGCATTACGAGTTCCGACTGGTGCGCGAGAGCCTGATCGAGCGCGAACGGCTATTGAGGATTGCACCGCACATCATTTGGCCTTTGCGGTTCGTGCTGCCGCATGACGAGGGTCTGCGACCCAGCTGGCTGCTCCGGCTTGGACTGTTTCTGTACGACAATCTGGGTGGCCGAAAGATCCTGCCCGGCACAAGGACGATCGATCTGCGTCAGGCGCCGCATGGTGACATTCTGGAAGACCGCCTGGTCAAAGGCTTTGAGTATTCTGATTGTTGGGTCGAGGATTCGCGTCTTGTCGTGCTCAATTGCCTTGATGCGAAAGAGCGCGGCGCAGAGATCCGCACGCGGACCGAATGCACCGAGCTTGAGCGGAGGGATCAGGTCTGGATTGCCAATCTGCGCAGCGCATCAGGCGAAGAACGCATTGTTGCTCGCAAAGTGGTCAACGCAGCAGGCCCATGGGTCGACAGGGTCTTGGGCCGCGCCATTCCGCGCGAGGAGCATGAGAATCTGCGCCTAGTAAAAGGCAGCCATCTGATCTTTCCCAAATTGTTCGAAGGCGATCACTGCTACATCTTCCAGAACAAGGATGATCGCATCATTTTCGCCATTCCCTATGAGCGTGACTTCACACTTGTGGGCACAACCGATCAGGGATTTGAAGGCGATCCATCAGGCATCGACATCTCGCCCGAAGAGGCGCGCTATATCTGCGACGCGGCCAATGAATATCTCCGGGTCGATATCGCGCCAGACCAGGCCGTCTCAAGCTATGCCGGGGTGCGCCCGCTCTACGACGATTCAGCGAGCAGCAACTCGACCGTGACCCGCGACTATGTGTTCGAATTGGAAGACCGCGACGCCGACGGCAATATTGCTCCCGCGATCCTGTCGATCTTTGGTGGCAAGATCACAACCTATCGCAAGCTTGCCGAGCATGCGCTTGAAAAGCTTGATTTTGGCGATTGGGACTGGACCGCCAAAGAGGCCTTGCCTGGCGGCGATATCGCGGTCGAGGCCTTCGAAGACGAGCTGGCGAAATTGCAAGACCGGTATCAGGGAATGCCCGAGGAAATGCTGCGTCGGCTGTTCCGGGCCTATGGCACGCGGATCAAACGGTTACTCGGCGCTGCGCAAGGTCTCAACGATCTGGGCGAGCATTTCGGCGGTGACCTTTATGCGCGCGAGCTGGAATATCTGGTCGAGCACGAATTCGCGAAGAGCGCAGACGATGTCCTGTGGCGTCGCGGCAAGCTGGGGCTGCATCTGGACGATTCTGCACAGCAAAAGGTCCGCGCGTGGTTTGCCCGTGAGATGGTGGCGTTATGAGCGACGTCGTGGAACTGGCGCGATCGCTTGGAGGAAAGCCTACCTACCGGCGCGATCACCGCAAGGCCGATGGGCGCATGCTGCAGCTCTATGGCCGGGCGCCGCATCAATTGCCGCTGCAATCGGAGAATGCTGATCCGATCGCTCAAGGTGGCGAGATCCGGTATCACCCGCTGCGCGATGAATGGAATGTCTACGCGGCGCACCGGCAGAACCGCACATTCAAGCCGTCAGCCGCGGACGATCCGCTGGCGCCCACTTTGCCAGGCGGACCGCAAACCGAAATCCCGTTTGAGGATTTCGAGCTGGCGGTGTTCGAGAACAAGTTCGCGGCATTCCACCCAAGCGCGAATTCCGCCACTGAGCTGGACGGCATTGCCAGCAGACCGGCCAATGGCGCCTGCGACGTGGTGGTCTATGCGCCCGAAGGCGAAGGCGATCTCCACTCGATCGGGCAGGATCGCCGACAGGTCCTGATCGCAGCGCTGCTGGATCGTTACCGGGCCTTGTTCGCAGCCGACTGCGATTATGTGCTCCCGTTTGAGAATCGCGGCGACGAAGTGGGCGTGACGCTGCACCATCCGCACGGACAAATTTACGGTTTCGATCGCGTCCCGCATCTCCAGCAACGCGCTGTCACTGCCTTTGCCGAAGGCTATGACCTTGCGAGCGAGATCGATACCGCGATGCCTGATTACGGGATTGGCGAGGATGGCGGCATCGCTGCCTTTGTCCCTCGCTATGCCCGTTTCCCATACGAAGTGTGGCTGGCGCCCAGAGAGCGGCGCGAGGGTCCTTGGGATTGCACCGACGAAGAACTCGACGCGCTGGCACATTGGCTGGGCGAGGTCACCCGGCGCTACGACGCTGTGTTCGAGCAACCCGCCGCGACGATGATGGCATTCCATGCCGCACCCCGAAGTGGATCATCGGGATACCATTTCACGGTGCAATTCTACCCATTGCTGAGAGCTAAGGGTCGGGTGAAGTATCTTGCTTCGGTGGAGCAACACACGGGGACATTCACTGTCGATGTCATGCCGGAAAGTGCCGTCCAGGCGCTGCGCGCTGTTTAAGCGGAACCTGACCTAATCTCGCAGCGCCTCGCTAAAATGCTTGCGACACAGCGCAACGTAGCGATCATTGCCGCCGATCTCGGTTTGCGCACCCACTTTGACGGCCTTGCCGCTTTCATCGACCCGCAAATTCATGGTCGCCTTGCGCCCGCACCAGCACACCGCTTTGAGCTCGACCAGTGCATCGGCGATGCCAAGCAAGGTTGCTGATCCTGGAAACAGTTCACCCTGAAAGTCAGTCCGCAAGCCATAGCAAAGCACGGGAATTCCATGCTCGTCCGCAAGACGCGACAATTGCCAAACCTGCTCCTTGGTCAGGAATTGCGCTTCATCGACCATCACACATGAAAACTCAGCATCGGCATGCTCGGCCAGAACAAACGCTTCAATGTCAGTGTCTTCGGCAAATCGATGCGCGTCGCTCGACAGTCCGATTCGGCTGCTGATCGCCCCAAAGCCCGGCCGATCATCGATCGCCGCGGTCCACAGCGAAACCCGCATCCCTTGCTCGCCATAATTGAACGCGGCTTGCAACAGGTTGGAGCTCTTCCCCGCATTCATGCTGGCAAAATAGAAATAGAGCTTGGCCATCTGCAGGCACTCTAGTGTCGAAGCAGCGCCAGCACCAGCCACGCGGCATTGGCGATAAACAGCCGCGAATGAGGCCTTGACCATTCAGAGGGCAGACAGGCGCGAGCAGCAATGCTAGCCCTGCGAATAACGAATACAGAAAAGGGGCTGAGATTCATGGCAAGCGCTGCGCCAACACCTGACACGAATGCTGGTATGGGAGGCATTCTGGGTTGGGTTGAGAGAACCGGAAACAAGCTGCCCGATCCAGTCTTCATCTTCTTCTATCTTATCGCAGCCTTGATCCTGGTCTCGATCGTCAGCGAGCTTGCCGGGGTCTCCGCACTGCACCCGACCGAGGTCGATGAGGCGACAGGCGGGGCGCAGGTGATCTCGGCAGTAAGCCTGCTCTCAGCCGACAATATTCAGCGCCTGTGGGTCGAAATGCCCAAGACTTTCACGCACTTCCATCCGCTCGGTTATGTCCTTGTAGTCATGCTTGGTGCGGGCGTGGCCGAACGTTCGGGCTTCTTTGCCGCGGGCATGGCAAGCGCGGTCAAAAGCGCTCCCAAGGCCCTTCTGACGCCGGTCGTGGCGCTGGTCGCCATGCTCGGCAACCACGCGGCAGACGCCGGCTATGTGGTCTTGATCCCGCTAGCAGGCATCCTGTTTGCAGCGGCAGGCAGGCATCCCTTGGCAGGGATCGCCGCAGCCTTTGCCGGCGTTTCAGGAGGCTTCTCCGCGAACATCTCACCGGGTCAGCTTGATGCTTTGCTGTTTGGCATCACTGAAGAAGCGGTTGGCGCAAGCGCGCTCGATCCATCCTGGACCGCTAATCTGGCAGGCAATTGGTACTTCATTTCGGCGATGACATTCCTGTTCCTGCCGATCATCTGGTACGTGACAGACAAAGTGATCGAACCGCGGCTGGGTCCGTGGACAGGCGGCGCATCCACCGCCGCGCAAGACGACAACCCTGACCCCACCGCGGAGAATAGCGAGGCGACTTCGAAAGGCCTGCGCGCAGCAGGCCTGGCCGCGCTGTTTGTCGTGGCACTTTGGCTGGCGATGGTGTTTGCGCCGGGCACACCGCTGGTCAACGAAGCGGCCTGCGACAATATTCCAGCGGCAGATTGCTCGATCCACACCGAACTTCGACCGCTCTACCAATCGCTGGTCGGGGCCTTCTTCGTGCTCTTCCTTCTGACAGGCTGGGCCTATGGCCGGGCAGCAGGAACGATCAAGGATCACCGCGATCTGGTCAACATGATGGCCGAAAGCATGAAGGATATGGGCTATTATCTGGTTCTGGCCTTCGCCGCCGCGCACTTCGTGGCGATGTTCAATTGGTCAAACCTTGGCCTGATCTCAGCCGTGCATGGAGCTGCAGCGATCGAATCCACCGGCCTGCCCTTGCCGATTGTGCTCGGATTGATGGTGCTGTTCGCTGCGCTGCTCAATCTGTTCGTAGGCTCAGCCAGCGCTAAATGGGCACTGCTAGCACCAATCCTGGTGCCGATGCTCATGCTGCTTGGGATCAGCCCGGAAGGCGCCACCGCGGCTTATCGCGTCGGCGACAGCGCGACCAATATCATCACGCCACTGATGGTCTATTTCCCGCTTGTGCTGGTGTTCGCGCAACGCTGGCAGCCGCAATTCGGCCTTGGCAGTCTCACAGCCATGATGCTGCCCTATTCGGTCTACTTGCTGATCTCGGGCACCGTCCTGATCGTGCTGTGGTTCTATCTGGGCATTCCGCTGGGGCCTGATGCCCCGGTTGCCTACACGCTGCCTGGTGGAGGCGGATAGGACCGGACACTGGCTCTGCTCACTCTTTCTCACACTAGGAGAAACCAAACGCGCATTTTCTGCGTATTCTCTTGTGAGGAGAGTGAGTGAGATGACGTTTCTGCGGCGATGGATGATGATCGTGCTGGCACTGCTGGCACCGTCAGCCCTGCTCGCCAGCAGCGCCGTGCCATTGACCTTCGTGCTCGATTCCAGCGCCAGCAGCGTATCTGCGAAGGTTCCATTCTTTGGCATTTCCAGCAAGACAGCTGAGTTCCCGCAAATGGCAGGTGAGGTGACGATCGTGCCGGGCCAGTCAGAAGGCGCGCTGATCGATGTTACCTTTGACGCGCGCGAGCTTCAGGCACCCGATGAGACGACGCTCAAACGGCTGCGCGGCGAGAAGTTCTTCTGGGTCGAGAAATATCCCAGCATCCGTTTTGTCGGCAAAGATCTGCAGATGAAAAGCCCCACGTCTGGCACCGTCAAAGGCGAGCTGACCGCCCGAGGCGTTACCAATGACGAAGTGCTCGACGTGACCTTTGACACACCTCCTGAACAGGCGGAACCGGGCCAGGCCGTCATGCTGACCGGCAAAATGACCATCAATCGCCGCGATTATGGCATGCGATCCTATCAGTTGATTGTCGGCAACAAGGTCAAAATCAGCATCCGCGCCCGCATGGTGCCGAGCTAGCCAGGCCAATCAGATCCTGTTGGGTTTGCTTGACGAAGTTGACACTTTGTCATCCGCTCAATCTACGTGTTTTTGTTCAATTACAGGACTTTACCTGAATTGGACATGGTTGACACTTGTCCAACAATTTTCCGAGTTTCGGAGCGACGATTTCAAAGAGCATCGAAAGTGTGACACGCTTTTCGCCGTGTAGGAAAGGGTCAAGTGATCGGAAAGAACCTCGTCATTGCGAGCGGACGCGAAGCAATCCATGGTGAACCATCGATCTTAGATGCTAAGTCAGGCGGTGGATTGCCGCGTCGCCGCATGCGCGGCTCCTCGCAATGACGCCTACTCCCCTTCAGGATCCAAGTCTCTCGCGACTTTTGGATCGCGCAGCAGCTTCTCGATCCGATCCGCTTCGTCAAAGCTCTCATCCGCGCGGAACTTCAGTTTCGGAGCGAATTTCAAGCCGAGGCGCTTGGCCACTTCGCGCTGAAGATAGGCGGTGTTCTGGCGCAGCGCCGTCACCACTTCGTCTTCTTCCACGCTCATCAGCGGCTTCACATAGGCTGTGGCGTGGCGCAGATCGGGCGTCATCCGCACTTCGGTCACCGCGATGTTCGACGCGCTGACAATCTCGTCATGGACGTCTTGCCGCGCGAGCAATTCGGACAGGATGTGCCGCACACGCTCCCCCA
>Ga0207422_1004734_pt1 | contig 10733 bp, 9 predicted proteins | sample MarCyaLeptolynsp_FD_187757 | JGI IMG/M metagenome (GOLD analysis project Ga0207422, IMG submission 187757) | Marine cyanobacterial communities from Panama - species 1 Leptolyngbya sp. (SPAdes) | ecosystem: Environmental > Aquatic > Marine > Unclassified | place: Panama: Panama City | collected... | reverse complement strand
CGCCCAAACCGCGGAGAAAAGCGCGACGGTCGAGTTTGAAGGGAGTTTTCATGGGGCTCTGGAGGGGGTAGACGAGCCATATTATACAGCAGGTTACGTCGTTTTCCCGAATCCTGTTAACGTTTAGCGGCGAGGAACTGAAAGTCCGATGCTGCGCGTCGTTAGTCCCGATTGACATGGCACTCGATTGACTTCGCTTCGGGACGCGGCTACTCTCTAGGTTTAGGTCGACCTAAAATCGTTTTTCATGGCCTCGGAAGCAATCGACGACTACCTCAAGGCGATCTACGAGCTCGCCGGCGTCGACGAGCGCGCCTCCACCGTCGCCATCGCCAAAAAACTCGAAGTAGCCCCGGCATCCGTCACGGGAATGCTCCGCAAACTCGCCGAGCAAGACCCGCCCTGGGTCGACTATGAGAAGCACCGCGGCGCCTGCCTGGCCCCCAAAGGCCGAGAGCGTGCGCTGGAGGTGATCCGGCACCACCGCTTGATCGAGCTCTTCCTCCACGACACGCTCGGATACGAGTGGGACGAGGTCCACGACGAAGCCGAAAAGCTCGAGCACGCCATCTCCGAGCGCTTCGAAGAGCGGATTGCAGCCAAGCTAGGCGATCCCGAGGTCGATCCACACGGCCATCCGATTCCGCGCAAAGACGGCACGATTCCCACGCGCAAGGAGACCGCGCTGCTCGACTTGGAGTCCGGTTCGGAGGCGGTCGTCTCGAGCGTCTCCGACAAGAACCCAGACCTGTTGCGCTATCTCTCCAAGCTCGGCATTCGCCCCGGCGTCCGGCTGCGCTTGGTCGAGCGGAGCCCGTTCGACGGCCCCCTGATGTTGCGCGTCGGCGAGTCGGATGAAGTCACCGCGCTCGGCTTCAAGGTTTCGGGGCAGATTCAACTTGAAGCCGTTCCGGAGCCTGCCTGATGAGCGTCGGGGCCTGGATTCTCCTGTTGGGACTGACCGCCTTCGCGATCGTGCTGCCGCGCTACGGCTTTGCTGCGCAGTGGAAAGCGCGGCAAGAGAAGCGCAGGCGCACGCTCTTCGAAGACGCCCTGAAGCACGTGCTCACGTGGGAACAGCGCGGACAGGACGCGACCCTCGAATCGCTCGCCGGGCAGCTCGAACTGCCGTCGCGGCGCGTCGTCGCGATCGTCACCGCCATGGAGTCTCGCGGACTGTTGCGCTCTGAATCCGGCGCGCTGCGCCTCACCGCCGAGGGCGAGCGCCTGGGCGTGCATGTCATGCGCGCCCACCGGCTGTGGGAGCGCTATCTATCCGACGATGCCGGCATGCCGCTCGGCCGGCTCCACTCGGCGGCCGAGAAGGCCGAGCACAACCTCAGCGCCGAGAAACTCGCCGAACTCGACGCCCACCTCGGCCATCCCCAAAACGATCCCCACGGCGACCCGATCCCCGCGCCCGACGGCTCCGTAGCGCCGCTCGACGCCGTCGCACTGACCGATTGGCCCTCCGACGAGCGAGCGAGGATCGTCCACGTGGAAGACGAGCCGCCGGTCATCTTCCAGCAGATCCTCGCCGCCGAACTCCTGCCCGGCAAGACGCTGCGCATCCTCGAACGCAACCCGAACGGCCTCGTCATCTCCGACGGCGACTCCGAGCACGACCTCGCGCACGCGGTCGCCGCCAACATCCAGGTGGCCGTCGTCGAGCAACGCGCCCCCGAAAGGCCCACGGGCTCGATTCGGCTCTCCGCGCTTCCGACCGGCGTCGAGGCCTCCGTCGTCGAACTCGACGAGCGCTGCCGCGGCTTCTCGCGCCGACGTTTGATGGATCTAGGCCTAACTCCCGGCACCCGGATTGAAGTCGCCATGGAGAACACCTTCGGCGATCCCCGTGCCTTCCGGATTCGCGGAACGACCATCGCCCTACGCCGCGACCAAGCCGACCAAGTCTGGATCCTCCCGGCCGAAGTCCGCCAGGAGGCCGCGGTATGAGCGAGATCGCCCCCGGCCATGACTGCGAGACCTGCCCGGCCCACGCCCAGCTCGAGCAGATGGGCGTGGCGATGTCCGGCTGGGACCATCTCGTCGCGCTCGCCGGCAATCCGAATACGGGCAAGTCGTCCGTCTTCAACGCCCTCACCGGTCTCCGCCAACACGTCGGCAACTGGACCGGCAAAACCGTCTCCCGCGCCGAGGGCGGCTACACGCTCTCGGGCGTCCGCTACAAGCTGGTCGACTTGCCGGGCACCTATTCCCTGCTCTCCGCGTCGCAAGATGAAGAGATCGCCCGCGACTTCCTGCTGTTCGGCAAACCCGACTGCACGGTCGTCGTAGTGGACGCAACCGCGCTCGAGCGCAACTTGAATTTAGTTCTGCAAGTCCTTGAAATTACGAATCACGTCGTAGTCTGCGTAAATTTGATGGACGAGGCCGAGCGGAAAGGCCTGCAAGTCGACGTGCGCAGCCTTTCGCGTGATCTCGGCGTCCCCGCCGTGCCCACCGTGGCCCGCTCAGGCGAAGGATTGTCGCAGCTCGCCCAGACCGTCGCCGACGTCATCTCCGGCGAACTCCAGACCAAGCCCCTCCGCGCGGCCCCGCCCCCGGAAGTCAGCCGCGCGGTCGACGAACTGATCCCCATGATCGAGTCCTTGGCGCCCGGGCTGCCGAACGCGCGCTGGGTGGCGATGCGGCTGCTGGACGGCGACCACCGCGTGCGACAGGCGCTGATGTCGGGCGAGTTGGCCGAGATTGAGGGCCGCCAAGCGGAAGCGGCGGAGACGCAAAGCGACCTGATCTCCATCCAAGGCGGCCAGTGATGAGCAGCGCCGCCCTCGACCCCCAATCCGTCCTCAACCGCGCCGACGAGCTCCGCCGCGGCCTGGGAGAAGACGTGCGCGACCGCATCGTCTCCTCGCTCTACGATCGCGCCCAATCGCTCGCCGACCGCTCCGTGCAAGCCGGGGCGGATCGCAAGTGGGATCTCGACCAACGCATCGACCGCATCGTCACCTCGCGCATTTTTGGGTTGCCGATCATGGTGGCGATCCTCGCCGCCGTCTTCTGGCTGACGATCCTGGGCGCCAACGTCCCCTCGCAGATGCTCGCGACTTCCCTGTTCTGGGTCGAAGATGTTTGCGCCGGCTGGTTCGAATCGATGGGCGCGCCCTGGTGGCTGACCGGCTTCGTCTGGCACGGCGTCTGGCGCGGACTCGCCTGGGTGATCTCGGTCATGCTGCCGCCGATGGCGATCTTCTTCCCCGTGTTCACGATCCTTGAAGACCTCGGCTACCTGCCCCGAGTCGCCTTCAACCTCGACTGGCTTTTTCGCCGCTCCGGCGCGCACGGCAAGCAGGCCCTGACGATGGCCATGGGCTTCGGCTGCAACGCCGCCGGGGTCATCGCCACGCGGGTAATCGATTCGCCGCGCGAACGGCTGATCGCGATCCTGACCAACAACTTCGTCCCGTGCAACGGGCGCTACCCGACGCTGATCATGCTGGCCGTGATCTTTGTGGCGGCCGCCTTCCCGCCGTGGATCGCATCGTTCGCCGCGGCGGCCTCGGTCGTCGGAATCGTCCTTCTCGGCGTGGCCTTCACGCTGGCGGTCTCCTGGGCCTTGTCACGAACGGTGCTCGAAGGCGAAGCGTCGGCGTTCACGCTCGAACTGCCTCCGTACCGCCGCCCATCGATCCTGCGGATTCTCTACACGTCGTTGATCGACCGGACGCTGTTCGTTCTCTGGCGCGCGATCTTGACGGCGGCCCCCGCGGGCGCGGTGATCTGGCTGCTGGCGAACATCGACGTGGCGGGCGTCAGTCTCGCTCAACACGCCGTGAACTTCTTCGACCCGTTCGGCTTCGCGCTCGGCCTCGACGGCGTGATCATCCTGGCCTACGTCATCGCGATCCCGGCCAACGAGATCGTCGTCCCCACCATGCTGATGGCCTACCTTGGCACGGGCATGATGACCGACGTCACCGAGTACGACCAGATCCGCGCCATCCTAGTCGACCAGCACGGCTGGACGCTGCTGACGGCCGTCAGCCTGATGCTCTTCAGCCTGCTCCACAACCCCTGCGCGACGACGATTCTCACCATTTGGAAAGAGACCCGCTCAGCCAAGTGGACGACGCTCGGCGCGCTGATGCCGCTTGGGATCGCGTTTGTGGTCTGCTTTCTAGTCGCGACCGTCTGGCGCGCGCTGGCGTGACGGCCGGCAGGGATTAAACCAGCGAACCTTGGGGAATCGCGCGAAATCGTTGTCGGTCGTAGCCACTTCAGCCCCGTATTCCATTGCCAGCGCCGCAATGTGAGCGTCGGTGGTCAAGTTGCCGGCGACGCCTTCCCGGCGTAGCAGGTCGAAGACGAGTTCGTGGTGCAGGCTCGATCCTTCCAGCACCCGCACGTATCGGCGCTTTAGCCAACCCTCGACCACGTCAATCGAGTCCTCGACGGCAAGCGGGTTCGCAACGATGCGCGGCATGGTGGAGATCCGTAGAAACCCGAGACAGACGAGCCAAGGTATGCCGACGGCCGTCTTGCTGCTCAACAGATCGGCCCACCAGTCTCTGGCGACCTCGTGGTCGCGCGATCCTTGGTTGTGGGCGTGAAGCAGGATGTTGACGTCCGGAATGATCACGATCGCATCTTCCGGAGGATCTCCTCAGCCTCCAGTTCATCCGCGTACTGGCCCGCCTTGTTCGGATCCACCCCGGGCGCGTAGCCTCCCGGCCAGGTCTTCACCACAAACGGCGGCTCTTCGTTCTCCTGAAGAACGACGGCGCCCCCCCTGATGATCAGTTCGTTGACGGCCCGCTTCATGGCGATTCCGTCGCGGTCCATCAGCTCGCGCACCTGTTTGGCGGCGTCCGGTTCCAGAGTCAGCGTTGTTCGCACCAAATCATCATATCATCAGTTCAACGTGATGTCTAAACATCAACACTGTTTGCTGCTCCGCGCAACGCCTAAACTTACCTTCGTGCCGGGCAAGCAATGGAATCCCGCCCTCTACGCTTCGACCGCACGCTACGTCGCGGATCATGGGCGACCGGTCGTCGAGTTGCTCGCGCCGCAACCGGGCGAGCGGATCCTGGATCTGGGATGCGGCGACGGTGCGTTGACTGCGGCGCTGGTCGAGGCCGGTTGCGAGGTCGTCGCGGTCGATCACAGCGAGGCGATGGCCTTAGCGGCTCGCCGTCGCGGCCTTGACGCACGTCGGGTGGATGCGCGCGAACTGCCGTTCGAGCGGGAGTTCGACGCGGTCTTCAGCAACGCGGCGCTGCACTGGGTTCCTGAAGCGGAAGCGGTCGCGTCGGGCGTGGCCCGGGCGCTGCGTCCGGGCGGGCGATTCGTCGGCGAATTCGGCGGCGAGGGGAACGTCGCGCGGGTCTGTGCCGCCCTGCGCCGCGCGCTCGGACGACGCAACATCGACCCAGGCGAGACCTGCGGCTGGTACTTCCCGTCCCCAAGCGAATACGCCCGCCTCTTGGAGTCCGCCGGATTTCGCGTGCGGTCGGCCGAGTCGGTTCCCCGCCCGACCCCGATCCCGGGCGACGCCGCCGAGTGGCTGGCGAACTTCGGCGATCATCTGCTGGCGCAGGTCGCGGACTCGGAACGCACGGCGGTCCTCGCGGAGATCGAAGAAGAACTCAGGCCGACGCTGCGCGGCGAAGACGGCGTCTGGCGGATCGACTACGTGCGAATTCGTTTCGCAGCCGACTTGGATGCGTAGCGGTAATCTGGGACAAAGGAATTTCAAGCCATGCGTCAAATCGATCTTCGCTTCGTCGCCGCGGGCCTGCTGGCCGCCGCCCTCGCCTGCGGAGGCGCGGCGCCAGAGCCCGCAGCCGAGCTGCCGACAACGGAACAGCCCGCACCAGAACAGCCGGCGCCCGCAGCCCAAGCGCCTGCGCCGCCCGCGGCCCAGCCTGAGCCCGATCCCGCAGAGAACGACGCCGCGGAGTCGGACGAACTCCCCATGGCGCGCCCGCTTGAGTTCACGGCGATCGACGGCCGCAAGATCGTCCTCGGGGACCTTCTCGGCAAGCATGTCCTCGTGTTTTTCTTCTCCACCGATTGCGGACACTGCCAGCAAGCCGCCATGCAACTGGCCCCGGTCTACGCCGACCTCAAGGACCAGAACGTCGAGTTCCTCGGTCTCGCAATGAACCCGACCGCGGCGACCAACATCCGCCAATTCGTCGAGAATCACGACGTCGCCTTCCCCGTGACGACGATCGACCGAGCGACGTTCAGCCGTTTCTCGGGCGTCTCGATGATGCAGCGGTTCTTCTACCCGTACATGATGTTTATCGGGCCGGACGGTCGAGTGCGGGAGCACCACGAAGGATCGGAACGCGGGTTCTTTGCGGCGTTGGGCGACAACGTTCGTGAGATCTTGACGCGTCCCTAGAGACGCGTTCTCCGAGGTGGGCGGAGATCCGGCGGTCACGCTAGAATGAGCGCTGTGACCGTTAACGGAGACCGACTCCAGTCCTCTAAATTGTTTCTCGGCGCTGTTGTCGTCCTCGCTCTTGCCGTAGGCCTTTGGACCTGGCGGAGCGCTCCTGCGCAAGCCGCCGCCGGCGATTCGCCGTCCTTGGAAGCGGGCTTTGCGGAAGAGATCCAGCCGTTTCTCGAACAGCACTGTTTGGCGTGCCACAACGCAGACACGTCGATGTCCGGCATTCGCGTGGACGTGTTGGACGGGAAGATGGAGGACCGGCGACTGCGTTTGTGGTCGGCCGTCAAGCGCCGCATCGACAATGACACGATGCCGCCGGAAGGGCTCCCTCGGCCGGATGCGGAAGACCGCAAGCGCGTGGGCGAATGGATCGGCGGAGCGTTGGAAGTTGCACGCCTCCGGCCGACGCCGAAGAACGGACTGGTCCGCCGTCTGACGGTCGCTCAGTATCAGAACAGCCTAAAGGAGCTGCTCGGCATTGAGGACGACATCACCGACGTGCTCCCGCCGGATGCGATCTCGGAAGACGGCTTCGTCAACAACACGGCGACGCTGGAGCTTTCGCCGCTTCTGATGGAGTCGTATTTCGATATCGCGGAAGAGGGCTTGAGCCGGGCGATCGTCAATCCGGATGAGAAGCCGCAGATCCAGAACTTCAAGGTGACGCTGGGGGATTCGATCAACCCGAGCCCGCTCGAAGAGAAGTTGATCTTGGGCGCGAACAGCATGCTGCTGGACGATGCGGACTATGTGATCGACCAGTTGAAGGCGGACAAGACGTTTGCCTTCGAGCCGTTCTGGATGAAGACGAAATACCGCTTTATCGAGGGCTACCAGGGCAACGGCACGGTGCGCGGCTGGCGCGACTTCGACAGTATCTACCACGCCGTGTTCGCGGGAATGCGGGGCAGCCGCGGATATCCGAAGGGCGAGCCGTATGAGATGGTTCCCGACGGGATTTTGCTGCGACCGGCGATTCCGCACGACGAGATTTTCGGCGTCAACGGAACGTTCGGCCACAGCGCGAACTTCAAGATCTCGCTGCGCGAGCTGCCGCACCACGGACGCTTCCAGGTGCGGGTGAAGGCGGCCAAGTACAACGACGGATTGCTGCTGGATGAAGGCGAGGCGCCGCGGGATGCCGGGGATTCGATTTCTCACAAGAACCCGACGGAGGAGCGGTCGCTTGAGGTGAAGCAGGCGGGCGTCTATCAGATGGACGTCTATGAGACGCCTCGTGGGGAAGCACCCGCGCCGGACGCATCGCGCCTGAGCGAAGCGCTGGTCGGAGCGTGGGACTTGAACGAGCAGACCGAAGGCCTGGAGGGAGACGCGAAGTTGGTTGCGTCGCCGTTCGGCCAAGCGGTTGAGTTGGACGGAGACGGCGACTCGGTCGTGCTTCCCGGCAAGGACGAGTGGAACGTCGGCTCGGGAGACTTCACGGTCGCGGCTTGGGTGAAGCCTTCGAAGCTGCGCGGCTCGGTGGTCGCGGCGTTGGGCGGCTACAGTCAGAAGCCGGGCTGGCGCTTTGAATTGAGCGGCAACAAAGGCGCTTTCCGCATCGGCGCGATGACGCCCGAGAAGAGCGAATCGGGCGAATCCGTGGTCTCTCCCGCCCGCGTATTGGTCGCCGACGAGTGGCAGCACATTGCCGCCGTCGTACGACGCGGCGAGAGCGGAACGTATCTCTACGTGAACGGCGTGCCGGTGGCGCGCGGCACGATCAGCGCCGACGATCTCGGCAACGCGGAAGCGGATCTGCACCTAGGCCGGTTGCAGTACAGCATGCACTACGCCGGGGCGCTCGATGAGGTTCGTCTGTACAAGCGCGCCTTGGGCGACGCGGAACTGCAGGCGCTGATCGAGCCGGGTCGCGAGTTCGCGAAGCCGCCCGCCGAGACTCCGCAGAACGTCACCGTCACCTTGGGCGGACGCCCGTTCTCGCGGGAGCTGAAGCAGCCGGCGTTTGCGGTGATGCGGTTGGACGCCGGTCGGTTGAACGTCGAGGCGACGCACAAGGGCGTGCGCGACCTGGACCGGATTGTGCTGACGCGACTCGACGAAGCGGAGGCCGCCGCCGAGCGCTTTCTTGCGTTTGAGAAGCGCAAGCCGCGGGTCGGCGTCCACATGGGTTTTCGGCGGGATTGCGGCTCGACGTTCGCGCCGGTAGGCGAGCCGCAGACGGTAACGGGAGAGGGACTCCAGGAGTACGTCTTTGAAGGCGCGATCGCGAACTTCCCCGAGCCGAGCGTCGAGAAGAACAACGTCAACTACTTGGCCGGAGTCCGCGAGATCGCTGTGCGCAGCGAGTACACCGACGGCCGCGACATGCCGCGGCTGAAGATCCACTCGGTCGAGTTTGAAGGTCCCTACTACGAGACTTGGCCCCCGAAGCCGCACCAGGCGATCTTCATCGACTCGAAGCAGAAGAGCAATACGAGCGCCTATGCGCGGGAGATCATCGGTTCGTTTGCCGAGCGGGCGTATCGGCGTCCGGTCAAGCAGGTCGAGGAAGACGCGCTGGTCGACGTCTTTGAAAAGTCTCTGGCATCGGGCGAGACTTTCCAGAGAAGCATCAAGGACGCGCTGTTGGTCGCGATGACCTCGCCGCAGTTCCTGTTCCTGGTGGAGACGAGCGAGACGCCGGAGCCCGAGACGCTGGACGACTACGAGTTGGCGTCGAAGCTCTCCTACTTCCTCTGGAACGGCCCGCCGGATGAGACGACGCTCGGGTTGGCGGCGCGCGGGGAGCTTCATGAACGACTGGACGAAGAGGTCGCGCGGTTGATCTCGGACCCGCGTTTTGAGCGCTTCACCGAACAGTTCTCTTCGCAGTGGCTGAACCTTGAGAAGTTCGACGTGTTGGAGCCGGACCGGAAACAGTTTGAGAAGCTGACGCGGGATACGCGCTCGCATCTGCGGCAAGAGCCGGTCGAGCTGGTGAAGCATGTGATCCGGAAGAACCGTCCGGTGAGCGAGCTGATCGACTCAAAGTACGTGATGGCGAATGAGGCCGTGGCGACGTATTACGACTTGGGCGAGAAGACGGAGAGCGGTTTCGATTTCGTTCCGATCGTCCATGGGCGTCCCGAGTTGGGCGGGCTGCTGACGCAGGCCGCGTTGATGGCCGGACTCTCGGACGGGCGCGAGTCGAACCCGGTCAAGCGCGGCGCGTGGGTGGCGCGGAAGATCGTGGCCGAGCCGCCTGACCCGCCGCCGCCGAACGTGCCGGATCTGGAGGCGAGCACGGAGGGGCTGTCGTTGCGTCGTCGACTGGAGCAGCACCGCAGTCTGCCGGGCTGCATGCAGTGCCATATGAAGATCGATCCTTGGGGCGTGGCGCTTGAGCAGTTCGATGCGGGCGGGCGGTTGAAGGAAGAGCCGGCGGATGCGGTCTCGACGCTGCCTGGCGGGGCCGAGGTCGACGGAGCGAATGACCTGAAGCAACACCTGACGACCGAGCGGCTGGACCAGGTCGCCTTCAGCGTGTTGAAGCATATGCAGGTCTATGCGAACGGCCGGAGCTTGGCTTACAACGAAGAGCACTTCCTCAAGCAAGACGCGAAGAAACTACGGGAGAGCGGGTACCGGATGCAGGACTTGATCCGGTATGTCGTGAATAGTCCGGTTTTCTTAGAGAAGTAAGTTCAGGCCGTCGCCCGGTTCTTGTTGTGACGGGCCGGGCGGCGGGTACTGGGCTTTTCGTTTCTTGGCGGCGCCATCGGTACTAATTTGGCCGATGTCATGGTACTGACATTTTTTCTTTGTAAGTGATTGATTGTTCGTTCGGCGATGTCAGTGTTTTGCACGAAAATGTCAGGTTTTGACGGCTTTTGTCAGTACTTTCCGGCGTAAGTTCTTTGTGGTCAACGAAAGTACTTCGGTTTTGGAAAATTTCAATTTTTCTAAGCGGTTAGGTTCTTGTAAGGCTCCTGTTTTCTGTAGGTTGTAGAGAAATCGAAATGTCATGGTACTGACATGGGTATTTCAGTGTTGGTTGGGACTTGTTGGCTAGGACTTTTTTTGGGCTGTGGATGGCTGGGTGTAGCTCTGTTCTTAGGGTAGCTTGGGGGTGCAAGTTTTTGGGCGTTGGGGTGGGGTAGCTGCGGAGGATGGGGGTGGGTTGGGCTTTTGTAGGCGGCTGGGGACAGTCCACACGCGCTGGGTTGCTGCCGTGGTGCTGAAGCCTTGATGGGACAGTCCCCGCGGGGGGCCTTGGTGGGTGGATCTGGCTGCGGAAGATGTGGGTGGGTTGGGCTTTCGTGGTCGACTGGGGACAGTCCACACGCGCTGGGTGGTTGCAGTG
>Ga0207422_1004733_pt1 | contig 10735 bp, 6 predicted proteins | sample MarCyaLeptolynsp_FD_187757 | JGI IMG/M metagenome (GOLD analysis project Ga0207422, IMG submission 187757) | Marine cyanobacterial communities from Panama - species 1 Leptolyngbya sp. (SPAdes) | ecosystem: Environmental > Aquatic > Marine > Unclassified | place: Panama: Panama City | collected... | reverse complement strand
TCCGCCTCGCCGGTGGTGGCGCCCGCCGTGCTCGTGGTCGGCGCCCCCGCGTCGTCAGAGGATGTCCCGTCGTCGCCACACGACGCGAGCACCATGCCGAGCAGGGCCGAGCCCAAGATCGTTCGCAAGGTCATGCGGCGGAGCATGGCCGCAACGGGCCCTTCACGCCAGCCGCAAGGAGCAGGTCATCGGAGTTTCCGACCCCCCGGCTAGCGTGCGAGGGCGGCGAGGACCGAGCCGTAGCCCTGACGGTCGATGCACGCGTCTTCGAGCCATCCCCGCTCGGTGAGCAACGCGTGCAGCTCCGGGAGTCGGTAGCAGGGCACCGTCGGCAGCAGGTGGTGCTCGATGTGAAAGTTCACATGGTGTGGAGCCCACAGCGCGGCGCCGAACCAACCGGGAACCACCGTGCGCGTCGACCGACGCGGGTCCAGTCCGCCCGGTGTGCACGCGTGCTCGGCTGCGGCGCGCACTCGCAGGAAGACGCTGTACGTCGTCATGTACGCGGCCCACCACAAACCGAAGAGCCAGCCGTAGCCGGTCGCGGCCAGCGCGGCCAAGGCGACGACGTTGAACAGCACGTACGGCCAGAGGTTGCCCGCCGTGACGCGCAGCGCCTCGCCCCAAGATCGTCCGCTCGTATCGACGCGGGTCACGTCGACGGCTGCGGTGTATTCGAACTTGCCCGCAGCCATCATCACGATGCCGAAGATCCGCTTGACCGAGCTGATGCCGACGAGGTCTCGGGCAAACCGGCGCGCCAGACGAGCGCGAGCCGTGGGAAAGCCTGCGGTGAGCGAAACATCGGGATCCCGCTCGGTCCCCGCGTGCGCGTGGTGGCCGAGGTGATGCTCTCGGTAGCTCGCCATCGAGACGTTGTTGGGCACGCCGCACACCCAATGACCGATGACCCGGTTGAGCCAGGGCGTACGCATCAAGATCCCGTGCGCGCCGTCGTGGGTCAGGATTGCAAGCGCAAGCTGTCGATTGCCCAGCACGACGAGCGCGATCGCGATGGTCCACCAGCGTGGATAGACGGCGACCGCAGCCATGGTCACCGCGATCGTTGCCCACGTCACCAGCACCTCCCACGCCCCGCGAAGGTCGGATTTCCGGGTGAGCCTCGCGATCTCCTCGCGGGTGAGAACCGAGGTTGCTTTCACAGCGCCGCCGCTCATGCTGCTTGTCCTCCCGTGCCATCGACCACTGCGAGGTGGACCGGTGCCGCCTCGAGATGGCGCGCCTCCATGAACCGCTCCCAGACGCGCCGCCCCAGCGCGTCGTAGCGCAGCGTCGCTTCGGTGAGCGCACGTCGTTCGGTGCCGTCGACGATCGCATCCGGAAGCAGCGGGTCGGTCGCGAGGACACCGATCGCCTTGCCCCCACGCTGAAACGCCTGCACCACCGCCTGTTCGCCGGGCATGTCGAGCAACCGCGCCGCACTGCGTTCGAGCTCTCGGGTCGCATCCCGGCAGCGAGCCCGGATCGCTCCCGCCGGCCACAGCTCGCGGGTCCATCGCCGCACGAGTGGATCGGACCAACTGGCGCTGACGAACAGCTCGGCCTCCGCTTCGAGTCCTAGGGGCGTGGCTTGCAGCCGCACTGTTTCGACAACCCCGGCAAGGTTGTCGGGTCGCACGTACATCCCGGGAAGGCCCTCACGAAACCCGAGCCACGCCAATGCGGACAGAGAACGGCGCCGAACCGCCCGCGGCGCCCCCTTGGGTAGCCACACGGTGAGCCACTGCCCTTTCCATGCCCGAACTCGCCGCTCGCCCTGGCGCCAGCGCTCGACGAAGTCCGCGCGCGGCGTTGCGACCGACGCGAGCCGATACCACCCGCGCTCGTCGCTCTCGAGCAGACCGCGGCCGACCAATCGCGTGACCGCGACCCGCATCGCGTTGTTCGTGAACCCGAACAGCGAGCCGATTTCACACAGACCCCGCACGGGCTGCGGCTCGGCGGCAACCCGGAGCAGGTCGAGCACCAGGCTCTTGGGCGAAATGGCGTCCGCGGACGGCACGGCCAGACATTACACCATTGACCCCAAGTCTTCTACGGCTGTAATATGTGTTCATGGGCGGCCGGCCACGATCACGACGTACCCGCCGCCCGCGAGGCCGAGCTCGACGCGAGTGCCTGGCGCGACGGTCGTCAATGCGCCAAAGAGGTAGCGACGTCGCTCGGTGACGTCGTGGTCGCCAATGCTGGCGATCACATCGCCGACCTCCAGCCCTGCCGCCTCCGCGGGCCCGCCCGACCGCACCAATGAGACGACCAAGGAGGTCGACTCGGGCGCCGCGGCCGTCGGCACACGCCCGACCTCGAACCCGAGGTCTCCCGTGGTTTTGGGCAGCGGTGCTGCGAGATCGATCGGTGCCAGAGTGACGAACCCGCTCTCGTCCGGCTCGGGCACCGGCGCGAAGAACATGGCCCGGCTGCGATCGCACCCCGCGTACGGTCCAATCTGCAGCGCAACGCGGCCGGGAACGACGTCGTGCACCTCGAACCGCCCCTCAGCGTCGGTGATGTGCGAGCGCCCGTCCGGCGCTGGCCGGTTCGGAAACGACGCGACCGCGCCCCGCGCCACGGCAACGTGAACGAAGCACCCCTCCACGGGCTCACCCGTTTCGAGGGCTCGCACCGTGCCCCGCAGCGAGACCCGTGGCGCCAGCGTGACCTCGATCCCCTCGATCGAAGCGCCCTCCTCGAGCTCGACCGTCGCGGCGCCCGATCCCTCGGGAGTCTCGACGGAAATATTCCAGTTCCCCGGCCCCACGCTGTCGAAGCGGAACTCCGAGGTTCGGAACAAGCGCTGAAACTGCCGGCTGCCCCCCGAGTCCGCGTTCGACAACAGGACGGAGAAACCCTCCGGTGCGGGTCCGCTCACCCGCCCGGCGATCTCACCATCATGGGCGAGGTCGACCTCGGTCGTGCCCCCGCTCGGCACGTGCTTGGTCTCGCCTTCGCCTCCGCCTCCGCGCCGGTGGGCCCGAACCGTGTAGTCCCCGGGACGCAACCCCTCGAGCACGAAGTGCCCGTCTTGATCGGTGAGCACCGAGGGCGATGACCGACTCCCTCCCTGCCCTTCGAGTGTCGCGGACACGAACGCGTCGACGACTGGGCTGTCCCCGTGCGTCACCGTCCCCCGGATTGTCTCGTGGGTCGACACGACGACGAGCGAGACGGTTGCGGCGACATCCGTGGTGATCGTGACGGCCTCCCCCGGCATCGCGTCGGCGTGCCGACCCGGGGTCGGAAGTGGGTTCCCGTCGGCTTCAACGGTGACCCGCACATCTCCCGGAACGAGCCCGCGAATTTCGAACGTGCCGTCGTCGCGGACATCCTGCCAAGTGTCGTTGGCACCGGTCAGCCGCACGCGTAGGCCCGGCACGGGTGCTCCGGTTGCGTCGGTGACCGACCCGCGCAGCGTCGCGCCCCCCGACAACTCGAGCCGCACGCCCTCCGAGCGCTCAGGAACGGCGACCTCGACCTCTGCGTGGCCGACGTGCTCGCGACTGTACGCCTTGATCGCGTAGCGAGCCGGCCGAAGTCCCTCGAGGACGAAGCGCCCCTCGGCGTCGGCGTTGGACTGGGCCCACGTCGGCTCGTCTCCCGGATCGACGGGCTCGGCAGCGACCATGACGTCGGGGATCGGACGTCCCGAGTCGTCGGTCACGGTGCCCGTCACGGTCGCTCCGCGGGCGACGGTCCAGCGCTGAAGCTCGAGCGGCTCATCGCCGACGACGACGTCGCCCGCCATCGTGCGGACCGCTCCGTCGCAAACGACCGACACGCGCCACGTACCGGGGATGACCGCCACGACCGCCACGTGTCCGTCGACTCCGATCGGAGCCGCCCGCACATCTGCAGTCTTGCGCTCCTCGAGCTGGACGTGCCCACTGGAGCATGCCGATTCCTCGCCGGCATCTTCGACGAGCACGTGTCCTTCGACCGTCTGGGCGGGGTGCATCTCGATCGTGACCGGTTCGGAGACCTCCGCAAAGCCGAGGCCGACGCGGCGATCCGCCCGGCCATAGCCACGCGGATCGAAGACCTCGGCCGTGTACGCACCAGGCGAGAGCCCTTCCAGCCGGAACTCGCCGTTGGCGTCGGTGAGCACCCCCTCCGGATATCGACCCGTGAAGGGATACCAGCCGCCGGCGACGCCAACCCTCGCGTCGGCGACGGGCTCACCGCTCTGCGCGGACACGACCCGACCCACGAGGACGGACTCCGGGGTCAGCACGAGCTCGACCTGCATGCCAGGGGCAGAGGCCCCCGCTCGCGTAGACCCGTAGCCGAGCGCAGCGGCAGCGACGGCGACACGCCCCGGCGCGGCCCACAGCGAGAACGCGCCTTCGTCGTCGGTCACCGTGCCGATGCCGATGCTGTACGACGGCACGCGCCGAGGGTTCTGGAGCTCGACCACCGCCCCCGCCACGACTCCACCGCTGATGTCCTTGACCACACCGCGAACCTCGACACCGCCGGTACGCAGGTGAAGATCGATGCCGTCGGTGGTCACCCGCGGGTCGAGGCGGAGCACGTCGACGTGACCTCGCGACCACACCGCCGGCCGGTGCTCGGGGGCGGACGCGGCGACCCGGTAGCGGGTCGCGAACAACCCTTCGATCCGGTAGTGACCATCGTGACCCGTCGTCGCGCACGCCTGGAGCTGGCCAGCCGTGGTGCTCAGCGAGTCGGTATCGGGTGCAGCGCAAACGGTCGCCCCCGGGAGCGCGGAGCCTCGTGCAAAGACCGTCCCCTCGATCGCGGCCCGCGGCAGCTTTTGCGCCCCCGCCGACGCAGCCGGCTTGCGGCGTGCATCGGCGAGCATCCGCCCGTCGGTGGCGGCGTGCTCCGTCGAACCAGGCAAGTCGGTCCGGAGATCGTCGGGCGACCTCCACGCGAGCCAAACGGCAACGGCAACGGCGAGCCCGAGCAGGGCGACAATGATCTTGGTGGTCGTAGACACGAGGACGGCTCCGGTCAGCCACGCGGGACCCCGGCTGCCCCTCGGCAGCGTCAACAGGACCAGGGCCGGAGCCCAGGCACGTCGATCACCGTCGAAGCGGTCGTCGAGGCTTCGCCGCACCCGAGCGGTGGCTCTGCTCAGGCGCGTGCGAACCGTCGATGCCGGAATGCCCAGCGAGCGTGCCAAATCGGCCGCGGGCTGGTCGTCGCCGTAGCGCGCCGCAAGCAGCACGCGATCCTCGTCGTCGAGCTCCGCCAGTGCCGTGCGCAACGCGTCGAGCACGGCACTGCGGTGCGTGGCGCTCTCCGGGTCGACGTCGTCGCGAAGCTGGCTCGCGGCGACGGCTTCTCTTCGGCGCCGACGCAGCGACGCCCGTCGAAGCATGCGCGCCCGGTTGCCTACGACACCGGACAACCACGCCCGAGCCGAGTCGGCCTGGCTGGCAGACTCCCCGGCGACGAGCCACGCCTCCTGGACGAGGTCCTCGGCATCGGCATCCGAGCCCGCGACAGTGCGAGCAAAGCGGTGCAGCCACCGCCAGTCTTCCGCTGCAATCGGAGCATCGGCGCCCGCTTCGGGCTCTTGGCCGGGCTTTCCCATCTTCGGTTCGCGGGCGGTTGCCGCAGAGCCTCAAAGTGTCTCACCCAGCGCGCGAGAAAATCGCAACCGTCCGCAATCACGTCGGGTTCGCCGCAGCGCAGGCACCGCAGTCAGCCGACGGGGCCGCGACAAACAAAACGATAGTTGTTGAAGCACTCGGTGTCGTGCCAGGCGGCCACGCTCTCGAGCATCACGGCGCAGTTCTCGTTGCCCCCCGCGTTGTTGGGCTGACCCGGGTTCCAGGCCTGGTGATCGGTTTGCGTCCCGTCGACCCACTGCCACGTGCCCTCGGACGCCTCGTCGGTGTAGCCGATCCAATAGCGCGTGTTGCCGGTGTTGTCGTAGACGAACGTGTTCTCCGGGTCGCTGTGAATGCTGGCGAGTCGAGCGTCGATCGTTTCGCAGTAGTCGTCGGCCGCGTCGAAGCTCAGCTCGGTATCGCAGAACGCGAACACCTCGGCGCCGTCGTTCCACAGCACGTACTGGCAACCGCCGCACTCGGAGTTCTGCTCCGACCACTCGTCGACCGCCCCATCGCCGTCGTCGTCGACACCGTTGCACGTCTCCACGACGGGGTCGCCCGAGGTCGTGGGGTCTTCCCCGGTGCTCGTGGCGTCGTCGTCGTCATCCGTATCGACGGCGTCGTCGTCGTCGCCGTCATCGTCATCGTCGCCCGTGTCGACGGCGTCGTCGTCATCGTCATCGTCATCGTCATCGTCGCCCGATCCGCCGGCGGTCGAGGCTTCCGCACCGGTCAGGCCGGAGCTGTTGCCCATCCCCGCATCACCCGAAGATGGACCACTCGGTCCAGCCCCGCCCCCGTCCGAGGTGCTCGGCTCCGTATCCCCGACGTCACCGCCCATGCCCCCCGCCGAGCTGGCGCTGCTTCCGAAGACACACCCTGCCCACGACAGCATGAGCGGCACCATGAGCGCCGCGGTCATCCTCGCCTGCACGTCCAACACGATAGCGTGCGTCAGAGCGTCTTGAGGTACTCGATGACGGCCGCGCGCTCGGCGTCGTCGTAGTGGTCGCCGAAATCGTGCCCGGTGTTGAAGTGGCCGATCTTCGTCGTGTCGTACACGTGCTTCTGCACGTCCGCCGGCGCATCGTCCCAGGAAAAGGCCAGCTCCTCCCACGGCCAGCCCACCGCGCTCTCGTCGAAGTTGGTCGAGTCGTAGTCCACGCGCCGCCAATAGGTCGGGCGCCGCGTGCTATCGAGCACCAGGTCGAGCGTCGGTACCGAAGCGTTGTGGAAGAAGGGCGCCGTCGCCCAGATGCCATCCAGCGGCGGAGCCACGTATCCCGGGAACGGATCGTCCGGGGTCAGGCCGCCGATTTCGCCGTACCACGAGCTGTTGAACCAATCGACCATGCCCTGCTCGGGGGCGAACGCAGCGATGAGGGGATCGGTCCCCACGACATCGAGCGGGAGGAGCAGATTCGGGTACGACTCCGCCGCCGGGTCGTCCGCGTACGTGCCGTGGCAACCCGCGCAGTCGCGATTGAACAGCGCCTCGCCTTCGCTGGCAAGCGACGCGTCGATGGTCAAGGGGTACGCAGGCGCTTCGATCGACTGGAGGTACGCGTTGATGTTGTTGAAGTACGTCAGGATCGCTTCGGCCTCGTCCACCGTGTCGGTGCACAGCGAGGACGCAAACATCATCGTGGCGCGGTGATCCCCGCGCGCCATCCCGTTCCAAAACATCCCGTTCTTCTTCGCCACCCGCCACCACGGCGGGGTGTCGACCGGCACGACGATGTCGGGGACGACGATCTGAGGCTCGTCGAACCACTCGAGCGTGTCGGGATCGCGATGCGCCGCGAGCATGGCCGCGAGCTTGTCCGCCGGGTTGGTCCCGACCGTGTACATCTTCAGACCGTCGCCGAGGACCTGGTAGCGCTGGGCCATCTCCTCGAGCGCTTCCATGCCGGGAATGCCGAGCGTGGGGATCGGCAGATCCGCGAGCCCACCACCTGGGGTTTCGGTGTAGTCGGCATCTGCTTTGCCGAGGCCGACGATGAGCTCACCGTTGAACTCGCCGGCGTGGCACTCGAGGCAATTGAGCGAGACGATTTCCGCGCCATCGTCCCTGACGTGCACCGTCCAGTTGTAGGGGACCTCGGCGTTGCGTCCGGTGCGACCGGGCAGCGGATCGCCATCCGCAAACGAGCCGAGCGCACCTTGGGCGAGACCGAAGAGATCGAACGGAATGCCACACGTCACGTAGCCCTCGTTGAGCAAGGCCCAGTAACCGGCGTCGGGATCGCCGGGGACCTGCTCTGCGGGCGGGATCACATAGCCGTGATCCCAAGGACCGGACGGCTGAGCGTCGTCGTCATCGTCGCCGCCGGTGTCTTCGCCCGCGTCGTCGGTGCCTTCGTCGTCATCGTCATCGTCATCGTCGTCGTCGTCGTCCGCACCATCGGCGCCATCGTCTTCGTCCGCATCGCCACCGCTCGGCGATGCTTGGTCGACCCCGCAGCCGAGGCCCAAGACCAGCGCAGCGGCCCAAAGATCAATTCGCATGCGTCACCCCCAATCGCACCGGGTCGTATACCGCCCGATCTCGTGAGAGTGCAACGCGAACGGATGGGGTGACGCGACGGAGCGAGAACGCGCTCAGAACCGCAGTCGAAGGCCACCGCGGGAGGCGCTGACGTCGACTTTGCCTGAGCCCGCGCTCGCGCTGCCTCCACGCCGCAACAGCAGCAGGCCTACGCCGACCCCGAGGGCCACCGCACCACCGATCGCCAGACCCGCGCCGCCACCGAGTGTGTTGTAGCGGAACTCGCAGTCGCCATCGGCATCGATGTGCGGACCTTCGCAGTTGTTCTTGACCGGACGCTCGTTGAGCACGAACAACACGATGCCGCCGACGATCGCAGAAGCTCCGACGGCTGTGGCTGCGATGCCGACTCCACCGAGCACCTTGGGATTGGGACCACCGTCCGTCTCACCGGTCGACTCGGCCGCGGTCGGGGGCGATGGCGGAGGTGGAGGACCCGTGTCGGTCGGCGGTGGGGGTGGAGGTGCCGCTTCCGCAATCGGACCCACCGACTTGGCAACCATTTCCTGGAGCGCTTCCCCTGCTTCTTCGTACGTACAGATCTCGCAAGGCTCCGATTGCTCATCGACGACCGTGCCCGCGCCATCGGTCAATCGCGTGGTGATCGTGTAGTCGCTGCCCTTGACCGCGACCGTCGTCGACAAGATGTATCCGCGCGGGCCCGCGGCCTCGGCGGCACAGGTCTCGTTTGCGCATCCGTCGGGAGTCGAGACCGATTCCGCTCCTGCGTCGCTGATCCCGGCTTTGGACGCGGCATCGAACTTTTTGGCGACGGTCGTCGGCGCATCGCCTTCGACGGTTGTGGGAAGGACGACGACTTGGCTGGGGGCTGCGAGCTGCAATGCGGCAACGCCGATTGCGACCACGCCATGGACCAAAGGCGGCAGCATGGACCCTGAGGCTAACAGGGTCGTCGACAACTTTGGGGGTGTCCGACATCGCGGTGGCGCACCCACCTTGCGCGACGTACAGGGTGGGCAGCAGCCCCCAGTTTGTGGGACCGTAGAGGTCGTGGGTGCGCCGACGAGCGAGCGGCTGAGAGATCGCGCAGCGGAGGCTGGTGCGACGCCTCAAAAGCTCACCCCCGTGTGGCGGCATCCGCTGGCCGAGATGTTCGTGGGTGGCGAGCCCGGCTCGAGCCGCAAGCTCTTGCTCGCTTTCATCCGCGACGGAATCGGTTCATCCGAAGCGGGCAAGAAGTCGTGCCTCGCGACCTGCCACCTGCTTCGTAAGCAGCGCTCGGCGTTCATCTACCCGGTCGTCCAGGCGCGGCGCATCGCCGACGGACGGCTCGTGCTCGCCGGCGACATGATCAACGGCACGTCGCTCGATCACACGCTGCGTAAGGGGCCGCTCCGGCCAGGCCGCGCGATCCCGATCCTGCGGCAGGTGTGTCACGCACTGGACGTCGCGCACAGCATGGGCATGACCCATGGCGCTCTGACGACCGCGAGCGTGCTGCTCGAGCGGCGGGAGGGCAAAGACGACGCGGTGCGAATCACCGACTTCGGTCTCGCCGACGAGATTACGGCCGAGGGCATGGGCGATGAGCTCGTCGAGCTTCAGCCTTGGTCGCCCGAGCTGATCGACGACGACATGATCGAGCCGACGCGGGACGTCTACCTGCTCGGCGCGGTCGCGTACACGATGCTCGCGGGTCACCCGGTGTTCGAAGGCTCGCCGGACCTCATTCGCGAGGCGCACGCCTTGGGAACGCCCACCCCGCTCGAGGTGCCGGAGCCACTGCGCAAGGTCGTGGTGCGCTGCCTCGAAAAAGATCCGAGTCGGCGGTACGCGAGCATCCGCGAGGTCGAGCGTGCACTGCTCGCGGCGCAGACCGACATGCGAATCGAGACGCCGTGGGACACGCTGCACGGCGCCGGAGATTCGGGCACGTGGGGCGGCGCGGCAGCGTTGGACGATCCGATTCCCGACGCGGACCCGGGCGCCACCCAGATCCCCTCGGGGCCCTACGAGATCGTCGAAGACGGGCCGGGTGCCTCGGGCCCGCGCCGCCGTGATGGCGATCGGCCTCGCATCGGCGCGGCGGCGGCCCGCAAGATGACGCCGCGCAAGCGCCCCTCCGGTTCGAACCTCGCAACGACGAAGAAACGCGATCGCAAGTCAACGCTGATGGGAGCACCGTCCCCGGTCGCTCGCCGATCGGTTTCGTCGGGGGCCGGGCTTTCGCGTGGGTTGGCGGGCGCTGACTCGGGCCCGAGCGAAGATGCCCCGACCCTGCCACCGCCAGCGGCAGGACCGAGTTCCGCACCCGCCCTCCACGCGCCGAAACGACCCCCACCTCCGCCGATTCCATCTTCGGCGAAGAAGCCCGCACGGCTGCCCGCTCCGGGGTCTGCCAAGCCAGTCGCCGCCGGCGGTCCCGCGCCCGAAGGCAAGCTTCCTGCCCCCGCGGGTTGGGGGATGGACAACAAAGCGGAGCGACCGGGCCCGCCGCGTGCTCCCTCGGCGCGCAAGGCCAAGCTTCCCGTTCCCAAGGGGCTGGCCCCGTCGGGAGACGTGCCAGGCTACGGCGGCGTGCTGCCGCAGGCGGAGCTCGAGGACGACGCAAAGACCGAGATCCGCG
>Ga0207422_1004732_pt1 | contig 10736 bp, 9 predicted proteins | sample MarCyaLeptolynsp_FD_187757 | JGI IMG/M metagenome (GOLD analysis project Ga0207422, IMG submission 187757) | Marine cyanobacterial communities from Panama - species 1 Leptolyngbya sp. (SPAdes) | ecosystem: Environmental > Aquatic > Marine > Unclassified | place: Panama: Panama City | collected... | reverse complement strand
GATGGAACGGTATCGGTGAATTGGATCTGCATGAGCACTCCGAATGCTTGTGAGGGGTGAACGCTTTGACCAACGTATGAAACGGTTGATCGGCCCCCGGCCCTGTCTTTGGCTCACCCGGTGGAATGGCGATTGCGATTAGGCGCGACCGGTGCGATAGGCAAGCCATGTCGGGAGGATCAAAGGTCGGCGTGTTGGCGACTGCTCTACCAAATCTGCACAGCGTGAGGAATTCGACCGCTTTTGGCGCGCTGGTTGCGGCGTGCTTCGCAGCCGCGGTGCCCGCCTCTGCACAGACTGAGCAGGCGAGCGAAACCCAAGCTGAATCGAGCGGCGATATCGTCATCGCACACACTCGCAGTCCCCGCAGCGTACTGCAGCCCGAACCGGTCGAACTGCCTGAGATTGCAGTCGGCGAAGCTCAGCCTGAACAGAGCGATCGCGGCAATCGCATTATTGATGAGTTTGTCGATTTCGAGGCTGACGAGCTAGCTTACAACAGCCAGACCGACACGGTCATTGCCAGCGGCAATGTCATTCTCCGCAGCGCCGATCGTTCGGTCAGAGCCGATCAGGTGGTCTGGACCCGTCCCACGGGATCGATCGTCGCGACCGGCAATGTTCGTTTCGTCGATGAACGCGGCAACCAGCTCTTCACCGAAAGCGTCGAACTGACCGACAAGTTCGAAGCGGGCGCGATGGACGAATTGTTGCTCGCCCTGAGAGCTGGTGGCCGGTTGGCCGCACGATCCGCGGCGCGCGGCGAAGATGGCACTGTGATGTTGAGCGACGCCGCCTACACGGCCTGTGCGGTTGCCGATCCCGAAGGCTGCTCGATCAATCCGAGCTGGCGCGTCACAGCCGATCGCGTCACCTTCGATCCGGAAGACAACCGCATCCGCTTTTCGGGCGCGGTGCTGGAATTGTTCGGCGCGCGCATCCTGCCGCTGCCCGGCCTGTCACTGCGTACTGACGGCTCAGGCGAGTCGGGCTTCCTCGTTCCCGATATCCGGATTTCAGAAAGCAACGGCACTGAAGTCAGCGGGCGCTACCTGTTCCGCTTCGATTCCGATCATGACCTGACTTTGGGCGCTTATGTCTACACCGAGGTCGCACCGATGGTCTCGGCCGAATGGCGCCATCTGACCAAAGCTGGCGCCTATCAGATCACCGGCTATGCGACTCATAGCAGCCGAATCAATCCCTCGGGGGCAACCGTCTCGGAGGAAGTCTTCCGTGGCTATCTTAATGCCAATGGTCGGTTCCAGTTCTCCCCCGAATGGAGCTTTACCACCTCAATCCGGCTCGCGAGCGACCGCACCTTCCTGCGCCGGTACGATTTGAGCCGCGACGATCGCTTGCGCTCGACCTTCAATATCGAGCGGATCAACCGCGATTCCTACCTCTCGCTGGCCGGGTGGGCGACGCAGACATTACGCATCAACGCTGATCAGGGTCAGGTCCCGCTGGCGCTGCCGGCTTTCGATTTCCGCCAGCGATTGGAAGACCCCGTGGTCGGCGGCGAGATCGAACTGCAGGTCAACACGCTCAGCCTGGTGCGCAATGATGGCCAGGACACGCAGCGTGCTTTTGCTGGGGCCAAATGGAATCTGCGCCGGCTGACCGGGTTTGGCCAAGTGGTGACGCTGAGCGGGCTTGCCCGCGGCGACATCTATCACACCGACAACACGCTCGCGACGACGACTGCGCTTTATCGCGGCGATGAAGGCTGGACCGCGCGCGGGATCGCCACCGCCGCGATCGATATTGAATGGCCATTTGTCGGCGAAGCGTTTGGCGGCACGCAAGTGCTCAAGCCGCGAGTGCAGCTGGTTGCCAGCCCGAGGATCGAAAACCTCGCCGTCCCCAATGAGGATGCACGCGCGATTGATCTTGAGGATTCCAACCTGTTCGCGCTCAATCGCTTTCCAGGATATGACCGGGTGGAAGATGGCGTCCGGTTGACCTGGGGTCTGGACTGGGAGCTGCAGCGCCCCGGCTGGCGCATCAAAACCAATGTCGGACAATCCTATCGTTTCGACAATGCGCGCGACATCCTGCCTGATGGAACCGGACTTTCAGATAGGCTGTCTGACTTCGTTGGACGGACCGAGGTCCGCTATCGCGATTTCCTGAAATTCACGCACCGCTTCCGGCTCGACAAGGATGATCTGGCGATCCGCCGCAACGAGGTTGACGCAACGATTGGCAGTAGGCGCACCTATGTCGAACTGGGATATTTGCGGCTCGACCGCGACATTCAGGACGTCGAGGATTTGCAGGATCGCGAAGAATTGCGCGCCGCTGCACGCATTGCCTTTGACGACAATTGGTCGATGTTCGGATCCGGTGTCTTCAACCTCACCAACACCGATGAGGACCCAACCTTCTCACCCGACGGTTTTGAGCCGATCCGCACCCGACTTGGCGTCGCCTATCAGGACGATTGCATCGAATTCGGGCTAACCTGGCGCCGCGACTACATCACCGCAGGTGACGCCGAGCGCGGCAACACGTTCCAGATCTTCTTTTCGCTCTCAAACCTTGGTTTCCGGTGATGATTGGACAAATCGGGGCGTGCGTAACGCAAGCGCGTTGGCACGCGCTACAAAACCGGCTATCCGCCCCATCGCGGGGTTCAATTTGGGGTGAACTCAGCCAAGGTTAAGCCGCCGGTGATCAAAGCAATTGGCACAGCGCGGTTCGACCGCAAATCATTACAATTCCGCTGAATTCGGGATCAAACAACGTGACGACAACATTCTGGACCAAGATTCTTGCCGTGGTGGCGGCCGCTGGATTGGCAGCAACACCCATGGGGTTGACGGCCCAACAACAGGCCCCAGCCTCGAGCGGCAATGCCTTTGGCATCCCTGACGATGTAACGATCTATGGCAGCGAAAATCCCAATGTGCGGACGGCCACCGCCATTGTGAACGATTTCGTGATCACCGGAACGGATATCGATCAGCGCCTCGCGATCGTCCTTGCCGCATCGCAAAACGAGATCTCTGACGAAGAGCGCAACCGGTTGCGGCAACAGATTTTGCGCAATCTGATCGATGAAACACTGCAAATTCAAGAAGCCAACAGCCTTGAACTGAATGTCACCAACGACGCAGTCGAGCAGCGATATGCCAGCGTCGCTGCACAGAACTTCGAAGCCGATCCAAGCCGGATGGACGACTATCTGCTTGGCATCGGTTCTTCACCGGCTTCGCTCAAGCGACAGATTCTGGGCGAACTCTCGTGGCAGAATGCGCTGCGTCGCAACGTCATTCCGTTCGTCAATGTCTCTGAAGAGGAGGTCAACGAAGTCCTTGAGCGGCTCGAGGCTTCGCGCGGAACATTCGAATACCGACTTGGCGAGATCTACCTCTCGGCCTCTACCGAAAACCGCGAAGCCGTGCTCCAGAACGCTCAGCGTATCGTTGAGCAGCTTCAGCAAGGAGCGAACTTCCAGGCTTATGCCCGGCAGTTCTCCGAAGCATCGACGGCTGCGGTAGGTGGCGACACTGGATTCCTGAGGATTGGAACGCTGCCCAGCCAGATGGCCGATGCGGTGCGCCAGATGCAGCCAGGCCAATTGTTTGGCCCGATCGAGATCCCCGGCGGCTTTACGATTATCCTGATGATCGACCGCCGTCAGGTCCTTACGGCTGATCCGCGCGATGCCATTTTGAGCCTCAAACAGATTTCGGTGACTTTCCCAGAGGGAACGTCTGAGGCCGAAGCCACCGCCAAGGTTGATGAATTCGGCCTTTTTGTCGAAAATCTGCGCGGCTGTGCCGATGCCGACAATGCACGCGGGCTGATCGGTGCAAATGTTGTTACCAACGACCAGATTCGCGCGCGAGCACTGCCCGAAGCCTTGCAAGGCATCATTCTTGGCCTTCAGGTCGGACAGGCAACTCCGCCGTTCGGTTCTATCCAGGAAGGTGTCCGTGTACTGATGCTGTGTGGGCGGGACGATCCGCAGGACACATCTGGGCCCAGCTTTGACTCGGTGATGGAGCAGATCGAGAACGATCGCATCCAGAAACGCGCCCAGCGCTATCTGCGCGATCTGCGCAACGACGCCTATATCGAGTACAATTGAGCGCTGACGCTCCCATCGCGGTCTCGCTGGGTGATCCAGCCGGCATTGGCCCGGAGATCATCGCGGCTGCCTGGAGCCAGCGCAAAGAACTGAACCTGCCGCCGTTCTTTGTCGTTGGCGGAGCCGACGTGCTCGAAGCGGCGGCGGCTAGCAGAAAACTCGATGTCATGGCGCAGATGATCGAGCGCCCCTCAGAATGCGCTGCGGCATTCGAGCGCAATCTGCCGGTTTTGGGTGAAGCAGACGGCAGCTTCAGTCCTTCTAGCCCCACGAGTGAGGGGGCCACTCTGGCGATGCATTCGCTGGCCGAGGCCACCAGATGCGCATTGCTGGGGCAAGCCTCGGCGGTCGTGACCGCGCCGGTAGCCAAGGCCGAACTGGCCAAAGTGGGATTCGAGTATCCCGGCCAGACCGAATTTCTCGCGGAAGTGTGCGGCCTCGACGCGAATGACGCAGTAATGATGCTGGCCGGACCCAGCCTGCGCGCGGTTCCGCTGACGGTCCATGTGGCGATCAAGGACGTGCCCGACCTGCTCTCCGAAGAGCTGATCATTCACAAGGCGCAGATTGTTGCTGCCGCCCTGCAACGCGACTTTGGCATTGATCAGCCGCGCCTCGCGATTTGCGGCCTCAACCCGCATGCAGGCGAAGGCGGCAAGTTTGGTCATGAAGAGGCGGACATAATCGAACCCGCGATTGCCCGGCTGCGCGACCAGGGCATTGCCGCCACCGGACCGCATCCGGGCGATGCTTTGTTCACTGCCCGCGCGCGCGGCAATTACGACGCAGCGCTGTGCATGTATCATGATCAGGCTCTGATCCCGCTCAAGGCGCTGGATTTCGATGAAGGCGTCAACGTTACGCTGGGCCTGCCGATCATTCGCACCTCGCCAGATCACGGCACCGCATTTGACATCGCGGGCAAAAACATTGCTGATCCAAGCGCGATGATCGCGGCCTTGCGGATGGCCGCCCAATGCGCGGCTCACCGGGCGGGTTAGACATGGCCGACCTGCCACCCTTGCGCGAAGTGATCGCTCGTCATGGGCTGAGCGCGTCGAAGGCCTTGGGGCAAAACTTCCTGTTTGATGAACAATTGCTCGAGCGGATCGCTGCGATCCCGGGCGATCTAAATGGCCAGAATGTGCTCGAAATTGGTCCTGGCCCCGGCGGGCTGACGCGGGCACTTCTGCGGGCTGGCGCGCGGGTCACTGCGATCGAAATGGATGAGAGGTGTTTGCCAGCCTTAGCGGAGCTAAGCGAGGCATTGCCGGGCCAACTCCAGGTCATTCACGGCGACGCTATGAAGCTCGACCATGGCGAAGTGATGCAAGGCCAGTCTTTCGACGTGGTCGCGAACCTGCCCTACAATGTCGGGACCGCGCTATTCGTGCGCTGGCTGGGCGGCGAGAAGTGGCCGCCACAATGGCGCACGTTGACCTTGATGTTCCAGCAGGAAGTCGCCCAACGCATCACATCGCAGCCCGGCACCAGCGCCTATGGGCGTCTAGCGATCCTGGCTCAATGGCGCAGCAGCGCTCAAATGGCCATGAAGGTGCATAGGAGCGCGTTCACGCCTCCGCCTAAGGTTATGAGCGCAATCGTCCACCTTGTACCAGGACACATGCCTACGGGCGTCTCAGCGGGTGTTATGGAGCGACTTACCGAAGCTGCGTTTGGCCAGAGGCGCAAAATGCTCCGGCAAAGTCTCAAGGGAGTGCCAGGCGCGCTCGACGCTTTGGCTGAGGCTGGCATTGACCCGACCCGTCGAGCCGAGACCCTCTCGGTCGACGAATTTGTTGAATTGGCGCGAAGGATTTCCTGAAACGCTTCGTTTCAGCCCTAGTCTGTTTGCAATTCTAGGGTCACATCGTGAAATTCTCTGCATTGGCCAGCCTGCCCTTGTTCGCGCTCGCGATCAGCGCCTGCGGCGGAGACCAGGCTGCGTCGCAGCCTATCGTCGCTGCACCGTCGCCGACACCGAGCCCATCTCCCAGCCCCACCCCAACTCCGACGCCCACGCCAACAACCTCGCAAGTGGTGCAATCGGACATCCAATATGGAACCGGCGCCACGACCGCCGGCTCGATCCACCTGTTGCTCGATCTCTATCAGCCGGACAATACCTGCCCGGCCAATCGCCCCTTGGTCTTCTTCGTCCATGGCGGCGGTTTTACCGGTGGAGACAAAGTCAGCGGCAATGCGCAGTTCCGCGCCGATGAGATGAATGCGCGCGGCTTTGCCTTTGTATCGATCAATTATCGGTTGGATCCTGATCAGCCGCTGCCCGCACCCGAATATGTGGCGGTGGTCGACGACTTGCTCGCGGATGGATTTGGCGATCCAAGCGATCCGCGGCTCGACGCGATTGCGGCGGCGTTCGAAGACACTGTGACCGCGCTCAACTTCCTGCGCGACAATCAGGACACCTATTGCGTCGACACATCGCGGCTGGCCTATTGGGGATCCTCAGCAGGCGCATTCACCGTGCTGCAAGTCGCCTATGGCCTCAACCAGTTTGGCATTGACCGTCCCGAACCCGATGTCGTGATTGATTATTGGGGTGCGCTGATCCGGCCCACCGATCTGGAGGTCGGCGAAGCGCCGTTCCTGGTGATCCACGGCACCCAGGATGCCACGGTCGACTATCAGAACGCGGTTGCGCTGACCGATCAGGCCCAGATCACCGGCGTAAGCCATGCATTCTACACCGTGATCGGCGCCGGCCATGGTGGTCGGGCGGTGGGCCTCGACACCAATGAGGTGGGCGGGAAGACGCTGCACGAATTGACCTTCGATTTTGTCGAAGCGCACCTCACCGGCGGCACTCCAGTCTATCAACGGGTTGATATTACGCCATAATCATCAATCGCCAGTCATTAACCGTTTTGTTCTACTTTGCGCAGCCATAAGAGTTGGGGGAAACGGATGTTTGGACTCTTCAAATCAGCTGAAGCGCCAGAAGGCCCGGTGGAGTTTGAGAACGAGATTGAGATCGGTGCCAGCGCCGAGGAGGTGTATCGCCTGCTCGACTTTGGCGATCGCGCCAATGCCCATCGCGCGCGCGGCGATACGGTGATCGATCTTGGTGGCGGGTGCCGGTTCGAAATGTGCATCGACGGGCTACACAATCTCAATTTCTGCTTCGCGATTATCGAAGCCGAGCCGCACACGCGCTATGGCTTTGATTGCACCATGCAGCCGCCAGTCGGCAATCTGGTTTCAAGTCGCGAGAGCTATGAGATCGAAGCGCTTGGCCCGGACAATTGCAGGCTAAAGCAGACGACCAGCGCGCAATTCGTCGAAGGGCTGCGGCTCAAAGCCTATGTCCGCGAATGCAGCGTCATGGCCGAAGCGGTCGCGCTCTCACAGTTTAAACTCAAGCTGCAAGCCGAAGAGGGCGTCGCAGCGGTCAAGGAATTCGAAGAAGCCCAGCAAGTTTAACTGAATGGGCATTTGCCCGTCGGATAAAGCCTGTTCTTGAAGTGCTCGACACGCGGGGTCAGCTCATTCCACGCGCCATTGCCCGTGCCGCGCCAGCACCATCTTGTCCAAGAATAGAGGTTGTCGCCGCAACACCCTTCATGCCGGCACCGGAATGGCCAGGTTATGCGCGGCCTCCATGGCGTGAATTCGTAGCGATAGCGGATGCTGAGTTTGGTCTTGCGACAGGGGTATGGGACACCCCATTTTCTGCACCAGCCCCAATATCTCGTTTCTACGGTGACTTCTTCGCCGCAAGCCATAGGCGCCTCCATTCTCGATTGGTCGAGTCGGTCGCACTAAATCCATGATATCAATGATTTTTATGGGTGCAATAGCGGGCAAACCCTAGGTCGATCCAGTCAAAGCTGCGGGCACGGATTGGTCTTGCTGGTGTAGTCAGATCCCCAGGTGCGATAGCCAGATGTATCGATATGAAAACGGCCCGCCCGGTTCCAGGCCGATCGATCGGGATCATAGTAAGCGCCCAGCCCCATCTGCCTGCTTCGCCCGATACGCGCTTGAAGCGCGCACAAATCGCCGAACAAAGTGTCTCGGTCCTTAAAGTCAGTCGCCACAAGATCGACCGCCGCGAAGGAGAGATGCTTGCTCGCCTTCGCGCCGTTGACGCAGAGATTGATCTCCGGCGACCGCCACGCCGAGACGACCTCTACAGGTCCAGTTACCGGGATGATCTCGTCACGAATGAGTTCGAGCGTCGGAATGATCTCAGCCCACTTCTCGCGCGGAGGAACAGCGAAATAGTCGGTGCCGCAACGCGATGCATATTGGCTGTCGACCCGCCAGAGCTGCCAGTTCTGGACCACCAGGTCGACATCATGGCGCTCCAGGAACTGGATGAAGTCCATATACTGGTCGAGCCGCTCCTTGTTCGGATAGGCCCATTCGCTGAAGGCCTCACCCGACGAAGGACCAGAGCTGTTCAGCTCCGCGAGCGTGGGGCTCCCGAGAAAGAAAAAGCAGGCGACCATGGCAAGCACTTTGCGCATGGCCGGCAATCTGCACTATCCCGCCTTCTTCACCAAGCGCCATGCGTGGAGCAGCGGCTCAGTGTAGCCCGATGGTTGTTCCACGCCCTTGAAGATGAGGTCCTTGGCGGCCCTGAACGCAGGAGCATCCTCATTGCCGATCAGCGGCTCGTAGAGCGGATCACCGGCGTTTTGCGCGTCGACCTTGGCCGCCATGCGGGTGAGCGAATCCATCACCTGATCTTCGCTGACGACGCCATGGAGCAGCCAATTGGCGAGGTGCTGCGATGAAATCCGCAAAGTGGCGCGGTCTTCCATCAAGCCAACATCATTGATGTCAGGCACCTTTGAACAGCCAACGCCTTGGTCAATCCAGCGCACGACATATCCCAACAGGCCCTGGCAATTGTTATCGAGCTCGTCGCGCAATTCGTCATCCGACCAGTTCGTGCCATCGGCAAGCGGGATTGAGAGCAGCAGATCGAGCGATGGAACATCGCCCAATTCTTGCTGCAGATCGAACACGTTTTCCTGGTGGTAGTGCAGCGCATGGAGCGTTGCAGCGGTGGGTGAAGGCACCCAGGCCGTGTTGGCCCCGGCGCGCAGATGGCCGATCTTTTCGACCATCATCTGGCCCATCAGATCGGGCGCGGCCCACATGCCCTTGCCGATCTGCGCCTTGCCCGAAAGACCATGTTTGAGGCCGATTCCGACATTGCGGGCCTCATAGGCCTGAAGCCAGTCCGAACCCTTCATAGCGCCTTTGCGCATCATCGGACCGGCCTGCATCGACGTGTGGATCTCGTCACCGGTGCGATCCAGGAAGCCAGTATTGATGAAGACGATGCGATCGCGCACGGCATGGATGCAAGCACCCAGATTGGCGCTGGTGCGTCGCTCTTCGTCCATCACGCCAACCTTGATCGAGTGTCGCGGCAAGCCGAGCAGGTCTTCGACAGCGTTGAACAGATCATTGGTGAAGGCGCATTCTTCCGGCCCGTGCATCTTGGGCTTCACGATATAGATCGAGCCGTGCTTGGAATTGCCGTATTTGGCCTGGCCTTCGACATCGAGCGTGCTGATCGCGCTGGTGAAGACCGCGTCCATGATCCCTTCGGGAATCTCGCTGCCATCAGGCAATTGGATCGCCGGATTGGTCATCAAATGGCCGACATTGCGCACAAACAGCAGACTGCGGCCCGAGAGGGCCTGCGCCTCGCCATTGCGATCGGTGTACGCCTTATCCGCGTTGAGAGCGCGGGTCAGCGTCCGTCCACCTTTGTCAAAGCTCTCCTGCAAATCCCCGCGGATCACGCCAAGCCAATTGGTGTAGGCCAGCAGCTTGTCCTCTGCATCGACAGCTGCGACCGAGTCCTCGCAATCGGCGATCGTCGTCAGCGCGGCTTCGATATTGATATCCGCGATGCCGGCTTTGTCGTCCGCCCCGACCGGCGTCGAAGGATCGAACACCACTTCAATGTGCAAGCCATTGTTCTGGAACAGGCGGCCCTTTTCGGTCTCGCCAATATATTGGCTTTCGTCGGCAATCGCGATGCCCTGAGTCACATCGGTCAGGTCAGCCCAGCTTCCATCGGCCAGCGGCACCGCCTGGTCGAGGAACTCACGACCTCGCGCGATCACAGCGTCGCCGCGCTTCTTGTCATAGCCCCCCGGCTCGGCGGCTGGCGCGTCGAGCGCGTCGGTTCCGTAAAACGCGTCATAAAGGCTGCCCCAACGCGCATTGGCGGCGTTGAGGAGGAAGCGCGCATTGAGAATGGGCACCACCAATTGTGGTCCGGCCATCGTTGCGATTTCAGGATCGACATTCTGCGTGCCAATCGTGAAGTCGCCAGGCTCTTCGACGAGATAGCCGATTTCACGCAGGAATGCCTGATAGTCGGATTGCACCAGAGGTTGCCCAGCCCGGTCCTTGTGCCAGGCGTCGATCGCAGCCTGCAGCTCATCACGCTTGGCTAGCAGGGCCGCATTGCGCGGCGCATATTCGGCGACCAGCGCAGCAAAGCCCTGCCAGAACGCATCCTTGTCGCGGCCAAGCGGCGCGAGGACTTCGCTATCCAGGAATTGAGCAAGGCTCTCTGCTATCTTGAGCCCGGCGCGATCGATCATTTGTGTCATGTGGTCCTCGTGACTCCAATCAATGGGTC
>Ga0207422_1004730_pt1 | contig 10739 bp, 9 predicted proteins | sample MarCyaLeptolynsp_FD_187757 | JGI IMG/M metagenome (GOLD analysis project Ga0207422, IMG submission 187757) | Marine cyanobacterial communities from Panama - species 1 Leptolyngbya sp. (SPAdes) | ecosystem: Environmental > Aquatic > Marine > Unclassified | place: Panama: Panama City | collected... | reverse complement strand
ACGGCTGAAAGCGGCCCTTGTCGATCGATCCGATCGCAACGGGTACGCTCGCATGAACTGGGGATGGGTGCGGGACAGAAAGATCTGCGGCCCACGCTGTTCACGGCGAACGTCATAGATAAACGCCCGGATACGGTCACCGGTCCGGAAAATCTCGCGCGGGATCAGTTCATCCCGCCGCACAATGCCTTCACCGCGCCCAAGATCGACAATCACGTTACCGTATTCGGCGCGTTTCACGACACCGTTGATGACTTCGCCAACGCGGTCCTTGTATTCCTCGTACTGGCGATCGCGCTCGGCTTCGCGCACCTTCTGCACGATGACCTGCTTTGCGGATTGCGCGGCAATGCGGCCGAAATCGAGCGGTGGCAGTGGCTCGGCGATGAAGTCGCCAAGACTTGCTTCCGGATTGCGCGCCTGGGCATCTTCAAGCGAAATCTCGGTTGAGACGTTTTCCACGACTTCAACCACCTGGAGCAGACGCTGCAGGCGGATCTCGCCGGTTTTCGGATTGATCTCGGCACGTACTTCGGTTTCCGTGCCGTATCGGGAGCGGGCAGCTTTCTGAATTGCGTCTTCCATCGCATTGATCACGATCATCCGGTCAATGGATTTTTCCCGGGCGACCGCATCAGCAATTTGCAGCAGTTCCAGCCGGTTTGCGCTGATTGCCATATTCCACTCCTCTTGCGCCAGGTTCAGGGCCTGGTTTTTGGCGCGTGTCCTTTCGCCGCCGAGCCATGGGCTCAGTTGGGCGTGTTGTCCTGTGTCAGGCCTTCTTCCTGGCTTCTTGCCGCGAGAGCAGCTTTTTCCGCCTGAAGAGCCGCGGTTATCAAATCATCCGTGAGAACGAGCTTGGCTTCGCCGATGTTTTCCAGCGGCAACGACACCGTGTCGCTGTCGCCCGCCGGAACGTCGGGAAGACGAAGCTTTGCGTTACCGTTGTCGGTCCCGAGCAGCGTTCCCCTGAACCGTTTGCGGCCCTCGAGCATCACGGCCATGTCCACCTTGAGCTCGTGGCCTGCCCAACGGTCGAAATCGCCCGCGCGCACCAGGGGACGGTCGATGCCGGGCGACGAGACTTCCAGATGGTAAGCCCGGTTGATCGGGTCTTCCACGTCCAGTGCCGGAGAGACGGTTCGGCTGATTGTTTCACAGTCCTCGACGGTCATCGTGCCGTCCGGGCGCTCCGCCATGATCTGCAACGTGCATCCGTTTGCAGCGCTGATCTTGGTGCGCACAAGACGATAGCCGAGATCTTCGATCACCGGCTCAACAATTGCGGCAACGCGGGCATCCAGGCCCTGTTCCGTAACTATTCTTGGTTCGTGTGCGCTCACACTTGGCTCCTGTTAAACCGTTTCCGGTCATTGATCTCGGACGCGCCCGATTGTCGGTCTACATAAGGCTATCCTGCTTGGGTCTTTTGCCTCCGGCCCGGTCCCTAAACAAAAAAGAGCGGGTCCCCGTCGGGCCCACTCTCAAATGCTCTGATAAAGCCGTTTGAGGTGAAACACCGGCTGTATAACGCCAAAGGCAGTCTGAGCGCAAGTGTCCGATCTCAAATCCGCAAAAGAACTTGGGCCGAAAGAGCCCTCCGGCGGCGCATTGCCTGATTGTCCGCGCCTTCAGATCCGGCGGAATGTGAGGTATCTGCCCGTTCGGCCCTCGCGGATCGCCTTGGCCTCGTAACGCGTCCCGGGCCAGCCCTGCCATGGCGTTTTCCAGTCGGCCGCCACCTCTGCCAGCCACTCGAACTGCGGGTGATCGCGGCAGTGGCGCAGCGTCCAGTCGATGTAAGTATCGATATCGCTGGCAAAACGGAACTCGCTGCCTGGTTTCAGCACCCGTGCGTATCGGTCGAGGTTCTCTTCGTTGATGAAGCGCCGTTTCCAATGCCGCTTCTTCGGCCAGGGATCCGGGTAGAGCTGGTAGGCAAGGTCCAGTGATGCCTCGGGAAGCCAGTCGAGAACATTGACGGCATCGTCGTCGTAGAGGCGAACATTCGCCAGACCTTCGTCCACCACCGCGGCAACCGCTTTCGCCATGCTGCCGACAAACGGCTCCACACCGATAAACCCTGTTTGCGGGTTGCCACGTGCCCGATGAAGCAGATGCTCGCCACCCCCAAAACCGACTTCAAGGCAGATATCGGCCACGTCCGCTTCGAACAGATCCTTCGGATTTTTGGGAGCAGGAGCACTCAGATCGAGGGCAAGGCGCGGAAGTTCGTTTTCCATCAGTGCTTCGCGGCGCGGGCTTAGAGGTTTGCCCTTGCGGCGGCCGAAAAAGGAGCCTTCGTATCGATCGGTCATTGTCTGCTGGTGGTATTCATAAACATGAGACCGCCAGTCTGGGACCGGCGGTCTGGATTTTCATTTGCCAACGGATTTTGCGGCGTTACCCGGCAAGCGGGCGCAACGCGTCGACAAGATCCGTTTTTTCCCATGTAAAGCCGCCATCTGCATCCGGCTGACGGCCAAAGTGGCCGTAAGCAGCGGTGCGCTCGTAGATCGCGTTGTTCAGCTTAAGGTGTTCACGAATGCCGCGCGGGCTCAGGCCCATGACATCACGAAGCGTTTTCTCCAACCTGGCCTCATCGCACCGTCCGGTACCGTGGAGATCGACATAGACCGAAAGCGGCTCGGAGACGCCGATCGCGTAGGACAGCTGGATTGTGCAGCGGTCGGCCAGATCCGCCGCAACGACGTTTTTCGCCAGATAGCGCGCGGCATAAGCTGCAGACCGGTCAACCTTGGTCGGGTCCTTGCCGGAGAACGCGCCGCCGCCATGAGGTGCCGCGCCGCCATAGGTGTCGACAATGATCTTGCGGCCGGTGAGGCCGGCATCGCCATCCGGGCCACCGATTACAAATGCGCCGGTGGGATTGACGTGCCATTCAGTCTCACCGGTGATCCAGCCATCGGGAAGCGCTGTACGGATATAAGGCTCGACAATTCGGCGAACGTCTTCCGACGTGAGCGCCGGATCCAGATGCTGGGTCGACAGAACGATCGACGTCGCCGCAACGGGCGCACCGTTCTCGTAACGGACGGTAACCTGACTTTTCGCGTCCGGGCCAAGAACCGGCTCCTTGCCGGATTTGCGGGCATCTGCGAGCAGGCTCAGGATCTTGTGCGAATAGAGGATGGGAGCCGGCATCAGCTCCTCGGTTTCGCGGCACGCATACCCGAACATGATGCCCTGATCGCCAGCACCTTCATCCTTGTTGCCGCCTGCATCGACGCCCTGCGCGATATGAGCTGACTGACCATGAAGATGAACTGCGACGTCACAGTTTTCCCAATGGAAACCATCCTGCTCATAGCCGATGTCCTTGATGGCCATGCGCGCCAGATGCGCAATGTACTCATTGGTGATGCCCGCCGGTCCCCGGGTCTCGCCGGCAATCACGACGCGATTGGTAGTGGCAAGCGTTTCGCATGCAACACGGGCTTCCGGCATTTCGCGGAGATATGCATCAACGACCGCATCGGAGATTCGATCGCAAACCTTGTCCGGATGTCCTTCTGAAACGGATTCGGACGTGAAAAGATAATTCTGACGTGCCATTGGCGATCGTCCTTCTGGGAATGAATATGAATGAAGCGGCGAATAACTTCGCCGCTTCGGGTGCATCAATCTTTGAAGTTTTTCGTCACGTCAAGCGCGTTGTGAAAATTTGTTATTCATCGCCGGACAGAGAACGAACCAGATCGACGATCCGGCGTCTGACTTTGGGGTCTTCGATTCGCACAAAAGCCTTGTTCAGGGAAAGGCCTTCTGACGAAGACAGGAAATCGACAACATAAGATGTCGGCTGTGTCTCGCCAAAGCCCTCGGCCTCTTCAGGCGTGCCCGGTGCATCCTCGAAGAAGAAGGACACCGGAACCTTCAATATCGTTGCGATATGCTGCAACCGGCTTGCACCGATCCGGTTCGTGCCTTTTTCGTATTTCTGGATCTGCTGAAAGGTGATGCCGAGGCTTTCACCCAGTTTTTCCTGACTCATTCCAAGCATCATTCGCCTCAGGCGAACACGGCTACCAACGTGTATATCAATCGGATTCGGAGACTTTTTACTGGGCATGTACGTCGCTCTTTCTTCTTTTTGCGGCGAATGTCCGCTCACATCAGATGGTACAAGCTCTCCTAGATCCTCCCACAAGATCCAAGAGACTGAAGCAAGCCCGCAACCCCTAGCTTGTACATGAATCAGCCTTCAATCGACTGTTTCACGGTTGTATCACACTTCGATCACTCAACTCAAACAAATTTTATCAATCATAACGCGAGTAGCGGTTGTATTTCGCGAATATTGCAAATCCGACAAGTGTTATTGAAATAATCAACACCGGCAGGTCGCCAAAAATCTCATAGATAGTTGTGCCTAACTGCTCTGGTAGACCTGCATCTACGACACCTCGTTCAAATACCGTCAATTCTCCGACAACGGCTCCGTATCCATCTACGACAGCGGAAATACCCGTATTTGCCGCCCTTACGAGCGGCAGCCCTGTCTCAATCGCGCGCATCCGCGCCTGAGCAAAATGCTGGAATGGACCGGGCGTGCGTCCGAACCATGCGTCGTTGGTCACGTTCAACAGGAAGGAGGGTTCATCGGACGTTGCAGAGACGACGCCTGGGAAAATCGCCTCATAGCAAATCAATGGTAGAAAACTGAAATCTTCGGTGGTGGAAAGCACCCGCTGATGATAACCGGCCTCAAAACCCTCGATCGGTCCCGCGAGATTTGCAATTCCGATGTTTTCCAGCAGAGCCTTGAAGGGAACGTACTCGCCAAACGGAACGAGGCGCACCTTGTCATAAACACCCTTCACGGTGCCGTCGCCCCCCACGACGTACACGCTGTTGAAATACACGGGCCCTGATGCACCGGCTTCAAGCCTTACCGCCCCGGTAACAAGTTCGGTATTGGCGCCCAATGTCTGTCCAATGCGAAAAAGTGCGCCCGGCTCCTGTGTCAAAAGGAAGGGCAACGCCGATTCGGGCCAGACAACCAGCCTTGGTTGTCCGACACGCGCGTTTCCACCGAGAGGAGCTTCCGTCATGTCGAGATAGGTCTGAAAAATCGTATCTCTGAGTTCGGGCCGCCACTTGTCCTTCTGGTCAATCGAGGGCTGGACAATCCTGATATCAAGGTCGGTGTATTCCACATCTGCCGTTACGGTCCGGAAAACCCCGAAGGCGGAAACCGTGACGAAGGCGACAACCGCAATGGACACTGCCCGAATCTTCTGGCCGGCCGGCTTTGCGTCGGCAAGCACCGCAGGCGCGGAGCAGATGGCGACGACCAGGAAGGTCAACCCATATATGCCAACGAGACTTGCGGTTTGTGCCAGGATCAGACTGTCGGAGATGCCATACCCGAACGCATTCCAAGGAAACCCGGTCAATACGTGTCCCCGAACCCAGTCGGCAAGCGTCAGACACGCGGCGAGCAGCAGTATCCTGCGGAACTGATCGGTCCAGAACATGGCGGCAAGCGCAACACCGAGCGCAGTAAACAGCGAAAGGCCCGCCGGCATGGCGAGCACGGCGAACGGCAAAAGCCAGGCAAAGCGCTCCGCCTCGACCAGGAAGGCCGCACCGATCCACCACAATCCTGCGAGAAAATACCCGAAACCGAAGAGCCAGCCGAGTGCGAAACCAGTGCGAAACCGCACGCCATTGCGTCTTTCGTCCGCTTCAAGAGCGCCATCCAGAAGCCAGACAAAACACGGGAAAGTTATCAAAAGAACCGGGGATATCCCGAATGGGGGGAGCGACAAGGCGCTCAGCGCTCCCAGAAGGATTGCCAGGAACCGGCGCTGCCACCCCCAAGCCAACAGGAACGTGTTCGGCAGAAAAGACAGTCGTTGTGTGAGCCAGTGCATTGAATCCGAATCCCCAGGTGAGGACTGGAGATTCGTCGGCTCACCGTGGGGCGGTCAAGTACAATTATGCAGGCACTGCCTAGCCTTCCAGTGTTGCCTGCTGTTCAGGCGCAGTATCTGCGGCCCCCGTCTGGGCGCTTTCCGCTGATCCCGAACCGGGCTTTTTCGTGCGGCGGCGCAACTCCTGCGGCCGGGCTTCCGCACGTTTGCGACGGATCTTGAGGCGCTTGATGCGCCGTGGATCGGCATCCATAACTTCAAACTCGAACCCCGGGACTTCGTCCGGGACGTACAAGAGCTCTCCTCGAACCGGGACGCGGCCAACTGCCACGTAAAGAAGTCCCCCGAGCGTATCGACATCTTCCGATATCTCGCCACCCGACAATTTCGTTCCAAGAACTTCATCAAGGTCCTCGAGTGGTAGCCGCGGATCGGCTATCCAGACACCTTCACCTGCAGAGGCGAGCATTTCCTCTTCGTCCTCATCGTGCTCGTCCTCAATGTCACCCACGACTTCTTCCACCAGATCTTCCAGCGAAACAAGGCCGTCGGTACCGCCATATTCGTCAATCACGAGCGCCATCTGGATCCGGCCAGCCTGCATCTTTGCCATGAGATCCGTTGCAGGCATGGACGGCGGAACGAACAAGAGGTTCCTAAGAAGGTCCGTCTCCTTCAATGTGACCGACAGATCAACACAGGAGAGATCAAGGTTCTGTGTGTTGTGGCCCTTTCGAGCTGCCGCAGGTTGCAGAGGTTCAATTTCCGCGTTTGCAGCGTCAGTATTTTCCACAGGGGTTGTAACGTCACGTTTTACACCCTGCTCGGCAATGAACGCCATGAGATCCTTGATGTGGACCATGCCGCGCGGATCGTCGAGCGAATCTTCATACACGGGCATGCGGGAATGGCCGCTCTTTTGGAACAGCTCCATCAACCGGCTGAGACTGGTATCCAGGTCAACCGCGTCAATGTCTGCACGCGGTATCATGACGTCGTCGACACGCAGTTCTCTCAGGCGCAGGATGTTTCCGAGCAAAAGACGCTCTTCGGGCGAGAAGGCTGTGTCGCCACTGCCATCCCGCGCCAGCTCGTCTTCGAGATTTTCACGAAGGCTCGAAGACTGGCGCCCCAAGCGCAAAACGCGTTTGAGATTTTCAAGAAAGGCCGCAGTGCGCTGCGGCTTCGTCTGTTGCGGATCTTCTCCGTCGGAAGACTGCCCGGAACTTGCGGTCTTGGACTCGCCCTCCGGACTTTGCGGTTCAACTGCGCTCATCATTTATCAATACAAGAACTTTGTGCCCCATGATGCCACCTAATTGCCTTCGACCACAAGTGGACTGCCAGCATAAGGATCATCAATGCCTAACGATGCAAGTATGGTTTTCTCAAGACCTTCCATCAATTCGGCCTCTTCATCCGTCTGATGATCATAGTCGAAAAGGTGAAGCAAACCATGAACAGTGAGATGGGAAAGATGATCTGAGAAATCAACTCCCATATCGCGCGCCTCCGCGGTTATCGTTTCAAAGCCGAAGACAATGTCACCCAGAAGCGGACCATAGATGTCATCGGTGGGGTCGCTTCCGGGAAAGGAAAGAACATTCGTCGGTTTGTCCTTGTCTCTCCACTCCCCGTTCAGCTTCCGGATGGAGGCGTCATCGGTGAACAGCAGCGAAAGCTCACAGCTGTCCACTACCTGTAGCTTGCCTTTCGACAGGGTCGCGCAAATTGCGGTCTCGGCCAGACGCAAAAGGTCTTTTTCAGCCGGCCAGTCTCCCGCCTCCAGGGTCAGGTCGAGCACAAATCCGTCGGGCAGCGCAGAGGTCATGGCCAACTGCCTCAGGACGTTGCCGCCTTGCGCGGACCTGAAGCCGGTTGCTCGCGCTGCCGCTCGGCATAACGGCGTTCGCGTGCTTCGGATTCCTCGCGGGCAGCATTGTCATACGCTGTCACGATCCTTCCAACGAGTTCGTGGCGCACGACGTCGGTCTCGTTGAAGCGTACATGGGCAACAGCCTGTATGTCGGTCAGAAGGCCCAGCGCTTCACGCAGGCCAGACTTCTGGCCAGCGGGAAGATCGATCTGGCTCGGGTCACCGGTCACAATCATCTTCGAGCCCTCGCCGAGACGCGTCAGGAACATCTTCATCTGCATGGACGTCGTGTTCTGCGCTTCATCGAGAAGAACCACGGCATTGGAGAGCGTCCGCCCGCGCATGAATGCCAGGGGTGCGACCTCGATCATCCCGGACTGAAGACCTCGGTCTACCTTCTCCGCGGGCATCATCTCGTAGAGCGCGTCGTAGATCGGGCGCAGGTAGGGATCCACCTTGTCCTTCATTTCGCCGGGCAGGAACCCGAGTCGTTCGCCTGCTTCGACCGCCGGGCGCGACAGAATCAGGCGCGCGACATCGCCGCGCTCGAGCAGCGCTGCAGCGTAGGCAACGGCCAGAAAGGTCTTGCCCGTACCGGCCGGACCGGTTCCGAAAATGAGGTCGGCCCTGTCCATCGAGCGGATATAGGCGTCCTGTGTCGGCGTGCGCGCCACAATCGTCTTGCGGCGCGTGGCGATCTGCGCAAAGGCCAGTCGTGACTTCGGCTCAAGGGTTGGCAACGGCAACTGGGCTTCGGCGGCAGCCGCCATGCGCAGGGCGCCATCCACGTCGCCCGGGTGCACCTCCTGTCCCTGCAGAAGCCGCTGATACAACGCCTCAAGCGCGCTTCTCGCCTGCGAACATCCGGCCTGCGACCCCTTCAGGGTGACCTGATTTCCGCGGGCAATTGCGTCGATCCCGAGCCGTTGCTCGATCAAGGCAAGGTTCTGGTCAAACTGGCCGAAAAGATCACCGATCAACCGGTTGTCTTCAAATGCCAGGACGACATGGGTCGCATCGGATGCCGAGGCAGCTGCTTGATCAGACTGTTTGCGTGAGGAAGAAGTACTCTCGCGCGTCAAATGACGTCTCCTTTAAGCCATCGCGGCCGTGACCGTCTGTGCAGTGTCACGACCATTGTGCCCGTCAATCAATTGCCCGAACAGCGAATTAGACCCGATCTTGACGATTTCCACCGCTTGTATGCTGCCGATGAGAGCTTCGGATGCATCCAGTTGGACCGGCTGCAGCCAGGGTGACTTTCCGACAAGCTGGCCTTCATTTCGACCCTTCTTCTCCAGAAGAACATCGCAAATCATTCCGAGCCTGGATTCGTTGAAGGCTTTCTGCTGGGCGCTCACAAGTTCCTGGAGCTCCGCGAGACGCGCGGACTTGACCTCCTCCGGAACCTGGTTCTCCATCGTCGCACCCGGCGTACCCTGACGCTGACTGTATTTGAAGGAAAACGCCGACCCGTAGCCGACACGCCGGATCAGGTCCATCGTGTCCTCGAAATCCCGATCCGTCTCATCCGGGAAACCGACGATGAAGTCACCCGACAGGGCAATCTCCGGAGCGGCGTCCCTGATCCGGTCGATCAGCCGGAAATAGTCGTCGCGGGTGTGCCGGCGGTTCATTGCTTTCAAGATCTTGTCGGATCCTGACTGTACCGGAAGATGCAGATACGGCATCAGGCTCTTCAGGTCCCGGTGCGCATCAATCAGATCATCATCCATGTCGCGCGGATGACTGGTGGTGTAGCGAAGCCGGTCCAGGCCCTCGATCTGCGAAAGCCTGCGCAGCAGCCGGCCAAGCCCCCAGCTCGCTCCATCCGGCGATTCTCCATGATAGGCGTTTACATTCTGCCCCAGGAGCGTCACTTCGCGCACACCAGCGGCCGCCATGCGCTCTGCCTCCGAAAGGATTTGCTCGACCGGGCGCGAGACCTCCGCCCCGCGGGTATAGGGCACGACGCAGAAGGTGCAGAACTTGTCACAGCCTTCCTGCACAGTCAGGAAGGCCGACGGCGCACGTTTCAGAACCCGGGTCTGTGCGCGTTCCGAGAGATGGCCGAATTTCGCATCGATGTCGAATTCGGTTTCGACAACCTTCTTGCCCGTCCGGGCCTTGTCCAGAAGTCCGGGTAGCTGGTGATAGCTCTGAGGCCCGACCACGAGATCGACGATCGGAGCACGCCGGGAAATCTCTTCGCCTTCCGCCTGCGCCACGCAGCCCGCCACGCCGACCATCATGTCTTTGCCGGACTTTGCGCGCGCTTCCTTGACCTTTCGGATCCGACCCAGTTCGGAATAGACCTTTTCGGCCGCTTTTTCGCGAATGTGGCAGGTGTTGAGAATAACGAGATCAGCATCTTCCAGCGTGTTTGTAGCCTCGTAACCCTCCGGCCCCAGTACATCGGTCATGCGCTCGCTGTCATAGACATTCATCTGACAGCCATACGTGCGCACAAAAACCTTGCGCGGGTTGCCACGGGCAGCAGGTGCGGCATCATTTTCGGAAACGGCATTTCCGATCGTTTCCTGATCTTGTTCAGGGCGGCTTGTCATTCGCTTCTCGTTGCCTCGTTCACGCGGCAGATATGTCCAGGTGGTCATTTGTCCGGGTTTCTCACCCGACCGCTACCCAGCCTGACGGAGCTGATGCGGCCTCAACAGGACTGCCGTATAGCGGCATTCAATTTCCGGCGCCAGCATTAACGGGTTTTTCGCCGTTTGAGAAGAACGCAGGCTCTTCAGCCGCATCCAAATCAATTCGCTCAACCGGCTTCTGAAGCAGAGAGGCGATCGTCAGAGCGCGCACCTCGTTCTCCAGTTCCCTGGTCAGGGCCTTGCGGTCCGTCGTCTTGTCAACGAGCACCGGCTCGCCCCACGTCACAATGACGTCCAGCGCGCCGCGGGTAAAAATACCCCATAAATGGCCCGGCAATTCCATGTCTCCATACC
>Ga0207422_1004729_pt1 | contig 10748 bp, 8 predicted proteins | sample MarCyaLeptolynsp_FD_187757 | JGI IMG/M metagenome (GOLD analysis project Ga0207422, IMG submission 187757) | Marine cyanobacterial communities from Panama - species 1 Leptolyngbya sp. (SPAdes) | ecosystem: Environmental > Aquatic > Marine > Unclassified | place: Panama: Panama City | collected... | reverse complement strand
AAGCGACGGATTCGACGCTGCTGACGACCATCTGGTCGAGCTCTGTCACGCAAACAGCATTGTCGTCACAGCCGATATTCTCCTCGCCGACCGGGCGCTGAAGCAAGGTGCGACGGTGCTCGGGCCGAACGGTAAGCCGTTTACCGAAAACTCGATTGGAGGCGCTATTGCGACCCGCGCGATCATGGCAGACCTGCGCGCGGGCGGTGATCAGATTGGCGGCGCAGCGCCATTCTCCAAGGCTGACCGGTCACGCTACCTCTCGGCCTTGGACGAGGCTCTGAACCGGTTGAAACGCAGCTCGGTCTAGGCTGGCTCGCGCGTCCTGTCTGCCGCCCACGCCAGCGCGGCAAGCAGTGAGAAGGCGACCAGTGCCATGATCGCGAATTGCGGAATCGCAGGCGGATGATCGACGGGCAGGTGGTTGTAGATCTGCAAAGCCAGCATGAATCCCAGCAACAGGAACGGCGCGAACCGCCCAATCGGACCTTTTGGTTTAGTGTGCGCAAGATACAGCGCGCCGCCAACCAGGAGCAGTCCGATCTCTACGACCTGCGTCCAGAGCAGGCTGTTCCACAGACCTAGCCCGACCTTCGGGCCACCAAACCAGAGGGCCAGATCTGGTCCATGCGCGATCAGATCGGTGATCCAGTGAGAGAAGACTGCAAGACCAATAATCACACCCGCCGTCAACGCGCGCGCGCCGCGTCTCAAGGCTGCGTAAAGCGCGCCGGCAGCAATCGCCCAGATCACTGCAGCCACCAGAGAATGCGTGTACGGCATATGGTGCAGGTCAAGGATCGACGCTTCCATAAATCCTGGCGCAACATCAAACTTCTCAATTCCGGCCAGAACCAACCCCGCCCAGGCGAAATCGACCAGCTGTACGGCGACGAATAATTGCCAGAGCGGGATTGCAGGTTTCACCGCACGCGCGGCGAACGCGGCTCCATAATGCCCAATGAACATGCTTGCTTGCCTCCCAGACGAAAGATGAAAGCAGAAATCAACCGCGTCAACGGTTTGCCATGACTGGTGCTCGCCCGGATCGTGGCCTATGAGGCGGCATGAACGGAATTCTGTTAGTGGCTTTGGGCGGCGCGATCGGTGCGTCGATGCGATATGGCGTCGGCCTCGCCTTCACCGCGCATGGCGGCGTTTCGGGCGCTTGGGCGACCTTTTGCGTGAATGTGCTTGGCAGTTTCGCTCTCGGCGCACTGATGGGCTGGTTTGCCAGCCGTGAGGTCGGTCTTGAAAACACGCTCTGGCTCCTCGTCGGGGTCGGTATGATGGGGGCCTTCACAACCTTTTCCGCCTTTTCTCGCGACACAGTAGACATGTTCCTCGCGGGCGATGTTATGAAGGCGGTCATATTCGCCAGTCTGAATATGATCGGCGCCATCGCCGCCTTTGCAATAGGCCTCCTGGCGCTGAAGAGACTGCTCGCATGAGCCGGCAGGTGATCACCGAGACCGTCAGCGACAAGGAAGGCGGGGTGCGTCTCGATCGCTGGGTCAAACGGCGCATGCCGATGACTCAGGGCGAGCTGGAAAAGCTCTTGCGCACCGGTCAGATTCGCGTCGACGGCGCGCGAGCGAAAGCCAATACGAGATTGGAGGCTGGCATGTCGGTCCGGCTGCCGCCCTTCACCTCAAAAGTCTCCAAAGACTCTGACGCGCCCTGGAGCGCGCCGAAAAAGCCCAATGCCAAGGCGCTTGCATTTCTGAAGCCGCTAATTCTGCATGAGGATGACGAGATGTTTGTCCTCAACAAACCAGCGGGGATCGCCGTGCAAGGTGGCACCAAGCAAGGCGGACGTCACATTGATGGCATGCTGGATGCCTTGTCAGATGGTGAGCATCGTCCACGTCTGGTGCATCGGCTCGACAAGGCGACATCCGGGCTGCTGATCATTGCCAAACATCCCGCTGCCGCGTCGCGGCTTGGGGACCTTTTTCATTCCCGCGACATGGACAAGGTCTACTGGGCCGTGACGGTTGGCGTGCCGCATCCGCCTGCGGGGCAGCTGCGCTCCTGGATGCGCAAGGGCAAGGATGAAGACGGGCGCGAACGCATGATCCTCGGCGCGCACGGCGACAAAGTCTCCAAGCACGCGATCACAGACTATGTCACCGTATCGACGGCCGCCCGCCGCGCCGCCTGGGTGGCATTGAAACCTTCGACAGGGCGCATGCATCAGCTGCGTTTCCACATGCACGAGCTCGGCACCAGCATTCTTGGCGATGACAAATACGAAACCCGCCGCGAGGTGCCGCATGGCGTCGGCAATGGGCTTCATCTGCATGCTCGCGCGCTGCAAATCCCGCGAAAGTCGGGCAAGCCGCTGGTACTGCAGGCGCCGCTTTCGGGCACGATGAAACAGACATTCGAGACCCTGGGCTTCCTTGAGAGCGAAGCTGGGCGCGATCCGCTCGATCTGTTCGTTTAGGACGGCCCTTCCCTCAGCCAGGCGATCACCGCTGCGCGGGCTTCCGACATATCCGCTTCGGTCCGGCTATCGACCAACATGGACGAGCCGTGAATGCCGTGTTCGACGATCATGAATTTGACTCCGGCCGCTTCGAAACGGGCTTTGTCTTCATAATCGCTGTCATCCTTCATCTCGACCGCCGGGCTCAGTACAAATGCGCGCGTCTCAAGCTCATCCAGGCGTGCCTGGGGCAGGCAATCCACCATTGGCGGACCATTCGCGGGAGAGGCCGAGATCACCCCGCTCAGCTTCTCCGGCACCTCTGCTGCGAGATGAAAGACCAGCGCGCCGGAATAAGAGCTGCCCCAGATTGTCGCTTGCCCGGAGGCGCTATATTCGAGCGACGTATCCAGCGCCGCGTGCATGTCGGGGAAGCCCTCACAATAGGAATTCGGCTTGATTGGGAGGCGCGCATCCGCGGTACGATTGGTGCCGCCATAAATATCTCCGCCCACGCGCAGATCCCAGGCAATGGTGCGAAACCCGTTCTGGTTCAGCCAGGGAATCAATGGCTCATACTCGGCCCGCGCGTTTGAACCGCCTTGATGGAATAAAACGATGAGAGGCGCCGTGTCAGGGAGCGCGGCGAAACTGGCGGTGCCGAACACTGTGACGCCGTCCGCTGCGGTCGCGGTGACTTCCAGAGGGGTCGGCAGAGGGGTCGGCAGAGGCACCGGTCGCTCGTCAATCGAGGGCATTATAATAGGCGCTGCAGAATCTGTGGCGCAAGCCGCGAGCGCCGCCAGTGGCAAGGCCAGCCAGGTCAGTCTTTGCATGCGTGATCCTCCCATGCGGTTAGATGTTACAAGCGTAGCATTTCAAGATCATCTGACAATGGGCTGGCACGAACCAGCGGCAAGCGTCGAATTCCTGAAAATTCCGATCATTTCCGCTTGCCCCGTACGGCGACTCCCCGCTATAGGGCAGCCGTTTGCCTGCGATGCAAAAATTAAAAGGAAGACCAGATGCCTAAACGCACCGATATTCAGTCCATTCTTGTTATCGGTGCCGGTCCTATCATTATCGGCCAGGCCTGCGAATTTGACTATTCAGGCGTGCAAGCGATCAAGGCTCTGAAAGGCGAAGGGTATCGGGTCATTCTGGTCAATTCCAACCCGGCCACGATCATGACCGATCCGGGGCTCGCCGACGCCACTTATATCGAGCCGATCACACCGGATTTCGTCGAGAAGATTATCGAAATCGAGAAACCCGACGCGCTGCTTCCGACCATGGGTGGTCAGACCGCTTTGAATTGTGCCCTCGCCCTTGAACAGGCGGGGGTTCTTTCTAAGCACGGCGTCGAACTGATCGGCGCGCGCGCCGACGCCATCGAGATGGCCGAAGACCGCAAACTCTTCCGCGAAGCCATGGACCGGATCGGACTCGAGAATCCAAAGGCAGAGATCGTCTCCTCGCCAAAGAATGAAGACGGCTCATATGACCGCATTACCGGGCTCAAGAACGCGATGGATGTTCTGGACCATGTCGGCCTACCGGCCATCATTCGCCCGGCCTTCACCCTGGGTGGTACCGGCGGTGGTGTCGCCTATAACAAGGCTGAGTATGAAGAGATTTGCCGGGCGGGAATCGCCGCATCCCCAGTGGCGCAAATCCTGGTCGATGAGAGTCTGCTCGGCTGGAAAGAGTATGAGATGGAGGTCGTGCGAGACAAAGCCGACAATGCCATCATCATTTGCGCCATTGAGAACGTGGATCCCATGGGCGTTCATACCGGCGACTCGATCACGGTCGCGCCGGCGCTGACGCTAACCGACCGCGAGTATCAAGTGATGCGGAACGCCTCGCTCGCAGTCCTTCGCGAAATCGGCGTCGAGACTGGCGGCTCGAACGTTCAGTTCGCGGTCAATCCAGAAGATGGGCGTCTGGTCGTGATCGAAATGAATCCGCGTGTATCGCGATCCTCGGCGCTCGCCTCAAAAGCGACTGGCTTCCCGATCGCGAAAGTGGCGGCCAAACTGGCGGTTGGCTACACGCTGGACGAGCTCGACAATGACATTACCGGGGTCACGCCGGCGTCATTCGAGCCGACGATTGACTATGTCGTCACCAAGATCCCGCGCTTCGCGTTTGAGAAGTTCGAAGGTGCGGAGCCGCTGCTGACCACGGCGATGAAATCCGTCGGCGAGGCCATGGCGATCGGGCGAAACTTTCAGGAGAGCTTTCAGAAAGCCCTGTGCTCACTCGAAACCGGCCTCAATGGACTCAACGAGATCACGTTCAGCGATGAAGGCGCCCTGCGCGAAGCCCTCTCCAAGCAGACGCCAGACCGGCTGCGAATTGTGGCCCAGGCCTTCCGGATGGGGATCTCCGTCGAAGATGTGCATGCGGCAACCAGCATCGATCTCTGGTTCCTGCGCCAGATCGCCCAAATCGTCGCTGTCGAAGAAAACATTCGCCGCGATGGCCTGCCGACGACTGGGCGAGATTTTACCGATCTGAAGGCGATGGGCTTCTCTGACGCGCGCCTTGGCGATCTGATTGGCCAGAGCGAGCAAGAGGTGCGCGCGGCGCGCCACGCCCTGTCAGTGCGCCCCGTCTACAAGCGGATCGATACGTGCGCCGCCGAGTTCGCCGCCAAGACGCCTTACCTCTATTCCACCTACGAGCATCCAGCCTTCGGCGCAGACAGCGCGGATTGCGAGGCGTTGCCGTCAGACCGCAAGAAAGCAATCATCCTGGGCGGCGGTCCGAACCGGATCGGTCAGGGCATTGAGTTCGACTATTGTTGTTGCCACGCGGCCTTTGCCATGGCCGATATCGGCATTGAAAGCGTCATGGTGAATTGCAATCCGGAAACGGTCTCGACCGATTACGATACATCTGACCGCCTCTATTTTGAGCCGCTGACGGAAGAACATGTCTCCGAGATTATTCACAAGGAACAGGGCGCGGGCGAGCTGGCCGGCGTGATCGTCCAGTTCGGGGGCCAGACCCCGCTCAAATTGGCGCAACCGTTGAACCAGGCCGGAGTTCCGATTCTCGGCACCAGCCCCGACAGCATCGATCTCGCCGAAGACCGCAAGGAATGGTCGGCGCTGCTTTCCAATCTTGGCATCCAGCAACCACCCTCTGCCACGGCGCGGTCGCTCGAGGAAACGCTGGAGAAGGCGGGTGAGCTCGGCTATCCGGTCATGCTTCGCCCATCTTTTGTTCTGTCTGGAACCGCGATGCGGATCTGTCATTCAGATGAAGATGTGCGCGAATATGCCGGATATGCATTGTCGGTTGCCGGTGATGGCTCGCTATTCCTCGACCGCTACTTGTCCGATGCGATCGAGGTCGATGTCGATGCGCTCTGTGACGGCGAGAATGTCCACGTCGCAGGCATCATGGAACATATTGAGGAAGCTGGCGTGCATTCCGGTGACAGCGCCTGCGCGTTGCCACCCTACTCGCTGTCGCCAAGCATTATGGGCCGCCTCAGCGAACAGACCATTGCGCTGGCTAAGGCCCTCAACGTTTCAGGCCTGATTAATATCCAATATGCGGTGAAGGATGACGAGATCTTTGTGCTCGAGGCGAACCCGCGCGCGAGTCGGACCGTGCCTTTTGTCGCTAAGGCCGTCGGCGCGCCAATCGCCAGCATAGCGGCCAAGATCATGGGCGGCAAAGCCCTCACAGATTTTGACCTGCGCCACGCCGAAGCCAGTCGCGTCGCGGTTAAGGAAGCGGTGTTTCCGTTCGCGCGCTTTGCCAATGTCGACCCGATTCTGGGTCCGGAAATGCGGTCCACAGGCGAAGTCATGGGCTGGGATGATGATTTCGGAACCGCCTTCCTGAAAGCGCAGATCGGCGCTGGTGAAAGCCTTCCGACCGAAGGCACGGCGTTCATTTCGCTTCGCAATGACGACAAGATGGCGATCATCGATTCTGCGCGCGATTTGATCGATATGGGGTTCAAGATCATCGCGACGTCAGGCACTGCTGACTTCTTGCACGAGCAGGGAATCGAGGCGGAGACGGTCAAGAAAGTGCTAGAAGGCAAGCCCAACATTGAAGACGAGATCCTCAATGGAAATGTAAGCCTGGTACTGAATACGACTGAAGGGGCGCAGTCTCGCAAGGACTCAAAATCAATCCGTCGAACATCGTTGGTGCAGAAGATTCCGTATTTCACGACGCTGTCGGCCTGTCGGGCAGCAGTGAAAGCGATTCGCGTCATGCGCGAAAAATCACTTTCTGTTCGCTCGTTACAAACAACATAACTTGCGAATCCCGACTTTTTACACTACTTGACGCGCCTGTCTTTTGATTGGACGCTGTCTTTCAGACCCAAAAACGGTACTCATTCATGCAACGCACACCCATGACCGCCGGGGGCTATGAGGCCCTCGACGCAGAACTGAAAAATCTCAAATCAGTCGAGCGACCGGCCGTGATTCAGGCGATCGCCGAAGCCCGTGAGCATGGCGATTTGTCAGAAAACGCCGAGTATCACGCGGCGAAGGAAAAACAGTCCTTCATCGAAGGCCGTATCGTCGAGCTGGAAGACAAGCTTTCGCGCGCAGATGTGATCGATCTCACCAAAGTCAAAGGCGACAAAATCGTGTTCGGTGCGACCGTCACAATTATCGACGTCGATACTGAAGATGAGTCGACCTATCAGATCGTTGGCGAAGACGAAGCTGATATTGCTCAGGGCAAAGTCTCGAACACATCTCCGATCGCCCGTGCGCTCATCGGCAAAGGCGAAGGCGACGAAGCAGAGGTGACCGCCCCTGGCGGCGCACGCGTCTACGAAATCGCTGAAGTGAAATACGTCTAACACTCATTCTTCACCTCACAGGCGAATTCTGGCAGGTCACAACTCATGGATTCGCCTGAATCATCTCTTGGTCCCTCGATTTGGGCGGTCAGTGACGGCCGCGCCGGAAATGCCGCGCAAGTCCGTGCAGTTATCGCCGCATTATCCGAGACGCGCAGATGGTTGCAAATTGGGCATATTGCGGGCCAAGGGCATCGATCCGAGCCGATCACGCTGACTCCACGCGCACCCTGGACCTGGTTGCCGGGCGCCAACTGGCCGGCGGCAAGGCGCGCGCTTCCGGCAGCGCAACGTGCGGCATTGACCAGCCCATGGCCGACGCTCTGGGTGGCTGCCGGGCGGCGCAGCGCAGCATATACCGCCGCTGTGCGCAACTGGAGCGGCGGGCGCACGCTGACCGTGCAGATTCTCGATCCGAAAACCGATCCTCAAAAGTTCGATCTCGTCATCGTACCTGAGCATGATGAGCTGCAAGGCGACAATGTCATCCGCACAATCGGTTCGCCGACACATTTTTCAGAGGATCGGATCGAGGAAGCCGGGCAGGCTTTTGCAGATCTTGCGGATGAACGCGGCAATAGCGCGGTCATCATACTCGGCGGCGATTCAAAGGCGCACAAGTTCACCAAGGACGCGTCCGTGAGGCTGATCTCGCAGATGGAAACGCTCGCCGGACAAGGCTGGCGCTTGCGTATCTCCTGTTCGCGGCGCACACCCGTCCCAGTGGTCAGCGACATGCGCGCTTTCGCGGACAGGGTGGGGGCCCGCTTCTGGGCCAGCGAGCGGGACGGACCCAACCCCTATCTGGCCTGGCTCCTATATTCAGATGTTGCAGTGGTAACGGAAGACAGCGCAAATATGTTGTCTGATGCAGCCTGGCACGGGCTCCCAGTTCATATCGCCCGACTTTCTGGACAAGCCCCTAAATTCGATCGGCTGCACCGGAGCCTGATCGAGCGTGGAACGGCGAAATGGTTTGAGGGTCAGCTGGAGCGATGGGAGTATCCGCCGCTGCGCGAAGCGGGTCGTGTCGCCGATGCGATTATCGAAAAACTCCTGGAGCGTTATCCGCAACCGGAAATGGACAAAAGCGTCGATCCAACAAAGACTGTCGCGCCAGACTGGTTGTAGAAATCAAAGACGACAGCTGAGCCTAAACGGTCGCTGCTTCCATCGCGCCGTCGGCCTCAAGCGCTTCGATATCGCTTTCCCAGCACCAGGCTTCCGGTTGATCCAGGAGTGCGCGAACCAGCTTGTTGTTCATGGCATGACCCGGCTGACGAGCTTCGTAAAGTCCGGCAATCGGAGCGCCGGCCAGCATCAGATCGCCGACCGCATCGAGCAGCTTATGACGGATAAATTCGTCATCGCTGCGCAGACCTTCCGGGTTCACGACCTCATCGCCATCGATAAGGACGGCATTGTCGAGCGAGCCACCACGCGCAAGTCCCATAGACTTGAGGGTCTCGACATCATGAGCGAAGCCGAACGTACGTGCGAAGGCAATGTCTCGGGCAAACAGACCCGGCATCAAACGCATCGACATTTGTTGCGTGCCAATGGCCTTGGTTTCGAATTCGATCTTGGCTTTCAGTGTCAGTACATTGTCTGAGCTTGGTGATAAGCGCGCCCACTTAATACCATCGCGCACTTCGACCGTGTCGAGAATACGAATGCGTCGACGGAGCGCCGTTTGAGTTTGAATGCCGGCATTGTGGAACAGTTCGCAAAAGACGGCTGAGGAGCCGTCCATGATCGGTGTTTCCGGCCCATCAATCTCGACCAGAAGATTGTCGAGCCCCATGCCGGCACAAGCGGCAAGGAAATGCTCCACCGTGGCAATGCTGGCGCCGTCTTCATTGGTCAGCGTCGTGCCGAGCTGAACTTCGGTGACATGATCGCCGCGCGCGAGAATATCGCTATCCACGTCCATATCAACGCGCCGGAACCGAATGCCCGAATTCACTGGCGCCGGCTTGATTACCATACGCGCACGCTCGCCCGTATGAACGCCTATACCAGCACATATGACAGGTGTTTTCAGTGTCGTTTGATACTCTACTCGTCCCAAGCCTACTCTCCCTGCAGACACTGCATAAATGACGACGAAGCCTGAGACCTCAACACAAGCTTTGTTGCTCAATGTTGCAGGCGGTCAGAAAACAGAAAGCCGCCCGGCATCGGGCGGCTTTTCATGAACGATTTGTAAGCCTTAATTGTTGGCGGAGCGGCGCAGGAAGGCCGGGATTTCCAGGTCCGCATCGTCAAACGGTGCAGGCTTGGGATGATCCTCCGGCGTCGAGACGATGGATTCGCGATCTTCCTCATCATCATTGTCGCCGACCGCGTCTTCACGACGCCAGCCAAACAGGTTGGAGAATCCCGCTGGGCTGTCAGCGACAGGCTTTGCAAAGGCAGCGTCTGCGCTCACCGTATCGCTTCCAGTCTGGCCTTCAATATGCGCGGCTGGCAATTCACGGCCACGGAAATCGGGGCGTGGATCGACTTCTGGTTCCTGGGCCGCTTGTGGCGTCACGACGACCGGTGCGGGATCTTCCTCGACCACCGGCACGTGCGAACGGATCGGGGCCGCGACGATCGCTTCTTCCACAGCGACGCCTGCCGCGACCACGGAGACACGAATGCGGCCTTCCAGTTCTGCGTCAAAGGTCGATCCGAGGATGATATTCGCGTCAGCGTCCACCTCGCGGCGAATTTCGTTCGCTGCCTCGTCGAGCTCGAACAGCGTCATGTCATAGCCGCCCGTAATGTTGATCAGCACGCCTTTGGCGCCTTTCATCGAGACATCATCGAGCAGCGGATTATCGATCGCGCAGCGGGCGGCCTCAAGCGCACGGCCTTCGCCTTCGCCCTCGCCCATGCCCATCATGGCAGTGCCCATACCCTTCATGATCGTACGAACATCGGCAAAGTCGAGATTGATCAAGCCGGGCATGATCATCAGGTCGGTAATGCCGCGAACGCCGGAATACAGCACATCGTCCGCCATCCGGAAGGCTTCGGCAAAAGTGGTGCGCTCATTGGCGATGCGGAACAGGTTCTGGTTCGGGACGACGATCAGCGTGTCGACGGCGTCCTTCATACGGACAAGACCGGTTTCGGCGGTTGTCATCCGGTGCGCGCCTTCAAAGCCGAATGGCTTGGTTACAACACCGATGGTGAGAATGCCCTTGTCATGCGCTGCCTTGGCGATGACTGGCGCTGCGCCGGTGCCGGTGCCGCCACCCATTCCCGCCGCAACAAAGACCATGTGCGCATCTTCCAGCGCTTCCATGATGTCGGACATGGATTCTTCGGCGGAGGCTTCGCCGACTTCAGGTCGCGCGCCTGCTCCGAGCCCCGAAGTGGTCTCTGGCCCGAGCTGGATACGGTGTTCGGTCTTGGACCGGCGCATGGCCTGCGCGTCGGTATTGGCGACGTAAAACTCAACGCCTTGAAGATTCGCCT
>Ga0207422_1004728_pt1 | contig 10751 bp, 10 predicted proteins | sample MarCyaLeptolynsp_FD_187757 | JGI IMG/M metagenome (GOLD analysis project Ga0207422, IMG submission 187757) | Marine cyanobacterial communities from Panama - species 1 Leptolyngbya sp. (SPAdes) | ecosystem: Environmental > Aquatic > Marine > Unclassified | place: Panama: Panama City | collected... | reverse complement strand
AACAAACTGCATGTGGTTGTCGCAGGCGAAGGCGAAACTGTGCTCTTTATACACGGATTTCCGACGATCTGGTATTCATTGATCCGTCCCATGGAAGCCCTGCGAGATGAGTACCGAGTTGTCGCAATCGACGGTCTGGGGGCGGGGTTTTCAGACGCTCCTTCAGACATTGCGGATTATCGCTTGGCCGCGATGGCCGAACATCTCGATGCACTGATCGCAGATCTTGGCACAAAGAAAGTTCATCTGGTGGGACATGATTGGGGCGCGGCGTTTGCCTTCGCTTATGCGCAGAGCCGCCCTGAGAGATTGCTCAGCATAACGGGAATGAGCGCGCCGCCACAAAACATCGCCTTAACTTTGTTGGAAAGCTCTCCACGCCAGCGCGAGATATCAGCCTATGTCGAGCGCCTCAAATCCGCTTCGCCGCTGGTCATGGTAGCAAGCGGTGCACGGGAGCGCATAGGATCGGGACCTGAGAACCATTTCAAGGCTGGGAGATTGTCCCGCGAGGAAGCCGGTATCTTGCAAGCAGGGACATCGGATATGCGCAGGATCAATCGTCAAATACACTGGTACCGCGCCAATATGCCGCATCCTGACTCAATTACAGAGCGGGACTTTTGGCCTAGCCGAACAGCTCGTTTGGAGGTTCCCGCGCTGTTGATCTGGGGCGAGGATGACACAGTCTTCGACCCCGCCTTCATCGACCTTTTGGTTGCAAGCAGCGAGGACATCGAAGTGGTGCGGCTGGACGGGGTCGGGCATGCCCCGCAGTTTGAGGCGACCAATGCCGTGAACGACGCGCTACGGGAGCACCTGCTGCGATCGCTACCAAGTTAAAATCTATCAGGCCTTGGCCGGGTCGAGCTTCTCTTACAGCCTAAGATGATGGCATTGATTGGTTAGCGTTCTGAGTGTTTTTTGGTCGGCGCGTTTCGAGAAATCCGAATTGTGCTCATGACCGTGAATGTCCCAACGGTCTAGCGAGCTTTCGTCTCCGCTAGGCATGGAGCACCCTACCCTCTCTACCTCAATGCGAGCGCGATGCAGATCTCTGGCAAGTCGCATCTGAGACTAGGTTTCCATGTTTATTCGCGATGTGATCTCCGAGATCCGAGTGATGGATTGCAGAACAATTGGCAATGCGACCGCCGACTCTATGAATTCGTATGAGTACACCACGATAGTGAACACCTCGCCAGTTGAGGCTTCTGCTATGGTCGTGGCAAACCATAGATTGAACACGAGCATGCTTAGCAGGGCCCCAAAGATCAGCCCGTAAACAACCGCCTCTAAATCTGACAATCGAACGCTGTGTCTGCGAAGCAAGAGAAGATGACGTCGCAATGAACCGTCTTGAGGTGCTTGGAGAACCGACACTTGCTTCTCCGATTGCGTGTTGAGCGACGCATTGAGTTCAAAAAAGCGACGGCCGAATGCAGCGTAGATTCCGATCGAAACAAAGGCTGCCACCGAGGCTGCTATCGCCAAGGTTTTATCGAATAGATAGAGTACCGTGATGGCTACAGCCGAGTGGACCAATGCGGTTAGCAGGAGTGGTGCCTCATTCTCCAGGAAATCAACCAGTTCGCGGCTCATGTCCAAGCGGGCATCCTGCGCAGAGATTGAAAGATCTTGCTTATTGCGAACCGTTGCCGCCCCGATTTCAACGCGCATCGTACCATAGGCCCGTGTATCATAGACACGCCGCGCTATGCCCACGACCAGCAACGAGCCTAGGCAAGCAAGCAACAATTGGAATGACTGCCAGTTGCCGCCGATCAAGCCATCGATCGCCGAACCCAGGAGCAGCGGCAAGGCCGCTAGCAATATCGTTTCAGCAAGCGTGAGCGCCCAAGTTCCCCCCACTTGCAGCCAGAACACCCTCAACAAGGTGACGAGCGAGAGCCGTCTTTCATCAAGCATCAAAGATAACCGAAGCAATCGAAGGCTTGAGCAGGAGATGAACTGCAATCAACATGAGACATATATGTCTCATAAGGAGCAATATAGTCAACTCAAGACGCGAAACTGTGATTGATACAGCGAAAGTCAGGGCACTCCATTCGGCCTCCAAAGGAGCGCGATCAGATAGGCAGCAATGCAAACCAAAAAAAGCGGGCTGAACGGCAAAAGGTCAGCCCGCTTCTCGAAATTCCACGTTATTGGACTAGTCTATCGTGATCTCATCTTCCTCGATGTAAACATTGTTGACCGAGCAGTAGTCGATCGCAGCGTCCAGATAGGTACCATCAGCGAACTCTACGCGTGTATCAAGGACACATTCGCCATCATTTGCGAAGTCCATGCCTAGTTCGTATTGTGGGCGGAGGGGTTCATCGAGCCATTCGGGGCCCCAGCCATCGCTGTTGGCCAAACGGAAAGACACAATGGTTCCTGTTGAATCGTTGTGCAGCGTAAAGTCTGCTTCAGCCGAGTGCGCTGGTGCGCTTATTGTAGCCGTTAGCAGTGCGGCTGCCGCAGTGAGTTTCAAAAGATCTTTCATATTTCCCTCCAATAGAGCGCTCTGCTCGCCTCCAAGTGACGCGCAAAAGCAAATTGAGTTAGCTCGAAAACAAAACAAGCTTTTCGGCGGTTTTCAGAAGTGAGAATGACCCTGGAGCAATCCAGCTCCGGGCCTTCGATGACCGCGAACTATACGCACCACTATCAAAGCCTCCTGAGCCCGAATAGAATCGCTGGTCCCTTCCATCGAGATCGCGCGAAGCGCTATTCATTTGACGCTGTGCCCAAAACAACATTGCTAGAGATCCAGATAATGCATGCTTAAAGAGACTGCTTCTGCGCGTGTGCTGGCCTCTTCGAAGGTAGGCTCATGGTATGCGCTCCTCGCGCCCGATGTCGCGTAACCCTCCAATGGATACCCAGCCGATAAATCGAACTCTTCGTTGTCATTCTCATCGTGGAAGACCGAAACCGCGTATGCGCTTTGCTCGAGATCCCGAAATTTCAAAACCATGGTTCTTGAGCTCGCATTGATCTTGCGAAAGTCGACCGCTCGCTCGATGTCGTAACGGGTGAAGGCTTCCTCATTGTCATAAAGAAAAACATAGATGCTCCCGGAATCGCTCCGAACACCTGATATTCTAACCGTCATCGACCGCTGCAGAGAAGGCTGATGTTCGGCCTTCGCCAAGATTGCAGGCGCCTGGGCACCAGACTTGGGAGTTTCAGTTGATGCGCGGAGTTCTGAATTGCCATACGGCGCAACGACGGCACTGATTGGAGACGCAAGGCTCGCGAGCCAGCCACCCCCAAGCAGAAACACTCCTGTAGCAGCAATAGCGCTAATCCTCTGAGCATAGTCAGGCATTCTTTGCGTCCCTATTCCCGTCTTCTTTGCGATTCGAGTTGGGAGATCGATCCGGTTCGAATTCCGGCGGGCCGAAGACATAGCCAAGCTTGTTCACCAGCCCCTCTGCCTGAATGACATTTCGAGCGAGGCGATAGAATCCGTGCAAGAAGGCCGTCAATGGATTGTTGCTGTTGATCGGCTGCACGAGTCCGAAGACGACTTGCTCTTTCTCTTCTGCGAAAGTGCCGAATAATCTGTCCCAGATTATGAGAATCCCGCCGTAATTTGTGTCCAAGTATTGCCGATTGGAGCCGTGATGAACCCGATGATGTGAGGGGGTGTTCATCACATATTCTATTGGCCGAGGCAGCTTCTTGATCGTCTCTGTGTGAAGCGCTGTTTGATACAATTGAACCAGGATTTCAGCGAAGGCCACAACGATTGGATTGAAGCCAAGTACTACTAAGATGATCGTTCCCAATATTGGCCAGAATCCATCCATTGGACCGAACCTGTAAGCGACCGAAATATTGAAGTGCGGCGAACTGTGGTGAACACTGTGGGTCGCCCAAGTAAAGTTGAAGCGATGCATGCAGCGATGTTCCCAGTAGTAAAGCAGGTCCGCCAAAACGATACATATCGCAATTGTGGCTACGTTGGTCTCGATATCGAAAAGTGCAAAGCTCTGAGCTCCATAGACCCAAGCGACATACAGTCCGCCCAGTACCAATAGGTTTATGGCGATAAACATGGCTAAGGTGATGTAGTTGGTGACTGCGTCACCGATCAGGTCGAATGTCAGCTTGCCGCGAACGGCGTATCGCACAAATTCTAACATCAGGAAGCCCAGCGCCCCGACGAAGAACCACGTGTTGATCGAGGAATCCCATTGCTCGACCAAACTGGACGATATCGGGTCAAATAAAGACGACATTGCTGGCACGACTCAAAATTATCAAACTTGATAATTTTCAGTTGGCGATCTAATATAAATTGTCAAGTCTGATAATTTAAGAGCCACCCATGCCGAGACCTGCGCTGAAGGACAAACGCCGCGAGCAGATACTGCGGTCTGCTGAGCGCTGCGTCGCCAAGTTTGGGGTGGAAGGCACTTCGCTTGAACTCATCGCCAAGGAAGCCGGACTTGCCCGGGCCTTGATACGTCATAACGTGGGCAACCGCGACGAACTGATCACAGCCCTGTTCGAACGTTTTCTTAACCGATCAACCAAACAATGGGCTGCGCTGGAGAAGTTCTTACCCGATCAAGATCGAGTAGACGCCCTGATCGAATTCCTGTTCAGCGAGCGACCAAATGACCCCGAGTTGGTTTTGCTGACAGAGGCGATGATCGCCTATGCCGCCCGCGACCGATCACTCGCCAAGCGCATGCAAGACTGGTTGAACGAACCGATTGATCTTTTCTGCGATATCCTCGCACGAGAGTTCCCATGCAGCGATCTCAAGACTGTTGAGACTGTGGCTGTTGGCATCCTGGGAATCTATTTCAATGCTGACAGCTTTGCGCTCGCAGGAGAACTTACCCGCCTAAAGCAGGGGTCCAAGGCAGCTGCCCAAATCCTTGTTGAAGGCCTGAAAGGCAAGTCTTCCAATTGTTGAGCTTTAAGCAGCATGTTCTCCGAATATGCTCCCCCAACCTAGCGGACCGCATCTGGTCCAACAGAGGTATATTATGACCAATCTTGGTCTGCTCGCAAAGCTACCACGCGCTCGCCTATGACGCAGAATTGGCAACCATATCTCGCTGAAGCGTTTTTCCAGCCAAAAGGTAATGCAGAGCAGCCCATCCATACACGCAGCTGAAGATCACCATCGACCATTGCAGCCCGCGCGCTTCTGAATCTGCACACGCTGCCAACGCATTCGTTTGTGCGCCATCAAGCGCTGATCGTGCTTCTGGCGCCATTGAAAGCAAAGGTTTGCACATCTCCAATGTCAAACTGAGGCCGTAACCATCAAGAAATGCGGTTTTCAAGATGGTTGACAGCACACCGATAATTGGCGGGCCTAAACCGTATCCAAGCAAGTTCACCACAAACAGTGTGATTGCGACCGATGTCGCTCTCATCCTGCTGTCGACCACCCCTCCTGACACCGCGTACATTGGGCCGAGGTAGAAATAATGGATCATCGCGGCGACCATAAGAGCGGGCACCGCCAGCCACAGATTGTCCATCAGAAACCCGAACGCATAGAGTGGGACTGAAAGACCCATCCCAATAGCAGGCAACCAGGAAAGAGCGTTGGGATACTTCTTCGACATCCTATCCGCGAGCCAGCCAGAGCTGAAAACACCAATCGCCGCCATCACGCCGAGAACCACGCCGTAGAGCAGCGAGGCTTGCTGAATTGTCAGCCCGTGGGTGCGCAGCAGGAACGAAGTCGTGAATTGACCAACTCCGTAGCCGACGAAGGAAGCCAGCGTCGCACCTATAACAATATGCCGGTAGGCAGGCTTCTTGGCCAAAACCGCGAGCGACTCTTTGAAGCTTGCTTTCTCGAGGCCTTGAAGCGCAGCTGGATCGGTATAGCCACGCGGCGGCTCCTTTACCGTGCGCCATACAATCAGCGATACCAGCAAGCCCGGCACACCAACAACTACAAAGGCCACCCGCCATCCTTCAACTTGTGACCAGTCAAGACCCCCGAACATCCATCCGAGTCCAATCGCATTGATCCAAGCGCCATATTCCGATCCTGTCAAACCGGCCAATTGTCCGCCGAAGACCGAAGCAAGCATACCGCCAAGCGGCACGCCCAAAGCGTAGATAGACACCGCTGTCGCGCGGCGAGATGGGGAGAAATAGTCAGCGATTAAAGACTGTGCTGGTGGGGTGCATCCAGCTTCTCCGATGCTTACCCCAATTCGAAACAGGAACAGCATCATGAACGACATCGCGAACCCGCAAAGTGCAGTGAACAGGCTCCAGAACGCAACCGCTGACGCTATAATCATCACGCGATTGTATCGCTCTGCTCCGCGCGCAATCGGGATACCGATAAAGGTGTACAGCACGGCAAAGGCCGGTCCGCCAAGCAGACCCATTTGCCAATCTTCCAGGCCGAAGGTGAGCTTAATCGGCTCTGTCAGAATATTTATGATTGTTCGATCGATGAAGTTGAAAATATAGACGATGAGCAATGCGCTGAGCACATAAGCACGATAGCCGGGAGTTCCGAATCCTTCTGCTGCTGGCACAGCGTTAGTTGGTGCTCGCACCGTCGCTTCGGTCATCACTGTCTCCCAAGTTCGGACTCAAAGTCGCAACCGCCTTCTCTGACCCGCGCGCTTGAAGCTCCTATTCTCTCCAGTGACACCTTCTGACTAATTCTCTCAAAGGTAAACCCGCTACAGGTTTGGTTTGCCCGGTGCTGTCACTCGAACGCTAACTCGTCTCCGTTTGGCAGAGTTGTCCCCTACCCCATTCAGCCGTCAGGCCATGAGTTTCTGCCACTCAGCGAACGCGGCTGAACGGTTTGCTTTGAAGGTTTGTCTGTCAGTGAGATGGCGATCTGAGTTGAAATGGTTGTACACGTTCGCGTGAACTGACGCGAACTTCTGGAGCGTCTTCATCTGTCGGAACCGGAGCATGGCGCGCTCTTTTCGACGAAGTGACAAATGGGAATTCTCAACCCGATTGTTCAGCCATCTACCCATTTGCCTGCGATCTTCTATGCCAAGATCAGTCATGGCCGCAGGGTAAGATCGGAGGCCGTCAGTCACTACCACAACCGGACTGCCATGACGCCTCAGGATTTTCTTGAAGAACCGAAATGCCGCAGTTTTGTCCCGTTTCTTGGTGACGCAGCTCTCTAGGATTTCACCTTCGTGGTCGACGGCACGCCACAAATAGTGCGTCTCCCCATTGATCTTTACGAAGACCTCATCGAGGTGCCAGCGCCAATTCGTGTAGCCTTTCATCCGACTGATCCGTTGGCGCTTGATGTCGGCTGCGAACATCGGCCCAAACCTGTTCCACCACAGCCTCACGGTTTCATGGCAGATGTCGATGCCGCGTTCGAAGAGCAGATCTTCGACGTTGCGCCACGAAAGAGGATACCGGACATACAGCATCACGACCATGCGGATGACTTAAGGCGACGAATGAAAGTAGCGAAACGGGTTCTTTTGCTTGTTCATCTCCCTTGGCTAGCAAGTCCGCAAATCAGCTGCCATCCCTTTGACAGTGCCCGACAGACTGCTCTGGCCTGATCTCAGCCGAAGGCGGACAGTCCGCACACGCCCCAAAAGGCGCCATGGTGAATTGCGCAGCGCTTAGCACCGTCTTTACGAGCGCTCAGGGCTGCTCCCGTCCAACAACAAGGAACTCGCGCAAGTCGAGATAGAACTGGCGTCCCAAATCGCTGTTTGTGAGAACTATGATGCCTGCGCCTTGCTCGGGATAGGCCTCAAACATTGCGTTGTTGGCGCCGTTGAGACCGGTGTGGCCAAAGGCCATGCCAAACCCTGTTTCCATAACGCGCACGCCAAGCCCGTAATAGGACGGCCATTTCAGGCTGGATGCAGGGTCCGGCGTAAGGACCTGCTCTTTGAGCATAGCGTCATAGGTGGTGGCAGCCATGCCTTTACTGGCCAGAAGCGCCTCCATTATGGGCGCCATTGCGCGCGCGTTGGTCTGCATGGAATAGGCCGGCGCAATGTACTCGGGCAATTGCGGCGTATTCGGGCGGTCTATATCGTGCCCGAAGGCGACGCGGTCGAGCAAAGTGCCATCGTCAAAGAAGACGATGTTAGCCGGATCCCCGCCAAAGGGAGTAAGCGCCTCGTCGAGTAGTATCTGATCGATCGATTTGCCAGCCACTTTGACAACCACGCGTCCCAGATATTCGAACGCCTCGCCTGAATAGCTGAACGAAGTGCCCGGCGTGAACTTGAAGCTCAGCTTTCCGTCTGCAGTCTGGCCGCGCCAATTGGGTAATCCCGTTTGGTGGGAGAGGACATGGCGCGCTGTGATGAGCTTGGCCTTTGGATCCTCGCTCAGATCTTCCCAGGGGAGGTAGGTATAAAGCGGCTTATCGAGATCAATCACGCCGCGTTCGGCCAGTCGATTGACAGCAAGGGCGAACACAAGCTTGGTGACCGAACCCGCTTCGAATAGGGTCGCCTCATCCACAACTTCGCCCGAATATCTGTTCTTCACGCCAAAATCGCGCGCATAGGCCAGCTTTCCACCTGAAAGCAGCGCGACTGAAGCGCCTTCGACCTGATAATAGTCGAGAGCCTCTTCGATAAAAGCGGTGACTTTGGCTTGTCGGCCATCATCAAGATCGAACAGGGCACCCGGCTTCGAGGTAATCTCGAGCGCCCCCTGCGCATGCCATTCTAGTGTTCCAAGTTCAGTCTTTGCGCCCGCGTCTACGCGAAAGCGCCGGGTGCCTGCGTCTTTGAGCCTTAGATCGTACCCGTCTTTTGCAGGGGTGTCGTAGATCAGGAAGGGTGAAGCGGCGACGTATTCGCCAGCGGGAAGCGCGATTTCGAAGGCGCCCTTTTCATCGGTCGAGACCTGAATCCACTCGCCTGCGTTCACCACACTGGTGACGCGAACTCGGTAGCCTTTAAGATTCGGTCCCTTGGTTCCTGCGCCCCAAGCGATAGAGCCTGCCGCCTGGCCCATTTGCGATGCCTCGGGAAGCAGCATCACATCTGCCAGTCTGCCTGAGCGGCTGCCTTTGGCCTGAAAGCGTCCCCACATTGCAACCGCGGAAAATTCTTCCGATTTGGGCGCGTCGATATCCGTGATGATGTGATCGAGGCCAATTACGTTGCCGGACTGCGCCCGATTGCCAAGGTTTACGCGCCATTCGTAAATCGATCTGTTGGCGACGCGCGCAAAAGCGACCGAGGCCATCTCGGTGTGGTTCGTGCGCTGCGACACCGACCAACTCTTCTTTTCCGGGATAGAGCGATAGACCTCTCCCGCGGCCGAGAATTCAAACGGGGCCGACCCGTTTGTCGAATGCTCGGGGTCCAAATAGAGTATGTGACTGTCTTTGAGGTACCAGGTGTCAACGCTGTCTTCGTCGAGGATATGCGTGTCATCCTCTACTTCCATCGCAACATAAAGCGCTTGGTCAGCGGCGTTGTAGGCTAGGCGAAAGCGCGCCTTGGTGTCGCCCACGAGCACTTGTCCAAGCTTGTAGATTGGCAGATCGGCGCTCCAATCGCTTAGATCCCCATCGAGGGTGATCGGATCCATCGAGTGAGCGTAGGCAAGCGCTCCGTTGTCGGCTCTTGCGTTGGCGGCGGACAGGGAAAGGGCTGCAGTCAAGGCAATGGGGGCAGCTCGCCCATACATTCCAGTTTTCAAGGGCTTCTCCAATCAGCAGGGAGGGACATGCGGGTGGCATGCCCAAAGCGAGCCTGAATAAAGCGCATCGCGGCCGGCTTTTCTCGGCGAAGTGACACTTGTAAACGAAGAATAATCGCCGTTAGATTGCATAACTATGACGGATTTCGCCAAAATAGACGATTTCGACCGCGCCATCCTCAAAGTGGTGCAACGCGATTCCTCGCTTACACATGAGGCCATTGGCGCGCAGGTGAGCCTGTCCGCATCGTCAGTCCGCCGCCGGCTTGCCGCCTTGCGCGACAATGGTTTCATACTGCGCGAGGTGGCTTTGCTGGACGGTGGAGAGAGTGGGGTGACGCTCATCGTATCGCTCACTCTCAAAGAGGAGACACCAGAGGCTTACGAAGCGCTTGATGCTGTCTTGGCGAACGAGGAGGCGGTCAAGCAGACCTATCACATCGCCGGTTCGGACGATTACATCCTGATCGTCAATGAGGCCTCCGTCTACGCCTACGAGAAATGGTCGCGGCGCGTTCTAATGGGCAATCCGCACATCCGACGCTTCGAGACGCGTGTCGCCCTCTCAAGACCCAAATTCGACACGTCTATCGCGATCGATTGATGAAATATGTCGGTCAGATCCCGGCGCGCCTGCCCCCACCAAGGTCGGCCAGGAAACTACCTTAAAGCAAGCCCAGGTATGGTCAGCTTCCACTCCCACATTTAGTCATTGAGCGAAGGCTAGATGTGGGCCGATTGCGGAATAGACGCTAGGTGCCTCTATTCAGTTGATCCGCTTTGACGGTCCTGACCTTCTTCGACGCGCTCTTTGAGCGCTTCGTTCACACTCGCATAGGCGGGTTCCACCCAACTTGAATCCCAGAAGTACATGTAGAAGCCCTGGTCTACTTCATGCTGGATCACGCGCGTTCCGCCGTTTTCAGGCTCCAGATAGTAATTGTGATCAAAGGTAATAACGCCGGGAATGCCGCCCCCCTGGTTGATCCGCTTGAGCGGCTCAATGGCTTTGACTGTCGCGCTCATGGTGACCGCGTCCTTGCCCGGCTCGACCACCTGATTGGCCAAAGTCGCGCCTTCTT
>Ga0207422_1004727_pt1 | contig 10753 bp, 13 predicted proteins | sample MarCyaLeptolynsp_FD_187757 | JGI IMG/M metagenome (GOLD analysis project Ga0207422, IMG submission 187757) | Marine cyanobacterial communities from Panama - species 1 Leptolyngbya sp. (SPAdes) | ecosystem: Environmental > Aquatic > Marine > Unclassified | place: Panama: Panama City | collected... | reverse complement strand
GACCACTCGCCCGCAGCGGCGACCACCTCTCCGTAGGTCAGCGAGCGGCCGCCGCTCTGCAGCACCCCGTCGTCGATCGTCACCGCGTCGGACCCGACGCCGAGCTGGCGTGCGCCCTCGTTGCGAAGCGTTTCCCGGAGCGTCGCTGCCATCTCGCGTAGCGGCGTCCAGAGGCTGCTGATCGACGTGCTTCCGCCGGTGCCGAACCGATCCACGTTGCCGGACGCGGTCGGGGCGTGCGCCACACGGATCCGGGCGATGTCGACATCCAGCTCGTCGGCGGCGATCTGAGCGAGGCCGGTGTGTGTCCCCTGCCCCATCTCGACCTTCGTGCTGTGGAGCACGATCGAATTGTCGGTCAGGATCTCGAACCAGAGACTCGGGTCGGTCGGGCCTTGGTAGGGGGTCTCGGCGGTGTTGGCGAACTCGGCGATGTAGCGACGCCAAATCCCGCGCGAGAGGTATCCGCTACCGAAGAGGAGCCCCGCCCCGGCGGCCGAGTATGTGAGGAACCTTCGGCGCGTGATTCGGCGCGGGACACCGCCCTGCCCGCCCTCGTTCTCGCTCTCCGCGGCGTCCTTCATCGGTCGTCCTCTGCGCCGGTGCTCTCCCCAGCCCCGATCTCGGCGGCGCGATGTATCGCCGTTCGAATGCGCACATGGGTGGCGCAGCGGCAGACGTTCGTGATGGCTCGATCGATCTCCTCGTCGGTCGGTTGAGGCACCTCGGCGAGGAGTGCGGCCGCGGCCATCATGAAGCCGGGTTGGCAGTAGCCACACTGCGGCACCACATGCTCGGTCCAGGCCTGCTGGACAGGGTGGGGTGCGTCCGGAGTTCCGAGTCCCTCGAGCGTGACGACCGAGGCGTCCGCGACTGCCACCACCGGTACTGAACAGGACCGAATCGCCTGACCGTCGAGATGCACCGTGCAGGCGCCGCACGCCGCGAGCCCGCAGCCGAACTTCGTGGCCTTGAGGTCGAGTTCGTCGCGTAGCACCCAGAGGAGGGGCGTGGTCTCGTCGACGTCGACCGTTCGCTCGACGCCGTTCACGGTCAGAGTCACGATCATCGGGGCGCTCCGTTGAAGGGATCGGTACCTGCCGCGCCGGAGAAGCGCGCGCCGGCCTCCGCGCGTACCCGCGACAACGAGTCGAGGTCGTCGACGTCCGTAACGATCGCGGGGTCGTCGATCGGCAGCGTTGTGACCGCTTTCGGGTGCGAGAGCACCACGCTTCGCGCGCCGCGGTCACCTTCCAAGGCCAGGAGCTCCGGAAAGAAGTCCGCGGCGAGGGCGACCGGATGACCCGGGCGCCCTTCGTGGGCGGGGACGACGATCGTGCCGGGGTGCCACGCCGCGGCGACCCGCCGGTGGTGTGAGGCGGAGATGAAGGGCATGTCGCCGAGGGCGACCAGAACCGCCGAGGTCACCTCCGGGAGAGCGGAGAGTCCGGCGGAGATCGAACTCGAGAGGCCGTCGTTCCATGAGGGGTTCCGGAGAGCGCGAACTCCAGGCGGAAGCACCGCTTCGATCTCCTCTCCTCGGTGCCCGACGACTGCCACGACCGGCCCGAGGGACGCGTCGAGTGCGGCCCGGGCGGCGTGGACGATCAGCGACTCGCCCCCGACGGGCTCCAAGAGCTTGTGGGCCCCTTCCATCCTCCGGGACCCGCCGGCGGCGAGGAGGATCGTGGCGAAGTGATGGGGGATCGAATTTCTCATATAGAATATATATTCTAATTACTGTCGAATCCCGAGAAATCCTGAACGATCTCGGCGAGGATCGCCGTCGCGATCTCGCCGGGCGACCGGCCACCGAGGTCGAGGCCGATCGGGGCGCGAATCCTCCCGATGAGGGCTTCGTCGATGCCCGACTCGGTCAGGCGAGCGACGCGCTTGGCGTGCGATCGCGTGCTTCCGAGTGCGCCCACGTAACCTGCGCCGGCCTCGAGCGCCGCCGAGACGGCGGGGTCGTCGAACTTGGGGTCGTGCGAGAGCGCAACGACCGCCGTCTGGCGATCTATCGTCAGCTGATCGAATGCCGCGATCGGCCAAGCGTGGACGACCTTCACGCCTGGGAACCGCTCCTCGGTGGCGAAGAGCCCGCGTGGATCCACGACCACTGTCTCGAATCCGGCTGCCTCGGCCATCGGGACGAGCGCCTGCGCAATGTGGACCGCGCCGACGACCACGATGCGGCGCGGCGGTTGGACGACGTCGAGGAAGATGCGCCGGCCCTCGATCTCCGCGGCGCACGATGTCCCGGTCGAGAGTGCTTCTCTGCACAGATCTTGAAGCCGGAGGGGAGGTGGAATGGGATGAATTGAAGCACCGGTAACGTTACCGTCCGGCTGCTCTGGCCGACGTCCCTCCTCCACCCACCACGATTCCCCCGACGCGAGGTCGGTAGCGAGTACTCCACCGCCTTGCCTCCGCCGAGCCTCGACCATGCGTGAGAGGAGGGGAGGGGAGGGGGCGGGCTGGACCCAGACCTCGATCGAACCGCCGCAGGCGAGGCCGACCTCCCAGGCGAGGTCGTTGGTCACGCCGAACTCGAGGAGGCGGGGCCGGCCCGACTCGATCACCTCGCCAGCGGCCTCGACGACAGCGGTCTCGACGCACCCCCCCGAGACCGACCCCTCGAAGGTTCCGTCGCCTGCCACGCACATCGAAGATCCCGGACGGCGGGGCGCCGAGCCCCACGTGGTGACGACGGTAGCGAGGGCGACGGATCGACCGGCGTCGGCCCAGAGCCGTGCAGTCTCGAGGGGATGTTTCATGCGAGGACGGGTTCGAGGTCACCTCCCCGAAGATCGAGCCGGTGAGCATCGATCCGCCAGACGGGCCCGAGGGTGACCCGGGTGTCGGGCGGTTGCTGCTCCCGAGCTAGCGGTGGACGACCGGGTGAGTCTCGTGGTCCGGAGCCGGGGATCGACCCGGGCAGAAGAGTGCGATCGCGTTCCACGCCTCGTCCTCGCCGGCGATCGGACGATCGGTCCCGTACCTGAAGTCTCGAAGGTCGACGGCGTTCGCTCCCACCCGGCCCGCCTCCGTCCGGAGTCGATCTACGACCGTGGCGGTCGCGAACGCACGCAGCAGCGCCACGCGCTCACACGACGCAGGCGGCGTGTCTCCCGCCACGAACACCGCGACCGACTCCATCGGTTGGGGCGAGCCTACGTAGTCCGCCGTCAGCAGGGAGCTGTGCATCGGTTGGAGCGAGTCGCCGATGTGGGCGCATCCCGTCGTTGCGAGCGCGGTGAGGAGTAGGGCGAAACGAGTCATCGTCATCTCCGGCTGAGTGTGGCCCCTCGAAGAGGGAAGAAGCGTGCCGAGCCGAAGGTCAGGAGATACGTGGACTACGCGGGCGAATCGTCGCAGGGAGGGGACGTGCCGACCCCTCGTGCGGACAGAGGGCGGAGAGGTGTGCGGCGGCGCCGGGCCGAGACCGGGTTGGGTGCTCCGGACCGGCGCGCTGAGAGATCGCGGACGAGGTTGGGCTACTGGGAGCCGAGGAGCTCCCGAACCCGTGCGCGGAGGGTCGGAAGCACCTCGACCTCGAACCAGGCGTTCCGCTTGAACCAGGCGCGGTTCCGGGGGCTGGGGTGGGGCAGGGGGAGGTGGTCCGGCCACCATTCACGCCACCGAGTCACCGCGTCCGTGACGGAGTGAGCGTCGGACAGGTGATAGCGCTGCGCGTACGCGCCGAGCACGATCGTCAGCTCGACGTCTGGAAGGTGGTCCAGGAGACGCTCGCGCCACGCGGGTGCGCACTCCTTCCGCGGCGGCTTGTCTCCACTCGACGACGATCCCGGGAAACAGAATCCCATGGGGAGGATCGCGATCCGCTCGCCGTCGTAGAACTCACTCTCGTTCACGCCGAGCCACTCTCGAAGTCGATCTCCACTCGGGTCCTTGAACGGGATGCCGGACTCGTGCACACGGCTCCCCGGGGCCTGACCTGCGATCAGGATCCGCGCGCCGGACCCTACCTGAACGACCGGGCGGGGTCCGAGTGGAAGCGACTCGGCGCAGATGGTGCAGGCGGCCACGTCGCGCAGTAGTGCGTCGAGCGAGGCGGAGCCGGATCTGGTGGAGGTCACAGGGAGCTCGCGACGAAGGATCAGCCCCCGGACGCGCGGCTCCGACGAGCGCGCCATTCGTCCAGGGCTGAGGTGTCCTCCTCGGCCGGCATCACGAGAAGGAAGAGGAGGAGCGCCGTCCGTGGGACGACGTGCGTATTGAATGGATAGAGCGGTTCGGCCAGGAGGTGTCCGAAGGTGACCAGCACCAGCACGCCGCCGAGCGCGACATAGGCCAGGCGTCGATACGCGCCTGCGAGGACGAGCGCGCCCGCCCCCAGCTCCACGATCGGTACGGCGACCCCGGTCATCCAGAGCGACCAGACGGGAAGGAAGGTTTCGCGGTAGGGCTCGACGAAGAGGTTCTCTGCGTGTGCCAGCGGTCCGAGCGTGAAGACCTTCCACCAGCCGGCCATGAAGAAGATCAGCCCGAGGACGAGTCGGGCCAGCAGGATCGCCACCGCACGATTGGCCATGAGTCAGGCCACGGCTCGGGACTCGACCGAGAGCGTCGCCAGCGCGTCCTTCTCCGGCATCGAGCCCACACCGTCCGCGCCCTCGGTGAGCGCGCCGATGTCGATGGACTGCTCGGTGGAGATCATCGTGGCTCGGAGAGTTCGAGGGCTCGGATCTTCGTGGGACAGCGCCTCCGGGAGACTCCGCCGCGCGCGACTGCTGGTGAGTATGCGAGCGGTGCAGCGGCAGATGCCAGCCAGCTACCCATCCGGCAGGTGCACGTCCCATGGACCGGGCGGACCGTCAGCCGGCGATGCGGGCTAGCGCTTCCTCCGGGAGGCCGGTGTCGCCGAGCTGATACTTGAATCGGAACCGAAGGCCGGTGAGCCTCCAGCCTCCGCTGTCCGCCGCGAGCGTGGCCCGGTAGGTGCCCACGACGACCCAGGCGCGCTCGTCGATCAGATGTGTTGCGGTGCCGTAGAACTCGGCGACGGCGCTGTCGCCGTCGACCTCGAGATCCACGTTCCCGAGCTGGTGATGTGTCACGTCGAAGCCCGGCAGGAACGCTTCCCAGCCTTCGAGGATCACGGCCGGGTCCAGGTCGGCAGCGTCCCCTCCGCCGAAGCTCGAGTAGTCCAGGTGGAAGGGCGCGTGCATCAGCTCCTTCGCGGCGTCCCATTCCCGCTTGTCCACGGCCGCAAAGAACCGATACAACGCGTTCGCAGCAGCCTGGCTCATGACGCACTCCCGAGGTGCTTGGCCACCGCATCCGCGGCCGCGGCCACGACGGTGGGCGTATCGTAGAAGTCGAACTGCGAGACGTCGTCATCCAACCACAGCCTCGCGAGCGGCGCGCCGGTTCGCTCCGCATACGCGGCTGCCCCGGCAGGAAGGGCCATCCCCTCCGATCCGACCATCAGCAGCGGTTTGGTCAGCCGGTCTGCAGATGCGAGCGCGTCGTACGTCAACCACGGCCGCCAGGTGAGGAGGCTGAACCTGTTGTCGTACTCGGGGATGAGGCCGCGATCGTGCTCGGTGTAGTAGGGAGCCCCGAACATCGGAGCCGACTCGTCGGTCACGCTCGCGGCCGGCACGACGGCTTCGTCGTCGGATGCGGTGGTCTGGTCACTGAGCGCGATCAGCGCCGCCGCCGCATCGGCCCCGCCGTAGATGGTCGTTGCGAGCTCCGGGTCGTGAAGCCACGGGGCCACGAGGGCGAGACGTCCGAGGTGGTCGCTCTCCGCGACCGCAGCGGCCATGTAGCCCGAGGAGGCGCAGACGCCGAGCCCCGACACCTTCGACGAGTCGACCTCCTCGAGGCTTCCGAGGAACGCCGCAGCGGACAGGATGTCAGCTGTCTTCGACGCCGGATCCTCGACGTATCGGGGTGCTCCGCCGCTCTGCCCCCACCCCCGGAAGTCGAAGGCCAGCGCTGCGAACCCGCGGGCGGCCAGCTCGCGCGCGTAGGTGCCGGACATCTGCTCCTTCACGGTGGTCCACGCTCCCGTCACGACGACCGCCGAGAGTGGGCCATCCGAGTCGACGGGTGTGTAGAGGGTTCCGGAGAGCGTAACGCCCGCGCTCTCGAAGCTGACGTCACGGCTCTGTACCCCGGGCAGATTCGGAGTGGATTGCAGATTGATCACATGCTCAGTCATTGTGGGTCTCCGCGGTCGATGAACGATTCCTGAAACGAACTTCGTCCCGTCGACGCAGGGGGGCTTGAAGCATTCGCATGCATCTCTTGAAGAAACCCGACGCACTGCACGGAGCGGTTGCGTGAGGTATCGGGACGTCTATCCCGAGCCACCTCTCCTGCACAGCCAGGCTCTCGCGGCTACGACGGCTCGGGGGCTTTTGACGCTGGAGTACTTCGAGGCGGCTCCCGGAGTGATGGAGGAGGCCGAGTTCGAGGAGCATCATGTGCTCATCAACCTCAAGGACGAGCCGATGCGCGTGGAGAATTGGCGCGACGGTGAGCTCCGGGACTTCATCTATCGGAGGTTCGAGATCGTCGTGACGCCCGCCGGCGTACGCTCCGGTTGGCGATGGCACGGCGATTCCAGTTGCATCGTCGTGACCTTGGATCCCCTGAAGCTCGAGCGGTTCGCCCAGACCGAACTCGGAGTGCTCCTGACTGCCGAACAGCTGAAGAGCACCCCGCAGTTCGTGGACGAAGAACTCAGCTTGATCGCTCGTGACCTCCGAGATGCGCTGGAGAACGAGCACTTCGGGTCGGACGTGCTCTTCGAGGCGTTGGCGCGTGTCTTCCTCGTGAAGCTGATCCAGAATTACGGGGAGGTCGCCGGCACCAGTGACGGGCTCTCGGCCCCCCAGTTCCGATCTGTCGTGGATCACGTTCGAGAGCACTTCGCCAAGACGATCAGAGTCGCGGACCTGGCCAGGGTGGCGGGGATCCGTTCGTCGGACTTCTCCCGACGGTTCAAAGCATCGGTCGGCGTGTCCCCGCTGAGATTCGTCAGCCGATATCGCGTCGAGCGCGCGAAGAAGCTCCTCGCTCAGCGCGGCACCACGCTGACCAGCATCGCTCTCGGCTGCGGATTCTCGGACCAGGCGCACCTGACGCGCGTGTTCAAAGAGGAGGTCCGGACGACCCCGAAGGCGTACCGCGACCAGGTCTAGTCGACGGGGCGCTCGTGCCCGTGCGAAATCTCTTCAACGTTTGCGTTGAGATCCTACAAGCGGAGTCGCTCGACCCTCACCAGATTCTGCTCGGCCGCGGGGAAGAAATCATGAAGTCATGAGGGGAGCAGCATGGATCTCACCCAACGAAGGGCACTCGTCACAGGCGCCAATCGCGGCATCGGCCTGGCCATCGCCACGGCGCTCGCCAACCGCGGCGTACACGTCCTCGCCGCGGCGCGAACCGAAGCTCGGGCCGATCGAGCGGCGCACGAGATCGGATCGGGCGCGACCGGCGTCCGCTTGAGCCTCGACGATCCCGGCGAGGTACGGCGGGCAACTGCGGCCATCGCTGAAGAGCACGGCCCGATCGACATCCTGGTGAACAACGCAGCCATCCTCACGCCCGGGAGCGGGGTGGGTGTCTCGGTGGAGGAGCTGTCGGAGTCGATGAACATCAACGTGCTCTCGGCCTACGCGACGATCCACGCGATCGCTCCCGCCATGAAGGCCCGTGGCTGGGGCCGAATCGTGAACCTCTCGTCCGGGTGGGGTTCGTTCGACGAGGGTCTTTCGGGTCCCGTGGCCTACTCCGTGACGAAGGCCGCCCTGAATGCGGTTACCCTCGCCCTCGCGCCCGCCCTGGGACCGGAGGTGAAGATCAACTCGGCATGTCCTGGCTGGGTCCGCACGCGCATGGGCGGTCTCGGTGCGACTCTCTCTCCGGAGCAGGGCGCCGACACGCCGGTCTGGCTGGCCACGCTTCCCGACGACGGTCCGACCGGGGGCTTTTTCCGGCGCCGGACGTTGATCGAGTGGTAGGCTGGGTGCGCGTGTCCTGTCGGGGCGTGCAGACGCGGCGCGAAGCTCTCCGCGAATCCGCGAGTCACCCACCGACGGCGTTAGTCGGGGATCCCGCGCGGAGGGTCTCCCTTGATCAAGCGTGCGCGAACGACGAACTGGACGCCGAGATCGTCGCGTACCGTTCCCCAGACGTGGTCGGAGCTGGCGCTCGTGATACTCAAACCTTCGAGCGCCTCGGGGATCATCAGCTCTCCGAGGTATTCCCCGGAGGCTGAGAAGACCTCGCGGACGGCGACGCCCTCGTCACCGACACGATTCACCCAGATCGTGCCATCCTCTCGGAGGCTTGCCGACGAGAAGGGGGGATACGTATGCGGAACGTCTGCTTCGCTGAAGGTGTCCTCCGCGATCCAACCGGGTCGCGAGACCTTGTCGATCTCTTCACGGCGAGTCCGGCGATCGATGCTCACCGGTCGGTAGGTTCTCGATATCGAACGGATCGTGTCACCTTCGAGTCCGACGAGGTGGATCTCGTAGGTGCCGCCGCCTTCCCATACGAGAAAACGGCCACCTGCTTGAAGCCTCCAATCCGCGTTGTGCACGAAGGGGATCGCGCGCTGGCTGACGTTCCGCCCGCCGCGGCTCGTGAAGGTCACGATTCGCGGAGGCGGGGTCTGCGGGGGAGAGACGGTGTCCACTACGCTGAACCGGTCGCCCGACCACTCGTGGATCGTGAAATAGGAACGCTGAGTGCGGGATTCGAAGTCCGTCTCGACCTCGGCGACGAGGTATCGAGTGGAGTCGAGCCACATCCTCACTCCGCACGCCAGGCGACCGGGTGCGGGGAACGTGCCCAGAAGCTGGCCACGAGGATCGAACCGGTGCCAGTTGGTCTCGGTCTCGACCCACATCTCCGCTCCGACGCCTCGACGGGCGCAGGCGTTGCCGGAGAACTCACCGGGGCCCTGACCCGCTCGCCCGACCGAGAGGAGGTGTCCGCCGGATGCGTCGAACTTCCGGAGCTCGACGGCCTGCTGATCGTATACCCAGACCCCACCGTCGTCGGTCGGGATCACGTTCCGAATGCGTCCGAACACTCGGGGGTCCGCTGTCGACGAACCCTGAACCACGCCGATCCGCAGATCCTCTTCCAGGCGCCACCTCTCGCCCGGTAGTGTGTCCCAACGCGCCGGAGTGACATCGGCGGATGAAACCGGTGCTCCCGAACCGTTCGATGCGTCCGGCGAAGCGCCCGGCGCGTCGTTCTCGGCGCCCGGGTCGCACGCCGAGAGGAGGTGCGAGAAGACGGCCACCGTCGCGAGAGCGAAGAGTTCGCTTCGGCGCGGCGCTCCTGAGGCAGTCGTTGGGCTCCGCAACGGATTCACCTCTCGGTCTCGTTAGCCCTCTGCGGCATCCACGTCGATCCGATGCACCCGAACCGTCGGGACCATGAACTCGTCGTAGTGGACGCCGAGGACCCAATCGGGCCCCACCTGCCGGAGATCGAGCCGGTCCGGCGTATCGATGCTGCCCAAGAACCGGCCGTCGCGAGTGAAGCGGTCCCACCGTCTCGGGTCCGCGAAGTCCGGGAGGTACTGTCGAGCCCAGATCACTCCCGAAGCGTTTCCGAGAACGCGGTCGTAGACGGGCATCACTCCCGGGACATCGAGTCTACGGAGTCGACGCTCCTCGTTCGCCCGCTCTTGGTCCGGCAGGTCGCCGAGCCTCCGGTCGAGCTCGCGACGCCAATCTCGATCCGTGACGGAACGCTGCGGCCTCTCGACCCACATCTCGCGCACCAGATGACCCTCGGACGAGAAGGCGCTGACGCCCCTCTCCGCAGGACCGACGGCCACGACCTCGTCGCCCGCCGCCGTGAACGATGCCGCCACGGTGAACGGCAGTGCGACGAACTCGGGGTCGGGAGTGAGAAACACCTGAAACGAAGCGCCCGTGATCTCGGTGACGTAGGTCCGCTCCGAGTAGTCGAGGTCGGTCAGATAGACCCGCGAAAAGTCCTGAACGACCTGGCCGTCCGAGAACTCGGCCGGCCCGCCCTCGCCAGGGAAGGACCCGACGAGGAGGTCGTTGGAGAGGACGGCGCGGGGTCGCGGAGGGATCTGCTCGACGAGGCTCCCTGGAGCCCGGAGCTCCTTCAACTCGCCGGACGGAGTGAGCGAGGTCATTCGGGCCAGCCGGTCGTCCCACACCAGAAGCGAGTCGTCGGACGCCTGACCGATGAACCGAGGGCGTCGGAACTCGCCCGGCCCGTCTCCGAGCCGCCCGTAGGTCCACTGGTGCTCGCCGTCCGCGTCGAATGCCCGGACCTCGTTCGTGGTCGTTTCTACGATCACGATTCGACCGTCCCGGAGCCGACCGACGCTCCCCACCTGTCCGAGAAAGTGAGGCGATCCCACCTCCTCGACGCCTCCGATGAGAACGTCCGGCGTGCTGGCCACGTCGGACGACGACGACACGTCTCGGTTCGCGACCCGCTCGACGTGGTCCGACTCTACCGACGGCTCGGCGCAGCCGCCCGCGACCGCCAAGCCCGACAGGACGAGAATCGCGCGGAGACCGCGAAGGCCGGCACGCGGGCGCATCGGGCTCGGCTTCATCAGGCTCGCTCAGGCGTCGGAGAGGGTGCGAAGGACCGGCATGATATGCGGGCGCCGACACCGGGTCGAAGCGTTGCTCGGGGTCGACCGGGGAAGCCGCTCGGCGAATACGCCCGTCGAAGAGCGCTGCGCCCGAAGGACGTCACCAGGGAA
>Ga0207422_1004726_pt1 | contig 10753 bp, 13 predicted proteins | sample MarCyaLeptolynsp_FD_187757 | JGI IMG/M metagenome (GOLD analysis project Ga0207422, IMG submission 187757) | Marine cyanobacterial communities from Panama - species 1 Leptolyngbya sp. (SPAdes) | ecosystem: Environmental > Aquatic > Marine > Unclassified | place: Panama: Panama City | collected... | reverse complement strand
CGGCTTTGTGAGCGGGACTGGCATCCAAGGGACGCACCGCTGCGTAGACTGATACATGACCGAACAGAATAGTGATCTTGGCACCGCCGCCGATAAGGCCAACCAGATCTGGGCCGACCTCGTCCCGGTGATCGGGTTTATCCTTGTCTATAATGTGATGCGCCGTGTCACCTTCAATGACACCTGGGCGAGCCCGGATACGGCGCTGTACTGGGCCACCGGCGTTCTGATCATCGCGACGCTCTGGGCCGTCTCTAATTATTTGCGCCGTGGCCAGGACGTGCCGCTTTTTCTGGTCTTCACGGCGACGATTGTCGGCGGCTTTGGATTGCTTGGGATTGTGCTGCAGGAAAAATCCTTCCTGTTCATAAAGCCGACCATCCAGCAGCTGTTCCTTGCAGGGGTGATCTTTGGGAGCCTCGCTATGGGGCACAATATCTGGAAGGTGATGTTCGAGAAGGTGTTCGACTTGCCCGACTTCGCGTGGCGCACATTGGCTATTCGGTGGGGCCTGTTCTTCGTTGCCATGGCTTTCTGGAATGAATTTCTCTGGCGCTATTTCGCGCCTGGCTTTGAAGAGCCGCTTAAAGTCCTCGGCGCGACGATCGCGCCGGCGGGGAGCTATGACTTTCTCGGCCTTACATTCGGGTCGCGAGATGCCGAAGACGTTTGGGCCAACTGGAAGCTCGGCAATATGGTGATCACCTTCATTTTCGGCGCCGCCAATGTTCCCTACACGCTCAAGCATTTGCGAGAACCAAAAGCGGCCTAGCGCGTGAGTTCGTCCGTTCCTGGCGGATTGGCAAATGGTGCAAACGCCGCCTGATTTCGGGTTTCAGCATAATGCGTGAGGGCCCAGACCACGGTCGGAAATGACAGTTCAGACCACGGAATGTCTTTCCATTCGACGAGTTTGACCTCCTCGCTTTCCGGCCCAACGCCGAAATCGCCTTTCAGGTGGGCGCGAAACATGACCTGGACCTGGCCGATACGCGGCACGGAATAGACCGCAAGCAGACGATCAATCTCAATATCGGCAAGCGCCTCTTCCTGGGCTTCGCGCATGGCGGCTTCTTCGACCGATTCACCGAGTTCCATGAATCCCGCGGGCAGCGTCCAGAACCCCTTTCGCGGTTCAATTGCACGTTTACAGAGTAATATCTTGTCGTCTTTCAGGACCACGGCGCCGGCGACGATTTTCGGGTTTTGATAATCGATGAAATCACAGCGCTGACAGACCCGGCGCTGCTTGTCATCTCCGGGCGGGATTTCGAGGGCGAAATTGGGACTGTCTTTGACTGTCATTTTTCTGTCAGCCTCTCGCTTTATGGGAGAAATCGATTGATCTGCACACGGTAAGTTTGCTTTTACAGTGCAGTAGGGGCTGAAACAGGAACTAAGGCGGCGGTGATGAGCAAGCAAGAGACGAGTAGCGAATTTACGCTCGCGCGTTCTGTGACCCACTTATTGCATCGCGCGCAGCAGGCTGCGGTGAATGAATCCGCCACAGCCCTCGCCGACAAGGGCCTGACGATCAGACAATTTGCCGTGCTCGCAGCGCTGAACGATGATGACGGGCAAAGCCAGTCCAGCCTGGTTGATGTCACCGGAATTGACCGCTCGACCCTCGCCGACATGGTCTCGCGCATGGAGAAGACCGGTCTGGTTCAGCGTGTGAAGTCCAAGGAAGATGCGCGCGCCAAGGCGGTATCGCTCACCGATGCGGGCCGCATTGCATTTGAGGGCGCCGCGCCGGACGTGATGGCTGCGGATGAAGTACTGACCGAAGAGCTCAGAAAATCGCGCCGGGAAAGCCTGCTCCTCTCGCTGTCTGTCATCTCTGGTGACTATGAGGATGAGGAAGAAGAGCCGCGCAAATCCAAGAAGAAGAAAAAGAAGAAGAAGAAGAAAAAGAAATAGACGTTCAGACGTCGTCTTCCTGCTTCAACCGTTCCAGACGCGCTTTCGACATATGCACGCGCAACAGACTGTACCCGGCCATCGCGACGGGCAGCGCCAGGCTGATAAGGGTCATCGACCAGACATAGATGGCGTCATCTCCAAAATCAGGCATGGTCGACGCCCTCCAGTTTCAAAGCGATTTGCCGGTCCGCCTGCTGCGAATAGACCTCCGACCGCATCAGCATCATGATCATCGCTGCCGCAAGCAGGCTGTGGCCGCCAAAGCCCCAGAACAATTGTTGAAGATAGACCGGGTTCATACCTGCATCTTCGTCGCGCGGCTCTGAATTGCCGATGCTGAGGACACTGGACGGCTGGTGGATCGTGGTCGTCTGCCACATGTCGACTGAGACTTTGATGATCGGCACATTGACGATCCCGACCATGGCGAGAATGGCCGCGGCGCGGGCCGCTTTCTGGCGTGTCTCGAGCGCCGCACGCAGGGCCATATAGCCGAGGAACAGGAACAACATGACCAGGACCGACATCAGGCGGCTGTCACCAAGAATGAGATTATGCCAGCCCGCGCCCCAGCCTTTCTGGCCCCAGATCGATCCGGTGATGAAGCAAAGCGCGGTATAGCCAGCCCCGATCGGCGCGATCGCACGGGCGGCAACATCCGCCAGTTCGTGGCGCCAGATGAACCAGACGAAGCTCGCGCCAGCGAGCGCCGCATAAAGACCCATGCACAGCCAGGCCGATGGCACATGCGAGAACATGCCGCGCATGAGGTCACCGCCTTGTGCCTCGTCCGACGGGACAACGAACAGACCATTATACAGGCTCCAGCCAATCATCACGGCGCCGAGTGCAAAACAGATCGGCACGGCGAGGCGCGAGAATCGCATGAAGCGGAGGGGATTGGCGAGATAAGACAGCATGCTGGTCAAATAACCTCCCTCTACTCCGCCGCCAACCGCAAAGCCGCGCCCATGGCAGCGGGTGCGACACCAAGTGCAAACAGCGTACATGCGCTGAGGAACAGGAAACTCGAGCTGCCAAGGCCCGTTTCGACCATTTGCACGCCAAAGATCAGCGCCGGCACATAGAGCGGCAGCGCGAGCAGCGCGATCAGAAGGCCTGCACGGGCAACGCTGGCCGAAAGCGCCGCGGCGACGCCGCCCCATAGGAAAAAGACCAGCCCGCCCATTCCGTAACCGAGCATGGCGGGCACCATCTTCTCCGCCGGAACGCCGAGCATGAACCCGATCAGCGGCGTCAGCAGGACAAGCGGAAAGCCGGAGACGAGCCAGTGGGTCAGTGTTTTCACAGCGGCGATGAGCGAGATCGAGCCAGCATCCTGAAGCCAGAGATCAAGTGCCCCATCCTGCAAGTCAGCCTGAAACACCCGCTCCAGGGTGACCATTGAGGACAGAGCGAGAGCGAGCCAGAGGATGCCGGGTCCGACGCGGCTCAGCAGCTCAGCCTCTGATCCGAGCGTGAAAGGCACAAGCATCGCTGTCCCGGCAAAGAAGCCAAGCGGCAATAACAGGCCAGCGCCCGAGGCCCAGGCTTCGGACAGGGAGGAGCGGAAAGCGGAGAGCAAGGGAGAGGGGTTCACAGCGCGACCTCCCGGCTCGCGGCGACTGGCGCCTCACCGTGCAGCGCTGCGATCACTGCCCCGCCATTTGCGCGATGGGTTTCGATCATGCGCGTCAGATGCGCTTGTCCATCCGTGTCCAGCGCATTGAAAGGCTCATCCAACAGCCAGAGCTTTCGGTCCTGCAATCGCAGACGCGCCAGCGCGGTGCGCCGTTTCTGTCCGGCGGACAGCAAGCGGCAGGGGACGTTGGCCGGGCGGGTCATGCCAAGATCGTCAAGGACCGTCCCGATATCCGCGTCGCTGCCCCAGACGCGCGCCCAATGACGCAAATGACTTTGCGGTGTTTCATGCGCTTTCAGGCCATTGGTGTGTCCGATCCAGTGATGCATCGTCCAATGCTCGACCGATCCTGCCTGAGGTTCGGACAGTCCCGCCAGCTGCCGCAGAAGCGTGGTCTTGCCGGAGCCATTGGCGCCACGCAGCAGGATTAGCTCACCAGCCGATGCCTGGATCGAGACGTCTCGAAACAGCACGCGCTCGCCGCGCACCGCGCCCAGCTCGCGGCCTTCGATCAGAATCTCGTCACTCAAGCGCGATCTCCGGCGCGGGTACACATTTGCGACTTGCCGCCGGCCGGGATAGGTAGCGGGACAATCGCGTATTTCGCACTATATGTGTCTGTATTCACGTACAAAAGAGAGGTCCGATCGCCCATGCATTCCCTCGACAGTTTCAAGGCCCGCCAGACGCTTACCGTAAACGGTAAGGATTACACTTACTACTCCCTCGATGCCGCAGCTGAAAATGGCCTGGGAGACGTGTCGAAACTCCCGGCCTCCTTGAAAGTCCTGCTCGAGAACATGCTCCGCAATGAGGATGGCACGACGGTGACCCACGATGATATCACCGCGTTCAAGACCTGGATCGACAATGGCGGCAAGGTCACCCAGGAGATTGCCTATCGCCCCGCCCGCGTACTGATGCAGGACTTTACCGGGGTTCCGGCCGTCGTTGATCTGGCGGCGATGCGGGATGCGGCGGAAAAGCTCGGCAGCAGCGCCGAAGCGATCAATCCGCAAGTGCCTGTGGATCTGGTCATCGACCACTCGGTCATGGTTGACCATTTTGCTGGGCCAAACAGTTTCAAACAGAATGTCGATATCGAGTATGAGCGCAACAAGGAGCGCTACGAATTCCTGCGTTGGGGATCGACCGCGTTTGAGAATTTCCGGGTCGTGCCGCCGGGCACCGGCATCTGCCATCAGGTCAATCTCGAATATCTCGGCCAGACCGTCTGGACCAAGGAGGTGGATGGCGAGACCATTGCCTATCCGGATACGTGCGTCGGCACGGACTCGCACACGACCATGATCAATGGCCTGTCGGTTCTCGGGTGGGGCGTTGGCGGGATTGAGGCTGAAGCGGCCATGCTCGGCCAGCCCGTGTCGATGCTGATCCCGGAAGTCATCGGGTTCAAGCTGACCGGGAAGTTGCCTGAAGGGGCCACCGCGACGGATCTGGTGCTGACCGTGACCAAGATGATGCGTGACTATGGCGTGGTGGCGAAGTTCACTGAATTCTTCGGCCCCGGCCTGTCAAACCTCACGCTCGAGGACCAGGCGACGCTGTCCAATATGTCACCGGAATTTGGCTCAACCTGCGCCTTTTTCCCGGTCGATCATGACACGATCAAGTATCTCACGAATACCGGTCGCGACGCGGACCGTATCGCTCTGGTCGAAGCTTATGCCAAGGCGCAGGGCTATTGGCGCCCGGACATGGCAGACCCGGTCTTTACCGATACGATTGAGCTTGATCTCTCCACTGTCGTACCAAGCCTGTCCGGCCCGAAACGTCCGCAAGACCAGGTCCTGCTGTCGGAAGCCGATACCAAATTTGCCGAAGCCATGGTCAAGGAGTTCGGCACTGCCGCTGACGATGCGACCAAGGTCCAGGTCGAGGGTGAAGATTTTTCCGTCACCCATGGCGATGTGTTCATCGCAGCGATTACCTCTTGTACCAACACGTCCAATCCGAGCGTGCTGATTGCTGCTGGTCTTGTCGCGCGCAAGGCCGCAGCGCTCGGGCTTTCCCGCAAGCCGTGGGTCAAGACCTCGTTCGCGCCTGGGTCGCAGGTGGTCACTGACTATCTCGACAAGGCAGACTTGACCAAGGATCTCGATTCCCTCGGCTTCAATCTGGTAGGCTATGGCTGCACGACATGTATCGGCAATTCCGGTCCGCTGCAGCCGGCGATCACCAAAGCGATTGCCGATGGCGATCTGGTCTCCTGTTCGGTGCTGTCGGGCAACCGAAATTTTGAAGGCCGCATCGGCCCCGACATCAAGGCCAACTATCTCGCCTCGCCGCCGCTTGTGGTGGCCTATGCCATTGCCGGTTCGCTCAAGATCAACATCACCACAGACCCGCTCGGCCAGGACCAGGATGGCAATGATGTCTATCTGAAAGACCTTTGGCCGACCTCGCATGAGATCGCCGAGATCATGGCCGAGTGCGTGACCCCGCAAATGTTCGCAGAGCGCTATGCCGATGTGTTCAAAGGCGACAAGCAATGGCAGGAAATCGAGGTGACCGGCGGCCAGACTTATGGCTGGCCGATGGGGTCAACCTATGTCCAGAACCCGCCTTACTTTGAAGGCATGACCGGCGAGGTCGAAGCCCCGAAGGATGTTCACAATGCCCGCGTCCTCGCCCTGTTTGGCGACTCGATCACCACCGATCACATCTCTCCAGCCGGTTCGATCAAGGCCTCCAGCCCGGCGGGTGAATATTTGCAGAGCAATCAGGTCAGCGTCCTCGACTTCAATTCCTACGGCTCGCGCCGTGGCAACCATCAAGTGATGATGCGCGGCACGTTCGCCAATATCCGGATCAAGAATCAGATGGTTCCAGGCGTGGAAGGCGGCGTTACCGTTCATCACCCAAGCGGTGATCAGATGGCCATCTATGATGCGGCCATGCGCTATATGGCAGAGAATGTCCCACTGGTTGTGTTTGCGGGCACGCTCTACGGCAATGGCTCGTCGCGCGACTGGGCAGCGAAAGGAACGGTGCTTCTGGGCGTCCGCGCCGTCGTCGCCGGATCGTTCGAGCGGATCCACCGCTCCAACCTGATCGGGATGGGCGTTCTACCGCTGGAGTTCAATGATGGCGCCACGTGGGAATCGCTCGGCCTTAAGGGCGATGAGCAGGTGACCATTGAAGGCATCAATGAGATCGAACCGCGCCAACAGGTCGATGTCCAGATCACCCGGGCAGACGGCTCGACAGTCGTTGCCAGCACCACGGTACGCATCGATACGGACAATGAACTCGACTATTATCGCAATGGCGGCATCCTGCATTATGTGCTGCGCAATCTGGCCGACGAGGCGGCCTGACACAGTCCTCACAGCCTAGTGAATTGATCCCGGGGCGAAGAAACGGCTATGAGACACCCATGATGCGTTTCTTCGCCCTTTTTGTGCTTGCCGTTTCGTCGCTCGGATCAGCGATGGCCGAGGCTGATCGCCCGGTTCTGGTGGAGCTATTTGCCAACCAGAATTGTCCGGCTTGCCCGAAAGCACACCGCGCCATGCAACAGATGAGCGCAGAACGAGACGACATTTTCGTACTGACCTGGACTGTCAATTACTGGGACTATCTCGGCGAACCGGATCCGATGGCGCTGCCAGCCGCGAAGGATCGCCAGATGGCCTATACTGACCGTTTGAGCCTGCGCGCACCTTACACGCCGCAATCGTTCTATGACGGCGCCAAGGAATGCCCGGGCACGCGCAAGAAGGATATTCGCCGCAATATCGGCGCGCGCCTGAAGGCCCGCGAAGACTTGGCCCCGACTCTTGCCTGGGACGGATCAGCTGTCCGCGTGCTGGGTGAATCTGCAGACGCGCTCGAACTCACCATGGTCGAGTATCTCTCCGGCGAGGCGAATGAAACAGGTATGGTCAATCCGGTGACCAGAGCAGACTCGCTCGGATTGTGGATGGGCAAGGACGAAACTTTCCCGGTCGTGTGCGAAAGCAGCTGTGCCGTCTTGTTGCACGAACAGGATGTAGGCGAGGTGATCGCCGTCTTGCCGCTGAACTAGACCCGCCAGCTAGTGTTTGCGAGAGAGCGCGTTCAGCTGCTCCTGCATGGCTTCCATTTGTGCCCGTAACAGCTCAACCGCCTCTTCACTGGGTGATCCGTCGGAACTGCCTTTTTGCCCCCGCTTTGATTTGCGGCTGCTGAGCCCTGGCGTGAACATGCGCACGGCGTTCTCGAACATTTCCATATTGGCCCGGGTCTGCTTTTCCACCAGCGCAAAGGGATTGGCGCTGCCCATGGCCTTGGACCAGCGTTCCTGGCTTTCGGCGAAACTGTTCATGCTCATCTCGAGCCAGGCTGGCAGCAGGTTTTGCGAGCGGCCGCCATAGAAGCCGATGAGTTTGCGCAGGAAGTTGACCGGCAGTGCACCTTCGCCCTTATTCTCTTTTTCGAAGATGATCTGGGTGAGCACCTGCCGCGTCAGGTCTTCGCCGGTCTTGGCATCGACCACTTCAAAATCGACCTCCCGGCGGACCAGTTCAGACAAGTGGTCGAGTGTGACATAGGAAGATGTGGACGTGTCATACAGCCGCCGATTGGCGTATTTCTTGATGATCACGGTATCGCTGGCGCCATTCGATTTAGCCATGTCCTGCCCTTTCTTGAGGCATTCGCCCTTTTTCTTGCCGCGAGGTTCGTCTGACTGACGTGTGCCTTCCGCAGGGTGAATGCACGATTGCCCTTCATGGCAGATACGTGCTTACATCCGATTGAGCGGTTGCAGCAAATTTTATGCTGCGCAGCATATACGGAGGGAAGAGCATGTCCAGAACAGCGCTGGTAACAGGCGGCACGCGCGGCATCGGACTGGCGATCAGCAAGGGCTTGAAAGAGGCCGGGTACAAAGTCGCCGCTAACTATGGTGGCAACGAAGAAGCCGCCAAAGCCTGCGAACAGGAAACCGGCGTTAAGTGTTACAAGTTTGACGTTTCCGACTTTGACGCAGTCGGCGCTGGCCTGGCACAGATTGAAAGCGATCTCGGCCCGATCGATATTGTCGTCAACAATGCCGGCATCACCTGGGACGGACCCTTCCACAAGATGAGCCAGGAACAGTGGCGCAAAGTGATCGCTGTGGATCTGGATTCCGCGTTCAATGTCACCCGTCAGGTCTGGGAAGGCATGCGGACGCGTGGCTTTGGCAGGGTCATCAATATCTCTTCCATCAATGGTCAGAAGGGGCAGTTCGGTCAGGTCAATTATTCGGCTGCGAAGGCAGGTCTGATCGGTTTCACGAAGGCGCTCGCCCAGGAGGGGGCCAAGAAAGGCATCACCGTAAACGTCGTCTGCCCCGGCTATATCGATACGGAAATGGTCCGCGCGGTTCCGGAGAAAGTGCTCGAGAGCATTATCGCCACCGTACCGGTTGGGCGCCTCGGCAAGGCGGAGGAGATTGCCTCCATGTGCACCTATCTCGCGAGCGATGATGCCGCCTTCATCACCGGCGCCACCATGACCGTGAATGGCGCTCAGTATATTGCTGGCTAGTCGGCCTCGACGTCTTGCAAGTGTCGCGGATAGGTGAGGTCCATCTCACCTTCGGAGACATATCCGCGAACGAGGACTTTTGTGCCAACTGGCAACCGGCACGCCGTCCGCGCATCTCGCCTTATGCTGAGCAACAGCGATGCACCGCGCAGGCTTCTCAGACACGCTGGCGGATAGATTGTGTCCGGCGCGATGGCGACGGCCTCGCCTAACTCCGCTTCAATGAGACGAAATCCGACCAGGTCCTGCGCCACCAGATTCGCGGCATGCACGCGGTAGGTCGCCGTTGACCATAGCCCCGTACCCGCGGCCCGGGCTTGCTGTTCGAGGTCCAAAAGGTCCTCACTCCGCGCGGCCGTATCAGGGTACAGGCGCACCCAGGCCGCGCCGCGCTCCAGCATCGCAGCATTGAGCCAGATGTCAGGGCCGGCGCCATCAATCGTCACCACATGGGCGAGTGCCCGGTCATAGCGGTCTCTGGTGATGCCGGGATAATAAAGCTGCACGCGGCGACCAAGCGCCAGATCCTCGAGGATGCGAGCGCTCTCGGCGGCATAAGGTTCAGACTCGCGATCACGGGGATAGAGCGCGGGGGCTTCAATGGAGACCAGACGCACGCCCTGACCCGTATCGAGCACCAGCATGTCTCCATCAATGACATTGACGACCCGGCCCATCTCACCTGGCTGCATGTCAGGGAACGGCGAAGCGCGGCCGCAACTGACACTCAAAATGACAAATCCCCAGATGATCAAACGCGGCATCCACCCTCTGCGATCTGTCCCCTTCGCTATATCAGCTTCGTTCTAGCACATTGGCCCGACGTCGAAACACCCGGCGTTAAGCAGTGTTTAATCGAACCAGTGGCATTTTACTGGCGGGATATATTGGAGATTGAGCAATGTTGCGAGCAACACTGTTGGCGCTGGCTGTTGTCGGCACAAGTTCACTTTCAGCCTTTGCAAACGGCCTCACCGCAAAGCAGGTGGTCGAACGCGCGACGATTTCGATCGATGCCAATGGCGATGAGGTTCGGACCTATGTCATTGCTGAGGAAGCTGCGCCCGGTGACGAGGTGCGCTACAGCCTGACCTATATCAATCTCGGCGATACGGCTGCGGAAGCCGTCAGTCTGGTCATGCCCGTGCCGGGCGAGGTGACCTATATCGAGACGTCAGCCGTCGCAGGCGGCAATGCGCTGACTTTCTCGGCCGATGGTGGCAAGACATTTGCCGCGCGCGGCGCTTTGATGACGGGCGCGGGTGATCAGCAGCGCCCGGCCATGTCTGACGAGATCACGCACATCAAATGGGCCTTCGCGGAGCCGGTCGCTCCGGCCGCCACTGGTGCGGTCAGCTTCAGCGCCGTGCTGAAATAAGACTGCGCCTCAAGCGTAATAATTCAGCTTCAAACCAGGTTCTGGCCAGGTGCACTTGGCCAGTTTTCCTGTGCCTGAAAGCGTGATCCAGGCCTCGTTCAATCCCGCTTCCCCAAAGCAGATATTGGTCACGAACGGGTCCGGGAAAGCGATATGGCTATGGTCGCCTTCCGGCGTGATCGTCGTGATGCCGCCATTCAGAATGGTCGCCACGCAAATATTTCCGGACGCCGCCACGGCGAGACTGTCAAAGTATTGAAGACCCGGCATGG
>Ga0207422_1004725_pt1 | contig 10759 bp, 9 predicted proteins | sample MarCyaLeptolynsp_FD_187757 | JGI IMG/M metagenome (GOLD analysis project Ga0207422, IMG submission 187757) | Marine cyanobacterial communities from Panama - species 1 Leptolyngbya sp. (SPAdes) | ecosystem: Environmental > Aquatic > Marine > Unclassified | place: Panama: Panama City | collected... | reverse complement strand
CAAAGGGTTTTCTGCCGCCGCCCTGGCACAAGAGATGATGAATGGCAAAACAGCTACAGCCTTTAATCCCGATGTATTCCTGAGTATCGAAGCAGATGGCACCGTGGTCATCATTGCCCACAGGTCCGAGATGGGGCAGGGCAGTAAAACCGGTCTTCCAATGATCGTCGCCGAAGAACTGGACGCCGACTGGCAAAAAGTACGGATTGTTCAGGGCGAGGGTGATCCCAAATATGGGGATCAAAATACCGATGGGTCCAGATCAGTACGTTTTTTCTTTAATAAAATGCGCGAATCCGGCGCCACTGCGCGCCTGATGATGCAGCGGGCTGTGGCCCGGAAATGGGACGTGCCCGTATCGGATGTTCATGTGGCAAACCATATATTGTCCCACAAGGCGTCGAAACGCACGATGGGCTTTGGGGAGGCTTCTGTTCTGGCGGCCAATGATCCGGTGCCGGCAATATCCGAATTGACTTTCAAGAACCGAGAAGAATACGGCATTGTTGGCAAGGAAATCCCGGTTGTTGATATGCAGGGTTATGTCACGGGGCAGGCGGGTTTTGGCATTGATGCCGAGTTACCCGGTATGCTTCATGCGGTCATCCAGCGTCCACCCGTTCTGGGTGGGAAAGTCAAAAGTTTCAATGCGGATGCCGCCCGGAAAATATCCGGTGTGAGTGATGTGGTTGAAATGCCGTCTTTGACAATGCCTGCATTATTTAAGGCATTGGGTGGGGTGGCTGTTTTAGGATCATCAACCTGGGCCTGTCTGAAAGGACGGGAAGCGCTGGAGATAGAATGGGATCATGGTCCCAACGCAAGTCATAATTCTGATGCTTACTTAGCAGAATTGCAGGCCCAATGCCGCAAATCCGGAAAAGTTTCCCGCAGCCAGGGCGATGTAGAAGCTGCTTTTAAAAAGGCGGCAAAAACCGTTGAAGCAGAATATACCTTACCTTATTACCCTCATACCCCCATGGAAAAACCTGTGGCGTTGGCGGAATATAAAAATGGGAAAATGGAAGTGTGGGCACCGGTTCAGGACCCGCAATCAACAAAAAATACCATTGTCGGGCTAATGGGATTTAAACCAGAAGATGTGACGGTGAATGTTACATTGCTGGGCGGCGCCTTTGGGCGGAAATCCAAACCTGACTTTGTGATTGAGGCAGCCATTTTATCCAAAGAGACTGGTAAACCGGTTAAGGTTACCTGGACACGTGAAGATGAAATACGCCATGATTATCTGCACTCCATCAGTGCACAATATCTGAAAGGTGGCCTGGATGATAAAGGCCAGATGACCGCTTGGTTGGCCCGAACATCATTTCCAAGTATTGGCAGCACTTTCGCAGAAGGGGTGGAACATCCCCTTGATTGGGAATTGGCTTTGGGACACAACGATGTTCCTTTTGAAACTGCGAATATTCAATGTGAATCTGGAAAGGCCAAGAATCATGTTCGTATTGGCTGGCTCAGATCAGTGGCGAATATTCATCATGTTTTTGCACAAGGTTCTTTTGTGGATGAAATGGCCCATGCTGCAGGACGTGATACCAAAGACTTTCTGTTGGATGCCATTGGATCGGACAGAGATATCCCGATTGACCAGCTGATTAAAGGCGCGAATTATGGAGCGCCTATTGATCAATACCCCTATAGCACCAAACGATTAAAGAATGTGCTTAATGTTGTTTGTGAAGGGGCCGGTTGGGGACAAAAACTGCCTGATGGTCAGGGAATGGGGGTAGCCGTTCATCGCAGTTTCCTCAGTTACGTGGCCGTGGTGGCCAAGGTAACGGTCGTAGATGGTGAAGTAACTGTGGATCAGGTGGATATCGGTATTGATTGCGGATTAATGGTGATGCCTGAACGTGTCCGTGCCCAGATGGAAGGTTCAGTTATTCACGGTATTTCCTTTGCGTTATTGTCAAAAATATCCATCGAAAATGGTGCTGTGGTTGAAGGTAACTTTGATGAATATCAACTGGCTCGCATAGAACACACACCGAAAATCAATGTACATATGATCGATAGTCAGGAAGCCCCCGCCGGGGTTGGTGAGCCGGGTGTGCCGCCTGTTGCCCCGGCCATTTGTAATGCCATCTTTGCTGCCACTGGTAAACGCATCCGAAACCTGCCTGTTGATGATCAATTAGCATAGTTCCGGACCTTAATTGACTTTGCTCAAGGATCATTGTGAAAAATCCGTTAGGTATTTAGCGTCGAATGATGCTAATTAGACGCTAAATTTAAAGATGACGGATTAAAGTATGCTGCGTAAAGGTGAATATCGGGCCATTGTGGGCGATTGCCTGAAAAGAAATATGACCATTTATTGGCTGGATTTCCTGATCACTTTTGGTGTTCTGTTGGTTTCTGCGTTTTATACAGTTTTTGCTGACTTTGGTTTGCTGAAGGTTTTGTCTTTCAGTATTGCTGTCCTGACAGCTTATCGCTGCGCCAGCTTTATTCATGAAGTTGTGCATCTTTCAACCCGTGATGCATCCCAAAAACGTTTTGCCTGGTTCTGGAATATGACGTTTGGGGTGCCATTTCTCAGCCCGTCATATTTGTATAATTCCCATCTGGAACATCACCTGTTGAATAAATATGGCACGGTCGAAGATCCGGAATATGCACCGTTACAGAAAACGGGCGCGTTGAATTGTACATGGTTTGTACTGGAACATGCTTTTTCCATTCCGGGAAAAGTGGTTATACATTTGCTGTTGAACCCCTTCAAAAGGCTGATGCCTGCATGGTTGGCAGAACGTCTGCACAAAAGTCTTTATCCTTTTGCCATCAACAATGATTATCAACCGTCAAATCGCAGCAAACCTAAATCAGCTATGGATATCTGGACCATGCGTTTATGCACAGTTATGGTCTATGTTTATGTGGTGTTGTTTGCGGGGGGTATTTTACCCATCAAGATTTTGCTGACCTTTGCCTGTATTGTGATTGTTGCCATGGCACTGAATGGCGTCAGAACATTGGTCGCGCACCGTTATTTCAATGCTGAACTGGAAACCTTATCTGCTCAGCAACAATTAGCTGATTCTGTTAATTTGACGGGTATTCCACCGTTTTTGGGGGAATTATTGGCGCCAGTAGGTTTGAGGTTCCATGCGTTGCATCATCTGTTCCCCGATATGCCCTATCATAATCTGGCCCGTGCCCATGATTTATTAATGGCTGCAGTACCGGAAGATGATACCTACCGTGAGACAAATGACGGTTTTTTTCCAGCATTAAAGAAACTGGTATAAAATCTTTCAACATTTATTTGCTTTCGGTGAGGGCTTTTGTTAATTCTGTGCCCGAAAACACAGCGTGGAAATTTCAATGTCTTCATCTAAAACAGCCATAGCTTCTTCAGTTCGCCAAGCTGCGAATGCTGTTTTAACGGCGCTGTTGTTATTTCAGGGATTGTTATCTGTTGGGTTTATGCCCGCTTATGCAGATGATCAGGGCTTTCTGATAGAACTCTGTTCCGGCGTTTCAGAAAAATCAATCCGCATTGATGCAGAAGCGAAGACCTCTCAGCCATCCGAACATAAACTGGCTGGTGAAAATTGCGATTTTGCTTTTTCATCTGCGCTTGATGATTTGCTATTTAAAACTGAGCCTCAGAATTTTGATCTTATCATTTCATCTGCTGGGCTGGGTTTCCTGCCAACTGATGATACTTTTCTCTCCTCCAGTCTCTTGTCTGGACGACACACTCGGGCACCTCCTGCCTGAATAATCAGATTTATTCCAATTTAATTGATGATTCTTCCTGATTTTATACGGGAAAGAGTGTGTGTTTATATTTAGAAAAGTTCGTTTATTATGTTTCGTAATTTGTCTTTATTGGCATCGACGCCAATTTTATGTGCTGTTTTAACACAAAACGCCATGGCCCAGGGTGTGGGGCAGCGTGGCGGTTCGCTAGATGAAATTATTGTTGTGGGGGGCTATGTTGCAGGCACTTTGACCAGTCCTTCTCTGGAAGAAGCCCGTCAACGTCTGGAGCAAATTCCCGGCGGTATTGGTTTTGTGGAAAGTGATGTTTTCCTAGATGATTTTGCTCAAAGCATCGGGGATGCGCTGGTATTCACGCCAGGTGTATTCGCTGATACATCGGCACAGCGGGAAAATCGTATTTCCGTGCGTGGATCAGGGTTGAATTCAGCCTTTGAAAGGCGTGGTTTAACACTGTTACGCGATGGTGTGCCAATTACACGGGCCAGCGGCAGTACTGAATATCAGGAAATTGATCCGCTCTCCATTCGGTATATTGAAATCTATAAAGGGGCAAATGGACTGGAATATGGTGGAGCGTCTTTGGGCGGTGCCATCAACATTGTGACACCCACCGGACGGACCGTCAAAGATCGTCTGACATTCCGTGCAGAAGGCGGCAGTTTTAACACCTTTCGGGCAAATGCCACATATGGCGAAGCATTCGACAACAGTGATATCTACATTGGTGTCACAGGCCTGACTTCTGACGGTTTCCGTGACCACAGTGGCGTGGACAGCGTTTATGGTTTTATGAATTACGGTTATCAGATCAATGAAAATGTCGAGACACGTTTTTATGTGACGGCCCTGAGTGATAATTTTGAACTATCCGGCAGTTTGGCGCTGGATGATGCATTGGAAAACCCAACAGCAGCAGGGCGTCCTGTAACCATTGGACCTTTTTTCCCGGGTGGGCCGGTTACCGTATTGGACCCGGGACCAGAAGCAGATGATTGGGACCGTAACCTTGATGTGGTTCGTGTCGCCAATCGTACCGTCGCCAATATTGATGGCATCACCCTGGAAGGTGGACTTTGGTATGCTTACCGGGATTTGGATCATGCCATCACCCGCTTTGCCGGTATCATTGCCCAACAGGAAAATGAATTTGGTTTATTTGGCCGTGCCAGCGGTACATGGAACTTAGGCAATATGCCCGTTGACTGGACATTCGGTGGCATGTTCAACACATCCAGCAATGATGCAAAACGTTTTGAGAATCTATCCGGTGAACGGGGTGAATTAACTTCACAAGCGGATCAGGATGCGTCAAATATCGTGCTTTATGGACAAACGAACTGGTTATTGACTGATCAGGTAACGACGATCGTTGGTTTTCAGTATCTGAAAAGCATTCGTGATGTGGAAGATATTTTTGATCCTGAAAGCAGTGGCCGATTGGTTTCTGATCAGGTTAATCCACGGTTTGGGCTTTTGTGGAATGTGAATGACAATGCACAGGTTTTTGCCAATGTGAACAGAGGTTTTGAACCAGCAAATACATCAGACATTACAGCAGGTGGAGCGTTGGACTTTACACCATTACGTTCACAAAAATCCTGGACAGTAGAGTTTGGTTCACGCGGTCAACTGGATTTTCTGTCCTGGGATATGGCGGTTTATCGCAGCTGGGTTGATAATGAGTTCATTGATCAGGCCTTACCAAGTTTTGGTGGTTTCATTTCCCGCACATTCAACGCGGATAACACCATCCACCAAGGTATTGAACTGGGGGTAGATTTTAATATTCAGCCTGATGCCCTGAAAAATGCCGGATTAGCGCTGACATGGCGGAATATCTATACCTACAATGATTTCCATTTTGATAACGACCCGATTTATGGGAATAACAAACTGGCTGGTGTGCCTGATCATATTTATGTCAGTGAATTGAAGCTGGATAGCGAAGAAAACTGGTATTTCGCCATTAACTTCCGTTGGATCCCTGATGGGCCGTTTGTGGATTATGCCAATACTCTTCAAACACCAGGATATGAATTATTCGGCATGACGGCGGGCATTGAGTTGACGGAAAATGTGACAATCTTTGCCTCTGCAGAAAATCTGTTCGATCAGAAATATATATCCAACATCTCAACAGTAGCGGATCAGTCGCTAGAAAATGCCAATGTGTTTACGCCAGGACAAGGCCAGGCCTTTTTTGGTGGTCTGACAGCAAAATTCTAGGAAAGGAGCCAGATAATGTCCAAAAAAGTAAAAGGCCGTTCATTAAAAGCCAAATCTTTAAACTGGCACCAGACCATTGCCATTTTCGGAGGCATTGGATTATTGCTATGGGGCTTATCTGGTCTTCTGCATCCATTAATGACAACTTTTGGTCCTCAGCAGGCGGTTTTTTATCCGCCTGCCAGACCGTTGAATTTACAGGATATCAAACCTGTTCACGATATTCTTGCCGAGGCGGGAATTACAAAAGCACAGGCCGTCAAAGTTATCGTCTCTGATCAACAAAACCTGCTTCAGGTAACGGAATCTCAGGATCAACCCCGACGGTATTTCCAGCTGAATGATGGTCGTGAGTTAGTGGGCTATGATCAACAACATGCAGCATTCTTGGCGCGTTATTATACCAAGATAGACGAAGATACGAACATTCGACAGATCACACGTCTGGAAAATTTTACCGAGAATTATCCACCAGTTAATCGGTTATTGCCTGTGTATAAAGTTGATTTTGAGCGGGATGATAACCTGTCTATTTATGTTTACACGGAAACAAATGCTTCCGCTGGTTTGAGCAATAATTTCAAAAATAATGTTCAAGCAATATTCCGAGTGGTTCACACTTGGAGCTGGTTCCCGAGAGAAGCCGAATGGGGCAGGGTTGTTCTGATTACTTTATTCATTGGTTCATTATTGGCTTTAGGCATTACTGGCGTGATGATGTTGATCCTGATTCGCCGAAAAATTCCTGCCAAAGAGGGGCGTAAATTCCATAGACTGGCGGGATATATCCTGGCTTTACCCATCATTATGTTTAGTGCCAGTGGTTTATATCATTTGATTGAATATGCGGATGATGAACCGGTTAGAAATTTAAAATTATCATGCAATGGAAATTTGGCTGATGTCAAATTTCCATTGCATGAACAATGGACTGACCTGACCAAAGGGCTGAATGTCAATAATCTGTCGATTGTACAGGACGTGTCTGGCCAACACCTGTACCGTTTGGGGTTGGCACCACAAAGAAAAGCACCAACAGGTGATGCAGCCATCAGAAATGCCCGTTTTGACGGGGTTGAGACCACTGGTCCGGCTTATTACATCAATGCGACAACCGGCGAGACTTGGCAGAATGGTGACAAGGAACTGGCCATTCAACTGGGTGAACGTTTTACCGGTGTCGACCGTGATGCCATTAAGAACGTAGAAATGGTCAAACGCTTTGGATCTGGGTATGATTTTCGCAATAAAAGACTACCCGTCTGGCGTCTGGATTATGCAGCGCCTGTCAATGCAACGGTTTTTGTGGATACAACTACCGGTGTTCTCGCTGACAAAACCGCAGATAGCCGCAAACCGGAACAACTCAGTTTCAGTATGCTGCATAAATGGAATTTTCTGTTTCCAGTGGGCAGGTCTGCACAGAATATCATTATTTCTGTATTTGTCCTGGCGACCATTATCTTTATGGCCATCATTGGTATACAAATGGATTTGAAACGTCGGAATCGCGGGAAATGAATTTTAAGCTTGGATATTTAAGGCCCAGGCAATAGCATCTTCAAAGCGATCATCGCCCCAAAATAGTTCCTGATCCACCACAAAGCTCGGGGAGCCAAAAATACCAAGACGGCTGGCTTCTTCAGTGCGGTTCCGTAACGCAGTTTTTGTATCGTCACTTTGCGACTTTGCGAGCCAATATTCTGGTTCAACGCCACATTCTTTTAAAGCCGCGGTCAGTACAGGTTCGGTAGATATATCCTCCCCGCGCTCGAACTGGGCCTTGAAAACGGCACGGGCGAACTGACCACACCAGGGTTCATTCAAAGCCGCTGTCATGATACGGGCCGCTTTTAAGCCATTCACTGGAAATATCGAAGGTTGTTTAAAGGGCAGGCCATAGTGTGCCGCACGGCGTGCCACATCGCGCCACATATATTTTCCCTTAACCGGATCAATCACAAAGGGTGAAGATTCGTATCCCTTGGCATGAAAGATAGGCCCGAGTAGAAATGGACGCCAAGCGAGATCGATTCCTTTTTCACTCAAAATATTCTCAGCACGCATCACAGTCAAATACGAATAGGTGCTGGCAAATTCGATCCAAATCTCGATTTTCATCCAGTTGACCTCATTTTCTAATCTTTTACTTCGATACCCTCTTCGGTAACATCATAGAAGAAACAATTGCGTCTGCCTGTGTGACAGGCAGCGCCCACTTGATCGATCTGTAATAAAAGCGTATCACCGTCACAATCAATGGTGAATTTTTTTAAAGTTTGGATGTGGCCGGATGTATCCCCTTTGCGCCAGAATTCCTGACGGGAGCGCGACCAATAACATACCCGGCCGCTTTCTAAGGTTTCGCGAACAGTATCAGCAGTCATCCAGGCCATCATCAACACTTCACCCGTATCATGTTGTTGGGTGATGGCCGGAACAAGGCCAGCATCATTGAACTTTATTTGCGCAATTGCTTTGTTGATGGCATCTTCTGCAAGAGGGTATGTCATAAAAATACCTATATACTTGAAATATTTTGAACTTCTTAAGTTCATTATCTATACTTGATCTATGATAATTTCAAGAAATGAGCACAATGGGTAACACGGTAAACAAAAATATTCATGATTCAGGACATGATCACGCACAGTGTGTTGCTGATGCGATTGTTACAGCGCGTGAAATCTGTGATAGCAGGGGCAGCCGTTTTACGCCTATCAGAAAACGTGTCTTAGAGCTTATTTGGTCAGGGCATCATCCTATTACGGCATACGAAGTTCTTGATTTGTTAAGTAAAGAAAGCAAAAAAACTGTTGCACCGCCAACAGTTTATCGGGCGCTGGACTTTCTGATCGAAGAAGGCTTTATACATAAACTTGAATCTTTGAATGCTTTTGTTGGCTGTCCTGATCCTGAACATTCCCATCAAGGGCATTTTCTGATTTGTCAAAGTTGCAGCATTGTTCAGGAAATATCCGGCAATAAATTATCAGGTACTTTGTCAGGTATTGCCAAAGATCACGGGTTCAGCAGTAAAAAGACGATGCTGGAGATATTGGGCCTTTGCTCATCCTGTAAAGATACCGAGTAAAGGCTTGGTATGAATTCATTATTGCGCCTAGATAATATTTCCATGACATTTCGGGGCCGGGAAGTGCTGCAGGATGTGAGTTTCTCTGTGGGTGCAGGAGAGATTGTCACCTTAATCGGCCCAAATGGGGCTGGTAAAAGTACGGTGATGAAAATTGCACTGGGTCTGCTGAAACCAGATGTAGGCAATATCGAACGGGCACAAAACCTGAAAATTGGCTATATGCCGCAAAAGATTATCATCGATGATACGTTGCCCTTATCTGTTAAAGAATTCATCAAGCTGGCACGGGAATATTCACCGAAAAATCTTGATGAAGTGGTGGCGTTAACACGTATCGAATATTTACTGGATTTACCTATCCAAAACATCTCAGGTGGCGAATTACAAAGGGTGCTGCTGGCCCGGGCAATGATGGGTAAGCCTGATTTACTGGTTCTGGATGAACCGGTACAGGGCGTTGATGTAACTGGTCAGGAAGAGATCTATAAAATGATTGCAGATGCGCGACATGAAAATGGTTGCGGCGTTTTGATGATTTCCCATGATTTATATATGGTGATGGCGGCAACAGACCGGGTTATTTGCCTAAATCACCATATTTGTTGTTCCGGCAGTCCAGAGAATATTCAACAAAATCCAGCTTATTTAAGTTTGATGGGCCAGTCGGTAGATAATATTGCGCTTTATACCCATCATCATGATCATCATCATGACAGCTCCGGCAATGTGATCGAAGGCGAACATGGTCCGGATTGTACACATGGATAGGGTCGGCTAATGGACGAGTTTATTTTACTGGCCTTGTTATCCGGTACCTTTGTGGCTTTGGTGGCGGGGCCCATGGGATGTTTTCTGGTATGGCGTCGCATGGCCTATTTTGGCGATACCATTGCCCATTCGGCTTTATTGGGATTAAGTATTTCCGTGATGATGGACAGTCAAAGTCCTTTGATTATGGCGGGCGTATGTGCCCTGGTGGCTTTTAGCCTGATAATCCTTCAACATCGCGAACAAAAACTGGCATCTGATACTTTACTTGGCATTTTATCCCATGGATCTTTGGCATTGGGGCTGGTGTTAATTGCGCTGCAGGAAAATATTCGCCGCGATATGATGTTTTTCCTGATCGGCGACATTCTGGGCGTTGTCTGGCAGGACTTCTATTACATTATTGCCATGGCAGTTGTATGTCTGGGGGGAATGATATTGATTTGGCGACCACTATTGGCGGTCACAGTACATGAAGACCTGGCCAATGTTGATGGTGTTTCTATATTCCGCACTAAAGTGATTTATATGTTGTTGATGGCCTTTTTGGTGGCTTTTGCCATTAAGATTGTTGGGGTTTTGTTGATTACGGCCCTGATGATCATTCCGGCCGCTACGGCACGCATGTTCGCCAATCGGCCAGTTCAGATGGCGATTATGGCCTCCCTGATTGGCATCGTGGCGGTTTGCGGCGGGTTAGGGGCCAGCTATTATGTAGATATCCCAGCTGGCCCGGCCATTGTTTTGGCCGCCTTAACAATGTTTCTGCTAAGCCGCAGTTTCTTCAAAGCGCAGCATTAAGACGCGCAAACCCTTCTCTTAAATCTTCAATCAGATCATCAGGGTCTTCCAAGCCAATATGCAGCCGGATAAGAGGGGCAGGTTGTTCCCATTTGGTCGCCGTCCGATAAC
>Ga0207422_1004724_pt1 | contig 10769 bp, 10 predicted proteins | sample MarCyaLeptolynsp_FD_187757 | JGI IMG/M metagenome (GOLD analysis project Ga0207422, IMG submission 187757) | Marine cyanobacterial communities from Panama - species 1 Leptolyngbya sp. (SPAdes) | ecosystem: Environmental > Aquatic > Marine > Unclassified | place: Panama: Panama City | collected... | reverse complement strand
CGGGCCTGGCAGCGGCGATCCGGGCGAAACAGCTGGCCAACGAGGCCGGGGAAGAGCTGGAAGTCGTGGTCCTGGAGAAGGGCGGCGAGATTGGCGCACACATCCTGTCTGGGCTGGTGCTCGACCCGAAAGCGCTGGATGAGCTGATCCCGGACTGGCGCACCCGTGATGATCGTCCGATCCGCACCGAGGTGAATGCGGACAAGTATAAGCTGCTCGGCCCGAACGGTTCGCTCGGCATGCCGACTTTTGCCTTCCCCCCCTTCATGCACAATCATGGTTGCTATATTGGCTCGCTGGCCAATGTCTGCCGCTGGCTTGGCGAGCGGGCGGAAGAACTGGAAGTCCAGGTCTTCCCGGGCTTCGCGGCGTCTGAAGTCGTGTATGGCGAGAATGGCGAAGTGCGCGGCGTTGTCGCCGGCGTCATGGGCATTGCCGAGGATGGCAGCCACAAGCCGGACTATGAGCCAGGCATGGAACTGCTCGGCAAATATGTCCTTTTTGCTGAAGGTGCCCGGGGGTCCCTGACCAAGGAAGTCAAAGCGAAATACGATCTCGAAGCCGATTGCGATCCGCAGAAATACGGCATTGGCCTGAAGGAAGTCTGGAAAGTCCCCGCCGATCATCCGGAATTCAGCTCAGGCTATGTCCAGCACACATTTGGCTGGCCGGTGAAGGACAAGGACGGCAATGGCGGTGGCTTCCTCTACCATTTCTCCGAAGGCGGCGAGAACTATGTCTCTGTCGGTTATGTGGTGCACCTCAACTACAAGAACCCGCACCTGTCGCCTTATGACGAGTTTCAGCGCTACAAGCACCATGATGACATTTCCAAATTCCTGAAGGGCGGCAAGCGCGAGGCCTATGGCGCGCGAGCAATCACTTCCGGGGGCATTCAGTCCATCCCGAAACTTGCCTTCCCAGGCGGCGCGCTGATCGGTTGCTCGGCCGGGTTTGTGAACCTGCCGCGCATCAAGGGGACGCACAATGCGATGAAGACCGGCATGCTGGCGGCGGAAGAAGCGGTTGCGGCTCTGCGCGAAGGTCGTGCTTCAGATGAGCTGAGTTCTTATCAACAGGCAGTGCGCGACAGCTGGGTCTGGACCGATCTCGCCCGCGTGCGCAATGTGAAGCCTCTGATGTCACGCTTCGGCACGATGCCGGGGGCCGTGCTCGGCATGCCCGACATGTGGATGCGCTACCTGCTCGGTTTCGGCTACATTCCGCAGCTCAAGCATGGCAAGGCGGACCACCAGTATCTGAAGCCGGCCAGCAAGTTCAAGCCGATCGAATATCCGAAGCCGGATGGCGTGCTCAGCTTTGACAAGCTGACCAATGTTTCCTTCACCAACACCTATCACGCGGAAGACCAGCCCAAGCACCTGAAAGTGGCCGACCTGGCCCTGCAGAAAGCGTCAGAGCATGATGTCTTCAATGGCCCGTCAGCGCGCTATTGCCCGGCCGGTGTGTATGAGTGGATCGAAGAGGACGGCAAGGAACCGGTCTTCCAGATCAATTCCCAGAACTGCATTCACTGCAAGACCTGCGATATCAAGGACCCGAACCAGAACATCAACTGGGTGACGCCGGAAGGTGGCGGCGGTCCGGCTTATCCGAACATGTAATCCAGGGCGGCGGGGATGCGCGAATTCACGTTCAAACCCGCGCCGGTTCGCAAGGCCCAGACCTGGGCCATCAAAGATGATCATCTGATGCGGCGAGGTGGCGCGACCGCGCTTAGCCTCGCCGCGGTCACATCCGCGAGCTGGAATACTGTCTCCTATCGCGGCACGCGCAGCGCCTGGCTGCACCTGAAATCCGAGCACGGGGTCACCAAAATTGAATGCAATGACCAGGGCGGCGGGCGTGACGAGTTCTTTGCTCTGGTCCAGGCGGTGCTGGCCGATCTGTCGCGCCTGCAACCGGACCTTGAGATCGAGCATGGTTATTCAGCCCCCTGGCGCATGGCCTTGTTCATTCTCGGCATTGTCGGCACGCTTATGGGGTGTTTCCTGATCTATGTCGGAATTACGGATATGACCGGTCGCGGCTCGGTAGAGGCGTCGATCGCTGGGCTGGCTTTGGTTATCCTGATGTTCCCGGTCGCATGGACTTGCCGGCCGAACCTGAAGGCGCGAACGGTGCCGCCGCTGGACCTGGCTCGCGAAATTGCCTTACTCGGTGGCGCGCCGGTGTCGGATCCAGAGCGCGATTCCGGCGAGGCATAGGCCCCAGAACACAGCGAACGGCGCCGCGCCGCCGCCTTGCGCAGCGATATAGGCCGCAGCGCCGCTGGCCACGCTCAACCCCCAATAAAGGATCGCCACGTCGAGATGGCTCCACCCGCTCGCGATCAGGCGCTGATAGGCATGATCGAGATGAGGTTTGAGCCAGTTGCGTCCGTGCTTTGCGCGCCAGATCAGGGTCATCAGCACGTCGATCAGGAAAGGCAGCGCGAGCGTCGCGATGGTCCAGATATCGAGACCTGAGGCCAGACTGAGGGCGGCAAACAAGGCGCCGAGCCCAAGTGCTCCTGCGTCACCGACATAGAGCCTGCCTCTGAGATTGTGCAGCAGAAAGCCCGCAATCGCGCCAAACAGGGGAAACCAGAGTATGCTGAACGTCCAGTTGCCAGCCACCGTGCCGCAAATCGCGAGGCCGAACAGCATGATGGTCAGCGCCCCCACTGCGAGGCCATCTGAGCCATCGATAAAGTTCACCGCATTGGTAAAGACGAGCAACCAAGCGGCGCTGCCAATGATCAGGACGAGCGGCAGCTTGACGTCCCCCCACGGCGTCGACAGCGCAGCTGGTACCAGGCCGAGCGATGCAACAGTGATGCAGAGCGCCGCGAGACCCAGCAGTTTGAGTTTCGTATTCGCGGTCCAGATGTCATCCCAGAGGCCGAGCAGAAACGCGCCGCCGACAAAGATCAGCACAGTTTCATATCCGCGTATCAGGTCAGCCAGGGAAGATCCCAATTGCGCCAGGCCATCTCCCGGGTCCATGCCATAGGCGAAGAACAGGATGAGGCAGCTGATCAGACCGCCTAGCAGGGTGCCCGCAGCGATGGCAACACCGCCAAGGCGCGGCACGGCCGTCGCTTGCTGTTTACGCCCGCCATCCGGCGCGTCGACAACGCCCGAGCGTTTGACCAGAGCGATAACGCCCAGGCAGATCGCGAAACTGATCAAAGCGAAGCTGCCGGCGCCGATGAGGAGACCGGCGCTCACTGTCCCGCCCCCAGCATCGTGGCGCGAACCCACCAGCTTTGATCTTGCGCAGCCAGGGAAGCTGCCGCCGCTTCAGCGGCATCCATACTCTCGAACAGGGCGAAGCAGGTGGCGCCGGAACCGCTCATCCGGATCAGCCGAGCGCCAGGCACCGCCTGCAGGCTCGCGAGCGTTCGCGTGATTTCCGGATGCTTGCTCATGGCCGGTGTCTCAAGGCTGTTTTCGGTATTGTCGCGTAACCAGGAAAGGAAGGCGCGGAGCGACGTGCGGTTGTCGGGCAAAGGCGGGTGCTCCGGAATGGTTCCCGGCGCGACTTGATCATAGGCAGCAAACACGGGCCCCGTCGGGCAAGCAATGCCGGTATTGATCAGCACCGCCGGAATGCGCGGGATGCTGAGCACCGGGTCGTAATTCTCGCCTTCGCCGGTCATGAGGCCGGGTAGGTTGCGAAAACAGGCGAGGACATCTCCTCCGAGCAGCGGCGCAATCGTCTCGGCCATGGCCTGGACGGTTTCACCGCCATGCGCACGCACGATCAGGCGAAGCGCTGCGCCGGCATCAGCCGATCCGCCGCCAATTCCTGCCGCGCAGGGCAGATTCTTGATCAGACGAAAAGCGAGCTGCGGAGCATTGCCATCCAGCGCATCATTCATCGCGCGCGCGGCTTTCAGCACCAGATTGTCCTTAGCCGGACCGGTCTGTGCGGCATAGGGGCCGTCAATGGCAATGCTGAAATGGCTTGCAGGCTCGGCTGTGATCACGTCAGCCGCCTCGACATCCGCAAAGGCGACCAGCGAAATCAGGTTATGACGACCATTTTCCTTGGGCGGCCCGACATGCAGCGAAAGATTGATCTTGGCGGGCGCAAGTTCCGACAGTCTTGTCATGGGAAGGCAGATGCCGTGCCATCATTGGCCGCTTGCAACAGGGCGATTCCACCTGCCAGCTTCTTGGACAAGAGCTCGCGCTCATCCTCGTCCGTGGCGTATTTCAACGCCCGCTCCCATTGGAAACCGGCCTCCTTGAAACGGCCGACCTGCCAATAGGCATCGCCGAGATGGTCAAGGATTTCGGAAATGGTCGGCTCAAGCTCAGCTGCGCGCTCGAGATAGAAGATGGCACGCTCATAATTGCCGAGCTTGTAATGGGCCCAGCCAAGGCTGTCTGTGATCGCACCATTGTCGGGGGCGTATCGTAGCGCTGTCTCGATCAGAGCGAGGCCTTCATCCAGGTTTATGCCGCGATCGATCCAGCTATAGCCGAGATAATTCATGATGGTCGGATTGTCCGGCCGCAGGTTCATCGCTGTCTGAAGATCGTTCTCTGCGCGCGGCCATTCGCCCATGCGTTCGCGTGCACCGCCGCGGGCATAATAGATGCGCCAGTCATACTGACCTTCGGCTTCGTCGGCATCGATGATGTCGGTGAATGTGTCTTCGGCTTCGCCGTCGCGTCCAAGCGATTGCAGCAAGTCAGCCAGCTGTACGCGAATGTTGCGATTGTCGGTCCGGGCCAGAGTCTCGCGAGCAACCATGAGCGCTTCATCATCGCGGCCTTCGCGGCGCAGCGCCCAGGCCAGCTGGCCCTGCGCGCTGGTATGGTGAACCGACCCTTCCGGAATCGATTGCAGCAGCGCGATCGCTTCCACGCGTCGATCCGACTGGTCGAGCACGTCGGCCCATAAGGTCTTGGCAACGTCCAGTTCCGGATCGAGATAGCTTGCCATAGCAAAATAGACCGCCGGAATGTCGCCATAACCCTGGGTCGCTTGCGGCGCCGTGGCAAGATAGAAGGCGAGCGCCGTACCTTGTGCGGCGGAGTAAGTCGGCATCGGGTCGACAGTCCCGGCCTCAATCTCACGTGCGAGCGCCGTCAGTGCCGGATGACGCCCGACCTCCGTACGAAACGCGTTGAGCCTTTGCAGCGCTTTTTCCTCTTCCCCGGCCAGGGCCAGCAGACGCGCTTCAGCTTCGACGCCAAGGGCCAGTCTTGCGCTGAGATCGAACAGGTAGCCAAGATCGGCAAGCGCCGACGCTGTATCGCCTGTATTGGCCTTCATGATCGCGCCAAGGGTCTGGCCCATCAAGGTGTAGAGGCCGTCATCGCCGCCCGCCTGTTGTTGCAGCAGGATCGCCGCTTGCGGGTCTTCATCAAGCAGGTTCCACGCGGCCAGGCTGCGGGCCAGCATGGCATGGTAATCATTGCGCCAGGGCTGGTTCAAATAGGCAAAGGCTGCATCGCCATCACCGCGGCGCGTTGCATCTACTGCGAGAAGCAGCCTTGGCAGCTCTGTTTCGTCTAGCGTTTTCGGCGGCAAGCGCTTGGCCAATGTTACCGCCCGGCGCACTTCGCCGACGCGCAGGACCGAAAAAATTGCCTGCTCAGCAACCCATGGATCGTCCTGAACATTGCGGAGCAGTCTGGCATAATTTCGTGCCGAGGTTTGCGCGTCGTCGGTCAGTCCGGCATATTTTGCGACCGCATAAGTGCTTAGCGTGTCGATCTCTGTGCGCAGCTGAGTATCAGCCTCTGCCCGCGCGAGAATCTCAGACGGCGAGCCGGTACTGGTCGAAACACAAGCCGCTACCGCAAGGCAGGACACTGAAAGAGCAAGCGCGCGCATCATAGCTCGTCTTGTCTCAACCTCCGTGGTTTCAGGCAAGTAAAGTTCTGAAAATTAATTGCGGTTGAGAACGCGCCAAAACCGCTAGTGAGCGCGGCTGACGCAGAAATCGGCGAGGTCTGACAGGGCCTTGGTCCAGTCGCTTTCCGGCAAGGCGCGCAGGGCGGCCTTGGCAAGTTCGGCATAGGCCTTGGCTTCAACCAGGGTCGCTTCAGCCGCGCCGGTCGAGCGGATCAGGTAAATGGCGTGGGCGAGATCGCCTTCGGTCTGCTGCTCCGGATTGAGCGCGCGGTCCCAGAATTCCTGATCTTCCGAGCTGCCGCGTCGGCGCGCGATAATCACGGGAAGCGTAGACTTGCCTTCCCGGAAATCGTCGCCCACCGCCTTGCCGATGACGGACGTCGTGCCGCCATAATCCAAGGCGTCATCAATGATCTGGAAGGCCAGGCCGAGATTTTTGCCATACGCTGCGAGCGCAGTCGCATACGGATCGCCTTGCGATCCGGCTGACAAGGCGCCCGCTTCAGCCGCGGCCTCGAACAGGGCGGCGGTCTTGGCTTCAATAATTGCCAGATATTCTTCGGTTGGCAGATCCGTGCGGCTGGCCGCGGCGAGTTGGTGGACTTCGCCTTCGGCAATCACGGAAGAGGCATCTGATAGGATACGCAAGATTTCCAGGCTTCCGGTCTCAACCATCAGTGTAAAGGCGCGGGCGAACAGGAAATCGCCGACCAGGATGGAGGCATTATTACCCCAGACATTCTTCGCCGCCTTCTTGCCACGCCGCAGGTCGCTATCATCGACCACGTCGTCATGCAGAAGCGTGGCGGTGTGAATAAACTCAACTGCGGTCGCAAGAGCATGCGTGCCCGCATTAGCGCCGCCACAAGCGTGCGCCGCGGCGAGCGTGATCATCGGGCGCAGACGCTTGCCCCCGGCGGACACAATATAGCCTGACAGATCAGGGATCACATCGACCGGGCTCCTGGCGCGCTCGACCAGCAAGGCCTCGGTCGCTGCGAGGTCATCGCTCAGCATGTCCTGCAGACGTTCGACAATGGTGTCGATGTCCGAGCCGCGGGAGGGGTTGGTTTGCGCTGTCACGCCGGAAGTCCTATGTCACTTTTGCTTCGCTTGCCATACAGGTAGCGCAAATTTGACCATCCGCAGCTGCGGTAAGCCACCGCATGTGGCAAAAGTGGAGAAATAAACGTGGAAGAAGTGTTTCGAACCAATGACTTGGTGAAACTCTCATATATCAGACATGTGCTGCTTGAAGACGGGATCGAGCCTTTTGTCCTGGATGAGCATACCGCGATGATTGATGGCCGCGGGCCGATGGTGCCGATCCGAATCACGGTGCGCGAAGATCTGGCCGATCGGGCCAGGTTCCTGCTGCGCGATGTGGAGAAGGATGCGTGACGGCATACACGGTCGATGATTTCTATTCCGGCCGCTTGAAGGTCTTTCAACCGAAAGAGGGATTTCGCGCCGGCACGGACAGCCTGCTTCTGGCCTCAGCGTTGGACCGGTTCACCGACGGCGAGGCGCTGGAACTGGGCTGCGGCGCGGGCGGCGCGTTGATTCCCGCAGCGTACCGGCTGAAACGCGCCACGTTCACCGGACTGGAGCTTGATCCCCAGATGATCGAACTCGCTGAGAAAGGTGTTGACGCCAACGGGTTCAGGGATCGCATCACGCTGGCCCATCGCAGCGCTGGAGACCTTCCCGAGACCTGGCAGAACCGGTTCGACCTCGTGTTTTCCAATCCGCCTTTCTTTGAGCTCGGCACGATTCAGGCGCCTGGCACGGGCAAAGAGGCGGCGTATCTCGAGAGCATCACGCTGAAGGCCTGGATCAATGCCATGCTGTTCGCGCTGCGACCGAAGGGGACGTTCGTCATGGTCCATCGGGCGGCGGATCTGGCGCGTATTCTGTCTGTGATTGAGCGCCAGACCGGTGAGATCACGGTCCTGCCGATCCATTCCTATCCCGGCGCAGAAGCCAAGCGGGTTCTGGTACGGGCGCGCAAGGGCCTGCGCTCGGGGCCCATGCGGTTGCTCGAACCGCGCTATCTCTATGACGAGAAAGGCGGCGAGCGGCGCGGCTGGACGCTGGCCATGCAGCGCGACGGTGCTGAGATTGACTGGAATTAAGCGCGCCGCATGGTTGCCCCAAGGGCCAGACAGGAGTAGGCGGGGCGCATCAGTTTTTATGGGCGAATCCTGCCATGACCGCACCTGTTGCACGCGACAAACCAAATTCGTTTCAGGATCTTATCCTGCGCCTGCAAAATTACTGGGCGGAGCAGGGCTGTGCGATCCTGCAGCCTTATGACATGGAAGTTGGCGCCGGGACCTTGCACCCGGCCACGGTACTGCGAGCGCTCGGCCCAAAGGACTGGCGCGCCGCCTATGTCCAGCCATCACGCCGCCCCGCCGATGCACGTTATGGCGAGAACCCGATGCGGCTTGGCCATTATTACCAGTATCAGGTCATCCTGAAGCCGAACCCGCGAAATCTGCAGGACCTCTATCTGAACTCGCTTTACGAGATCGGCATCGACCCGACCGTGCACGATATCCGCTTTGTCGAAGACGACTGGGAAAACCCGACGGTCGGCGCCTGGGGCCTTGGCTGGGAAGTCTGGTGCGATGGCATGGAAGTCAGCCAGTACACTTATTTTCAGCAGGTCGGCGGCCTCGATGTATTCCCGGTCTCGGGCGAGCTGACTTACGGTCTGGAACGCCTCGCCATGTATGTGTTCGGCGTCGACAATGTCTATGACTTGCCCTTCAACGCGCCGGACAGTGACACGCCACTTTCCTATGGCGATGTGTTTATCGAGAATGAGCGCCAGCAATCGGCGTTCAATTTCGAACATTCTGATGTCGAGATGTTGCAGCGCTGGTTCACCGATTGCGAGACCCAGTCCAATGCATTGCGGGCAGCGGGCAAACCGCTGCCAGCTTATGATTTTGCGCTGAAAGCCAGCCATGTCTTCAACCTGATTGATGCCCGCGGCGCGATCTCGCCGACTGAGCGCCAGGCCTTTATCGGCCGGGTCCGCGACCTGGCGCGCGGCGCCGCTGAACAATGGGCCGAGCAGGAAGCAGAGCGGGCCGAGGCATGACAAGCAAGGTCAACCTCTCCGAAAAGTTCGCTTTGTTCGACAAAGCGTGGACGCCGAAGATTGCTGGGCAGGTGAATGACATGCACCTGAAGCTCGCCAAGTTTCGCGGTGAATTCCAATGGCATTCGCATGAGAAGGAAGACGAACTGTTCCTGGTCGTCCAAGGCACGATGCGCATGGCATTTCGCGACCGCGAGGAAATTGTCGAGGCAGGCGAGTTCATCATTGTTCCCCGCGGGGTGGAGCATCGCGCCGGCGCCGTCGGCGAAGAATGCCATGTCATCCTGCTTGAACCAGCGACCACCGTGAACACCGGTGACGGCGCTGAAACCGAATTCACCGTGAAAGATTTGGAGGAGATCTGATGGCTGAACCGGAAATTGGCGGCAACGAACCTGTGGCTGTAGAGGTCGAGGAAGGCAAGATCTATTGGTGGTGCGCGTGCGGGCGCTCGGCGAACCAACCCTTCTGCGATGGCTCTCACAAAGACACAGATTTCATTCCGCAAGGCTGGGAAGCGCCAAAGACCGGTAAGGTTTTCTTCTGTGCCTGCAAACGCTCCGGCAAGGCACCCCTCTGCGACGGTGCACATAACAATCTCTAAGACGACTACGATATTGGGCTGATATGGCTGAACTTTTCCTCGAAATTTTCTGCGAAGAAATTCCTGCACGCATGCAGGCCAAGGCGGAGCGCGACCTCAAGGACGCGGTTCTAAAAGGCTTGGGCGAAGCTGGATTGGGCGTTGAGAAGATAGCCTCCATGTCCGGGCCGCGGCGCCTGGCGGTGGCCTGCGAAGGCGTACCCGCGGGCTCAGATGACGTCACCGAAGAACGCAAAGGCCCCAAGGTCGGCGCGCCAGACAAGGCGGTGGAGGGCTTTCTGCGAGGTGCGGGTCTCAGCTCGATTGACGAAGCCGAGGTGCGCTCTGATCCCAAGAAAGGCGAGTTCTATGTCGCCAAGCGGACCATTCCCGGACGCGCCACGCCGGACATTGTGGCGGAGCTGATCCCGGAAATCATGCGCAATTTCCACTGGCCGAAATCCATGCGAACCGGCCGCGGCGAGATGCGCTGGGTGCGCCCGCTGCAGCGTATTGTCTGCCTCTTTGATGGCAAGGTCGTGCCGTTCGAGGTCGATGGCATTACCGGTAGCGACGAGACCGAAGGCCACCGCGTGCATGGCCGCGGTCCGTACAAAGTGACCGGCCTGGATGATTATGTCTCGCAACTGGCAGGCGATGGTCATGTGCTGCTGACCCGCGAGGCGCGGCGCGAAAAGATCGAGACGGATGCCAAGGCGATTTGCGACAAAGCGGGCCTCGAACTGGTCGAGGATAAGGGCCTGCTGGAAGAAGTGGTCGGCCTGGCCGAATGGCCGGTTGTGATCCTCGGTGAGATGGACCCGGCCTTCCTCGAACTGCCACCGGAAGTGATCCAGCTCTCCATGCGGACACACCAGAAATATTTCGCTGTGCGCGACCCGAAGACCGGCAATCTTGCGCCGAATTTTGTCGTCGTGGCAAATATTGATGCGACTGATGGCGGCAAGGCGATCGCGGCCGGCAACCGAAAAGTGCTGTCAGCCCGCCTCGAAGATGGTCGCTTCTTCTGGGAGAATGACAAGAAGACCGGCCTCGAAGCGATGGCGCCGAAGCTCGCCAAGATCGACTTCAAAAAAGAGCTCGGCACGATTGCGGACAAGGTCGAACGGGTCGCCGCCCTGGCACGCGAATTGGCGCCCAAGGTCGGCGCCGATGCAGATCTGGCTGAGCGCGCGG
>Ga0207422_1004722_pt1 | contig 10774 bp, 7 predicted proteins | sample MarCyaLeptolynsp_FD_187757 | JGI IMG/M metagenome (GOLD analysis project Ga0207422, IMG submission 187757) | Marine cyanobacterial communities from Panama - species 1 Leptolyngbya sp. (SPAdes) | ecosystem: Environmental > Aquatic > Marine > Unclassified | place: Panama: Panama City | collected... | reverse complement strand
CCGACAGAAAGAGAATTGTTTTCCGGGTAGACACTTCTGCAGGCCATATGGGAGTTCGCCCCATTTTCACCCTGGAAAACAATTCTCTTTCTGTCGGTCATGGATCTTTCGCGTTCTGGCGGTTGGGGTCATCAGGTCAGGAGCGCGGCGCGGGCCCGCTCAAGGTCTTCAGGTGTGTTCACGTCCATGGGGGCGCTGTCAATGATGGAAACGTCGATTCGCATACCTGCTTCAAGAGCACGCAGCTGTTCCAGGCTCTCACGCAGCTCCAGCGGTGAAGGCGGCGTCTGAACAAAACGCTCAAGCGCTGCCCGCCGATAGGCATAGATGCCGATATGCTGGTAGAGCGGCCCGTCGCCTGAAGGTGCGGTCGTCCGCGTGAAATAGAGCGCCCGGTGGTGTCCGTGCCCGTTCGGTGTCGTCACCGCTTTCACGAAGCTCGGATCATCGCGGAACTCCGGGCGGGTGATTTCCGTCATGATCGTGCCGATCGACACGTCCGGGATCGCAAGAGGTGAAAAGGCTGCCCGGATGGCATCCGGCTCGATCTGGGGAACGTCGCCCTGAACGTTGAGCACGACATCATAGCGGTTGTCCGGATCGAGACTGCCGGCAGCTTCATGAATGCGGTCGGATCCGGAGACGTGGTCCTTGCGGGTCAGCACAGCCTGTCCGCCATGATCCTTGACGGCTTCGGCAATGGTGACGTCGTCGCAGGCAACCGCAACCGGGCCGATATCGGCTTCCTGCGCCTGTTCCATGACGCGGACGATCATCGGCTTTCCACATATGTCCGCCAGCACTTTGTTCGGCAGGCGCGTCGCTGCCAAGCGGGCGGGAATTATGACCAGTGCTGCTGTCAATCGTGTCTCCATTTGGAGGGTCAGCGCATTTTTAGCGAAAAAAATGCCTGCCGCGTCCGTTTGTCATATCAATTGCCCTTTTAAAGCTATGGACAGCAAGGTCAAAAAATTTGTAGGTTCCGGCGAAATTACATAAAGCTGATAAGGGTCCCGCGTTGCGGGAGCCTGGGCGCGTATGAGCTTGGAGCCGGAGAGAATGGATTCCTTCACACTGAACAAGGCCGCCGGTGCGGTTCTGATGGTTCTGATTCTGACCATGGGTGTTGGAATTGTTTCCGACGTCATTTTCCAACCGACGATTCCCGGGAAGCCCGGCTATGAAATCGTGGTGGAAGCCGCACAGGATGCGACGTCGACCGTGGAAGCGGAGCCCGATGTGGTGCCGATCTCCGAGCGCTTGCTTGCAGCCTCCGCCTCCGATGGTGCCAACGTCGCCAAGAAATGCGCGGCCTGCCACTCCTTCGACGAAGGCGGTGCAAACAAGTCCGGCCCGGCGCTATGGGATGTTGTTGGTCGCAAGCCCGGTGGCCATGACGGCTTCCGCTACTCGTCCGCGATGTCGGCATACGGCGAAGAAAATCCTGAGTGGACATACGAATCGCTCGACAACTTCCTGGCCGCACCAAAGAAATACATCGATGGCACGTCCATGGGCTTTGCTGGCCTGCGCCGTCCCGAGGAGCGCGCGAACATGATTGCCTACATGCGCGAACAGTCGGGAGCTCCGAAACCGCTTCCTGCCGAGTGATCGCAGCGGTCAGAGACACCAATTCATTGGTAAAAGAGCCGGGTTGTCCAGCCCGGCTTTTTTGTTGCTATATGAAAAATTAACGAAGGTTGGGTTCCGTTGTAGGAAGACGTGGGGTTGACGTCTGGCAGGATCTACATGGGCAGACGGCCGAATCTAAAATCTGTTTTGAAGCCGAGTGGAACCTGGGTGGCTTCCATTGCGGCCGTTTTTTGCTTTTTTGTCGGCATTGCGCTGACGGGCTACGTCGGACTACTTGTGCGCGGTGAGCTTGTCTATCACCACAAGAGCGACGTTCTCGCCGAGTTGAGCGACTTCCGCGCGAAGCTGGAGCTGGAAATCAGCCGTGCGGTCGCCCATGGGCTGGGCCTGAGAGACTATTTGGGCGAATTCCAGGGCGATACGTTCGAACCCGACGATTTCCGCAACATCGCGACCGAGCTGCTCGAGGCAAATTCCAGTATCCGCTCGATAGGCATCGCCCCGGGAAACATTCTTCAGGCCGTTTATCCGCTTGCACCGAACGAGTCCGCGATTGGGCTGGATTACCGGTCAAACGCTGCCCAGTGGCCTGCAGTCGAACAGGCGATGCGGTCGCGGGACGCCGTCATCTCGGGTCCGGTCGACCTTGTGCAGGGTGGGCGCGCCCTGTTGATCCGTATTCCTGTTTATCCGGCGAAATACACGAGCCAGCCTTTGGCCGAACGCACTTACTGGGGCGTGGCGACCCTTGTGATGGACGAAGACAGGCTCCTGTCCTTCGCAGGAATTCTGCCTGTTAGGGAAGAAATACGCGTTTCCGTGGTGTCCAGAGCGGATGGTGGTCCGGCACAAAGCCTGCTTTATGGCAGCGAAATCCCGGAGGGGAGCGATCCGGTCGCTGTTCCGCTTGTCTTGCCGGGCGCTGTGGAATGGGAACTCCTGGCCTATCCGGACGATGGCTGGCAGAGCACCGGCAAGGAAGTCTGGATCACGCAGTTTGTCGGCAGCGTTCTCGCTCTCGTTTTCAGTGTCATGACGTTCCTGCTCATCAGCGAAATCTACCGCGCGCGGTCGATCGCCTTGCACGATCCCCTGACCGGGCTTGCCAACAGACGGCTGCTTGAAGAGCGCATGCAGCAGCTGGCGGCCATGTGCGACCGTTCCGGAGTGGGGTTCGAGATCTTTTATCTGGATCTTGATGCATTCAAACCGGTCAACGACAATTACGGCCACTCTGTCGGTGATCAGCTGCTGATCGAGATTGGGCATCGGCTTCAGAACCAGACACGCGAATACGACACGGTGGCGCGTGTAGGTGGCGACGAGTTTATTGTCCTCACCCCCGGAAGCATGCGCCAGGCGGAAAAGCAGGCCTTCGTGGCCCGGCTGGCAGAACGCGTGAATGCCGTGTTCGAGTTTTCAGGAACACATATCGACATCAGGGCGAGCATTGGCAATGCCAGCTATCCGATGGATGCCGCGACGATAAGCGATCTCCTGCGCGTCGCTGACGGGCGCATGTATGCGCAGAAGGCAAGATCGAAGCCGGCAGGGTCGAATCTGCCGGACGGTGGCGTTCCTCAGGCCGGTTAAATTTCTGTCATAATGGCATCCAGCAGGTGACGTTTGATCGGCTGATCCCTACACTGTTTCCAAAGTAACCCTATAAATCCGGGTCTGGGGAACAGAAACGGGACGGAGATACCGATAGTGTTTGCACGGCGTCTATTTAATACCCTGGCCGCAGCGGTCGGGTATGCAAGCGTAGTTTCTTTTGCGGCAATGCCGGCCAGTCTGGCCAATACAGCCGAGCCGGAATGGCAACACGCGACAGCCTTGACCGGAACGCCCGGCTATAGCGCGGACGCCAGCCACTTCGACTACGTCAACCCGGACGCACCGAAAGGCGGTCTTCTGCGATTGTCCACCAGCGGTGGCTTCGACACCTTCAATCCGATTCTTCCAAAGGGTAACGTCGCGCCGGGCATTAATCTTATCTACGACAACCTGATGGAACAGGCGCTCGACGAGGCCGACATCAGCGCCCAATATGGCGTGATCGCCGAGGCAATGCGCTATCCGCAGGACTACTCCTGGGTTGAATACCGGCTCAATCCGAACGCGAGATGGCACGATGGCAAGCCGATCACGCCGGAAGACGTCATCTGGTCGTTTGAAAAGGCGACCGAACTCAATCCGCGCCAGAGGTTCTACTATCAGAACGTGACATCGGCAGAGGAATTGCCCGGCGGTGTGGTCAGGTTCGAATTCGATACCGCCGACAACCGCGAGCTGCCGCATATTGTCGGGCAGGTGCTTGTCATGCCCAAACACTGGTGGACCGGGACCAACGCCAAGGGCGAAACGAGGGACATTGGCGGCAGCACCCTGGAACCGCCGCTGGGGTCGGGTCCTTACAAGATCAAGAACTTTGAAGCCAACCGCCAGGTTGTCTACGAGCGGGTGGACGACTATTGGGGCGAAGATCTTCCGATCCGGGTCGGCACCAACAATTTTGGCGAAATTCGCTACGATTCCTATCTGGACAGCACCGTTCAGCTCGAGGCCTTCAAGGGTGACCAGTTCGACTGGCGGTCCGAAAACGTCGCCAAGAACTGGTCAACAGGCTACCGGACACCGGCGGTTGATCAGGGCAGGATCCTGCTTGAAACCTTTCCGGACAAGGGCAGCGGCTTGATGCAGGCCTTCGTGCCCAATCTGCGGCGCGAGAAGTTTCAGGACGAACGGGTCCGCCGTGCCATGAACTATGCCTTTGACTTTGAATCGACCAACCGGACCGCGTTCTTCGACCAGTACAAGCGCATCTATTCCTATTTCGCGGGCACGGAACTGGCGCATTCCGGTCTGCCGGAAGGCGCAGAGCTGGAAATACTGGAAAGCGTTCGTGACCTGGTGCCGGCCGAAGTCTTTACCGAGACCTACGAAAACCCGGTTGGCGGCGATCCGCAGAAAATGCGCCAGAACCTGCGTGAAGCCTTCAATCTCCTCAAAGAGGCCGGCTACGAACTGAAGAACGGAAAACTGGTCAGCGGCAAAACCGGTGAGCCCTTCACCATCGAGTTCGTTTCAAATGATCCCAACTCCGAGCGCTACGTGTTGCCATTTGCCGCGAACCTGAAGCGCCTTGGTATCGACATGACGTATCGGGTCCTGGACACACCGCAATACATCAACCGGATCCGCAGCCGCGACTTCGACATGACCACGCTCGGCATGGCACAGTCCCTGTCGCCCGGGAACGAGCAGCGTGATTTCTGGGGCTCCGAGGCGGCCGACAAGCAGCAGTCCTACAACTACGCAGGCATCAAGGACCCGGGCATCGACGCTCTCATCGAGAAGGTGATCTTTGCCGAGGACCGGGAAACGCTGGTGGCTGCAACGCGTGCGCTCGACAGGGTGCTGATGCACGGCAACTACGTCATCCCGCAATGGTACATCGATACCTACAGGACGGCGCGGTGGGACCGGTTCGGACACCCGGAAAACATACCGGAGTTCACGCACGGTTTTCCGACCATCTGGTGGTATGACGAAGCGAAAGCTGAAAAAACGGGGGTCGCAAAATGAGTGATGTTTCGACCCCGAACCGGAGACAGCTTCTCAAGCTGACAGGTGCGGCAGCGCTCGCGGGAACATTGCCCATCGGAGCGAGCTCCGCCTGGGCCGGTGTTTCATCCGCAGGCAAGCCCAGCCATGGTCTATCAGTCTTCGGTGATCTCAAGTACGGGCCGGACTTCACGCATTTCGACTATGCCAACCCGGATGCGCCAAAGGGCGGAACTTTCATTTTCCAGGCACCCTATTGGTACTACAATCAGAACACGCTGACCTACAACACCTTCAATTCCTTCATCTTGAAGGGCGATGCGCCACCGCGCATGGAATTGTGCTTCGACACGCTGATGGTGCGGGCCTATGACGAGCCAGATGCCATGTACGGCCTGCTTGCCGAGACGGTGGAGGTTTCCGAGGACGGCAACACCTACACGTTCAATCTGCGGCCGGAAGCCCGTTTCCACGACGGATCGAAGCTGACAGCGGAAGATGTTGCCTTTTCGCTGATGCTGCTCAAGGGAGACGGGCATCCGCAGATCAGTCAGAACATTCAGGAACTTGAGGATGCCGAGATCCTGGACGACTACCGCGTTGCGCTTCACTTCTCCGGCAAGCAGTCACGGCAACTGCCGCTTCTCGTGGCCGCTTTGCCGATTTTTTCCAAACGCTACTACACCGCCTATGATTTCAAGCAGAGCACCCTGACATCGCCCTTGTCTTCGGGCCCCTACAAGGTCGGCAAGCACGCGGTCGGGCGTTATGTCGAGTATCACCGGGTCGAGAACTATTGGGGGAATGACCTGCCAGTTCTGAAGGGACAGAAGAATTTCAACATCATCCGTGTCGATTTCTATCGCGATCTGCAGGTGTCATTCGAGGCCTTCAAGAAGGGTGAAATGACATACCGCGAGGAATTCAGATCCAAATTCTGGGCGACGGAATACAATTTCCCTGCGGTCCAGGACAAGCGCGTGGTCAAGAGGGAGTTTCCGGACGGGCGTCCCTCCGGCGCGCAAGGCTGGTTCATCAATACGCGGCGGGAAAAGTTCAAGGACCCGCGCGTTCGCCGTGCACTCAGCTATGCTTTCGATTTCGAGTGGTCGAACAAGAACCTCTTCTACGATCTCTATCAGAGAACCGAGTCCTTTTTCGAAAACTCCGACATGAAGGCCGAAGGGCTGCCCGGACCGGACGAGCTGGCCCTGCTGGAGCCCTATCGTGACAAGCTTCCCGAAAGCGTCTTTGAAACGGCCTATACCCAACCGGTCAGCGACGGGTCCGGGTTTGACCGGACGTTGCTGCGGCAGGCCAACGACCTTCTGAAGGAGGCAGGTTATCAGCGCCAGGGAACCGAACTGATCGGACCGGACGGTCAGCAACTGACAATCGAGTTCCTGAACAATTCGCCAGCCTTCGAGCGGATCATCAATCCGTTTATTGAGAACCTCAAGCGGCTCGGTGTGAACGCCACGTTCAGGCTCGTTGACGCGGCGCAGTACCAGTCGCGGCTGAACGACTATGACTTCGACATTTGCTCGCGGCGCTATTCCCTGAACGCAACCCTGTCTGAATCAATCCGGACGTCTTGGGGGTCGAAAGCAGCCGGCACACCTGGAACCTACAATATTGCCGGGATTTCCGACCCGGTTGTCGATGCGTTGATCGACAAGGCACTTGAAGCGGATACTCGCGAGGAAATGGTCGTTGCGGCACGGGCACTCGACCGGGTTCTCAGATCAGGCCACTATTGGGTGCCGCAATGGTTTAAACCTGTGCATAACGTTGCGGTATGGGACATGTTCGGACACCCGGACGTCACCCCACGCTATTTCTTTCCGGTGGAAGATCTCTGGTGGATAGACCAGGAAAAAGCGGAAAAGATCGGCAAAGCCGGGTAGAAACTGAGAGTGGCAACTTCAGTGCGCTTCATAAGTCCAAAGATAAAGGGAACCGAATAACCCCATGGGCGCCTATATCCTACGCCGTGTCCTGTTGATGATACCGACGCTGGTCGGGATCATGGCAATCAACTTCATCATCATCCAGTTCGCGCCCGGCGGGCCCGTGGAACGCGTGATTGCGCAGCTCCAGGGAACTGATGTGTCGGCGACCGCCAGGATCAGTGGAGGCGGCAGCGACTTTTCCGCAACCGGCAACGAGTCCTCCGGCGGGAGCGGAACCGCGGGAGATGCAGTGACATCGAAGTATCGCGGCGCCCAGGGCCTCGACCCCGAATTCATCAAGGAACTGGAAGCGCAGTTCGGCTTCGACAAGCCGCCGCTCGAGCGGTTCCTGACGATGCTCTGGAACTACGCCCGGTTTGATTTCGGTGAGAGCTATTTCCGGGACATCCGCATCATTGACCTTATCAAGGAAAAACTCCCCGTCTCGATTTCGCTCGGGCTCTGGATGACCCTGATTTCCTACATGATTTCAATCCCGCTCGGCATCCGCAAGGCGGTCAAGGACGGCAGCAGGTTCGACATCTGGACGTCGGGCGTTGTGATTGTCGCCTATGCGATACCGGGGTTCCTGTTTGCCGTTTTGCTTGTCGTGCTGTTTGCCGGCGGCTCTTTCTGGGACTTCTTCCCGCTGCGCGGCCTGACTTCCGACAACTGGGACGAACTGACCTGGTATGGCAAGATCATCGACTATTTCTGGCACCTGGTTCTGCCCCTGATCGCCCTGTCGCTTTCTGCTTTCGCAACCTTGACGCTGCTGACGAAAAACTCGTTCCTCGACGAGATCCGAAAACAGTATGTCATCACTGCGCGGGCAAAGGGGCTCGCGGAAAATCAGGTTCTCTACGGGCACGTATTCCGCAACGCAATGCTCATTGTCGTGGCCGGGTTCCCTGGCGCGTTTATTTCCGCTTTCTTCGCCGGTTCACTGCTGATCGAGCAGATCTTCTCGCTGGACGGCCTGGGACTGCTGAGTTTCGAATCCGTGATCGACCGGGATTACGCTGTCGTATTTGCAACGCTCTACATCTTTGCCCTGATGGGTCTGGTCGTGAACCTGATTTCCGATCTGACCTACACCTGGATCGATCCCCGCATCGACTTTGAAAGCCGGGAGGTGTGATCCGTGGATACACGCCTTAACAAGGATCTCGAAGGGGCCGACTACGACGTCCTCAATCCTTTGCCGGAAGAGACCGCACCGCCGCCGATAAAGGGGAAGCTTTCGCCGATCAACCGGCGCAGACTTGAAAACTTCAAGGCAAACAGGCGCGGGTACTGGTCGTTCTGGATTTTCCTCGTCCTGTTCTTCATGACCCTGTTCTCGGAATTCCTGGTCAATGACCGTCCGATCCTGGCCATGTACAAGGGCGAATTGCTGACACCGGTTTTCACCGAATACCCGGAAGAGAAGTTCGGCGGCTTTCTTGCGATCACGAATTTCCGGGACCCGTTCATCCAGGACGAGATCAACGCCAATGGCTGGATGCTCTGGCCGCCCGTCCGGTATTCCTACAACACGGTGAACCACGAGATCCCGGTTGCCGCGCCCTCTCCGCCCACCTGGATGATCCCGAAGGAAGAGCGCTGTGTCCGCTACCCGCTGGGGGATGATGATCCGAATTGCCGGCTCGGAAACTGGAACTGGCTTGGCACCGACGACCAGGGCAGGGATGTTGTCGGCCGGCTGTTCTACGGCTTCAGGCTGTCCGTTCTCTTCGGATTGGCCCTGACGCTTGCCTCGTCCGTCATCGGCATCGCTGCAGGTGCGACGCAGGGCTATTACGGCGGATGGGTTGATCTGGGCTTTCAGCGGTTCACTGAAATCTGGTCGGCCATGCCGACGCTCTATCTCATTCTGATCATTTCTTCGGTGCTGCAGCCCGGGTTCTGGGTGCTGTTCTCGATCCTCCTGGCGTTTTCCTGGATCGCCCTTGTGGGCGTGGTCCGAGCGGAATTCCTCAGGGGGCGTAATTTCGAATACATCTCCGCTGCGCGCGCGCTCGGCGTCTCCAATCCAGTGATCATGTGGCGGCATCTGCTGCCCAATGCCATGGTCGCAACGCTGACATTCATGCCCTTCATTCTCAACGGTTCGATTTCCACGCTCACGGCTCTGGACTTTCTCGGTCTCGGGTTGCCGCCAGGCTCGCCGTCGCTTGGCGAATTGCTGCGGCAGGGGAAAACCAATCTGACCGCGCCCTGGCTTGGCCTCACCGGCTTCTTCGTACTGTCAATCATGCTCAGCCTGCTGATCTTTATCGGTGAAGGTGTCCGCGATGCCTTCGATCCGCGCAAGAGCCTTGCGCAGGGAGGCGCAAATGGCTGATAGCAAGCTTATTTCCGTCAAGGACCTGTCGGTCGCCTTTGCGCAGGGCAAGAACCAGTCGCTCGCTGTCGACAGGATCTCATTCGATATCGACAAGGGCGAGACAATCGCTCTCGTCGGCGAGAGCGGCTCCGGCAAATCCGTTTCCGCCCTATCGATCCTGAAACTTCTGCCCTATCCGGCAGCCTCCCACCCTTCGGGCGAAATCCTGATGAACGGCCAGGACCTTCTGAAGGCGAGCGACAACGAGTTGCGCAAGATCCGCGGCAATGAAGTGTCGATGATCTTTCAGGAACCGATGACTTCCCTCAATCCGCTGCACACGGTTGAAAAACAGGTTTCGGAAGTTCTTCGGATCCACCGTGGTATGGGCGAATCGCAGGCCCGTCAGCGGGTGCTGGAGCTGCTCAACCAGGTCGGCATCCGCGAGGCGGAGACACGCCTGAAGTCCTATCCGCACCAGCTGTCCGGCGGTCAGCGCCAGCGCGTGATGATCGCCATGGCGCTTGCCAACGAACCCGATCTTCTGATTGCCGACGAGCCGACAACCGCGCTCGATGTGACCGTGCAGGCGCAGATCCTGGAGCTCTTGAAGCAACTGCAGCGCAAGCAGGGCATGGCCATGCTGTTCATCACCCATGATCTCGGAATTGTGCGCAAATTCGCAGACCGGGTCTGCGTCATGACCGACGGCAAGATCGTGGAGCAGGGACCTGTTGCGGAAATTTTCGATAATCCGCAACACGACTACACCAAGCATCTTCTGGCCGCCGAGCCCAAGGGAGAGCCGCCGGAGACAGACAAGTCGAAGCCGATCGTGGTGCAGGCGGAAGATCTGAAGGTCTGGTTCCCGGTCAAGCGGGGCCTCTTGCGCAAGACGGTCGATCATATCAAGGCCGTCGACGGTATTGATATCGAGGTCCGGCAAGGTCAGACACTGGGCATCGTGGGGGAAAGCGGCTCCGGCAAGACGACGTTGGGTCTTGCGATCCTGCGCATGATTTCCTCGACCGGCAGGATTTCGTTCAACGGCAACGAGATCCAGCAGAACTCCTGGAAGCAGATGAAGCCTCTGCGCCGCGACATGCAGATCGTTTTCCAGGATCCCTTCGGCGCGCTGTCGCCGCGCATGTCCGTTGCCGATATCGTCGGTGAAGGGCTGCAGGTTCATTTCCCGGAAATGTCCTATGAGGACAGGGACCGCAAAGTTGCTCAGGCCCTGGTTGAAGTGGGGCTGGAGGCTGGCATGCGGCACCGGTATCCGCATGAGTTCTCGGGCGGTCAGCGCCAGCGCATCTCGATTGCGCGCGCAATG
>Ga0207422_1004720_pt1 | contig 10786 bp, 7 predicted proteins | sample MarCyaLeptolynsp_FD_187757 | JGI IMG/M metagenome (GOLD analysis project Ga0207422, IMG submission 187757) | Marine cyanobacterial communities from Panama - species 1 Leptolyngbya sp. (SPAdes) | ecosystem: Environmental > Aquatic > Marine > Unclassified | place: Panama: Panama City | collected... | reverse complement strand
GATCTTCGTCAACGGACGCTGGGTGTTCATGCCGAAACCCTGGCGCGGATTAGAATGACTTCGGACCACCGAGTCTTGTTTGTCGATTGAAATTACAATCGCTGCTTTGCAGGGGCAGGTCACAGAGCAGCAATCTACCCCAATGTTCGTCCTCGCCTCCAACAGGGTTTGTATCAACCCATCGAAGTACCTCCAAAGCATCTTCATCCGATTCGGAGCAGGCAAACTCAATTATCCAAGCTCGCGGACGAGGCACCTTTGCGATTATGCCATCGGCCCAATTTCTTAGATCGGTCAATTTCATGTACTGCGAATAAATCGCAAGGTTTAATACTCCGCGGATGTTGTGCATGGCAGTCTTCAACCACTCTGATGCGCGTTAGGATTCCTGTTGTCGAGCCGACATGCTCGTCCCGCTCGGAGTGATCCGGTTTTGTTGCTTTCCTCGTCGAATATGACCGGCGTGTCCTTCCCTCATTCGAAACAAAGCCAGACCAGTACGGGCGCCAACCGGCGCACCAACCTGAATCCAGGCGCTTCCCAGGGTCTGGGTTTCTCTATCCGACGTTTACAAGCCCGGACCTCGGTATCTGTCCAACACGCCAATGACAACGAATTGGCCGCCTTCAGTCAACGAAAAGCATTACGATCTCGCTGGCCGTTGCGGCTGAGCTCAAAGCGCAGCTGCATGAGAAAAGCAATCCACATGATCGGCACGGCACTTGTCGCTCTGCAAATAACGGTAAGCTCTGGCCGCTTCATCACCATAGGCTCCAAATTTGCGTTCAATTTCTGCAATCAACTCTGCATCGGAGGGATAGAAGCGCCTGAAAAACTCTCCAATACCTTCCGGATCCCAACCATCAACATTGCAAGGATCGACCTCATCCACAAAATATGATTCAAGATCTGCAACAGAAATTCGATTTTCCCGAAATTTTAACAGATGAAACCCAAGACAAAGCCTCCCGCTATCGAAGATCGCGCCACAGACATCACGGCATTCGGTTGAGCAGACAATATCAAACGCCTTGTCGATTGAACCGCAACACGCCAGCTCTATAACCCAGGCTTTCGGTCGCAAAAACATGGAAACCGCCTTGTCAGCCCAAGTATGAATATCCGACAAACTCATGTACTCGGTTTCTATTGCGACCCCCAATGGTACAAAAAAATCAACCCTTTCCTCATCCGGGAGCAATGGATCCCTGTCTGTTGAGCCTGTGCAAGCCATGAGATTACTCTAATTCCCTGCTAAATTTCGTTTTTCCGACATTTCTGATTTCTCACTTCCCAGCTGAAACAATAAGATGATCCGTTCGGGAAGACAGGTAAAAGTATCAGTGATATTTGAAGTACAAAAAAATCACAGCCGGATAGCTAAATTGGATACGTCCGATTAATCAAACCACGGGTTCCCGAAATAACCCGGCCACACGTCTCTAGGTCGCCCAGCCTCCAGATTTCGTTTGACACGCGTATGACCTCCTTTTTTCCCTTATCGGTATTGTGTTCTACCCGATGATGATGTGGATTGGGATGATAGTGGGGGCTTTTTGTTCCCGTGGCGGTTCGCTTCAGGCGCGGCGGTTTGACATTCTTTGGGCCGGTCTTGGTAGTCAGTTTTCCGCCCGCGGCTGCCATGCGAAGCAACCGGGTGAAGAGCGAGATTGCAGAAGCCGTCTCAAAGGGTTCGAAATCGAACCCGTGGTCAGTTTCCCGCCGCGCACGTCCGGCCTGCTCCCCCGGGCCCCTCCATTCGGCCGCGGAGTTGTTTTGCATGCCGACTGAAGCTTTCGGCCTCGAAGGTGCCCAGTTCGACCGCGACGCGATCCGGTTGGAGAAATCATACTCCGGCCCCGGAGAATCGGTCCCGGTCGCGGAAATACCGGGCTTCGACCTGCCGTTGTTTTTGTAACCTCCGATTTCTTCCGCAGTCAGCGAATAGTGTCGTCGGTTTGGACCCGATCCCACGATACGAGACGTTCTCCCCGAAGGCATCAATGGACGGGACTGGACGTTTTGTCTCGATTTTGGGTGGACGAATACTGAATCCGGGTGGGAAATCCGGCCATATCCGCTTCTTGCAAACAATCTATGGGTCGGATCAAGCAGGTTTTCGGACGGCCGATTGGCAAGCGCGTGCTGATAAATTGCATTGGCGCGTGCTGACCTGTGGGAATGAATGTGCTGCGTCGTATAAATTTCGTTTCTCCAATGAAGGCGTGTCGGCAAACAGCGAAGGCCCATATGGCAAAACGGGTTCCTTCCCCTCACCGTCGGTATTGATCGTTGGCGACCTAAAGATCGGAGATCGGTTCCCCATTCTCCGCGACAATCCCGTCCAACTGACCGATCGCCTTCAACTGCTCGCCGATGTCGCGTCCTTCGGCGCTGCGCCGCTGGCCCTCGGCCAGGACCCGCGCCCGATACCGCTCCACGTCGAGCAGGAGCTTGCGGCGCTGGGCCTCCAGTTCGAACAGTTTCGACTGCTGCTCGATCTGCATCTTCTCCCCTTCCGCCTGCGCCTTGGCCTGCCGTTCGAGCATTTCCGGGCTCGGCTGGGCTTGCGCATCCGGCTGCGGGTCCTCCAGGATCTGCTGCGGGATCGTGCGACGCAGGCGCTTGGCGATTTCGTCGGCGCCCGGCCAGTCCTGGGCCTTGGCGATCAGGTCGGCGAAGATCTGTGCCTGTTTCTGCCGGCGCACTGGTGCTGCGCGAATTTCCCGGAGGCTACAAACAGGTTCGAGACCGCTTCCTGGTCGATGTCCCGATCGCCCGTTTCAAATTCGTGAAGTCCGGTGAATCCCTGGGCATGGCCTATGACGGTCTGATCTTCGTCAACGGACGCTGGGTGTTCATGCCGAAACCGTGGCAAGGGTTGGAATGACAGTGCATTTTGTTAAGTGGCTCCAAACTGCAAGTCAGGCGTTGAGGCGCAAACTGCTCCTTGAACAAGGATTGCATCAAACGACGGATTCACGGAAAGCGGCGAATTCCAAATTCTGAACGCAGACGATGGTAATGTCGAAGAGTATCCAGCGACCGACTTGTTCGCTCGTGACCCCGCTTACCAGAGGTCGATGATGCAATGGGGACTGGTTCCTGCAGCGGTAAACGTGATCCCCGGACCGAAGTTGCCAGTCTTTGTGCCTAGCGCCCATCGGGCCATAAGTGTTGGTTGGGTTCCGGTCTGGAAATCCCACCGACAGGTTCGCGTGCCACCGGGACAGTCACAAGAGAACGTTTATCAAGCGCCCGTCGGAAATCCGGCGTGTTCGGAAACCCCTGCAAAAAACGATCATGCGAGGGATGAAATCCCGAGACACGATGGCCATTGTAATACTTCTCCCAAAACTCAGGATCAGCGTCATACAATTTCACAGCATCGTCCCAGCGCGTTTTTTCGCCGCCTTTCCAGTACCGGCCAAACTGCCGCGCAATCTTTTGTCTATAGACTTCGGGCATATTGGTATCTTCACCGAATCCGCTGTTCGGGACGTTTTTTTCCTATCCTTTTCAATACTTCTTTTGTCAGTAAATCCATTCCAATTTTCCTCTATTCCGGAGCAACTGTTCTCCAGGGATTTTGCGAACTCAACAAGATCTTTCGCGGCGAAGTATCTGTTTACGCGCCGGATATTTTCGACCTCCTGTACATGGGTATCGATGCTGCCGACCCTTCGAATTTTGAATATGACGGCCTCTTTCGGCCCCAATCGTAAGGTTTCCACGTCATCGCTAATGGTTACGCACATTGAATGGGTCGACACGCATTCACCGGCGTTATTGCAACTGTCGAAGGACCCGTCCGGAGTCCGCGCCAGCGTCCATCCCGGCAGACCTCCAAGAATCCCGAAATGCGAACGGCCTTTCACTGCACTGTCACCCGCAACAACCACGTCACCAACTGCTACTGAAGACTCTTCGGCAATCAGAACAGCACCACTTCCATAGGGCTCAAGGGTGTCTGCCGCCAAGACAAACGTTTTCTGTCGCAGTTCGACAAAAAAGACCGAAACTGAAAACAAAATACCAATAATCAGCCCAACGCAACAGTTCCTGAATGTGGCACGAACCTCACCCAGCGTATATATTGAATGAATGATTAGACCTATTATTATTATTATTATTATTATGAAGGCTACAATTGACCCCCTGATATACAAGTAGCCAAACAAAACATTTTCTTCCAAGAAAATCAGAAACACATTGAGAAGTATCACCGCGATTAATGGAAGCAACTTGGTCCCATTGTTCAAAAAATTCCCGAGATAAGGCAGCAGGAAATTAACTGCGATCAATACGGCTCTCAAAATTCATCACCTTTTTCAAATATCTCGATCAGCTAACGACCTCACGCGACTTTTTTGAAGGCAGCCGCTTAATGCGCAGCAACCAAATGTGAATTGCTTTGACTAGTGGCTTGCCAGAACGCCAACGCCCTCCACGTTTCGGCCAATTTTACTAAGACAGGTCGCTCCCCCGGAAAGGTCTCTTCTTGCCGGGTTCGACAGGCACATTCCATTCAGTGTCAATCAATTGTGCGGCCAGTTATCGGCTCCGCATCATCAAAGGCGCATGCACCCGAGTACAATATATGCGAGCGTAACCGGTTTATCAATCGCATTAAGTGCATGCACCTGTTGAAGAGTGGGCCGATCAACGCTGTCTCGAAAGAGTCGAAATTGAACCGGCAATACCCGCTTCGTTCGAACAATCGTTGGGTCGGTTCAACCAGGTTCACGGGCCGCCGGTTCGCAAGCGCTCACCGATCGATTGTACCTGCCCACCTAATCAAGTCTGATTGATTCAGTTGCGGAATATACATTTCGCCTTCTCCGGTGAATGCGCCTGGGCGATCAGTGCATGCCGAGTGACAAAGGGGCCTGATTGCCTTGCTGTCAGGTTGTGATCGAATGCGGTCTAAAGATCGGAGATCCGTTCGCTATTCTCCGCGACAATCCCGTCCAACTGACCGATCGCCTTCAACTGTTCGCCGATGTCGCGTCCTTCGGCGCTGCGCCGCTGGCCCTCGGCCAGGACCCGCGCCCGGTACCACTCCACGTCGAGCAGGAGCTTGCGGCGCTGGGCTTCCAGTTCGAACAGTTTCGATTGCTGCTCGGTCTGCATCTTCTCCCCTTCCGCCTGCGCTTTGGCCTGCCGTTCGAGCATTTCCGGGCTCGGCTGCGCCTGCGGATCCTCCAGGATCTGCTGCGGGATCGTACGGCGCAGGCGCTTGGCGATTTCGTCGGCGCCCGGCCAGTCCTGGGCCTTGGCGATCAGGTCGGCGAAGATCTGCGCCTGCTGCGGCATGGTGCAGCCGAATTCGATCATGGAATCACGGGCCTCGGCACGCTTGGTTGCATAGGACGGGCCAAGGCTCATCACCACGTCATAGGCGCCGACCGTTACGTCATTGGCGATCGCACCGAAACCGGTTACCGCTGGATCGATCATGCACCAACTAACATTTTCACCTTTACTGATTTTTGGAGATCACAGATTAAACAACCAACAAAAATTCAATTCACATGCAATTATTGTTTGAATTGTTTATTCTTCAGATTTCCCAAGCCCAACATGCAGATCTTCTGATATAAAAACATTCACAGAACGAACATCTTTTGAAAATATTTATTTCCTATATTCCACCTCCAACAGTCTTTATCCCTCAAGTTCATCGAGAAAAATTCCATCAGAATTTCGCTTGTTTTTTACGACATAGCGAGCCTTCTGCAGAAAACTACCAAATATGTTATTCTCATGACAACGCCTGCCATGCCCTGTAATAATATATTCGTACCTTGGCGGCTCTCCGAGTTTTTTTATTGCATTATCTGCAACTGACCATTTTATTTTTCCTGTCCCCCTTCTTTCGATCATTATCGAGCCGAACAAATAAGCATAATTTACGATGAAATCCGCCCAATTTTCATAAATATCCGTGAGATCGTCATTACAATGCAAGTTCGTTTGAAAGAACTCGTCGATCTTGCGAAGTGAGTCGTCATCTTTTCCGAGCCGCAATCCATTATCACTCAAGAAGTTTTCAAGACATTCCATTCTTTCCGCGTGCTGTTCGATCAGCATCGGCACTCTTTTGCGGGCCTCCTTCAGCGACTCCGGCTTTGGCAGGCGGTCAAGAGGCAGATCGATAAATCGGCTCCGCGACCAATCGATCTCAACCTTGGGTTTTTCCCGCCCCTTGCCAATTCGCTCCAGATGACTTTGGCCAAGTCTTCTCCGACCGGTAAAATGTTTCAGAGCAGCGTCACCCGGAGAATTTTTCATCATTGTCCATACTCCTTATAAGTGTAATAATTTCATTATAATCTTATACGCGCATACGGTCAATATTCATCCGGACCATTCTTCCCGAATGCATGGCCTCACATAAACGGTATGTATGTCAGATGATTGTAGCGCCCCATGAAGGGGTTGTACTTGAACACGCCACCAGTTGCGCCGCCGCCACCGCCGCGATGGGAATGGCCGGAGCGTGCCGGCGCCTTGTGCCGCAGCGTTTTCTTCGACCCTTTCGCACTTGTACTTTTCGGCGGTACATTTCCAATGGAATTCGTCGCCTTGGGTTTACCGTCCAGGAAATGGAAACTGTGTCCGTGCCGAAGGACAGCAGACCGGAAAGACTTCGATTGTTGTGACAGCTGCTTGCGGTTTCCTTGGTGAAAGTAGGTTGTTTTTGCAATGCGCCCCTGCAGGACACCATTTCGATCATAAATTCCGGCTTTGGCCCATTCGTATTTGAGCATCTGCGCAATAATTCGCCTTCTGGTGCTTTGACGGCCGGCTTTCAGCTCACCGGCATGATACTCGTTGAATTTTTCATGCGTTCTTTTTGTCGGGCGCAAAACATCCGGCACAAGCTTTACAAGTTGTTTCGTAAACGGTTCTTTCACATAAAACTCTTTCCCGGCGATCCATTTCGGATACAATTTCAGAAACTTCTCGCGGGCCTGTGCCGCGAAATTCGGATTGTTTGGCCCGGCTTGTGCCTGTGCCGATGAAATCCCGAAAATCTCTTCAAATATGCGGCTGAAATTACCCCAGCGGTCCCGAGCCCGGGGATTGCCGACGCCATCCGCAGTCGAACGTGCCGGCCGAACGGTCGATTGTACCTGCTGAATACTCCGTCGAGGTGCCGGAAAGTGGGTTTCCGGTGCAGAGGTCCCTTCGAACCCGGCCTTGGTAGCGATGATAGAATTGACGCTGTTTGATGGAACCGCGGTCGGTAAACGAGGTCCAGGCGAGGCGAAAAGAGTGTTGCCGTCGTCTCTGAATGCTCGGGCTGCATGTTTTTTGTTGGGGACCAAACTTTCGCGGGTTGTGGGTTCCGAAACCTTTGAAGCCAAGAGTGCCGACGGTGTCGTAAGGTGTGATACCGGATCGTATTGCAACATTATGGGAGTGAACGCGGACCTGTCCCGCCCAAGCAGCCGCAAATGGGTTGGATGCCTCACAAACGGCAGGGGTTCGGGCTTGGTTGTCCGCTTGGCCTTCGTCATACCGTTCCATACTTCATTGGCAATGTTCATTTTTTGTTCCTGTTGTCAAAGGCACTGATTCAAAGAGCGGCCAGTTCCTCACCATTCTCCGCCACAATCCCGTCCAGCTGGCCGATCGCCTTCAACTGCTCGCCGATGTCGCGGCCTTCGGCGCTGCGCCGCTGGCCCTCGGCCAGGACCCGCGCCCGGTACCGCTCCACGTCGAGCAGGAGCTTGCGGCGCTGGGCTTCCAGTTCGAACAGTTTCGATTGCTGCTCGATCTGCATCTTCTCCCCTTCCGCCTGCGCTTTGGCCTGCCGTTCGAGCATTTCCGGGCTCGGCTGCGCTTCCGCGTCCGGCTGCGGATCCTCCAGGATCTGTTGCGGGATCGTGCGGCGCAGGCGCTTGGCGATCTCGTCGGCGCCCGGCCAGTCCTGGGCCTTGGCGATCAGGTCGGCGAAGATCTGCGCCTGCTGCGGCATGGTGCGGCCGAATTCGATCATGGAATCGCGGGCCTCGGCACGCTTGGTTGCGTAAGACGGGCCAAGGCTCATCACCACGTCATAGGCGCCGACCGTTACGTCATTGGCGATCGCACCGAATTCGGCTGCCGCCGGGTCGATAACCCGTCGGTTGATGGTCTCCTGACGCTGTTCACCGTCTTCGGACGCAATCGAGATCATGCGTTCGGTGTCGTAGATATGCGGGATCAGATCGAGCACGACCCGGCCGGTATGGGTGACGGCGAGGTTGAAATTGTCGATGTAGACGAATGTGCCGGTGTCGCCCTGGCGCTGGCGCGCGGCGATCGCAACGCCGCTGGTTTCGTTCGAAGGCGACCCGAGCGAGGGCGCATATTTGCCGGTGACCCGCTTCATGTCTTCGGCGGCAAGCGCGATGCCTTCGGCAAGACCTTGCGAGGAGATCGGCGGCTGCACCCGCTGCGGCGGCTGCCCGCCATTCTTGGCGTCCGGGACATAGGTCAGGTATGGCAGGTTCTTTGAATTGGCGTATTGCCATTCATCGTCCTCGGAAAAGTTCGTGACCGTTCCAAGCCACGGCGCTTTCGGCTGCAGCGCGACGATCTCGGTTTCGGCGGAGACGAAGTAATTGTAACGCCGCTGCGCATCCTTCAGGTGGCGTACCACGCCGTGGCGCACAACCTTGCGGCCAATCCGCGTTTCCTCGCCGATCAACGGGACGATCGGAATGTAACGCCCGACCCAGGCATCGGCCTCGATCACGCTTGTCTCCGTCAGGAGGTAGCGCATGACCCGGAACCCCGGCCGCTCGTGCATGCGACCGCCGGACGGTTCGGCGGCCGCCAGCTTGATCGCGGCTGCGTCCGGATCATCGTCCGTCAAATCGTCGATCGAGCCGTCGGCATGGACCAGAAGCTTGCGGGTGATCGGCTTCTTGCACCAATATTCAGCGAGCCGGATGAAATCGTCCGATGTCCAGGGCGTCCCGATCTGCGATTGCGACGACCCGTTCTCGTCGAACCCGGTGCGTTCGAAATCGCCGTCCGAGGCATGGTCGGGATATTTTTCCCGGAACGCCTCCTTGTTCATGTCGACATAAACGAAACAGTATAGGGCGTCCTCGCGGGTCGGCGCGATAGCGTCCGGATCCCACAAGACCTGGCCGTCAATGGCTTCGATCAGGATCTCCTGATCGAACGTCGTATCGTCGGAATATTCGGTCGTCACCCGCCAATGGCCGATGCCGGCAATCACCTGCCGGTCCGCGGCCCTTGTATAGGCGTACCGCGCGTTGGAGCGGTTTTCGATATAGCGGAAATGATCGCCGATAATTTCGGCGACCTTCGGATCGGACCGGCTGTCGACCGGAACCGCGCGCATGGCCGGCCGCAACTGGCGGATATCGCCGGTGGTGAGCTTGACGAACTGCTTGGTCTGGTTGATCGTCAGGCACGGGCGCCCTTCCCGATCGCGCAGATGCTCCTCGGGCCATTGGTCGCCGGCCTCGAACTCCAGGTCCTCGATCTCCATTTCCAGGTTGTGCCGATCCCGGTCGTAAGCCCGGTCGAACCGTGTGCGGGCCTCATTCAGAATGGCCTGACTGTCGTCGACCGGACCCTGGCTTGGAAAGTGTCTGGCATGCATGGAAATCTCCGATTGTTGCGACGGGACGGCCCGCCGGCATGGCGTCTTGGCTGAATCTGTGGTTTGGTGGATTCGTGCCCGGTCTTCGGCGAAGGGCCGATTCCGGGCCTGAAGCGACGTGTTTGTCGCCCATTTCGACTTTGCCCGCGCCTACACTGCCGCCACCTCTCCCCGCGCCGTTCGTCGGCGCCCATTCCAGGACGTCCATGTCAACCGCGCCGAGCACGACCATGAACAATGCATCCCTGGGGATCGTGTTCGTGGTCGTCGGCATGGTGTGCATCTCGGTGCAGGACGTGATGATCAAGCAGTTGTCGGGCGGTTATCCGCTGCACCAGATCGTGTTTGCGCGCGCCGCGATCGGCATCATCGTTTCGTTCGGTTTCCTGTGGTGGGAAGGTGGCTGGAGGCTCCTGAAAACCGACACGCCGGTGCAGCATCTGGTGCGCGCCATTCTGGTCGTCATCGCCAATATGGGCTATTTCGCGGCGCTGGCGGTGATGCCGCTCGCCGAAGCGACCGCCCTGTTCTTCGTTGCGCCCCTGTTCATAACGCTTCTGTCGATCCCGCTTCTGGGCGAGACGGTCGGCATCCGCCGCGTCTCGGCGATCCTCGTGGGCTTTGCCGGGGTGGTGGTGATGACGATCCCCAGCCTTTCCGCAAGCCAGGACGACGGCGCATCGGTGTCCCTGCTGACCACCCTTTTACCGGTCGGTGCCGCGCTGAGTTATGCGATGATGCAGATCCTGACCCGCCGTCTCGGGATCAAGGCGAAGGCGTCGGCCATGGCGATCTACATCCAGGGCACGTTCGTTACGGTCAGTTCGCTGTTCTGGCTGGTCGCCGGCGATGGCCGTTATGCCGCCGATACCGACAATGCCAGCGTCATATTCCTGCTCAGGGCCTGGCAATGGCCGGCAGAGGGCGACGGCATCCTGTTTCTGGGCTGCGGTCTTGCCTCGGCCGTGATCGGTTACACGATGGCCCAGGCCTACCGGGTCGCCAATGCGGCAACGGTGGCACCCTTCGAATATATCGCGCTGCCGCTCGCCATTCTCTGGGGCTGGCTGGTCTGGGACGAACTGCCGGGTGTCTGGGCCACGGCCGGCATCGTTCTGATCATGGGCGCCGGGGTTTACGTCTTTCTCCGGGAAC
>Ga0207422_1004719_pt1 | contig 10789 bp, 8 predicted proteins | sample MarCyaLeptolynsp_FD_187757 | JGI IMG/M metagenome (GOLD analysis project Ga0207422, IMG submission 187757) | Marine cyanobacterial communities from Panama - species 1 Leptolyngbya sp. (SPAdes) | ecosystem: Environmental > Aquatic > Marine > Unclassified | place: Panama: Panama City | collected... | reverse complement strand
CGTCAGCTGGACCTCGGGGGGCCGACGGGGCGTCGCGACGGGATTTTCGAGCCAGCCGGCGTCGTCGCGGGTGAGCGACAGCCCGTCCCAAAACCGCGCGGTGCGGGTCCCGGTGATCACGAACTGGAAGACGAGCTCCTGGTGCGGGTCGACGTGGTAGCCAAACGGCGTGCGCGCGTAGTCGCCGAGGAATGCGTTGAAGCGGTAGGTCCGGGGCCCGGTGGTGTGCAGCAGCGGCAGCAGCAGCGACTGGAGCCGATGCAGCGCACCCCAGCTCGCACACTCGAGGCCCGGCGCCATCATGCCGAAGCGGCCGATGGCCTCGCGCACCCGAGCGACCCACGGGCCAAACGTTTCATCGGGGCCCGGCAGGTAGGGCGAGACGTCGAGAATCTGCCCGCCCGGTCCAAACAGCTCGGCGGGGCGACCGGGATCGGCCGCGCGCGGCTCGGGAGGAGGGCGCAGGCCCCAGCTGGTGGCGAGCGCGGCGAGCTTTTGGGTGGCGACGTCCTCGTGCGCCGCCGGGTGGGCGCGTCCAATCCAATCGAAGACTTCGGCCTCGGTGAAGAGGTCCGCGTCCAGGTGGATCGACGCAGGCCGGCCGGCGGCCGCGAGACGAGCGAGTTGTTCGGCGGTGGAAGACAACGCGGCCTTGTACCGCCATCACAGATTCAGCGCAGGTCCGACCAGTCGAAGCCGCAGACGTTGCCGCCGAAGCTGATCGACAGCCCGGACGGATTGACGTTGGCGTGCGCATCGACGACGCAGCTGCCCTCGGCCTTGCCAGTCCACGTCAGCTCACCCCGGTACGAAGCGCGGACCCCGTTTTCGTCGACGGTGGCCTCGAAGTCGATCACGCCGTCGTTGGTGGTGTCGTCGGCCTTGCAGCCCACGAACTCGAGCGACATCTCGCCGCCGACCTTGTCCTCGGTGACCTCACCGGACGCCACGAGCTGGAGCTCGCCGCCCTGGTCGCACGAGAAGGTGCCCTCGACCACGCCGGAGACCCCGTCGTCGGTGACCTTGCCGTGGAGCGAGATCGAGCTGGAGACGCCGGCGCTCTGCATCGCCATGCGGGCGCTCCGCCAGCCGTTCTTGGCCTCGCGCTTGGACACGTGCCCTTCGCCGCACGCCGTCAGCGCCATCACGGCCCCCAGTCCCAATAGCAACCCGCTCTTGCCTCGCATGCCCCCATCGTGGCGCATTTTGGGGACTTTGGGTCATTCAAATCGGGTGATGCGGAGCACACACGTCGTAGGCCCATGTCGCACCCCGTTTCCCGTCGGCAGGCCGACGAATTGTCCCCGGAAATTCGGCACCATGGCGGCGATGGCCAAGACCACGGAGCACACCTTCGTCCTGTCCGGCACCTCTCCCGACCGCGCGCTGGAGGTCCTGAGCAGCGAGGCGTTCGAGATCGAACAAAACGAGGCGCAGGACGGCAACAAGTCCTGCGAGGTGGTCCCGGAGTCCAAGGACGACACGCGGCTGACGTACACGCTCAAGACCGTCGAGTACGGGCGTGGGCTGACCGGGGTCGATCGCTCCAAGACCAACCTGACCACCACGAAGGTCACCTGGGATCTCGGCAAGCGCGAGAGCTCGTGGGTCTACACCGGCACCCAGCCCGGCCGGGTGAAGGTTTGGGGCAGCACCCTGATCTCCGCCGAGGGCGACGGCTGCAAGATCAAGTCGACCCTCAACGTCGAGATCAAGATCCCGCTCGTCGGTCGCAAAATCGAGGACGCGGTCATCAAGGGGACCAACGCCCACTGGCCCGACTTCGAACGTCTCGTCCGCAAGCACGCCTAGCCGGAGCGGGGCGTGATCAGAAGCGTAGGGTGAGGCCCTGCAGCCTTGCACGGTTGGCGGTGCGATCGTCACCGCCTCGCTTGCGCTTGACCACATAGGTGACGCCGAGCGCGACGGCGGTCACCGCCGCCGCTGCGGTCACGCCGATGAGCACGTCCGTGGTCAGGGCCAGCGTGTCTCGCCGGTTGGCGAGGTCGTCGAGTCCATTGGGCGTCGTCTCGGTCTCCAACTCGTCCGCGAGGTCCCGGTCGGCTCCGATCGCGAGGCTGCCGGCGATGATCGCTCCCACGCCTGCGAGGCCTCCCACGGCGCCGACGACGATGCTCCCGGTGCGCAACCCTCGATACGAGTCCGGTGCCACGCCCTCGTCCTCGTCCGGCGCCGGGGCCGGGCGCGGTGCCACCGCCGGGGCGGTGCTGAGCGTGGGAACGTCGGCAAGCGCCTCGGACAACTCGAGGCTGACCGAGCTGCGTTCACCGCCGACGATCCGCACCGTCTTGGTCTGCGACTCGAAGCCGTCCTTCTCGAGCCGGATCTCCCGTTCGCCGAGATCGAACACGAGCTCTGCCGGGGTGACCCCCAGCGTTTCGCCTCCGCTGCTCACCACGGCACCCGCCGGCCTCGACTCCACGATGAGCGTGCCCACGCGAAGCTCGAGCGTCGCGAGTCGTTCTTTGACCTTCTCCACGCGCGGCGGCGGCAGTTCGTCCTCGAGTGCGTCGAGGTATCGCCGGTAGGAACGCGTTGCGGCCGCGTACCGATGCAGCTCGTACTGCGACACCGCGATGTTGTAGAGCAGATGTGGGTTGTTTGACCCGGTGTATGCCGTCTCGAACTCGAACAGGGCGGACGCGAAATCACCGTCCTCGAACAATCCGACGCCGCGTTCGAAGTGCGATTTTGCGCTGCTCTCGTCTTCGGGGGCGGCAGCGTGGGACGGGGTCGATGTCGCAGCGAGGGTGAGCGCGACGGCGGCCGCAACGGCACGCGAGGATCGGAGGATGGACGCGTTCATGTTTGAGCCACTGGGCATGCGCGGAGGAGGGTTGATGTGCGCTGAACGCCTCAGACCATCGTTTGCGCCGGGCAAGGTGCTCCCCTAGGCTAGCCGGCGAATGGGGAAGGCGGGGGCGGCCGAGCGACAATTGGACGACGCGTCTTGGACTGGGTCGTCCGTTGGGCGCTTGGGCAAGTACGACATCATCGCGCGATTGGGTCAAGGGGGGATGTCGCGGGTGTACCTCGCGTTGGCCCCCGGAGCGAGCGAGGTTCGCAAGCTCGTCGTGCTCAAGGTGCTGCACGACTCTCACGCGAGCAACGAGGAGTACCTCGAGATGTTTTTGCGTGAGGCGAGGATCGCCGTCGACCTCGCGCATCCCAACGTCGTGCACACCTACACGGTGTCCGAGGAGGACGGTCGCCACTGCATCGTGATGGAGTACATCGACGGCGTTCCGCTCTCGATGGTGCTCCGCCTCGCCAAAGACTGGACGCCGCGTGAGCGGCTGCCGCTGCTGGGCGCAATCTGTCTCGCGTTGTCGGGGCTGCACTACGTGCACGAGTTCCGCGACATCGAAGGCAATCACCTGCGCCTCGTCCATCGCGACCTCAAGCCGGACAACATCTTGCTGGGCTTCGACGGTCAGGTGAAGCTGCTCGACTTCGGCGTCGTGAAGATGACCGCACCCGAGCACGACCAGACCCAGAGTCTGTCGGTCAAAGGCACGGTGCAGTACCTCGCTCCCGAGGCGCTCGACACGTCGCGGACCATCGACCGCCGCTACGACATCTTCGCGGCCGGGCTCGTGCTCTGGGAGGCGCTGTCGGGACGGCGGTTCTGGGAGGGGCGAGAGCCGCTGCAGATCATGCGTGCCTTGGCCGATGACGCGATGGGCGAAATTCTCGCCGCGGGTCCCGAGCTGCCGGTCCCGCTGGCGCTCGCCGTGACCAAGGCCCTGTCGGCCAATCCCGACGCGCGGCAGGAATCGGCGCTCGAGCTGCGGCGCGAGATCCAGCGGTTCTTGGTCTCATCGAGCTACCGCATCGATCCGGACCAGATGTCCGGGATGCTGATGCGGACCTTCGGCGATCTGCGAGACGAACGTCAGGCCCGCATCAAACACATGATGCGACGGCTGCGAGAAGGGGAGTCCTCCGCGGAGACCAGCCTCTCCACGGTGGCTCCACTGGCGTCGACCGACGAGACTTCGTCGTCGGATGCCGAGATCGATGCGGCGTTCGATGCGGTGGTCGAACGCGAGACCGACGTGACCCCGGCATCCTCCTCGTCGACGACCGACCTCGAGGCGCGGCCGTCCGAGATCCGGCCGCTGGCTTCGACGCGCCCGCCCCGTTCGTTTCACCCCGCCGTGTACGCGCTGTCGCTGCTGCTTTTGGGTGGGGTCGCGTGGTGGCAGTGCTCGCCCGAGCCCGCCGACGAGTCCGACCCGGTCGAGGCATCGGCTCCCGACGGCAAAACCTCCAACGGAGCATCGCCGGCGGATGCGTCGAAGTCCGCGACGGATAGCCAAATGGTCGAGGTCCGGGTCGAGGTTCGACCACCCACGGCGACGGTGACGGTCGACGGGGTCGAGCAGCCCAGCAATCCGGTGACCCTGCGCGGTCGCGAGGCCGCCACGGTGCATCGGGTGGTCGCGAGCGCGCCGGGTTTCGCGACGCAAACCCTCGAGGTCACGCTCGAGACGTCGCGCGAGATTCAGCTCGATCTTCTGCGCTCCCGCGAAGATCCCAACGAGGCCGCCGCGTCGAACAACGACGATGCTGGCGACGCGACCGAGTCGTCCGACGGACCGAAGAAGCGAAAGCCGCGAAAGCCCCGCCCGAAGGCTTCGGCCAAGCCCAGTCCGCCCCCTGCGGCACCAGAGCCGCCGGCGCAGGCCGCTTCCAAGCCGCGGCCCGGGGACGACATCGACACCAACAAGAAACGCAAGCCCAAGGCCGCGATCGACTCGAGCATTCCATGGTAGCTGCAGCGACCGATGATTCACGCGTGCGCCGACCTGCTTCGGGCCCAAGTACGAGCCCGATGATGCGGATGTTTGCGTGGTGCCTGTGGGCACTGCTGCCGGCGCTGGGGTGCAGCGCGGCGGCCGATGAGGACGACGGCTCGACGTCCGCCGCGGAGTCGGGCGAGGACGGACAAGCCTCGACCTCGGGCCCGGCGATGACAGCTGGACCGGCCGGATCGACGGGCGGGGAGACCACCGCCTCCAGCGCCGACGGCGACACCTCGACGTCGGACGCGGACTCGGGCTCGCCGCTCGAGTGCCCCACGCACATTCATACCGAGCGGATCGCGAGCCTGGTCGAAATCTCCTACGGCTGGACCGGTCAGGGACACGGCGCGGACCCGGTCGACGGCATGGCGATCAGCTACGAGCTGCACGACTGTGACGACGAGTGCCGGCGCTGCCGTTTTCGCGGCCCGGTGCCCAACCTCCCGGAGATCCCCAACGATCCGCGTCGGTGCCTCAACATGTTCCCGCAGGCGTGCGAGAGCGACGCAGACTGCGGCGACGAGGCTGGCGCATGCCAATTCATGCTCATTCCTCCGCTGCAGCGGACGACGTCGTGGACGGCAGGGTACGCGCCCGCGCTGACTGACGAGCAGATGGCCGAGTTCGGCGTGGACACCGACCACGGCGCGCAGGGGGTGGTCAACCTCGACACGGGCGAGCTCGACTTCGAGGTCCTCAACCAGCGGGTCACCCTGGGGCCGGGCTTTTCCGAGACGTGCATCGGGGACACGACGCCCGATGACGGCGTGGAGGACGGCACCTGTGCCGACAGCGGCGATCCGTGCGACGTCGCGACGCTGAGCCCCAACGGCAACCTGAGCTTTCAGTGCTCGTGGACGCCCAACCCGATCGACTTCGCCCTGCCGGCGCACGGGATGTCGACGGGCGGCACCCGCTGGGAGATGGACGACACGCGCCCCAACTGCACGTTTCCCGGGGCCGAGGGGGCGCAGTGTTGGTGTGGAGTGTGCGAGGGTGGGGACAATCAGCCGTGCCAATCCGATGCCGACTGCGACTCGGGGGCGTGCGGCAGCCCGGGCGAGGACGGTCTGGTCGTGCTGGCCCTGCCCAACATCTGCGCTCCGGGTGAGACCTGCGAGTGGGACTCGGAGACGCTGCGCGGGACGTGCGACGGCGGTGCGGGACCGGTCGACTGCATGCCGGCCGGCGGCGAGTGGATCATCGAGGGGGCCACGAGCGTCCAAGAGGACTTCTTCATCTCCACGGTGGCGCTGCTCAGCTGTCTGCCCGAAGTCGATCCCGAGCGACTGATCATCGTCGACCCGGAAAACGACATCAGCCTCGACGAAGCCTTCGGCTTTCCTGGCCCGATCGTTCAGTCTCTCCCTCTCAAGATCACTCCCGAATACCGATGATGAGACCGGCCTTTTGGTATGGCGTGCTCGCCCTGGGCGCGTCCGCGTGCAGCATCGTTCTCGACACCAGCGCAACCCAGTGCTCGGTGGACGGCGACTGCGGGTTTCTCGGCTCGAGCTACGTCTGTGACGCAGGGGTCTGTCGAGAGGATGACAGCGCCGAAGGAACGACGACGGGGCCGCTGATGCCCGGCAGCTCCGGCGACTCGACCAGCTCGGGCGCGGTCACGACCAACGCCGAGGACGAGAGCAGCTCCGACGGCGGGAGCACGGGCACGACCGGCGAGCCTTCCGTGTGCCCGTCCGTGGACCGCTACAGCTGGTCGGACAGCATCGCGCCGGTCCGCAACGCGTGCGAGCTTCCGGGGCTGCTCGGTCGCGTCCTCGACGACGAGACGAACGAGGCCGAGGTTGCCGCGCCGCTCGAGTCGTTGCCCTTCGACATCTGCCTGTACGGCGAGCTCGCGACCCAGCTGTGGATCGGCGACAACGGCTACGTGGCGGTGGGCGATGGCCCGCCCGGAGCACTGCAGGCCGATGTCGGGACCGCCCACTCCCTGGGAGAGCCCGGGGTCCCCGGACCGGGGATCGTGCCGTTTTGGGATTCGCTTCAGCCCTCGGCGGACGGGGTCTGCGTGGCGGTCGAGGGCAACGAGCCCAATCGGACCCTGTGGATCACCTGGTCCGAAAGCTGCTTCGAGGAGCTCTCCGGTTCCTGCGAAGGCGGCGCGAGCAGCCTGACGTTCTCCGTGGGCTTCGAGGAGGCCACTGGGTCCATCATCGCGGGCTACGTCTCGATGACGGGCGACGGGGCCCTCGAGGAGCGAGCCATGGGCCAGACCGCCGTCACGGGCATCACCAACGCGGGGCCGCGCAACTGTCCCGCCAGCGAGTGCGATGCCGATGGCATGTGCGGGGACGGCCAGCCGTGCAACTACACCGAGGTCGGGGCGCTGATGATTCGCCCGCTGGACACGGTCCAGTTCGACCCGGCGGACTGAGACGCAGGGAGCGGTCGCGTCCCCAAACGAACAAGCCCCTGGGGACCGGAGTCCTCAGGGGCTTGGGTGCGAAGGGAGAGACTCGAACTCTCACAGGATTGCTCCCACCAGATCCTTAGTCTGGCGCGTCTACCAATTCCGCCACCTTCGCGCGCGGGACGGGCTAACTAGCATGCGGATTTTGTCCCGGCAAGGACGACTTGCGACTTGGCTGCAATTGCCGCGGGGAACCGAGCCTAGCGGCCCTACGGGTGCGGGTGCAGGGTCTCCCCGACCGTGTGCAGCTTGAGCAGATTGACCGACTTCCCGGCGCGGATCGGGTGGGCAAACGTGATGACCACCCGGTCCCCGTCCCCGAGAAATCCCCGGCGCAGCAGGGTCTGATCGAGGTCGATGAAGATCGTCTCGCCATCGGCCGACGACGGCGAGAACAGCACCGGCGTGACCCCCCAGTAGACCGCGAGCGTTTGGTACGTCTCCGGGTTGGGCGTGAACGCGTAGATCGGCAGGCGCGGGCGGTACTCCGAGACCAGCCGTGCGATGCCCCCCGAGCCGGTGTACGTCACGACGGCCTTGGTATCGGCCCAGCTACGGGCGGCGGACACGGCGGCCCGCGCGATCGCGTTGGTCGTGTGCCCCAGGGCGAGGTCTTCGGGCGGGGCTTCCCAGTTGCGCGGCGCCTTTTCGGTCCGGCGAATGATCGAGTCCATCGTGCGCACCGCTTGGACCGGGTGCGCCCCGGTCGCGGTCTCGCCCGACAACATCAGGGTGTCGCTTCCGTCGAGCACCGCGTTGGCGACGTCCGAAGCCTCGGCGCGCGTCGGCCTCGGGTTGCGAATCATCGAGTCGAGCATCTGCGTGGCGGTGATGCAGAGCTTGCCGCGCGCGTTGGCCATCTCGATCGCACGCTTTTGAATGATCGGCACCGCCTCCGGTCCCATCTCCACCCCCAGGTCGCCGCGCGCCACCATGACACCGGCGGCAACGTCGAGGATCTCCGAGAGGTTTTCGACGCCCTGCGGCTTTTCCAGCTTGGCGATCACGGGCCGCACGCGCCCGTGCTGCTCCATCAGCTGGCGGCACTCCAATACGTCTTCGGGGCGGCGCACGAACGACAGCGCGACCATGTCGACCCCGAGGTGGATCGCGAACTCGAGGTCCGCCTTGTCCTTGTCGGTCATCGCGGGGACCTGCAGCAGCACGCCGGGCAGGTTGATGCCTTTGTTCGACGTCAGCTGGCCGCCCTGCACGACCGTCGTGTGGACGCGTCCGTCGACGACCTTGTCGACGCGTACCTCGAGGTGACCATCGTCCATCAGGATCGAGTCGCCCGGCGAGACGTCCTCGGCCATGCGCTCGTAGGTCGTGGTGATCGTGGTCTCGACGACGTCGCCGGCTTCGGTCTGCCCGATCGAGTCGTCTTCGCGGGTGCTGATGATGACGGGGTGGTCGGCGGTGAGCGTGAAGCCGTCGCCGGGAATCTTGCCGACGCGGAGCTTGGGTCCCTGCAGGTCGGCCAGGATCGCGACGGCGACGTTGCGCTTGCTCGCCTCCTGCCGCACGACTCGGTACACGCGGGCGTGGTCTTCGGGCGTGCCGTGCGAGAGGTTGAGGCGCGCGGCGTTCATGCCCGCGTCGATGAGTGCGCCGACGACTTCCGGCGACGAGCTCGCCGGGCCCAGAGTGCAGAGGATCTTGCAGTAGCGCGGGGGCGCGATGGCCATGGTTGGGGAGGATGGCTCAACGGAGCGATTTTGTGCGGCGCCAGGCCCGCGATCGCGCCACAATTCGCAGTCTTGCGAGCCAGGCGCCTCAGATCCCGCTCCGAGCGCCCTCCACGGCGAGAAAAAGCACATACGGAGGCTGAAGCCTGTGTCGTTATGGGACCATGGATGTTAGGGGTAAGTGTCGGTGTGACACCGATGTTTCCCTGCACTGATCGGCCCAGCCCATGAACCACGCCTCGCTGCCCACTGCCATTGTGTCGCTCCTCGTGCCGTTCGCACTCGCCACGGGGTGCACCGCCAAGGACGACGAGCGCGGTGACGACGGGCCGGGCGAGGGAGGCCTGACCAACGTCAACGTCGGCGACGATGGAGACGAGTCGGGTAGCACGGGCGGCGGCACCACCGACGGTGGGGCTGACGACGCCGGCGACGACGGAAACGACGATGCCGTCGACACCGGAGCCGACGACGGCGATCCAGCTGCGCCCCCGGTGAACTTCGACGTCGGGACGATTCCCGACGCGGGCGACGTCAACGTCTGCGGAGCGCCGGCGCCCGTCAGCTGCGACGCGAACTCGGATGACCCATGGCACGCGCTCGGGCTCAACTGCCCCGACGGTCCGCAGGTCGACGGCGCGTACTCGGGCGACCCGCAATCGCTCTACGTCCACAGCGGCAATCTCGGCACGTACATGCCGGCTCCGTTTCCCCCGCAGGAGGGCGAGAAGTTCGTCATCATGTCCAGCGGCATCGCACAGGAGATGACGCAGGGCGGGCTGTACGCCTCGACGGCGATGCCGGGCAACGACCCCGAGAACAACCTGCCCGCGCCGATCGTGGTCAACTCGGTCTCGGCCACCGAGGACTGCGCCGGCAACCCCGGCCTGGTCGGCACCGGCGACTGCAGCAACACGATCGAGGCCCAGTGGACGCAGGGCGACGGCGCCTACGACTGGGCGGAGATGCGACTGTCGGTCGAGGTTCCCGCCGGCACGTTCGGCTTTTCGTACAACCTCGCGATGTTCTCGACGGAGTACCCCTCGTACTACCAGACGAGCTTCAACGACATGTACATCGCGTGGCTGGAATCCGAGCAGTGGACGGGCAACGTTTCGTTCGACGAAATGGGCAATCCGATCTCGCTCAACGCCGGCTTTCTCGACTACAAGGACGCGCCCAACAGCTACGACTGCCCGGCGCCGTGCGCCGCGCCGGAGCTGGCGGGGACCGCGATGGAAGGCCACGCCGGTACGAAGTGGCTGACGACCACCGCCGGCGTCACCCCCGGCGAGACCATTGAGGTCGTCTTCGCCGTATTCGACCTCTCGGACAACATCCTCGACACGGTCGTCCTACTCGACAACTGGTTGTGGGAGTGCGAGGGCGGCCCACCTGTGACCATCCCGGGCTGATCGGCATACAACCTGAGGAAACGTCGGCACGGCGTAATCACGGCGTCGTTGGCGTTACAGACGCGTGCGGACACGCGTTGACACCGCATCCGGCGGGCCCCCATAGTGGGTCCTCGCCGACGAGGGCCTAGCCATGACCGGGGATTCGATGCATCGATTTTTGTGCCTTGTGGCCACCAGCGCGCTCGTCATGGGCTGCGGGACCAAGGATGACAGCGGCGACGACGGGTCGATCCCTGGTGACGGCGGGATCATGGCCGACGGCGATGACGACGACGAGGACACCGAGGGCGCAGACACGGCCGCCGACACGGGGGCCGGCGAAAGCGGCGGAGGGGTCACCAGCTCGGACCCGACCGGGGACGACGACGACGACGGGGGCACCGCGGGCTCACCGGTGGTGTTCGACCTCGGTGGGATTCC
>Ga0207422_1004718_pt1 | contig 10792 bp, 10 predicted proteins | sample MarCyaLeptolynsp_FD_187757 | JGI IMG/M metagenome (GOLD analysis project Ga0207422, IMG submission 187757) | Marine cyanobacterial communities from Panama - species 1 Leptolyngbya sp. (SPAdes) | ecosystem: Environmental > Aquatic > Marine > Unclassified | place: Panama: Panama City | collected... | reverse complement strand
GTACTTGGACGAAGAGTGCAACGACAATGTTGGCAACGATAATTGCATAAATACCCATTGTACTTGCATCACCAATATCGCGACTGCTAAACGCTTCATCATAGATTGCGTAAGATAAATTGGTGGTCTGGATACCGGGCCCACCGGATGTAGTGATAAAAATGACACCAAATACGCTTAGGATGAAGAGCGTTTCCATCAAAACAGCGATTTCGATGTAACGACGCAGGTGGGGTAAAACCACATGCTGTAAAATAGCAAACGGACTCGCGCCATCAATTTGTGCCGCTTCAACTTGGTCAAGGCTAAGTGATTGTAAACCAGCTAAAAGAATCAACATTGTAAAAGGCATCCATTGCCAAACGACAATCGTAATGACCGATATCATCGGAAAATCCCCAAGAAAATCGGGTGTTGCGAATCCAAGCGATTCGACTAATTTCGATAGAAATCCGAACGAAGGATCGAGCAATACATTCTTCCAAACGACCGCAGATACAGTGGGCATCACCAAAAAAGGTGTGATGAGCATTGTTCGCACCATCCCACGCCCGGGAAAATCTCGATTGAGAAGTAGCGCAAAACACAACCCCAAGATGAGCGTAATTCCCACCACTGCCCCTGTTAAAACAGCCGTATTACGCAGAATCTCCCAAAAATCAGGGTCTGTAATCACATCGACAAAGTTTTCGATGCCAATAAAACCACGCCGATCAGGGCGGTTCATGTTCCAGCGTTCGACGCTGAAACGCAGTGTAAAGAGCAAAGGTACCTGTGTAACAATTATCATGAAAATAACTGCGGGCCAGATAAGGATTCGGCGCAATGTCTGATCAGGCATTTGTTCGCCGCGCTTCCTTTTTGGTTTTTCTGGGATGGGGGATGTACCAACGTTTGCTGTCATAAAATGGTCTCTTAACTATTAATCAGAATATTTTATTGGAAGAGGCAACCCCATCATCAGGGATTACCTCGATATGACCTATCTTTATAGGCTAGGAATGATACGAATGATTCTATTCGTAATATCCAGCTTCTTCCATTGCATCGCGGGTTGCATCATTCGCACGTTGCAGTGCCTCTTCTACTGTAACATCACCAACGAATGCTTCCGCAATGAACTGAGATACATCTGTACCAATGCCTTGGAATTCTGGGATAGCGACAAATTGAATTCCTGTATAAGGAACAGCATCACGGGTTGAAGCGGTAGGGTCTGCTGCTTGCATCAATTCGAGAACGATAGGTGCAAATGGTGCTGCTTCAATATAATTTTCGTTTTGATAGAGGGATGTGCGGGTTCCGGGTGAGACTGTCGCCCAACCATCACGCTCCGCTACGAGTTCGATATATTCTTGGCTAGTTGCCCATGCGATGAACTGAAGTGCTTCTTCAACATTTTCAGTTGTTGCTGGAATACCTAGGTTCCATGACCACAGCCAGTGGTTGCCAGTTGCAGAAGGACCAACTGGAGCTTTCGCAAAACCGAGAACATCAGCAATTTCGGATTGTTCTGGGTCAGATAAGAAACCTGCTGCTACTGTAGCATCAACCCACATTGCTGCGCGACCTTCTGACATCAAGGTGAAGGCTTCGACAAAACCAGTACTGGTGGGTCCGGGTTGACCACAGTTATTGACGAGTTCAGTATAGAAGGTAATCGCTTCGTTCCATTCAGGTGATGTGAGTTGTGGTTCCCAATTTTCATCAAACCAACGTGCACCGAAGGTGTTTGCAACTGTTGTCATCACTGCCATACCTTGACCCCACCCGGGCAGACCACGCAAAACAATACCATATTGGTCATTTTCTGGGTCATGTACTTGGCATGCAATTTCAGCAATTTCTTCCCATGTTGGTTGTTCAGGAATTTCGATACCAGCTTCTTCCATAACAGCCGTGTTGTACATCAACATGCTAGATTCACCGTAGAAGGGAAGTGAGTATAGTTCACCTTCATATGAAATACCTTTTACAACACCTTCAAGAAGATCATCAGCGTTGTAACCTTCGGCAATGTCAGGATATTGTTCAAACAGATCGCTGATTGACAGAATCCATTCATTACGGGCGAAGATGGGTGTGTCGAACATCCCAACAGTGATTACGTCAAAACTGCTTGCACCCGTGGCAACATCTGTTGTGACTGTATCGCGGAGTTCGTTTTCTGGCAAAATGACCCAATTTAGTTCAATACCGGGATATGCCTCTTCAAAAACATCCGTGAAGGATTCCATAACAACCATACTCGGGTTGTTGACGGTTGCGATAGTCAGTTCAACACTATCTTGTGCAGAGATAGCAATACCACCAACTAATAAGGAAAGGACTAACAAGAAAACAGTAAAATTACGCATACAAAAACCTCCATATTTAAATAGTAAACGTTTACCATAGTAAACGTTTACATCATATTCAGAATCACAATACAATGCAACACCTATAACAATTTTATAACTTCAAGACCTATGTGGGACTTCAGTCAAGGTTTATTTCGAACTAATTATTGCATTTATATTAGTAAATATTACAAAATATTAACTAATAATATTATAATCTCTAATCATAATAATTATTGTAGACTACCTCCAAGAAATGTAATTTCAAGAATGTCTCAATAACAAGCATACACTCAATAAGTGCCTTCTTCGATGGGCGCACTATAGCAACCTCCGACCACGAAGACGGTAGTAGGAGAACAATATTTCTAGGTTATACTTCTGGAAATCTGTAGTCCCGTTATCTGCTTTCCCAAACAACCCGCTAATTATTAGGTGGGTTGTTTTCTTTCCATAAGGCAGGATTGACGGAAAGTCCACTCATCTGTAAAATCTTTGAGTTCAGATCAAGCAAAAGAAATAAAATATTACCAACAACCATAATTTGTTGGTATATAAGGAGATTCAAACGTGGAGAAGTATATATTGGAAGCCGAGTCACGCACGGTAATCGGCAAAAAAGTTAAGACTATACGTAATGCTGGCTTAGTACCCGGCACAATTTACGGACCCAAAACCGATCCGATGTCTGTACAATTTGTTTATCGACCACTCCAAGTCGCACTCATGAAAGCCGGTGGTACACAAATCATTGACATCGAAGTTGATGGAAAAACATATCCATCTTTGGCGCGTGATGTGCAGCGTGATATTCTTAAGGGTGACATCCTGCATGTCGATTTCTTAGCAGTTGATATGTCTGCCAAGATTACCGCAGAAATCCCCATCAACCTCATTAATGAAAGCCCCGTTGTTTCTAGCCGAGAAGGTATTTTGATTACCGGACCGAACTCACTCACTGTCGAAACATTACCCAGCAATTTGGTAGATCATATTGATATTGATCTTTCGACGCTAACAGAGATCGGTGCTGATATTCTCGTCAAGCATCTTGATTTAGGTGAAGAGACTGAAATTTTGAACGATCCTGAGGAGATGATTGCGAAGGTCGTTCAAACTTCTGCTGCACGCGCTGAATTCCTTGAAGGTGAGCTAGAAGGTGAAGCGGAAGACGATATGATGACCTCCGCAGAACCAGAAGTTATCAGCAAGGGCAAAGAAGAAGAAGAATAGTTTTTCAGCAGAACTCACCACAAATACCAGCGACAATACTTGGTCGCTGGTATTGATATAATTGCTTTACGAATCGGTCTCGGTATTCGCTGCATCAATATCTGCTCCATTTGATGGAACGGTATCGAGAGTTTCTCCATTTTCAGTGTCTTCGATGTCTTCGTCAGATTCTGCTGGGATAATCGCAATCCCAACAACACTATCTTCACTAGAGATATTCATCAATGTGACACCTTGTGTACTCCGTCCACTTTCACGGATTTGGTCAATACTTGTTCTCAGAACAGTACCGCCGCCTGAAATCAGCATAATCTCGTCCGTACTGTTGACACAGCGCATTGCAACAATGGTACCCGTGCGCTCATTCTTTGCTAATGTCCGTGCGCCACTACCATATCGTCCTTGACGATTATATTGGTCGATTGGGGTGCGTTTACCAAACCCGTTCGTTGTCACCACCAAGATATGGGTATGATCTTCACCGATGACATCCATTGCAGCGATTAAGTCATCATCCATTAATTTCATTGCATTCACGCCAGACGCGGGTCTCCCCATCACACGTACTTGATCTTCATGGAAGCGGATTCCCTGCCCTTGCTCAGTTGCAAGAACAATATCTTGATTACTATTGGTGTACTTGACCCAACCCAAAACATCATCATCATTGAGGCTAATCGCTATCAACCCACTAGGACGCACATCTTCAAATTCATGCAAATGCACACGCTTGATGCGCCCATGTCGCGTTGCCATCACAAAATAGGCATCTTCCATATCAAATGAACTCACAGGCAGCACTGCTGTGATATGCTCATCGCCATCAAGCGGTAAAATCGAATGGATTAATGTCCCTCGATTGGCACGTCCTGTTTCTGGGATACGATATGCTTTTTGAGAATATACTTTCCCCTTATCGCTGAAGAACAAAATGGAATCCAGACTGCTGGCAAAAAAGACATCCATGAGTATGTCTTCTTCTTTAGTCTGCATACCACGTACACCTTTACCGCCGCGTCGCTGTGCGCGATAGAATCGCGCAGGCACACGTTTTATGTAACCGTGATTCGTTAAAGAGATGACAACACTTTCCTCACGAACAAGGTCAGCTTCATCGAAATCCGCACTGCCAAAGATGACTTCTGTATTGCGATCATCACCGTAGTTCTCTGCAATCTCCTCAACATCTTCTCGAATTAATGCGAGAATCTTGGGTGGTGACGACAGCAAATCTTCCAAATATTCGATCCGAGAACTGACGGTATCATATTCATCTTCCAATTTTTGCCGTTCTAGAGCTGCCAGACGACGCAATTGCATATCGAGGATCGCGTTTGCCTGTATTTCTGTAATTTCTAGGCGCACTACTAATTGGGCACGAGCTGTGTCCACATCGGGAGCTTGGCGTATCGTGCGAATTACAAGGTCAATCTCAGAAACAGCTTTCAGCAACCCCATAAGTACGTGGGCACGGGCGCGTAATTTGTCCAGCTCATATTCTGATCGACGAACAATGACATCGTAGCGGTGCTCAATATAGATATGCAGCGACCGTTTCAGCCCTAGATTACGGGGTTCGCTATTTACAAGTGCCAGCATTTGTATACTGTAGAATGTCTGTAATTGTGTGTATTTATAGAGCTGATTCAACACCGTTTGCGGCGTTGCAAATTGCTTCAATTCAACAACAAGGCGCAACCCTTTACGGTCGGATTCATCGCGCAAGTCACGGATCGCTTCAATCCGACCTTCTCGTACCAGCGATACAATACGCTCAATAATCCCTGCTTTGCTCACTTGATACGGTATCGAAGTGAAGACCAAGCGGAACGAACCACCGTTCGTTTCTTCGATTTCGTATGTTGAGCGAATTGCAACCCGCCCCTTACCCGTCGCATATGCTTCTTTGAGGTCATCCCCAATAATGATAGAAGCACCGGTTGGGAAATCGGGCCCTTTGACAAATTGCATCAGTTCATCGACGGTAACATCTTCAACTCGATCATAATTATCAATGAGATGGACAATCGCTTGAGCTAATTCTCGCAAATTATGCGGCGGAATATTGGTCGCCATACCAACGGCAATACCACTAGCACCGTTTAAGAGTAAATTGGGTAGACGTGCTGGCAACACTGTTGGCTCTTGCTGAGACCCATCGTAATTCTCAACAAAATCAACCGTATCCATGTCGATGTCGGTCAACAACTCAGAGGCTATTGTTGCTAGCCGTGCTTCTGTGTAACGCATAGCAGCCGGACTATCACCATCCAAACTACCGAAGTTCCCTTGTCCATCAACCAACGGATAACGCAAAGAAAAATCTTGCGCCATACGTGCCATCGCATCATAAACAGCACTATCTCCGTGTGGATGATATTTACCCAAGACCTCGCCAACTATACGGGCACTCTTTTTGTAAGGAGTTCCTGATCGTATGCCCATATCGTGCATTGCAAAGAGAATGCGACGATGCACAGGTTTCAAACCATCCCGTGCATCAGGCAATGCACGAGAAACAATCACACTCATGGCGTAGTCGAGGTAGCTACCACGCATTTCCTCATTGATATTAATAGTACGAATTGTTCCGGCGTTATCTATATCCATAGCTTACGAGGCTAGCATCATGCCAGCACGCAACTCCTTCATTACTTACATCATAAAACCCGCCAAACCATCGCCCGAAATGATTTGGGATTCGTGGTTGACGGGTGACAATTTGCAACATTCAAACATTGATCTACATCAGTGTTGGTGGCAAAACACAGGTTGCGTCTTCGCCATTATTTGTAACAATTATACCAGAATCAAAGAGTAAATGCGAACTAGGTCGTTCAGTAATAGCATAAAACATAACAATATCCCAATTTATTTGGGATAAATTTGGGATAAGTGACGTATGTGGCAAAATTTACAGTTATTCAGAGGTCGCTTGCATATTTTAGCCGTTGTTCTACTCACCATCACAATACACAGTTCTGCTGTAGGTGCGAGTGATCACCACAATCCGACGTTACCTTACATGATGGCATCTATTGCTTCAGAGTATGCCCAGCTACTTGCCAGCAACTTTCAATATGAGGCGGCGATCACTTTATTGGATACGGCAATACAACTCGATGCAAATAACGCTGAATTCTATATAGTGCGTGGACAAATGATTATGTTAATTTATGAATGGGATCGGGCAATAGCAGACTACAATACAGCAATAGCCATCGACCCAGACTATGCAGTTGCCTATTTTCATCGGGGTGTTGCCTACTATTCAATCGCAGAGCGAATTGATAGGCAAGCTGCCCTCGCAGATTTTGAGCAGTATCTTGCATTAGACCCTGATGGGGAACTCGCAACTCAAGCCCAAAGCTATGCAACAAGTTTACAATTCGAAATTGAAGCATTAGGAGGCTAAGACTCTATCCAATGCGACCAGTCGCAACCAAGACCGCTACACCAAGTATCAAAACATTTAGGAACATCATGACTGACAAAAAGGCGCGTTCACCAGCCGTCATACCCAAAAAACGAGATTGTTCACCGGAATCATCATCGGCAAGCGCATCCGCTTCCTCATCAAGTTCATCCTCAAATCCAAGATCATCATCTAGTGAACTACGAAGATCATCTAACATGCCAAATCTCCAAGATAGTATCTACTCATGCGCTTATTCTAGCACGAACGTGATACTGTGCGAATCAATAACAGCTAACCAGCGCGCAACCAAATATTATTCACCAAGTTAAACAAGATGGTTTCTTCGCGCCTCTCTTCACCAACTTGAACCACTGCCCGCAGTTGGGTTGGCTGCGTCCCATCAGGGCTAGGAATAATTTCAGTCAACACAACAGACGGTTGATTCAGAATTTGTCCATTGTTGAATCGCGCATAAGCAACTTGTCGTGACGCATCATCGCGCAAGTCATACAGTGCCAACCATGCTGCTTCATTTCGTTGTTGGATTAGCGCATTTTCAGTTTCTAAACGCCATGTGATGAAGTCACGCCAATCCAGATTCGCCTGATCGATAGTCGCTACACCTAAAATCTGTGCTAAAAGTGACATATCCGCAGTTGAAAGGATTGACCCCAAAATCTGATCCACTACCTCATCACCATAATTGATGGAAAGGCTCGTTATCAAATTGGAACCAGTATCCAATTGGACGTACTGCCCTACTAACCACGAAATCACGGCTGAACGCAAGAAATAGGCATCGGATGGATATACGGGTTGTATACCTCCAAGTTCATTATCCACAAGGCGTGTTGCCAATAACGTAGCGACTTGCAATTGATACTCAATATCAAAGGGCAAATCTGACCTTGCTCGATCTGCATAGGGTGATGGAATCACCAATTGCCATTGGTCGTTATCCACCCATGCCACTTCTGACACACGATTCCCAACATCAATTGTCATAAAAGGCAAATTCGTGCAGTCTATGATGCCACAAGACCGTAGCAACCATTCAGTCAGCTTAGTATTCAACTGTTGTGCAAATGGATCATCAACAGCAGCATAGCGAATTGCGAAGTTTTCATGCATCAATATCATACTAGCTCCCCAAAACTGTAAATCAGGGGGGACATGATGCCAACCATCTTCATATCGCCAATAAAACCAGACGCGAGTATAAGGCACACCATCGATTATTTCCTCGACATGAACCCGTGCCCTAGTACCATCAATCTCCGTATCGAGGACATTTCCCGTCAGTTGAATATCTGATGTTGATTTTAGCGTTTGATATTCCTGAAAGGTGCGTTCCTGTGTGATAAGCCATTCATTTGTTGCGCTTCGCTGTAAGTCCATGAAAAGACGATCATCACCAATTCGAAGAGCGGCAACCTCAGTCTCCACTGTCGAGTGTAATGCTTGTTCAATCTGTTGATCAACCTGCGCGACCCGACGTTGTAGTAACCAAACCGCCCCGGCAGCAGTGGCAATAATGAGCGTGATAAAAAATAGCAGACGCAACAATCGCACACGACGTGCCTTTTGCAATATCGGGTCTTCGCGTTCTTTTCGCTCTTTGACCTTTTCTGATTCGACCTGCCAATCTAGTTGAATCCCACTCATCATCATTCCTCGTTCACTTTAAACGTCGCAAGGTGACTTCCCCTGCGACAACACGTTCTAGTTGTGCATCTTCCATACGAATTAATAACGCACCATCTCGATCAACTGATTCAGCCATTCCTTCAATCTGTTGACCATCTTGAGCTGTCGCTGTCACAGCCTGACCAAGTGTAATCAAGCGATTTTCCCATGTTGATAGAAATTCATCCGTGTTAAGGCGTGCTAGCCAGTAATCAACTCGTTCAAGCAGGATACCCACCAATTCGGAGCGATTCACCCGTCTTCCAGCTTCCGTTTCAATATTGGCTGCAATTTGGCTTAATTCGTCGTCAAAAGGCACACGAATATTAACCCCCATGCCCAGAACAACGCCCTGTAATTTCCCTTCTTCCCAGACAGCTTCTGGTAGGACACCACAAACTTTTTTCCCGTTGACGAGGACATCGTTGGGCCATTTGATCCCGGCATTGCCAACGCCAACAGCGTCACATAATTCAGCGACAGCTACTGCCCCCAGCATACTCATACGGTTTGCAGCCTGTGCATCAGGATGGGTAATCACAGAAATCGCTAGTGCAACCCCCGGCGGTGTATACCACGTCCGCCCAAAGCGACCACGCCCTTTGCGCTGTTCGTCAGCAATGATAACGGAGCCTGTTGGAGCACCAGATTTCAACCATTCAACGGCTAAATCATTCGAGCTATCAACCGATTCATAAAACCGAAATTCACGAGTATGCAGATATTCTTGTAGTTCATCAACAGATAAAACCATCAAGCACGCTTTCTGCGATTCGACCAGCTTAATCCAAACAAAGCCAAACCCATCGGCATGATAATAGCAGGGGCACAACCACCACCGGGGCTAGAATTTCCCCCGCTACCCGTTTCTTCTACATTAGGGGATGCTTCAGAAGTTTGAGTTGCTTCTACGATAAGTTGGGTCGCTGTCAACGCAAATTCTTCCTCACTAACATCAAACATGCCATCAATTGGCGTGACAGCAGAATCTTGTGAATCACCAGCCTGTACAGTTTGTGTAGCTTCTCGCACAAATTGAGTCGCTGTCAGTACAAAGGGATCATCCGTTGCGACGGCTTCCGTAGCTGTAGGCATAGCGGCTGCGGTTTGCGTTGCTTCAGCAATGAGTTGAGTCGCTGATGCCGCAATATCCGGTGTTTCTGTTGGTTCTTGTGCCGCTAAGGGTATCAACAGCATGATAATCAAAACACTTGCAAGCAGATATTTTAATCGCATTTATACGCGCTCCATTTCTAATTTCGTCGGCATTTCAGCAGCTAACCAGACCGCTAATTCAATCACAATACGGTCAATGATGCGTTGTGTCCCGTTGTTTTGCTGCAATTCGTCAATCACCCGTGCTTTGACATGGAAGATGTCCATTTCTCTTGATAATGTCGCACCTTTACGAATCAATTGAACTCTATCCGAGTTTTCACCTCTACCATATCGATTGACTGTTGGCGTGATAAAACGTCCAATTGTTGACCGGATGTGATCATCACCAGCAAGCCAAACCTGCACTGTATCCACAGAGAGTTTTGAAGCACGTCCTACTGATGATTCCAGTGTAATGCCACAGGTGCCACTAAACTCCCCATCTTCAGCATAAATCGTGAAGGTTTCGCCAAAGGATTCCACACCGTCGACATACAGTGTCAATTTTTGCACAGCCGGATCAATTAAGCCCTGCGCACGAAAATCGGTCATCGAATAAACAAATTGGTCGCGTACTGATTCTAGTAGTTCTTCTGCTTCTGAAGGCTTACCTATCACACCATACATTGAGCGTTTCCAGTAAACCAAACACAATTCCAATGTCAGCAACAGCACCAGCAATAAAATACTAACAAATGTAAATGGGTTTTCTTGGAAAGCAAACCCGGGCACGAAAAGCCCTATTATCAACACAAGAACATTGAGAACAGCAATGAATACTGCATAGCGTAATCTCACATTCTAGCCTTTCAAACACTTGGCATGTGTATTATTGCAAGGTAAAGCCACATCTTCTAAAAATCTCGCAACAACCGTATGATTACACTTTAATTTTATGCGTCCACAACAAGAATAGCCATGACCAATCCCAACCCGATTCATCACCGTGACAAGATAT
>Ga0207422_1004714_pt1 | contig 10808 bp, 7 predicted proteins | sample MarCyaLeptolynsp_FD_187757 | JGI IMG/M metagenome (GOLD analysis project Ga0207422, IMG submission 187757) | Marine cyanobacterial communities from Panama - species 1 Leptolyngbya sp. (SPAdes) | ecosystem: Environmental > Aquatic > Marine > Unclassified | place: Panama: Panama City | collected... | reverse complement strand
ACTCACCAGGGCCTGCTCGCCAAGGACCGTGGCGACCCGCAGGATGCCGATCCGCTGCTACGCGAGGCGATGGCGACCTACGATGCGCAGCTTGGTGAGACCCACCCTCGTTCGGCCCGAATGCACGGATTGCTCGCGGCCGTTCTGATCCAGCGGGCACAGCTTCCCGCTGCGGAGCAGGAGGCCCGTCTCGCCCTCGCGCGCCTCGACGTCGCGGTGGGGCAAGCGCATCCGTGGTACCGAGAATCGCTGTTCAACCTGACGAGTGCGATCGTGGGTCAAGGCCGCCACGAAGAGGCGCGTACTGAGATCGAGCGACTGCTTGCGCTGCTCGAGACCCACACCGAAGCGCCGACCACGGCGGAAGCCCGCGCTCGTTTCACCCTGGCAAAGATCGAGCTGGCGCTGCGCAAGCCCAAGGAAGCGCTCGCGGCCGTGGACCGTGCGCTGGAGATCGTGGCCGACGTGCAGGGCACCGGTAGCGTACTGGCGGCGATCTGCTTCAATCTCGAGGCCGAGATTCTCCGCGCGACCGGCAAGGCGGACGAGGCGTCCAAGGCCTACACCTCGGCCCACGATGCGCTCAGTCGAGCCAATCGGAGGGACCATCCAATCTACTCGGGCGTCCTCATGGGGCTCGGCCAAATCGACATGACGCAGGGCGACGCCACGGCCGCGCGCCAGCGCTTCGAGCAGGCGCGAGCCGCCCTGGTGAAGCGCTACGGCGAAGCGCACATTCACGTCGTCACCGCGATGGAGGCGCTCGCCTCGGCAGACGCGATGCTCGGACGCGAGGACCAGGCGATCGCGACGCTGCAGCGTGCGCTGACTCTGCTCGAGCAAGCCACGGGTTCGTACCCGGCGGCCGAGGGCTACGCCCACCAGTCGCTCGCCATGTTGCTCGTGGCCGATCCCGAGTCGAAGACCGAAGCGATCGAGCACGGCCAGGCCGCGCGTCGCATCTACGCCGAGGCCAACCTCCCGACGGCCGCCGTCGACGCTTGGCTCGCCGAGCACGCGGGCTGAGGGCCTACTTCCGACCGCGAAAGACCATCGAGTAGGGCATCAGGCCCATGTCGGCGACGTAGGGCTCACGGGCGGCGAGCTCGGGGTCCGGTTGGGGCTCAGCGACGTGCTCGAGCACGAACCCGGCGGCGAGGATCTCGTTGATCCAACCACTGACCGTGCGGTGAAAGCGGGGGATCTTGAACTTCTCGTAGCCGTGCGTGGTCTCGCCGGGTGCCGCCCCGAAGATCCACTCCTCGATGTCACCATCTTGGGCGTCGAAGTAGTGGGCCAGGGCGAGCGCTTGCTTGCGGCCCGCCTCGTCGCGAACCCAGTAGCGCACCGGCGTCGAGGTGACCGGGTGGGTGATCGAAAACTGCAGAAAACCGCCGGGCCGCAGCACGCGATAGGCCTCCGCGAGGGCGCCGGGCTGGTTTTGGCAGTCCATCATCGCCATGAACGACACGCAGAAGTCGAAGGAGCCGTCGGCGAACGGCAGGGCATCCATGCTCGCGCGCTGCACTTCGATCTCGAGCGGCTCGTCGCGCTCGAGGCGACGCGCCCCGTCGAGCATTCCGTCACTGATGTCGATACCGCGCATCGTCGCGCCCCGTCGGGCAACGCGTCGCGTGTTGGTGGTTTCGCCGCAGCCGAGGTCCAGTCCGCGCTGCCCGGAGACGTCGGGCAAGCACGCGAGAAATCCCGGCGTGTTCACCAGGTCACGGCACTTGTCGTACCCGGCCTGCGACAGCTCGACCCAGGCCTCGGCATTGCCGTCCCAGTACTTCTGCACCGTCTTCGCGTCCATCGCGGCGGCAGCGTAGCAGGGCGCCGTCCGTCGACCCATCCTCACGGCCATGCGAAAAAGCGCCGTTCCTCGTTCACTTCGTGATCGAGAACCGACTATTGCGATGGCCTGCTCAGGGAGCGAGCAAGACGATCGTCGGCACCGCCCGCGACGCGTTCGAACACCCCGTCCGCGAGCAGGAACGCGTCCCAGAACGATTGGCCCGCACGGTCCCCCAGCCGCTCGACGACCCGGCGCTCCAGCTCGGCGACGCGCTTGCCTTTCCAGAGCTTGTCCGCGAGCGCAACCAGCAGGTCTTCGAGCTCGACGTCGGGTGCGTCCCATTGGGCGTGCGTGACACAGAAGCGGGCCGGTTCCCCGACGCCGTGGTCGTTGAGGAGCGCGCGCCCGTCGGGTTCGTGCCGGTGGCCGGGTCCGTGCATCTCGTTCGGGTGGAGGATCTTGCCGGCGTCGTGGAGCGCCGCCCCCACGAGGACGAGCTCCCGGTCGACCCCGCGGGCGAGGTCGCCCAGGTCATCGAGGATCTGCTGCGCGGCTTCGGCCACCAGGGCGTGGTGCCGCACCAACCGATGGGGAGCGCCGAGTCGCTCCAGCAAGCCGAGGGCCGTAGTGACGTCCCGAACTGTCACCGACGCGATGTTAGGGCCCGGGCGCCGCCGCGTCTGTCGGCTCCGTGACGCAACAGAGGGCTGATTGCCCGATGTTGCCGATGGCCCGCCTCGGTTCCCGTGTCTCAGCGTGATGGTGCTCTCTGATCCGGGGCCCGGTGCCTGCTACCGTGCTCGGGTGAGACGATGGTGGCTGGCTGCAGCGGCGGCGCTGCTCGCGGTGTCGTGCGGAGATCCTCGGCGGGACGCCAATGGCACATGGGAGGGCGCGGACTCGAATCCAACGCCCACCAGCCTGGGCGGTGACGATGACGACGACGATGACGACGACGGCGAAGAGAAGATCGACGCCGGCAACGGCGGCCTGACCGGCGGACAAGGCGACGATCCGGGCTGCGACGGGGTGATCGTGGAGCCCGACGCCGTCCTGCGGGGTCGCGTGTTTGCCCCGAACATGGAGATTCCGATCAGCGGAGCCGCCGTCTACGTCGCCGACCAACCCGCCGAGCCCGTCCCCGACGGCCAGTACTGCGCCGAGTGCGTGGAGCTGCCGTGTACCTCCGAGTACGTGCTCACCAACGCGGACGGCACCTTCGAGGTTCCCGCGGTGTCCGGCGCCGGCAAGCACCTCGTGGTCGCCAAGGGCCAGTTTCTCCGCGACGTGGTGATCGACGTCGAGCCTGGCGAAGCCGACGTGCCCGTCGACCAGACCAACCTTCCCGGCGAGTGGAACCCCGACGCGGGCATGTGGATCCCGCGAATCGCCGTCTACGCGGCCGACCCCGACCAGGTCTACAACGTGCTGGCGAAGTTCGGGCTCGGCGAAGTCTCGGCCAACGGCACGCTCGTGCCGGGCACCGAACGCTTCACCCTCATCGATGCCAACGACCAGGGCGCGTTCATGGACGACCTGGTCGACATGCGCCAGTACCACATCATCTTCGTCCCGTGCGCCGCGACGAAGTTCTGGATCGGCGCGCCGAACGTGCCCGAGCTACGGGCGCAGAACATTCGCGACTACGTGGCTGGTGGTGGCAAGTGGTACGCCACCGACCACTCCAACGAGTACATCTCGGTGCCGTTTCCGACATACCAGGACTTTCACAGTCCGGGGATGCCGGACCTACAGCCGTCCTACGACGCGGTCGGCACGGTCGAGGACGCCGAGCTGCTCGCCTGGCTCGACGCCCTGCCCGACAATCTCAAGGACATCGGCGGCGGCAACCCGACGCTGCATAGCCTGCCCTCGGTCGAGACGCGGCTCAACTACTCGGGCATCGATGCAGTGCACGAGGTCATCGTGCAGGACGACGAGGGCAACGACGTCAACGTCGGACCCCACACCTGGGTCTCGGGACCGTGCACGAGCTGCGGCGACCCGGTGATGACGCGCCCGATGGCGATCAGCGGCGAGTGGGGCTGCGGCCGCATGATGTACAGCACCTTCGAGAACTCCAGCGTGGCCCATGCCGGCCTCAATCCGCAGGAGCTGATCTTGCTGTACATGATCCTCGAGATTGGCGTGTGCCACGACAAGCCCCCGCCGCCGGTGCCGCCCGTCGAGTAGTACGCAGCCTGTGACCAACCCCACGGGCGACCGACGCGAACCGATTCGCGGGAGGTGACTTGTGGGAGGCATGAACGCCGGGGTGACGCTCGGGCAGGAGCTCGACAGTGCCGTCGCATCCTGATTCACCCGCGATCGGTATCGCCAGCGTCGCGGTCCCAGCCCTCGAGCCGCGTGAGCGAGTCGCGAACCCCGGCGTCGGCGGGGTCGAAGGACTCGATCTGCCGGCGCAGTTGGCCCCGCGCGCGGTGAAGCCGACTCTTGACGGTACCCGGTGGGATCTCGAGCACGCTCGCCATCTCGGCGACGCTGAGCCCCTCCCAGTAGTACAGCTCGATCGCGAGCTGCGACTCCACGGGAATCCTCTGCAGCGCACTCATCATCAGCTGACGCTCGCGATCCCGATGAATGATCGAGCTGGGCGTCGGTCCCAGGTCCGCCAGCGAGATCTGCTGCGGATCGATGGGACGCCCCCGCGCCGCTTTGCGGAACCGTTCGTAGATGAGGTTGCGAGCCGTGGCGAACAGGTACGCACGAAAGCTCGACCCCGGCTCGAGTCCGCGACGCCGGGCGAGACACCGGGTGAAGGTCTCTTGCACGCAGTCCTCGACGTCGCCGATGACCTTGCCACGGAAGAACCGCCCCAGCGGATCGACATAGCGATCGAGGAGCGTGGCGGCGGCTTCGCGGTCACCAGCCGCCCAGGCGTCGAGCAGAGCGAGGTCGTCGTTCACGACGAAGCAAACTGTAGCAGGCCATTGCCCGGCCCCGTTGCCGGTCGCAGAGATCTGCGCCACTGTCGACCGCTCGGGGCGCCGTGACTCGCCACTCGATTCCACCGCCAGACCACCCGGAGGGCGACTTCGAAGCGGAGCGAATCCGGGCTGCGGTTCGACGTCATTTCCTCGGAACGCCGGCGCTCACGATTGCACGCTACGAAGTCGGCCGAAGTCTCGGGTCAGGCGGTGCAGGGTCGGTGTATCGCGCCCGCGATCCCGTTCTCGATCGCGACGTTGCCCTCAAGCTGCTGCACCACGACTCCCGGCGACTACGCGAAGAGGCGGCCACGCTTGCCACGCTCGATCACCCCAATGTCGTCGGCGTGCTCGACTACGTGGAGTCGGACGAGAGCCGAGCGATGGTCATGGAGCTCGTCGAAGGCGTCTCGCTGCGCGACTGGCTGGACGAGCGACCGCGAACGAACGCAGAGGTCGTCCAACGGTTCGTCGAGGTCGGCTCGGGGCTCGCCGCGGTGCACGAGCGAGGCTTGGTCCATCGCGACTTCAAGCCCGACAACGTCGTCGTGGATGCGGGGGGCCGGGCTCGGCTCATCGACTTCGGGCTCGTTCGCTCCTGGCGCACCGACGAGCCCGCTCCCGCGGAGGGCACTCCGCGCTACATGGCGCCCGAGCAGCGGGCCGGGAGCGTGCCGACCCCCGCCGCCGATCAGTACAGTTTCTGCGTTGCGCTGGAAGAGTCGCTGCGGGGGCGGGCGACGCTGCCCCGCCGAGCTCGCGAGGCCCTCTTGCGCGGCATGGCGGAGGACCCCGAAGCGCGCTGGCCGAACCTCCATGCGCTGCTGCAGCAGCTGACGCGGCGCCCATGGCATGAGCGCCATGGCCTTGCGCTCGGCGTCGTCGCAACCCTGGGCGCCGTGGGCCTCGCGAGCGTGGCCCTCATGGACGAACGACCTGGCACGCCCGTGACCGAGTGCCCCGCCGACATCCCGAGCACCGCGGACCGGATCGTGCTCCCGGAGGGCGAGGCATGGGCGCGTGCGCAGGCGAACATCGACCGACACGTCGAGCAGTGGTCGACGGTCCGCGCCGCGGTTTGCGAGACGCCCGAGGTCGACGCGCAACGCGTCGGATGTCTGCGGTACGTCGACGTGCACTACAGCGTTTTGGGCGACCTCGTCGCCGACGGTACCGTCGCCGATCCCAGCGTCGCCGCCCAAGCCTCGGACCGCGTCCCCGACGCCCAGCAGTGCGCCGATCCTCTACCCCTCGAGGTCGAGGTGCGTGGGGAAAACCGTGAGGCCATGGTCCGACTCGCACACGCGAGCTTCGCGTGGACTCGGGGCGACTACGCGCGCGCGGCCGCGGAGTCCGAGGCGGTCTGGACGATGTTGTCGAGCGAGGCAGACTGCCCCACGCGAGCCTACGCCGCCCACATTCACGGCATTGCGCGGCAGCGGCTCGGCGAGCCAGAGCTCGCGCTGGAGTGGTTCGACCACTCGATTCACGAGGCGATGAGCTGCGGTGTTCACAGCATCGTTGCCGAAGCGGCAGGCCGTGCCCTGCAGGTGGCCAGCGACGCCCTGGGACAGCGTGACGCCATCGACCGCTACGGCCAAATGGGCGAGGCTGCGCTCGAGCGATCCGGCAATCCCCCGCGGGCCCGGGCAATCTTCGTCAGCGCCCGGGGCATCGCGCGCTCGCGGTTCGAGGACTTCGAGGGCGGCTTGCTCGACACGCACGAGGCCGCTCGCTTGATGGAGCAGGAAGTCGGGCCGCGCAGCTACGAGCTCGTCGCGTACGTTGCCAACTACGGGTCAATGCTGGCGGCCGCCGGTCGGCTTGCGGACGCCGCGGAGCAGTTCGAGCGCGCGCACCGAATCACCGTCGCGGAGCGGGGACAAGACAGTCACATGGCGCTGAGCCTCCAGTCCAACCTCGCGAGCTTGGACATCGCGCTCGGCAAGGACGCGCGAGCGCTCGAACGTCTCCGGGCCAACCTCGCCGCGTACGAGACGAGTGCGCCGGGCTCGGGTCGCGATCGTCTGACGACTCTGCTCAACCTGGCCGAGCTCGAGCTCAGTCGTCGCGAGCTCGCGGTCGCCAAGGGGCACTATCAGGATGCGCTCGAGATCCTCGGCGACCCATCCAACGAGCCGCGCATGGGCGGGTCGACGGTTGCGCGCCTGGGTTCCATCGCTGCCGAAGAAGGTGACCTCGACGAGGCCGAGCAGCTCATCGAACGGGCTCGAATCATCCTGGCCGAGGAGTTCGGGCCCGAGAGCGAGGAGATGGCGCGGACGCTGCTACAGCTCGGATTGCTTCGCTCGCGACAGGGCCGCACGGACGACGCCTTGGCATTGCTCGGCCGCGTGGGTCCAGTGATTGGAGCCTCACCCGACTCGAATCTTCGCGCGACATGGCGAACGAGTCTCGCGCGCATCCACTCCGCCCGAGGCGAGCACGAGGATGCGCTCGAGCACGCGCGAGCCGGGATCCGCATCGAAGGATTAGGCTCGTCCGACCTCGCCGCTGCGCTCTTTGCTCTGGCGCAGGTCGAACGGGCCGCCGGGCTCGACGCCGACGCATTGGAGCACGGACGGGAGGCCGCTCGGCTGTTCCGCTCGATCGACAACCCACGCAGCGAGCAGGTCGCCAGTTGGCTCGCGGGTGGCGCTGCGGTTCAGACGCACCCGTAGCAGCAATAGTTGAGCAGCCCGACCTCGGCTCCACAGGCCTCGTCTTCGTCGTAGATGCACACCGCACCATCTTGCGCGACGCACGTGAGCAGCCCGACGAACTCCGCGTTGCACGCCCCGGCGCAGGCGTCCCCCGCGAGATAGAGGTACCGCAGCACGCAATCGTCGACGCCTTGCTCGCACGTCACCGCTTCGCAGTACTCGACGACGATGTCCTGGAACGTCTCTTGCTCGCAGGCGTCGATTCCACCCGGGAGCGGGACGTCCGAGCCATCGTCGTCATCGTCGTCATCGTCATCGGCCCCGTCGTCATCGTCGTCGGCACCATCATCATCGTCGTCCGCCTTGCCGAGCGTTGTGAGGCTTCCGGGGGCCTCGTCATCGCTCTCGTCGTCGGAAGCGTCGTCGGAAGACTCGTCGGACGACGCGCCGGAATCCGATTCGACGGAATCGCTCGGGTCGCACCCCGCCGCAGCGAAGAGGCCAAGGAACACGATTTGAAGGGGGCTGGGGAGGGACCGGGGAGCAGTGCGTGTCATCGCAGAGCCCAAGTCGCGACGCGCGATTCGGTTCGCCCCGGTCGCAACTTTCACTGCTGGCCCGCGACCAGGTTTTCTCACGGATTGCTCGGTATCCTGTCGGCCTCGGCGTGCTCGACACGGACCACTATCCGACGCTCGCGGCGTACTTGGACGGCCTTCCCGACGGGATTGACAGCCACCCGGCCTGCCAGGCGAAGGCCTCGCTGCATCGTTCGGCGTTGGAGACGGCGCCGCTACCCGTCGAGGATATTGCGCGACTGCCCAACGCACTGATCGAGTTGCTCGAGCACCCGGTCCCAGTTTCGAGCTGGATTCCGGAGGTCCACAACCACGCCCTGCTGCTGGCGATCTACGACCGCGTCTTCGTTGACATCGAGGCGTTTGCCCGGCACGCATACTCGACCCAGCGCGCCCTGTTCGAGGGTCCGCTCTACGCGATCGCGTTCCGCATCGCATCACCCGAGCTGCTGATCAAGACCGCGGGGCTGCGCTGGCGGATGTTCCACCGCGGCATCACGTTCAAGCCGGTGATGGACGGCAAAGGGCACGGTCGCGTTCAGCTCGATTTTCCCGCCGGCATCTACCACCCGGTTCTGCTGCGGTCGTTGTGCGAAGCGCTGCGGGCGACTCTCGAGCTCGCGACCGCCAAGGATGCACAAGTGGAAACCGCGCGCTGCGGGTCGACCACCGCGACACTGAGTTGTCGGTGGCACTGACGCAGGCGCGCGGCGCTAGGCGAGTCGTCGGACTCGGGTTGGGGCTTTAGGACTCTTGCTGAGCCGGAGCCTGCAAACGAATCAGCACGATCGCTCCGACGAAAGCGATGCAACCTCCGGCGACGATGAGTTGTTCGAGCATGTCTTTAGCTTGAGTCGTGCCTGGCTGCCTGGCGAGGTAGGTTTACGGACCGTTAGCTTTCCGGCGGCCCCCCAACGCGGTTGCAACGCGGTGCACCGATTCAGACCCCACGGAAACGAAATCTCGGCGTATGCGAGCGTCAGCTCGCCCCCCACGTCGGCAACGCGCGACCGGTGATGACGGCGCCGATGTCGGGGGCAGCGCCGGCAAAGCCGTCCGTGACGTTGGGGATCGCGACTCCGCCCTCGGCCGCCGCGCCGCCGGCCAGGGTCGGGACGAACGGCTCGGCGATCTCGGAGAGGTGGTCCCCGCCGAGGGGAACGGGATCGGCAAATGGCTCCGCGTCGATCAGCACATCTTGTTCGTGGCGCTGGGTCGCGGTTCCGAACAACGGCGTGGTGGCGCCGAGCGCATCCCGAGCCTCGCCCATCGAGCCGTAGGACCCGCCGCTATTGGTCCACCACACGCTGCCGTCCGGATGCCACGCGTTGTGGCTGAAGTCGATCGTGTCGTTGCCGCTCGACTCGAGCGCGAGCATGTTGCCGGTGCCACCGGCGAACAGGATGAGGTTGTTGCGAAACGACCAGCCCTGCAGCGAGCCGTTGTTGGCCTGCACCCACGCCCAGTCCGTCAGTCCGTTCGTGCGGACGATCGTGTTGTTGTAGACCATGAACCCGCTGTTGGTGTTGTTGAACTTGAACGGGCCGCGCGTGGTGTTGACCACGATGTTGCGGAAGAAATACAGCGGCCCGCCCCACAGCGGGTCGAGCGAGAGCGCCGTCGCGCAGTTTTGCACGTGATTGTCGTAAAAGCCGAAGTTGCGGGTCGAGTAGTCGCCCTCGCACGCATCGTCGCCGGTCATCGTGATGCGGTTGCGATAGAAGTAAATCGCCGCCGAGTGCGTGCCATCGGTCACCGCGCACGTGTCACCGAACGCACTCAGGGTGTTTTGAAAGGCGCAGTTGCCTTCACCCGGGATCCGTATGCCGTCGTCGTTCCACGTCAGGTTCGACTCGATGAACTCGGCGGTCCAGACGTTGTTGCCCTCGATGATGCACTCGTAGATCAACATGCCGTGGGTCGGGCCCGAGGCGACGATGCCCTGGTCGACCCCGGTGATCGTGACGTTGCGGATTGTGATGTTCTCCTGCACAAACCCGTTCCACAGCGCGACACCTTGGGACGATGCGTCGGTTCCCGAGTCGACACCCGAGCCTTCGAGCGTCAGGTTCTCGACGATGAGGTGCGAGGTCTCGATCAGGTACAGAACGCGCCCCGTCGTCCGCAGCACCACACCGTCGCGCGACGCACCGCGCACGACGATGGGCTCGTCCGGGGTGCCCTCGACGGAGATCTCGAGGCCGTCGACGTCGTAGGTTCCGTCCGCGAGCTCGAGCACCGTGCCTGGGGTCATCGCGTCGAACAGCACCTGCAGGTCGTCCGCAGGCGTTGCGGTCACGGTAGGCGCCCCTGCTTCGGGCGGCAGCGGCCGGGTCGTCACCGCCGACTGCAGCACCTCACCGTCGATGCCCGGGGCGGAGATGGTGACCTCCACCTCGTACGATTCGCCTGGGGTCAGATCGAAGATCGTGCCCGCGAAGGCGTCGACGGGTTGCTCCGGGGCACCGCCGGTGACCCAGTCCGGATTGATCCGCAGCAGCGGGTGACCGTCCCGCCAGTCCGCCTCCCCTGCCCTGCGGTAGCGCACCGTTGCCGTTGCTGCGTCCGGGAGTTCGACCAGCAGCGGCAGGTGAAGTCCGATCTGCTCCGGCGTCGCTCGCTCGAACCCGAACTCGACCAGCTCCGAAGCGGGCACGACCTCGATCCCGAACGCGTTGCTCGTCAGCAGCTCGGTGCCGTCGTCGGCGGTCGCAACGTAGTCGGCGCTGGCCGTCACCTCGGTGGGTGTCCCCTCGATGACGCCATCCTGCAGCGCAAGACCGGCGGGTAGCGAACCATCGAGAGAGATCGCAACCCCGTCGGT
>Ga0207422_1004712_pt1 | contig 10815 bp, 10 predicted proteins | sample MarCyaLeptolynsp_FD_187757 | JGI IMG/M metagenome (GOLD analysis project Ga0207422, IMG submission 187757) | Marine cyanobacterial communities from Panama - species 1 Leptolyngbya sp. (SPAdes) | ecosystem: Environmental > Aquatic > Marine > Unclassified | place: Panama: Panama City | collected... | reverse complement strand
GATTGGCATTACGAACCAGCTGTTCGATGTCGCGCTCGATCACGATGCTCTGGCCATTCATGCGATTGCGCGAAATCAAGATCGCCCTGCGGTCAGACTGCATATAGCTGCCGCCGACGCAGTTCGCCGTCACCAGGCCTTGAAGCAGACGCGTTCCATAGGGCAGCGAGGTGGTTTCGCGCCCGATAGCCGAGCTGGCATTGTTGCCTGCGCTTTGTGTCAAATTGGACATGTAGACCCTGATCCCCGGCGCGGTGAGCGGGGTTGGCCGGACCAGGTCGGGATTGAAGCAGTTGCGGCTCGCGACAATGATGCGATCTCCGCTAGCAAGCATCACATCGCGGCTGCTCCAGCCATGCACGAAGCCGGAGAGATCAAATTCGGCGTAGGTGCCATCGCGCAGCAGATAGATCCGCTGAACATCGGCGTCGGGCCTTACGCCACCAGCCGCGCGGATCGCGCTCGAGATGGTCCGGCTGGCATTGTCGTCGCCGCTGACCGCGCCTTCCTTAAGGCCGATACGGCTGTCAGCATTGCGCTCACCGGCACGAACGGCGCCGGGCTGGAACACCGCCCCGCCCACTGACACAGATACGCCAGCATTCTCGATCAAGGCAACGCGCAACGCGTTCTGAAGCGGGCGCACGATATTTTGAGCGAGCAATTGCTCGCGCAGAGCTTCGGTCAGCTCGGCGATCGATCGTCCGTCTGCTCGGACCGGAGGTTGTCCGCGTAGCGCCAGCGAACCATCGCTTTCGATGACATAAGTCCCGGTCAAGCGAGCCTCGTCACCGAGCACCGTAATCTCAAGGCGGTCGCCTGCGCCAAGCGGCGCAGTCCGATCAAGAAAGCTGCCGGGAGCGACGCGACGATAGGTGTCGAGTTCGCGCGGGACTTTCCATTCGCAGGTGGGGGCGCCGCGGGCCACCGGCGCTCGTTCGATCCAGTCGCCTTGGGGTTGATCGCTCCCATCCCAGGCAACCTGTCCGGGGGCATAGACGGCCGTGCGGAGGTTGGCAGGGGCAGGACCGGCGACACAGCCGGACAAAAGAGCGCCGGCAGCGGTGCAGGCAAGAGCGAGAGAAGCGATCGAACGGGGCATTGCAATCTCCAAGTGCGAAGGGTTGCCCCACGGCTCTCAAAGATCGTGCCAATCTCCCAGAATCCCAGAAATGCGCGGTTTGCGAATTCCCGAAATGCGTGGATTCGCGGATTGCGAGGCCAGTTTTCGCAAATTGCGACGAATTTTGCATTTTGCAGCCCAAAAGCGGCCTCAGCGTGCGGAATTCTGAAGGTTCGCCTCCGGCGTTTCATCTCAGCGCTTTTCCGCGCCTGGCCGCCCTGATGTGGGAAATTTGCGCGCCGGTTCAAACCGCTTGGCACAGCTGTTGCTTTGTTGGGTTCGATGGCCGCATCGCTGGTGTGATCTGGCCAAAACAATCTGCCCCCGGAGACCACCCTATGGACGCGCAAATCTCGAAATTCATGGCCGACTATCTTGGCCGATCGCCGCTGTTCGACGAGGCAGTCTTGATGATATCTTCGAGCCACCTTGCAAAAGGCGCCGCTGTCTGCGCGATTATGGTCTATGTCTGGGTTAACGTACCCGTTGGCCATCGAGCGGGCGGTCGTTCAATACAATTCGATAATCGTCTGACTTTGATCGCAGCGCTGATTTCCTGCGTCTTCGCAGAGGCATTGGCATTGGTTTTGGCCAATACGTTCGAGTTTCGGCTTCGGCCGCTACTTGTTCCAGATTTGGGAATGCAGGTGCCCGATCGGCTGACGGCGTATGCGGTCTCAATGTCGTCCAGCAGCTCGTTTCCTAGCGACCATGCGGTTTTGTTCGCAGCGATCACAACTGGCATCTTCATGGTATCCCGGCGATTGGGCATCTTAGCTGCGGTTTATTGCTTGGTCTTTGTCGCATTCCCACGCGTGTATCTCGGACTGCACTATGTCAGCGATATCATTGTCGGGGCCGCAATTGGCGCTGTTTGCACGATGCTCGGCGTGAGGGCGCTGCGGCAACTTCCTTTGCTGCGCATCCCAGTGCAGCTATCCTATTCGCACGCCCCATTCATCGCACCGCTGTGCTTCTTGTTCCTGTTTCAGGTGGCAACGATGCTCGAGGATATGCGGGCCTTCGCACAAATTCCCAAGCTTGCCTATCTTACACAATAGGTCCGCGCTCGAACTCAGAACCCCATTGTTCGCAAAATGGAACGCCAATCTTTGCGTTTTGCAAAGGATTTTGCATTATGCGAGAGTTACGGGCCGTATTCTCCCTTCCAAACCGCGAATTTTTCGGCACGCCCTTTGCAATCTGGAAGACAACCTCAATCACTGGAGAAGTCTCAAATGAAGGGCATTATCTATTCGGAGCTGGTTGGCTTCCTTGATGTCAAAGGCGGTCCAAGCTTCACGGAACAAGTGCTGGCGGGCGCTGAACTGCCCCATGGAGGGGCGTTCTCGCGCGTTTCCCGCTATCCTTGGGAGCAGGCGGTGCAAGTGGTTACGTCGGCCTCGCGGATCAGTGGTGCAGACGCCAATGACTTGTGCGAGGAATTTGGCAGGTTCCTGTTTGATCGCTTCACTGTGCTCTACACAGAAATCGTCGATCGCTACCCAACAGCCGAGGGCATGCTGGAGCATGTCGAAGACCACATCCATGAGGAAGTCCGCGTGCTTTATCCAGACGCGGAGCCGCCTCATGTCGCTTCTTGGCAGGAAGAAGACGGTTTTGTCGTTGAGTATTCCTCGCATCGGCCATTTGCGCATATCGCCTTCGGTCTCGTGCAAGGGTGCATGGCACATTTTGGCGACGCACGTTCAATCAATTGGATCAATCGTGATCCCAGCGGTCAAACCGCGTTTTTCAGGATTCAGTAATGTCTCAAGCCAAAGTCCTCATCGTCGAAGACAGCGCCTCACTCGCGCTGGGCTATGCTGCTCAGCTAGAGGATGCCGGCCACGAAGTGAGTCTTTGTGAGACTTTGGCTGAAGCCAGGCGTGCCCTCGCCTCTGATCAATTCCATGTCGTTCTGCTTGATCTTCAGTTGCCCGATGGGGATGGCCTCACTCTTTTCAGTGCGCTTCCGGAGGGCGCGTATCGTCCAGCCGTGATCGTCGTTACTGCAGACGGTTCACTCAATCGCGCCATTACCGCCATGCGCCTTGGAGCCTATGATTTTCTGGTTAAGCCGGTCTCAGGGACAAGGCTGCTCAACACGGTAGGCAATGCCGCCGAACAAAGCGGCGATGCAGAGCCAGCCACGGCGAGCGCATTGCCACGCCAGGAAGGGCAGGCCGACAACTTTTATGGCTTCATTGGTAGATCGCCTGCCATGCAAGCGGTTTATCGCACCATTGAGAGTGTTGCGGACTCGAAAGCAACGGTGTTTGTCACTGGCGAAAGCGGCACCGGCAAGGAGGTCGCTGCAGAAGCGATCCATATGGCTAGCAAGCGCCGCTCTGGCCCCTTCGTGGCAATCAACTGCGGAGCCATTCCAGAAAACCTGCTCGAATCCGAGCTGTTCGGCCACGTCAAAGGTGCCTTCACTGGCGCTGTCGAAAATCGTATCGGTGCTGCCAAGGCCGCAGACGGTGGAACGCTGTTCCTCGACGAGATTTGCGAGATGGACCTAAAGCTTCAAGTCAAGCTGCTGCGCTTCCTTCAAACGGGCATGATCCAGCGGGTCGGATCCTCTGCAGCAGAACCGGTCAATGTCAGGATCGTCTGCGCTACCAATCGCAATCCCGAGGGTGAGGTGGCCGAAGGGCGTTTTCGAGAAGATCTTTACTATCGTTTGAACGTCATCCCGATTGCGCTGCCACCTTTGCGCGATCGAGGTGACGATATCGCGCTTATCGCGACAAGCCTGGCGGAGCGAATAGCCGCCGATGAAAGGCGGCCAATCACTGGCTTCTCCAAGGTCAGCGAAGCTTTCCTCCAACAACACAGTTGGCCGGGAAATGTCCGCGAGCTTCAAAACGCTCTCCGGCGCGCGATCATAACCGGCAATAGCAGCAAGGTCGAGTTGTCCGGGATTGCTCGGCCAGCTCCTCGCGCGGCCGCGGTTTCGACACTAGCAACGATCGCCCCCACCGAGAGTGCAGAAACGCCTGTTGTCCAAGCTACCCAAAACGCTGAGACGGCGGATTTTTCCGGGATGACTTTGGAGCAGGTCGAACGGCTTGCAATCGAGCAAGCTATCGCCCGAACCTCTGGCAACATAGTCCAGGCAGCGCGCGGTCTTGGGGTCAGTCCGTCAACGATCTATCGCAAACTCGAACGTTGGGGTGGCTAGAGCATTCTGGAGGGCTGTCTGTCGCCCGCACTCGCTTGATGCGAGCCAATCGAGAGGGATTGCTCAAACAGCCGGAAATAATGGCGCACCCGACAGGATTCGAACCTGTGACCTCTGCCTTCGGAGGGCAGCGCTCTATCCAGCTGAGCTACGGGTGCGCGGATGCTTCGTTGCGAGCGGCCGCAGCGCTTAGCAAGACCACGCGTCTGTAGCCAGCATAAAGTGCGCAGCCTCGTCTCGATACCGCCTGTTGGTCCAGCGCCGCTTTTTGGCCGATATTAACCGATCAGAAAGCGCGGCGTTTTAACCCTCGTGTTGATGACCGCACACCAACCCGATCAGATTCGAACGATGCAGCAGGCCGCGGCTGATGGAGGTGGTGCACGCGCACATACAATCCTCCACGACGAGCTTGAAGCGCTCTTCGAACTTAGCAATCAACTTGCTCGCTCGGCAGGATTGGCTGAAGAGTCTTTCCAGGACATGTTTGGCGAGGCCCTTCCCGGATTGAACGGCCCGACTGACGCGGTTGACGAAGGCCTTGTTCTGCTGATCCAAGACATCAGAGCAATGCTTTCGCCCGGCATGAGCGCGCTGCACACACTTGCATCCCGCGGTGCGCCTTGCAGCGTGCCGGCGCTAGCGCTTTGGCGCGAGCTCTACGCTGCGCGGGCTGCTTTGATCGAGACAATGGTCAGCTTGGCGCGAGTGCGGCCTAGCAGCTCGTAGCATTGGCAGATGCCGCTTGACCGCGTTCTTATTATGTTCCAATTTGAGGTATGGATGATATAGTCTGCAAGACTGGGGCCCCGGGGGATCAAAAGATCGCCGCTGGCGATGTTGCCCGTGGGATTATGCGGTTCTTCGCCCGCAATGACATTTGGTGCCTGGCCGAGATGCCACTCAAGAATGGGCGAAGAGCCGATTTGATGGGTGTTGATGCCAAAGGCAAGATCGTGATTGTCGAGATAAAGGTCGCACGTAGCGATCTGCTGGGCGATTCTAAATGGACTGACTACCTTGAGTTTTGCGACAAATTCTATTGGGGTGTGCCGCCTACTCTTGATCGCTCTCCGCTGGAAGGCGGAACGTTTTTGCCTGAGCGATGCGGCCTCTTGGTAGCAGATGGATACGATGCGGAAATTGTGAGGTCGGCGGCTCTGGTGCCGCTCGCCCCCGCGCGGCGTAAGGCTCAGATCGAAAAGCTAGCCCGAGCGGCGATGCGGCGCCACACAATGGCGCTAGATCAGCAAATCATGCGATAGTCTGCCGGTGGTTTAGCCCAATTGATCATTAGAGCTATCGGGCAGGGTGGATGTAAGGCATAAAGCCGGGGATGACCCTGGCTTCGCTTATCGACCTAACACTTGCTGTCGGATTTGCCTGCGGCGCGGTGAGTTTGATTGTTGCGGTTCGCTATGTCGGCTCTAGCGGCTTGTTTGCTTTGATCACTCGCTTCGCGCGGCCTGGGTTGTACGAAGGGCAATCTGAACAGATCAAGCGTGAGATTGCTTGGTCACTGGTCTCTGCGCTCATTTATGGCGTACCGGCTGGCGCTGTAGTGTGGGTTTGGTGGAATTTGGATGCCACGCTGATCTACACCGACTTGGGGGCGCATCCGCTGTGGTATTTGCCGCTTTCGCTTTCAGTGTACCTGTTTTTGCAGGATAGCTGGTTTTATTGGACACATCGGTTGATGCACCGGCCGTGGTGGTTCAAGCTGGCGCACAAGGTGCATCACGACAGTCGGCCACCGACTGCCTGGACTGCCATGAGTTTTCATCCGATCGAAGCTATCAGCGGGGCGATTCTCATCCCCACATTGGTCTTCATCATTCCGATACACTTGTCCGTCCTAGGAATTGTGCTCACGACAGCGACGATTATGGGTGTGACCAATCACATGGGATGGGAGATCTTCCCGCGATGGCTTGTTCACTCTCGGTTTGGGAGCTGGTTGATAACCGCCAGCCATCACGAGCGACACCATGAGGAGTATCAATGCAATTTCGGCCTGTATTTTCGCTTTTGGGATCGGATCTGTGGAACAGATCGTGGCCTTTCTCGAAGAATGTCCGCAGCGGTCGCGGAAGAGGTTGCGGCGCGCATTTAGCTGTCGGCCTGGGGATGCTCCTCGGCGCGGTCCCGGCGCATGCCAATGAGGTTGAGATCAGCATCACAAACCTACGCAACACGGAAGGTGTTATCCGTGCATGCATGACGACAAATCCCGATATTTTTCCGCGTTGCCGGGAGGATCCTGCATCCCACAGAACCGTCGTTCCGGCATCCAAAGATGCCGTGATTTCTTTCACCGGTGTCGAGCCCGGCAACTATGCAATTGCATTGCTCCATGATGAGAACGACAACGGCAAGGCGGATCGAGTTTTGGGAATGATGCCGAAGGAAGGCTTTGGGTTTTCCCGTGACGCCAAAGTGCGCATGGGGCCACCCAAGTTTGAAGATGCGGTGTTTGAACAAGGCGAAGGCCCTCAAAAGGTAGTCATCAAGATGCGGTATCTTCTCTAACCCCGTGGGCGGCCGTGCTAGAGGCGTTGTGACGTCACCGCGACAGGCCGATCACTGGAACGGCAGACTTTTGCAGTTTTGCAGCCAACTTTTCCGCGCAACTTAACGCAAAGTTTACCATGTCGCGCCAGAACCGACCCCGAACAGGTTTTTAGGGGACGTTTACGGGCCATGGACACGCTGCGAGGCACATTCGATTCATCAGACCCGGTCGATGACAGCGAGGGCTGGGACGCCAATGATGATCAGGTTGCGCGCGATTTGCCACCTGATGCTATCGGTCAAGATGAGCGCCGGATGCAGGTTCGCGCCTACAACCATTGGGCTAGCCTCCTAGGCGATCGCACTTTCCCGTCGATAGAGGACCTCGATCCAGCCAACCTGCCGGATTTTGGACCGAACAGCGTAGTGCTGGATTTTTCAGTGGGTATCGAAGATCCGAATGTGCAGTTTCTTGGCGATCGACTGGGCGAAGAATGTGGCGCTGAAGGCGTAATTCAACGACTGTCCGATGTTCCGCCGCGCTCACTTTTGAGCCGCATCACCGATCACTACATGCAAATTCTGGCCAACCAAGCGCCGATCGGTTTCGAAGCAGAATTCATCAATCAGCGCGGAAACTCGATTCTTTATCGAGGCATCTTGCTCCCATTCTCGAGCAACGATGAAACGATCGACTTCATCTATGGCGTAATCAATTGGAAAGAGATGGCCGATCAGGTTACCGCCGATGAGTTGTTGCTGGAGATCGACCAGGCTTTGGAAGCCGAAACTTCAGAGAAGACTCAAGAGGATAAGCCACACAGACACCATGCCGATCCGGTTACCGATTGGGCGGACTCCCCCGCAGGCGAAGACGAAGTCACTGACGACTCACTGATAGGGGAGACAGGCGTTTCGAATGTTTCACCGCTCGCCGATCCGCTTGGCGGACTTCCGCCTGCTGAGAATGACCTGCCCCTTCCCAGTTTCGGCGACTACTCGCTCGATGATCCTGAGGACGAGGATGATGCAGATGATGTCGGCTACGATTTTGCTTCATTGACTGACTATATTGAAGCGCCCGCCAAGAAAGCGCTTGATCTCGACGACGCCAGTTTCGAAGCTGAAAATTACGACTATCAGACCGAGGCAGTTGCGTCAGAAGAGGTTGAGGAGAAACCTCTCGATACAGTCGATTCGCTTTGCGACAACGCCGGCCTGCATGACTATCTCGCCGCTGCACGCGACCTTGCGCAAACCGCTCGCGCTTCGGAGGATCGCAGCCGCCAGGCACTCTACTCTGCTGTGGGCCGCGCCTACGACTTTTCTTTGGCTGCGAAAGACGCTCCGGAAGAATACGACGAGCTTGTTGCTGAAAGTGGCCTCAGCGTCCAAGAGCGCGCCCCCATGACACCAGTTGTCAAGCTTGTATTCGGCTGTGACTACGACAAGACGCGATTGACCGAGTATGCTGCAGTCCTCAGCCATGCGCATCGGATCGGACTTGAGCGGGGCGCCTTGGGCGATTTCTTAGTCAAGGCTGAAGGAGGACTCAAAGGGGTCGTCCAGGCCGAGCGGCGATTGCGTCGCGAAGAAAGCGGCAAAAATGTCGAGCCAATCGATGGCCCGCGCGCCGCTCTTGCCCGCAAACTTAGAGCGCTTGAAGCCATGGCGTTTGAGAGCCTCAACCAAGATGGGCCCGAGTTCTCTCTGGTCATAGTCCGACGAAGCGATCACGCGGGGGTGGAGCTGATCGGTGAAATCGATCACGATATTCCGCTGATTGAAAGGGCCGCTCGCCGTCTGCTTGGTTGAAGAACGGGATTTTCAGGCCAAACTCCACCATGTCGGATGGCTCTAAGCTATACCTCGAGAAGTTTGCAGTCTAACCATTGAATTATCGACGGGAGCTGTTCGGCTGCTCGAGGGATTTCAGTGAGGCGATTGAGAAATAATCCGATGGTTTGGGCGCTTGCCGCTATCATTGCAATTGGATTGCTGGGGGCCGTGGTCCTACAGTTTGCAATTGCGCGCAACGGACCCGCTGTGCTCACCTTTGTCGACCGGTGGAGTGGTGGCTCTGTCAATGTCGCGCTCAAAGCCTCAGTTTCACTTGGCGACAGCCCTGCACAAAAGTTGTTTGTGTGGGGCCCCGAGGCCAAGAGGAAAAACAAGGAAGCATTACCAGTGCTTATCTTTGTTCATGGTGGCAGTTGGCGATCCGGCGATCCGGCTGATTATGGCTTTATCGCGCGCAGTTTTGTGCCAAAAGGGTTCGTTACTGTCCTTGCTGGCTATCGATTGCATCCCGAAGCTGTGTATCCCGCGATGCTTGAGGACACCGCCACGGCCATCGCTTGGGCCAAGTCAGAGATAGAACACTACGGTGGTGACCCGGAGCGGATCATCCTTGTCGGTCATTCTGCTGGTGCTTACAATGTTGTGATGACCGCGTTGGACCGCCGCTGGCTTGATCAGCATGGAATGTCCTCCGCAGAAGTCGCAGGCGTGGTCGGCCTCTCTGGCCCATACGACTTTTATCCTTTTGATAGCGAGTCAACTCGCAACGCCTTCGGCAGCGCAACCGATCCCGCGGCTACCCAGCCGATTGCTTATGCGGACAAGGTCGCCCCCCCAATCCTATTGATTCACGGCGAGAAAGATAATCTTGTCAAACCGCGCAACAGCAAGGTGCTTGCCAAACGGATGCGCGAAGCCGGCCAACAGGTGGAGCTGAAGACGTACGGCGAGATGTCACACAACGATCCGCTCATCGCGCTGGCTTCGCCGTGGCGCAAATCGCAGACCATCCGCGACGAAATCGCCGATTTTGCAAAGAAACTGGCGCCACGACGATCACCTTCAGTTCCCGTTCAGCGCGACTTACGTTAGCGTCCCGCCTATGCGACTCTTCGCCCCCCTTATTGCTTTGCTATCCAGCTTCGCCTTCGCCCTGCAGCCGCTTGCGGCGCAATCCATTCTACGTGACGCTGAAACCGAGGCCTTGCTCAACGAAATGGCGGCTCCGCTGGTCGAGGCAGCGGAACTCGAACCGGGCAATGTAGACATTGTTTTGATCAACGATAGATCGATCAATGCTTTTGTCGCCGGTGGACAGGTTGTCTATGTTCACGCAGGCCTGATTGAAGCGGCCGAGACCGCTAACGAAGTGCAGGGGGTGATCGCCCACGAACTTGGGCACATCACTGGAGGCCACGTCTTGCGTTCTCAAGACGCGATTGCTCAGGCGAGCAGCATTTCAATCCTCTCCTTGTTGCTTGGCGTGGGCGCAGCGCTCGCTGGAGGCGGAGAAGCAGCTATGGGCGCGATAATGGCAGGCCAACGCGCCGCACTGGGAAAGTTCCTGGCCTTCAGCCGTGCGCAGGAATCCGCCACCGATCTTGCGGGCGCCAAATACCTATCGCGCGCTGGTCTTTCGGGTCGAGGCTCTCTGGCCTTCTTCGAGCGCTTGCTTAACCGCGAAATTCGTTATGGTCGTAGCCAAGCGGACGATGCGACCTACACTCGCACACACCCTCTCAACAGCGACCGGATCGCAACACTGCGCAACGTTTACGAGAACGATCCGGCCTGGAACGCTCCCGATGATCCTGACCTCCAGGAGCGATTCGAACGGGTCCGCGCCAAGCTCTATGGCTATTTGGCGCTGCCCGAGCGAACATTGAACCGCTATCCCGTCTCGGATCAATCAGCCGCCGGCCGTTATGCGCGAGCTTACGCTTTTCACAAGGAGGCGTTGGTTGAAGAAGCTTTGGCCGAGACCGATGCCTTGCTCAATGACGAGCCCAACAACCCCTATTTCCTCGAGCTGAAAGGACAGGTTTTGCTGGAGTCGGGCGACCCAGTCAGCGCATTGACGCCGCTGCGGCGCGCAACAGACTTGTCGCGTAACCAGCCATTGATCGCCTCCATGATGCCTTCACCGCACTTGATCGCAAGGCAATGGCGTAAGCACGGTTCGTGTATGACACGG
>Ga0207422_1004711_pt1 | contig 10817 bp, 9 predicted proteins | sample MarCyaLeptolynsp_FD_187757 | JGI IMG/M metagenome (GOLD analysis project Ga0207422, IMG submission 187757) | Marine cyanobacterial communities from Panama - species 1 Leptolyngbya sp. (SPAdes) | ecosystem: Environmental > Aquatic > Marine > Unclassified | place: Panama: Panama City | collected... | reverse complement strand
CTTGTCAGCGCCGCGCAGAATGCTGGGTGAACGGCCCTCATGCGCGATCCGCATCATGTCGGCCCACAGCTTGGCGGGTAGACCGCCGCCCGTGACGCCGTCCATCGGCGTGTCATCATCATTTCCCGTCCAGACCCCGCCCAGCAGTTCAGAGCTGTAACCGACAAACCAGGCATCGCGAGACGATTGGCTGGTTCCGGTTTTGCCAGCGATGGGCCAGCCCTCAAGCTGAGCTGCGGTGCCGGTGCCCGAGCGAATGACGTCTGCCATCATCGCTGTCATCGTCTCGGCATTGCCGCGATCATAGACGCTGGCCGGTTCGTATTCAGCGCGTTGATAGATGACGTCGCCGCGCGTCGTCTCAATCGCTTCGATCAGGTAGGGGTCTACGCGGCGACCGCCGGTCATGAATGGGCCATAGGCGCGGGTCAGTTCCCACAAGGTAACTTCCTGACTGCCGAGTGCGATGGACGGAAATGGCTGCATGTCCGCGCCGATCCCGAACTTGCGGGCGAGGGCGATGATCGATTCCTCGCTGGTTTCCTGCGCCAGCAGAGCGGCGATTGTATTCAGACTGTCGCGCATGGCTTCATTGACGGTGACCGGTCCCATATGCGCGCGCGTGAAATTCTTCGGCGACCAATCGTCAATTGTGACGGGCTGGTCGATGCGGACATCATACGGGCTGACACCAATGTCCAGCGCTGCAGCATAGACAAAGGGCTTGAACGCCGAGCCGGGTTGTCGGCGGGCCTGCGTGGCGCGATTGAACTGGTTTTCTGTATAGTCCCGCCCGCCATAGAGCGCGACGACCTGGCCGCGTCGGTTCATCAACACAGCTGCGGTCTGACCGGCTTTTGCCTCTTCGGCTTCGGCGTCCATGCGCGCTTCAAGCGCTTCAGAGACTTTGGTTTGCAGCTCGGAATCAATTGTCAGGCGGATGACCATATCGTCCGGCAATTCCGGCAACAGCTCATTGGCACGCTCGGTGGCCGCATCGAGAATGAATCCGAATTGCGGGTCTTGTTCCGGTTCCGGCGCGATCTTGACGTCAGAGGCGAGCGCGATCTGGACGCTCTCCGGCGTGACGAACCCGGCCTGGAGCATTTCTGACAGGACATAGGCCTGGCGTTGTTTCGCGCCTTCCATGTTGTCATCCAGCGCCAGGCGCGATGGGGCTTTGGGCAGGGTCGCAAGCAGGCTGGCTTCGGCCAGGGTCAGGTCCTGCGGGTCCTTGTCGAAATAGAACCGCGACGCGGCGCCCAGGCCATAGAAGCCGGATCCGAAATAGACCCGGTTCAGGTACAGCTCGAGAATTTCGTTCTTGGAGAGCTTTTCTTCCAACTCTCGCGCCAGGCGGACTTCCTGGACCTTACGCTTCAGTGTCTGCTCCGGTGACAGAACCAGATTTTTCACCAGCTGCTGGGTAATTGTGGAGGCACCGGAAACGGTCTTGCCAGAGATCACATTCGACACAGCTGCGCGGGCCATGGCCTGCGTGTCGGCACCGTCATGCTCATAGAAGCGTTTGTCTTCAGCCGCGATGAAGGCGCGGGCCACGTGAGGGGGTAATTCATCAATCGTAATGGCGCGACCATAGCGCGGGCCGCGGATCGCGATGGTTTTGCCCGTGCGATCGACAAACTCGATGGCGGGCTGGCGATTGACGTCCCAAAGTTCCGCGGTTTCCGGCAGGCTCGGCATGCCGCGATACAGGCTTTGCCAATAGATCCATCCGGCCAGCAGGCCGATCATGGTCAGCCCGGACCCGGTGATCAGGCTCCATTTCAGAATGGGTCGACCGCGAAAGAGCCGCATAGAGGTGCCTCGTGGCTTTGGTACAGCGCGTTTCGGGGGCGGCTTTTTCAGCCCTGGTTTTCCATTCGAAGCTTTCACGCCCGCTCACCTTTCGCGTAAACCTTCAGGCTGGCTTACTGACGAGAAATTGAGGCAGGGTGAAGGCGAACAGATTAACCAAAACTTAGCGCCAGACGCTGTGACTATCGGAGCACAGGGCAGTTCGGGCCGTCGGGCACGCGCTGTCCCGGCGTACCTTGCTCCGCCAGCATTTTCGCGAGGCGAAGCTGGCCCTTGATCGCCTTTGCCGTCATTGGCCGCATGAAACAGGTTAGTGGCTCGCCATTATCCGCTGCGACCGCGACGGCAACACCCGTAATTCCGCCATACCAGTCCCAGAGATAAGCGACCTGGTGCTGATCCGCGAGCAACAATATTTCGGCCTGCACAGCGCCGCGCTCAGCTGGCGTCGAGTTGGGACGAATGCGCGTGACATCGAAGTCGATCCGCTCGACTGAGCCATCGTCATACGCTTCCAGAGCTTCATCAATCCGCGGATTGAGAATCTGGCAATTAGGGCACCAGTCTGCGGTAAAATTGATGACTTTTACCGACGGCTCAGCGATTGCCGGGAAGGCCCAGGCGAGGCTCATAAAAAGGGTCGCAAACAAGGCGCGCATCATGTCGATCTCCGGTTGAGTGCGCCCTCTAACACGAATGCGCGCCCAGCCAGCATCACAGAGGCGTTATGAACTGCGCCCGAACACGCGCTTGAAGATATAGTCGACCCGCTGGAAGTGGTAGCCATCGTCAAACAGACTTTCGAGTTTTTCGTCGGTCAGTTTCACCGTGACATCGGCATCCGCCTTCAAGTGATCCAGAAAGGCGCCTTCACCAGCCCAGGTCTTCATCGCGTTGCGCTGGACCATGCGGTAGCTGTCCTCGCGGCTGTTTCCGGCTTCAACCAGAGCCAGCAGCACGCGCTGCGAATTGTGCAGGCCACCCATCTTGTCCATCACGGCCTGCATATTGTCCGGATAGACCAGCAGGTTTTCAATGACACCGGCAAGGCGGTGAAGGGCAAAGTCAAGGTGAATGGTCGTGTCCGGGCCGATGCCGCGCTCGACCGAAGAGTGCGAAATGTCCCGCTCGTGCCAGAGGGCGACATTCTCCATGGCCGGGACCACTGCCATGCGGACGAGGCGGGCGAGGCCGGTCAGGTTCTCCGTCAGCACCGGGTTGCGCTTGTGCGGCATGGCTGATGAGCCTTTCTGGCCCTTGGAGAAGAATTCCTCGGCTTCATACAGCTCGGTGCGCTGCAGGTGGCGGATTTCTGTGGCCAGGCGCTCGATCGAGGAGGCGATGACGCCGAGCGCTGCGAAATAGGCAGCATGACGATCGCGCGGGATGACCTGAGTGGAAACTGGTTCAGGTGTCAGGCCGAGCTTCTCGGCGACATATTCCTCGATCCGTGGGTCGATATTGGCAAATGTGCCGACAGCGCCTGAAATGGCGCAGGTGGCGACTTCTTCGCGGGCGGTCACGAGCCGTTTTTTCGCGCGCTGGAACTCGGCATGAAAGGTGGCGAGCTTGATGCCGAACGTGGTCGGTTCGGCGTGGATGCCATGGCTGCGCCCAATGGTTGGGGTCAGCTTGTGCTCGAAGGCACGTTTTTCGAGCGCGGCGAGGACTCGTTCCAGGCCTTCCATCAAAATGTCCGTGGCGCGCACCAGCTGCACATTCAGGCAGGTATCGAGCACGTCCGAGCTGGTCATACCCTTGTGCAGGAAGCGTGCAGGCTCGCCGACATGTTCAGCGACATTGGTCAGGAAGGCGATGACATCGTGCTTCACCTCGGCCTCGATCTCATCGATCCGGGCGACTTCGAAAGCGCCTTTCTCGCGCACCACGGCGCTGGTGCCTTCTGGGATCTGGCCGAGCTCTTCCATCGCTTCGGCGGCCAGCGTTTCGATCTCCAACCAGATGCCATACTTGCTTTCCGGGTCCCAGATGGCGGTCATGGCGGGGCGGGCATAGCGAGGGATCATGGCAGAGCTTCCTGCGGTTCGATGCGGATCAGATGCGCCGGGCTATAGTCCGCTCTGCCCGAAGGCGCAATTGCAGCGCTGTCGCACGGGGCGCAGCTCGGTGAAACTCAACTGAACCGGTTTACCTTGCATCAAATCGGTCTCGGTAAAATGAAGGTGAAGGAGACCGGGATGAAACCGATCATACTGACGGCGGCGCTGGCATGGGCGACGACCGAAGCGGCGCTCGCGCAGGCCCCGGAAGGCTTGCCGCTGGACGCAGAGGCAGGCGAGTGTTTCGCCCAGGTTCTGACCCCGGAGACGGTCGAGCTGGTGACGGAGCGCGTCGTCGTGACCAAGGCCTCGTTCGAGGTGCGGACCATCCCGGCGCAGTATGAGACCGTGCAGGAACAGATTCTCGTTCGCGAAGGCACGACCGTCTACAAGTCTGTACCGGCGATCTACAAGACGGTTGCCGAAGACGTCGAGCTCGAACCTGGCATCACCAAGACTGTGATGAAACAGGTCCTGGTCGAGCCTGCCCGGGTCATCGAAGAAGTGATTGAGCCAAAATACGAGACGGTCGAGGTGCAGAAACTCGTGGCACCGGAACGCGAGGAGCGGATCGAAACGCCAGCGACCTACAAGACCGTCGAGCGCAGTGTCGCAAAAGGCGGTACGCAAGAATGGGTGCCGATCCTGTGTGAGACCAATGCCAGCTCGCAGAAGATTGCTGAAATCCAGACGGCCCTCTCGGATGCCGGGCATCCGATTGTCATTGACGGTAAGTTTGGGCCTCAGACGTTTTCGGCGATGAAGGCCTACCAGTCTGAGCAGGGGCTTCCGATCGGGTTGTTGACAGTATCCACGGTCGAAAGCCTTGGCGTGTCGCCGTCCTAAGGGCGCCGATTAAGTGCGTTCCAAGACGCGAGGCAGTTTGAAGACCACGCTCTCGGTCGCGGTGGTGACTTCTTCGACAGTGATCTCGAAACGCGCGCGGCAGGCGGCGATGAGCCCCTGAACCAGGTCTTCCGGCGCACTCGCGCCGGCGGTCAGCCCCAACGTCTTTACACCTTCAAACCAGGACCAGTCGACATTTTCGGCGCTCGCCACCAGCCGGGCATCCTGCGAGCCGGCGCGCTTGGCAACTTCGACCAGGCGTTTCGAGTTGGAAGAGGTTTCAGCGCCGATCACGAGGAATAACTCAGCCCGCTCGGCCATCACCTTGACCGCCTCCTGACGATTGGTGGTGGCGTAACAGATGTCTTCCTTGTGCGGTGCACTGATGCCTGGAAACCGGGTCTGCAGGGCGGAAACGATTTCGGCGGTGTCATCGACGCTGAGTGTGGTCTGGGTGACAAAAGCCAGGTTTGCCGGGTTGCGCGGCGCAAAATCTGCAACATCCTCAACCGTTTCGATCAAGGTCATCGCCCCATCCGGCAACTGGCCCATGGTGCCGATAACTTCCGGATGACCGGCATGCCCGATCAGCACGATCTCGCGGCCGGCCTTATGGTGGCGTTCTGCCTCGACATGAACTTTTGACACGAGCGGGCAGGTGGCATCGACAAAAACCATCTCGCGCGCCTGCGCCGCAGCGGGCACCGCCTTCGGGACGCCATGAGCGGAAAATACGACCGGGCGGTCTTGTGGGCATTGATCCAGTTCTTCGACAAATACCGCGCCGAGGCTTTCCAGGCGTGAGACCACATGTTGATTGTGCACGATTTCGTGGCGCACATAGACGGGCGCCCCCCATTTGCCCAGCGCCTCCTCGACAATCTGGATCGCACGGTCCACTCCGGCACAGAATCCGCGCGGGGCGGCAAGTAGAATCGTCAGCGGCTGCATCACCTTACAGTGTCCTCATGATTGCGACGCAGATAGGGCGTTGCGCGCCCGCTCCTCGCCCGGTAACACTCTCTGCGTTAAATGGATAGCCTCGGCGTCGAGGCCAAGAGTGACAAGGCATCACATATGCGAATCATCGCCCTTTCCACCGCTCTACTCGGGCTTGCGGCCTGCCAATCTGGGTCGGGCATCGGCGACGCGTTTGATACGCGCCAGAATGCAGGCACTTGCCCGCCAGCCGGAGCCATCTATCAATCGTCCCGAATCGTCGAGTTCAACGGCAATGGCGAACAATTTCCCAACGTTGAGTATACGGGCGAGATTGTCGATGTACGGCTCTATTGCCGCTATGCTGGCAACGATCCGGTGCGCGCGGAAGTTGAGATTGATTTCGCTCTGGGCAAGGGTCCAGCTGGGACGTCGAACCGAAAAGACTACGGTTATTGGGTTGCGGTTACGCGGCGCAGCGGCAAGGTTCTGAACAAGGAATACTTCACCGTTCGCGCAGATTTCTCCGATGGTGACGTGACCGGCGAAACGGAATTGCTGCAGCGGATCATCATTCCGCGCAACGATGAATCTGTTTCGGCCGCAAACTTCGAGGTGTTGATCGGCTTCGACCTCACCGAAGATCAATTGGCCTATAATCGCGCGGGTCGACGCTTCCGTCTGGATGCCGGACAATAGTCGCGAGGGTTGGAATCAAACATGACGGATCTCGCGACGCAATTGGCGCGCGCGTGCAGCGCTGCATTTGAAGCTGAAGGCCTGGAAGCCCGCTGGGGCGCGGTGAAGCAATCAGATCGACCTGAACTGGCTGACTTTCAGTGCAATGGCTGCATGGGCGCGGCCAAACAAGCCGGGATGAACCCACGTGAGCTGGCTGCGAAGATTGCGCCGCGCATTGGCGAACATCCGTCTGTTGACCGGGTTGATGTGGCCGGTCCCGGATTTCTCAATATTGTCGTCAGTAATGAAGCTCTGGCGGAGCAGGCGACCTGGATTGGTGCGGATGATCGCGCTGGTGGCGGCCTCGCGGAAGCGCCCGAAAAAGTGGTGGTGGATTTTGGTGGACCGAACGTGGCCAAGCCGATGCATGTTGGCCATTTACGATCCGCGGTGATTGGCGACACGCTGGTGCGCTTGTTGCGCTTCCTGGGCGATGATGTGACCGGCGATGTGCATCTCGGCGATTGGGGCCTGCAAATGGGCCTGCTGATTATCGCGGTCAAAGATGAACAGCCTGACCTGCCTTATTTTGATGAGGTTGATCGCGGGCCATTCCCTGCCGAACCACCCGTCTCCATGGACGATCTCTCACGGCTCTACCCAATGGCGTCTGCCCGGTCGAAGGAAGATCAGGCCTATGCCAAGCGCGCCCAGGACGCGGTCGCAGAAATGCAAGCCGGCCGTCCGGGGTATCGGGCATTGCTGAAGCATTTCATCGACGTGTCCGTGGCTGCGCTGAAAGTGGATTATGGGTTTCTCGATGTTTCCTTCGATCTCTGGAAAGGCGAAAGCGATGTCGATCCGCTGATCGCGCCGATGATCGACGCGCTGAAGGCGCAGGGCTTTGCGCACGAAGATGATGGCGCCTGGATCATCGATATCGCCAAAGAAGGCGAGAATGTCGAAACCGTCGGCAAGGACGGTCAGCCGCGCCTGAAAAACCCGATGCCGCCCTTCATGCTGGTCAATTCACGCGGTGCCACCGGCTATCACGCCACCGATCTCGCCACGATCAAGGACCGCGTCGACACAATTGGTCCGAACCGGATCTTATATGTCGTCGACCAGCGCCAGGCCCTGCACTTTGAGCAAGTCTATCGCGCCGCAGACAAGGTGGGTTACATCGCCCGCGACGGACTGGAGCATCTCGGCTTCGGCACCGTCAACGGCACAGATGGCAAGCCATTCAAGACGCGTGAGGGTGGCACGCTGCGACTGGCCGATCTCAATCAGATGGCGCTCGACGAAGCGACCCGCCGGATCGGCGAGACTGGTCTGTCGGGCGATATTGGCGACGAGGAAAAAGCCGAGATCGGTAAGTTCGTTGCGCGGGCGGCGTTGCGATTTGCCGACCTGCAAAACCAGCGCACTACGAATTATGTCTTTGATCTTGAGCGCTTCACCAGTTTTGAAGGCAAGACCGGGCCTTACCTTCTCTATGCGGCGGTGCGGATGAAAGCCCTGCTGCGTCGCGCGGCGGAGGAGGGCGTCGTGCCGGGCGAGATCAGGATCGAAGCGGCAGAAGAACGCAAACTTGTCCTCGCCCTGGATGGTTTTGCCCTGGCGCTTCATCTCGCGCGCGACAAGCGCATGCCGCACTTTGTTTGCGAGCATGTATATGGCTTGTCGCAGGCGTTCAGTGCCTTCTATTCGGCCTGTCCAATTCTGAAGGACGGCGTCGATGCGGGTACAAAAGCCTCGCGCATCGCGCTGTGTCAGGTCGTGCTCCACCAGCTGGAAGCGGGTCTTGGCATTCTCGGAATCACCGCGCCAGAGCGGATGTAGCGCCAAAGGTAAACAAATCCGCCTGTTTTGTTTACCCGGCCCTAACGGGCTTTAACGCCTGGCGTGGAAAAATGAATGAATCGCGCAGTTCCGGTAACTTTCGCTTAGCGGCCTTGGCCTAGGCTCAATTGTCTAGACAGTTAACAAGGAACCCGCCCCATGCTGAAAAACATGATCAAAACCTGCGCCGACGATACGGGCCTGACCCAGGTCAAAGCCCGCGAGGCTGTCGGCATCGTGCTCAACACTGCAGAGCGCCAGGGATCACCGCTTGCCGAAGCGATTTTCAGAAAGATGCCTGGGGCGCGTACGCTTTCGGCCACGACGGGCGCTGAACATGGCGCAGCTACGGGCGTGATTGCACGACTGATCGAACAAACGCCGGGCGGGCGTCGTCATGTTGGTGAGGGCATGTTTGCCAGCCTGCACAAAGCTGGTTTGGGTCATAAACAGATCTCCCAACTGTTGCCGGCGATCAGCAAGTACATGCAGATCACCTATGGCATGGAAGCGTTCGGACATATTGGCGATCTGGTTGTCGCCGACATGCTGACCGGGTCTGACCGCACGGCAGCTGCTGCCTAAATCCAGACCAGATTGGGTTTCCTGAATCGGGCTCGCTGCGTTGTCGCGCAGTGAGCCTTTTCTTTTGGCGATTGCGCGCTTAGGGGGAGGGCATGACTGACCTCATCGATCTTACCATCCCGCTCAGCCAGCTTACTTTTGAGGGGGACGACAAAGCCCGCACCATGGCGGCCAATGGCGACACGATTCAGATTGGCGGCCTGCTGCAATCGGTGATCCAGACCCATGCAGCGCGTGAATTGGACGAGGGCGAGCCGCTCGCGGTTTCTGTGACGTTCGATGTGTCCGAGCCCGTCCAAGCCGGCCAAGAGGTCAGCTTCGAAAGCCGTATCGACCGGCGTACGCGGACGCTCATCTTTGCCAGCGGTACCGCGACCCAGGGCGGGCGTCACCTGCTCAAAGCTACTGTGGTCTTTCGCATCGGTTAGATTAGCCGCCTACATGGGCGTCCGGCGCAGCGGCAGCAGGTCGGGGAATTCCGGGTCGCGCTTCTCGGCTTGTGCCTTGAACGCTTCCTGCATGTGTGATGGCGGCAGCATGCCGGAATTCCACACACCGATATAATCCAGCGTGTCGGCCGTACTGTGGTCGCGGCCATAATTGATCAGCACTTTGCACCCTGTGACCGTGAGCGGATCCTTGGAGGCGATCTCCTTTGCCACGCCCATCACATGTTCCAGCATCTCTTCCTGGGTTTCGAAGACCTCATTGACGAGCCCGATTTCCTTCGCCTTGTCGGCGCCGAGCCGCTCGCCGGTATAGGCCATTTGCTTCACCCACCCTTCGGGAATGTAGCGCTGCAGACGTGGGAATGTGCCGACATCGGCGGTCATCGCGATATTGGTTTCCTGGATGCAGAAAAACGCATCCTTGGTGCACCAGCGGATGTCGCCTGCGGAAATCATGTCTATGGCGCCGCCGATAACCCCGCCCTGACAGGCGATGAGCACCGGAATGCGCGCCTCTTCCAACGCGTTGAAGGAGGACTGGATTTGCTTGATGTTCGACCGGAACGCCTCTGCCGCGACATGGCGATCGACTTTGCCGGTCGTGACGGCGCCATCATCGCCGAACACTGACAAATCCATGCCGGCCGAGAAGTGCTTGCCGGAGGAAGAAATCACGATCACGCGGGCCGCCGCGGTTGCATCGATTTCGTTCACTATCGCGGGCAAATCGTTCCAGAATGCTTTGTTCATGGCATTCATGGCCTGCGGCCGGTTCAGTACGATGTGTGCGATCTTGTCTTCAATCGAGACGGCGAAACACTCATGTGTCTTTTTCAGCATCTGCGGCTCCCTATTTCTCGATAAACTAGTGCGGGCAGGGTATAATCTCCAGCATGTCGCCGCGATAAGCAGACAGTGGTTTGATTTCGCGGATGAAATTGGGTTCAATGAGATCCAAAGGTGAGGGAATAGAAAAATGCGTTCAATGGTATTCGGGGCTCTGGCCCTCTGTCTCGTTCCAGCTGGCTGTGAAAGCGGTGCTGGCGGCGATTTTGGTCAGGTGCTTGGCGAGGTGCTCGGCGAGATTGGCAACGGCGAAACAGGCGGCGGCGAGCTGACCACGCTGGAGATTGATGCCGGTCTTCGCCAAGCGCTTGAAATCGGCGCGGAGCGCGTGGCAAGCCAGATCGGTGTGACCGACGGATATTGGCAAGATCCGCAAATCCAGATCCCGCTGCCGGGGCGCCTCGGCTCGGTGCAGAATGAATTGGCAAAGCTCGGCCTGTCGGGCCCGCTTGATGATTTGCAATTGCGCATGAACCGCGCGGCGGAAGACGCAGTTCCGGCGGGCAAGCGCATCGTGATTGATGCTGTGAAGTCGATCACGATTGATGATGCCGTCGGCATTCTTCGCGGCGGTGACTCGGCGGCGACCGATTTTCTGCGCGGTCGGACCGAGGAAAATCTGCGCGGTCTGTTCACGCCCTATGTCGAATCCGCGCTTGAAGGATCGGGGGCTTACCGCACTTTGGACAGCGTCGTCAGCAGCCAGCCGCTGCTCGCTGTCGCCGCCACAGATTACAAATCTGATTTA
>Ga0207422_1004710_pt1 | contig 10818 bp, 10 predicted proteins | sample MarCyaLeptolynsp_FD_187757 | JGI IMG/M metagenome (GOLD analysis project Ga0207422, IMG submission 187757) | Marine cyanobacterial communities from Panama - species 1 Leptolyngbya sp. (SPAdes) | ecosystem: Environmental > Aquatic > Marine > Unclassified | place: Panama: Panama City | collected... | reverse complement strand
TCTGCCTACGTCGACGCGGGCGGGCGGCTCGCGGCGCACTTGCCCGTGACGGCACCCACGATCGCCAAGCCCGTACCACCACAGCACCTCGTCGCCGAGGTGGCGCTGCCCCGCAATACCGAGCAGCAGCCGACGTTCTACGCCCGATTGGGGTGGCTGCTGCCGTGGCTTTGCTACGCGTGGGCGGGGTTCGTCCTCGGGCGCGGCGTGCTTGCTCGGGTGACACGCAACTCCTATAAACGGCCGACGACCACGCCTGCACCGTCATCCGACTCGGACGACTCGGACCACGCGGGCGCATCGGACTCCGAGGACCCGTGAGCACCCCTTCCGCCGGCAAGTTTGGCTCCCGCATTGGTTTCATCCTCGCCGCCGCCGGATCGGCGATCGGCCTGGGCAACATCTGGCGCTTCCCCTACACGGCGGGCGAGAGCGGCGGGGGAGCGTTCGTGCTCGCCTATCTGCTGTTCGTGGTCTTGATCGGGGTGCCTGTCCTGATGGCCGAGCTGTCGCTGGGTCGCAAGTCCGGCAGCAACGCGGTCGGAGCGTTCCGGGCGATCGTGCCCGACTCCGCCTGGCGCTACGTCGGAGGCCTGGGCGTGCTCACTGGCTTCGGCATTCTCGCGTTTTATTCGGTCGTCGCGGGGTGGACCCTGTCGTACGCATGGGACGCGGCGATGGGCACCTTCGCCGACGGCATGTCCGTCGAGGCCAGCGGCAAGCACTTCGGCGAGGTCACCTCGGGCACGACGGGCCCGGTGGTGTTCGCGGGCGCATTCTTGGTGCTCACCGCCCTCGTCGTTCGCGGAGGGGTCTCCGGGGGCATCGAGCGCGCGTCGAAGATCCTGATGCCGGTTTTCTTCGTGGTGCTCATCATTCTGGTCGGGCGATCGCTGACCCTCGACGGCGCGGGCAAGGGCCTGGAGTTTCTGTTCTCGCCGGACTTCTCCAAGCTCACCCCGCTCGTGCTGATGAACGCGCTGGGCCAGGCGTTGTTTTCGCTGAGCCTGGGCATGGGCGCGATGATCACCTACGGCGGGTACCTCAAAAAGGACGAGAACCTGCCGATCGCCGGCATCTCGGTCGCCATCTTCGACACGCTGATCGCAATCCTCGCGGGGCTGATCATCTTTCCCGCGTTGTTCACGGTGGGCGCCGAGCCCAAGGGCGGGCCGGGGCTGGTCTTCGTGGTCCTGCCCACGATCTTCGACAAGCTGCCCGCCGGGCAGTTCTTCTCGGTCGCGTTCTACTCGCTGCTGGGCATTGCCGCGCTGACGTCCACGATCAGCTTGCTCGAGGTCGTCGTCGCCTACTTCGTCGGTGAGCGCAAATGGCCGCGCGAGCGGGCGGTGTGGGTGGTCACCGCGGGCATCTTCCTGCTCGCGATTCCCTCGGCGTTGTCGATGGGCGCGGTGGAGGCGCTGTCCGAGAACGCCGAGACCGGCGCAAAGTCGTTCCTCGACTGGCAGAGCATCATTTGGGGCAACATCGCGCTGTCGGTCGGAGCCGCCGGGATTGCGATCTTCGTCGGGTACAAGTGGGGGGCCAAGGCGGCGCTCGAGGAGATGCGCACCATGCCGCTGGCCGGCGCCTGGGAGAACTTGATCAAGTACGTGTGCCCGCTGGCGATCGTCGCGGTGCTCGTCTACTTGGTGGCCACGGGCAACTGGCTGTGAACCTGCTGCTGCTCGACGTTTCGCAGGTCGATGCGGATGGTCGCGCGACGGTCCGCGGTACCGCGCTCGAGCACATTCGAACCGTCCTCAAGAAGGGGGCAGGGGACACGCTCGTTGCCGGCGTGGTCGATGGCAGGATCGGCACGGCCACGATCGAATCGGTCGACGATGGTGCGGCGACGGTGCAGTGCACGTTGCATCGCGATCCGCCGCCACCGTCGGTCGTCACCTTGGTCGTGGCCCTGCCCCGGCCGCCCATGCTGCGCCGGGTGCTGTTTTCGGCCGCCTCGATGGGAGTCAAGCGCATCCACCTCATTGCGACCGCGCGGGTGGAGAAGAGCTACTGGAGTACGCCGTCGCTGCAGCCCGACAAGATCGCAGAGCAGCTGCGGCTCGGCCTGGCGCAGGGCGTGGACACCCGCTGGCCCATCGTCGAGCTGCACCGACGCTTCCGTCCGTTCGTCGAGGATGCGCTTGCGGGCATCGCCGGCGATGGGGCGCGTCTGGTCGCCGACCCGGTGCCGGGGGCCGCGCCGATCGAGCCGGCGACCAGTCCCGTCACCATCGTGATCGGACCCGAGGGAGGCCTGGTCCCGTTCGAACGCGAGCGACTCGCGGCGGCGGGCTTTTCGTCGGTCCATCTCGGGCCGCGGATCCTCCGGGTGGAGACCGCAGTCGTGGCCGCGCTGGCCCGGCTGGGGTAACGTCAGGCGGCGGGTGCACGGGCGCAGATTCAGACGCTGGGGTGGGGTCGCGCTGATGCTCGGCATCGGCTGCTTTTCCGGCGAGGCGACGCTCGGCGCCCTGTGCCTCGAGGATGACGATTGCGGGGCGGACCAGACCTGCGGGACCGGCGTATGCGGCTACTGCGGTGACGGCGTCGCGCAGCCCGGAGAAGTCTGTCTCGATGCCGACGACCCGATCGAGGTCGCCGGGATGCCCGTTCGCATGCGCCCGCAAGACCTCGACCGGGACGGGACCCTCGATCTGGTCGCCCACGTGCCCGGGGCGACGGACCTGACCGTGCTGCGCGGGAGCGGGAGAGGCTTTGGTTCGCCCGAGACCGTCGCGCTGCCGTTCGCCGCCGATCATCTCGCGGTGGGCGACCTCGACGGCGACGACACCGTCGACGCGCTGGTCGCCAACGCCGAGGGAATTCACTTCGGCGCGGGGTCGGGGGTGCTGGCCTTTTCGTTCGGCTCGGAGGTCATCACCTGGATGGGCACCACCGGCCTCGAGTTCGCCTCCGCCACCGAGACCTCGGCGGCGTTCGGGGTTGCCACGCGTCCCGGCGATGCCGAACAGACCGAGGTCGCGGCGATCGAAATCGGCCCCGGCGGGCAGGTACAGCTGGGCGCCTCGATCACGCTGCCGGGCACCGTACGACCGGTCGCGGTCGGCGAGGTGGCCAACGCGGGCGCGCCCGAGGTTGCGTTTGCCGTCGGCCCGACAGTGGCCCTGCGCTCCGGCGCCGATCTCGAGCCCCTGGCCGAGATCGTGCTCGACGCCGACGTGGTCGCCGTGTCGCTGGTCGACGTGGATGTCGACGGCAATCGCGACGTGCTCGCGAGTGACACGGCGGGGGCGGTGGTCGTGTTCGCCGGCGACGGCATCGGGGGGTTCACCCGGGACATCGGGTTCGAGCTCGATACGCCTGCGACTGCGCTCGTGGTCGGGGACATCAACCGCGACGGACGCCGCGACGTCGCGGTGGCGACGGCGGAGGGCATCGAGTTGGCGCTCGCACGCGGAGCTCGCTTCCCCGAGACCATCGCCGTCCCTGGGCCCGATGCCGCCGCGGATCTGCTCATCACCGACCTCGGTGGCGATCTGCTCGTGGACCTCATCGCTTCCTCCAGCGCCGTCGGCCAGGTCGTGCGCGTGGGGGTGGCCCCGTGAAGCGTTTGGCGACTACGGGGGTCACCGTCGTGGCGCTGGTGGCTGCGGCGATTCCGGGCCGAGCCCACGCGGCGCCCGCGGAGTCGAGCCCGACGGCGGAGTCCAAGCCGCGCAAAGAGCATCCGCCGGGGCACGGCATGGTGGTCGCCGGCGCTGCGATCACCGTCGGCGGGATCGCGGCCTATGGTCTGTTCGGAGCGGGCCTCGCGATCGGCAACCGAGCCGAGCAGGACATCGCGTCGCTGACCGGGACCGACGACATCGAGGCCCGCCGAGACCTGCTCGAGCGTGGAAGGCTCGGCAATCGCCTCGCCCTCGCGGGCGGAATCCTCTCGCTGCTGACCGTGGCCGTGGGCATTCCGCTGATCGTGGTGGGGCGCCGGCGGGCCGTGGCCGCGAGCGCATCGGCGACCCGCACCCGCGTGGTGTTCGGGGTGCAGGGCGCGGGCGCGTTCGCGCGAATCTCTTGGTGAGCTGCGGCCGCCGTGCTCGGCGAGCGCGAGGCCTCACTCCGCCGCGGGCTCGGAGTCCGACGGCAGGTAGAGCTCACCACCGGCGTCGGCGAACTCGCGGGCCTTGTCCTGCATGCCCTGCTCGATCTGCTCGAGCTCGCTGTCGGGCATGTCCCGAATGTCCTGCGTCAGCTTCATCGAGCAGAAGTGCGGGCCGCACATCGAGCAGAAGTGGGCGGTCTTCGCCGGCGCGGCGGGCAGGGTCTCGTCGTGGTAGGCGCGGGCGGTGACCGGATCGAGCGCGAGGTTGAACTGGTCCTCCCAGCGGAACTCGAAGCGCGCCTTGGACAGCGCATCGTCACGCTGGCGCGCGCCCGGGTGGCCCTTGGCGATGTCCGCCGCGTGGGCGGCGATCTTGTACGCGATGACCCCGTCTTTGACGTCCTGCCGGTTGGGCAGCCCCAGGTGTTCCTTGGGGGTCACGTAGCAGAGCATCGCGCAGCCCATCCAGCCGATCATCGCGGCGCCGATGGCCGAGGTGATGTGATCGTAGCCGGGCGCAATGTCGGTGGTCAGGGGGCCCAGCGTGTAGAAGGGCGCCTCGTGGCAGTGCTCGAGCTGCAGGTCCATGTTCTCTTGGATCTTGTCCATCGAGACATGGCCCGGCCCCTCGATCATCACCTGCACGTCGTGCTTCCAGGCGATTTCGGTGAGCTCGCCGAGGGTGCGCAGCTCGGCGAGCTGAGCCTCGTCGTTGGCGTCCGCGACGCTTCCCGGGCGCAGACCATCACCGAGCGAGAACGAGACGTCGTACTTCTTCATCACCTCGCACAGCCGCTCGAACTCCGTGTAGAGGAAGTTCTCCTTGTGGTGGTGCAGGCACCACTTGGCGAGGATCGACCCGCCGCGCGACACGATGCCGGTGACGCGGTCCTTGGTCAGCGGGATGAAGGGCAGGCGAACGCCGGCGTGGATCGTGAAGTAGTCGACTCCCTGCTCGGCCTGCTCGACCAGCGTCTCCATGAAGATGTCCATGTTGAGGTCCTCGACCTTGCCACCCACCTTCTCGAGGGCCTGGTAGATCGGGACGGTGCCGACGGGCACGGGCGAGTTGCGAATGATCCACTCGCGCGTCTCGTGAATGCGGTCGCCGGTGGACAGGTCCATCACCGTGTCGGCGCCCCAGCGGATCGCCCACTGCAGCTTTTCGACCTCTTCCTCGATCGACGACGACACGGCGGAGTTGCCGATGTTGGCGTTGACCTTCACGAGGAACTTGCGGCCGATGATCATCGGCTCGCTCTCGGGGTGCTTGATGTTCGCCGGAATGATCGCGCGGCCGCGGGCGACCTCGTCGCGCACCAGCTCGGGCGGCAGTCCCTCGCGCAGGGCGATGAACCGCATCTCCTCGGTGATGATGCCCTTGCGGGCGTAGTGCATCTGCGAGTGGTTGCCGTCGGAGTCCGCGAGGCGCTGATCAATCCATGCCTGGCGACGTGCGGGCAGTCCCTGGCGCGGGTCGGGGTTCTCGGGTCCCGACGTGTCGTACACCCGCAGCGGAGGCTCGCCTCCGGTCAGCTCGATCTCCCGAAACGGAACGCCGAGCTCGCCGGTGAGGACCCGTTTGGAGCCCGGAAAGTGCTCCGACAGCGGGGGGATGGGACGGACGGACTCGGTCTCGGGTCCGGCCACGGTCAATTGCTTTTTCGGTCGTTCAGACATCACGCTTTCCTCCGCCGGCATGACCCGGATCAGGTTCTTGGGGTCTCTTCTCAGGCCTCCCTCGGGTGGCCACCCCCAGCGTCTAGCGGGCGACCATACACGAAATTCGCGAGCTGGATCGCCCGGCCTGGCCGCGACCGCGCTGCTACACTCTTTGCTGGCCGTGCCCGTCTACGCCATTGGGGAGGAGCTTTCGTTCCCGCATCCGTCGCTGGCCACCCCGGCGGGCTTGCTGGCGGTGGGTGGGGATCTCCAGCCCGAGCGCATCCTGCTCGCGTACGCCAACGGCATCTTTCCCTGGTACAGCGAGGGGCGGCCGCTGATGTGGTGGTGCCCACGTCCTCGGCTCGTGCTCGAGCCGAGCAAGCTGCGCCTTGGTCGGAGCCTGCGCAAGGCGATGAAGCGGCGGCCGTACCGCATCACCTTGGATCGGGCGTTTGGTGAGGTCATGAAGGCCTGCGCCACCGTCCCACGGCCAGACCAGGACGGCACGTGGATCACCCGGGACCTCACCGCCGCGTTTTGCGAGCTGCACCGCCGCGGTCTCGCGCACTCGATCGAAGCGTGGCAAGACGACGAGCTCGTCGGGGGCCTGTATGGCCTGAGCCTCGGTCGCGTGTTCTTCGGCGAGAGCATGTTCGCCAAGCGGCCGGACGCCTCCAAGATCGCCTTTGCCCACCTGGTTCGGCAGCTCGCCGAGTGGGACTTCGAGCTCATCGATTGCCAGGTCGTCACCGACCACCTCGTTCGCTTCGGGGCCCACACCGTCGAGCTCGACGAGTTTCTCGAGCGGCTCGAGCAAGCGGTCGGCCACCCGACGCGCCTGGGTCCGTGGCAGTTCGATTCCGACGAAGACGGCGCCGCCGCCTGAGCCCCGCTTGACCCGCCCCCGACCAAAACCGTACAGTCGTACGGTTTTTAGTGGCTCGTCCGACCCCCAAGGGGCAGCGTGCACGGGAGCAGATCCTCGATGCCGCTCAGTCCCTGTTCGCCGATGGCGGCTTTCACGGCACGAGCGTGCGTGACGTCGCGGGCACGCTGGGCATTCCGACCGCGTCGCTGCTCCACCATTTTCCCCGCAAGGAGAAGCTCTACGGCGCCGTGCTCGAGCGGATCGCCGATGCGCTCGGTGAAGCGCTGACCAAAGTCGTCGTCGCGGACGAGACCATGACGGTCGAGGACTATCGCGAGCGGCTGGTGACGCTGACCCGGCGCTTTTGGCGGTGGGCGAACAAGAACCCGGTGCACTCCCGTCTGCTGCTGCGCGAGCTGCTCGACAACCCGGCCCGCATCGGCGAGGCGCGACGCCTGCACCTCGCCCCGGTGGTCGCGCGGTTCGCCGAGTTCATCCGCGGCGGGCAGCAGGCGGGGGCGTTCCGAGCCATCGATCCGGTGATGTTCACGATCCACCTGGCGGGATCGACCTCCTACTTCGTCGCGGTGGTCCCGACGCTGACCCGGGTCACCGGACGCTCGGAGGCGGCGCTGACCCGGGACTACCGCAAGGACCTGGCGGCGATGATCGAGCGGCTCGTCTTGGCGGAGTGACGCCACCAAGCGTGCGCGCACGGCTACGGACCGCGGCCGATCCACTCGGCGCCGTCGTCGGCGACCTCGCGTTTCCAGATCGGCACGCGCTCCTTGAGCGCCTCGATCGCGCGGCGGCACGCGTCGAAGGCTTCGGCACGATGGGGAGCGCTCGCGGCGATGATCACGGCGGTCTCCCCGACCACGAGTGTCCCGACGCGATGATGGATCGCGACGCGGGAGCCGGGGACCTCGGTATGGATCTCGTCCGCGATCGCCCGCATCTCCTTGATCGCCATCGGGGCGTAGGCCTCGTACTCGAGGTGATCGACCGACTTGCCTCGACTTTGGCGCCGGACGTTGCCGGTGAAGGTGACGACGCCGCCCGCGTTTTCGTGCTCGACGCACGCGACGACCTCCGCGAGCTGCAGCGCGGTCTCCCGAATCGCAAAGTGCTCGCCGTCATGCCCGCCGCTGACGGGAGGGATCAGTGCGATCTCCTCGGCACCCACCACCGGGTGCGCCTCGTCGACGAACGCCTGGTCCACCGCGACGCGACACTGTCGCAGCTGACCCTCCAGGTGCGGATGGGCAGCCGCGAGCGCGTTCAGCAGATCCTGCACGTTCGCGTCGGGGGGCAGCGAGATCGTCAGCGTGTCGGTCTTTGCGGCTTGCTTGAGGCCGGCGAACAGCAGCACCTGCACCGTTTTCGTGTCGCTCATGATCAGATCCGAGGCGATCTTGCATCGTGCCGACGCTTTATGCCGAGGGGTGTTTCGGCGGCGCCGACGACCCCGAGCAAAACCGTGGTCGGAGGCAAATTGCCTGGCCGTTTTGCGTGATCGAAAAACGCCGGCACGAATTTCGAGACGCCAACGCGCAGATCATATCCTACGGATCGAGACGAGGCCGACGACGACGTCGCCCGTCTCCACGCTCGACGCGCTATGGTTGATTTCTCGCTGGGACTGTCGGCGGCGAAGGTCGTCGAACTTCCGTGCTCGTCCATGTCTGCCTCACCCAAGGCCTCTTCCAAGGCCTCACCCAAGGCCGACAAGCAGGCCAAGCGTCCGTCCCGTGGGACGGCACGCTCGGCGGATGCGCAGCACATCATCGAGACCGAATGCGAGCCTGTTCAGTTCGAACCGGCCGAGGCATTGCCCCCGTTCGATCCGCTTGCTGACGACCCGATCGCAGAGGGGGAGCTCCGGTACCCCGAGGCTACCGCCGCACAGCAGACGGTGGCTCGAGACGGCCTGGTGCATCGGCTCGGCGCGTACATGACCAAGGGCCGGCCGCGGGTGATCGTGACCGACAACCTGCACACGATGGTCTCGATCAAGCGGGGCCAGGGCGTGTTCACCTTTCGGGTGCACCACATGTTCCTCGGGGCGCCGCCGTCGGTGCTCCGGGCGCTGGCGCGCTACGCCGAGAAGCAGGATCGCGATGCCGCGCAGCTCGTGCGGTCCTTCATCGACGTCAACGAGCGGCTCATCCGGGTGCGCACCGAGCCTCGCCCGATCACGTGCGACGTGCAGGGCCGCTGGCACAACCTCCAGGAGATCTTCGATCGCCTCAACGCCCACTACTTCGACGGCGAGATCAAGGGGCGGATCACCTGGGGAACCCGCAGCAAGCGCAGGAAGTCACGGGAGTCGATCAAGCTCGGCTCGTACACCTTCGAGGACGAGCTGATCCGCATCCACCCCGTGCTCGATGCCGAGGACGTGCCGACCTTCTTCGTCGAGTGGATCGTCTATCACGAGATGCTCCACGAGATTCACGACATCCCGGTCGTGGACGGGCGCCGCGTCTACCACACACCCGAGTTTCGGCGGGCCGAGGCACGCTTCGATCGGTACGCGGAGGCGGTCATGTGGGAACGCATGAACCTTCATCGCCTGCTCGAACGGTGAGCCCGATCGTCCTGGGGCGTTGGGGCGGACCTGCGTCGCGCTCGAAGGGGCTTGGTTGCATGCCTCGGGACGAATTTGCGCCGGGAAAACGTGAGCGCGGCCGCAAATCGGCCCGTTGACCTGCCGTCTGACGGTGCGGTACGACCGCCAAGATCCGCTGGCAGAGGGCGGAATTGTGGTGATGCCGTGAGGAGCGTCAAGATAATCGGGGCAGGTCGATACCTCCCGCCCAGGGTCGTCACCAACGACGACCTGGCGGAGACCATCGAGACATCGGACCAGTGGATCCGGGAGCGCACCGGGATTTCTGCCCGGCGTCTCGTCGACGGCAACGTCTCGGCGGGCATGCTCGCGGCGAAGGCCGTCGAGGATGCGTGCCGCGACGCCGGAATGGATCCTGGCGAGCTGGACGGAATCATCGTGGGGACCTGCACTCAGGACACCCTGATTCCCTCGACCGCGTGTTGGGTGCAGAACGAGCTCGGGATTCGCGGCATGCCGGCGTTCGACGTGATGGCGGGCTGCTCGAGCTTTTTGTACGGGCTCGACGTCGCCACCAACTGGTTGCTTGCCGGTCGGGCCAAGCGCATCGCGGTATGCGGGGCCGAGGTGTTCTCGAACATCCTCAACTGGAAGGATCGGCGGACCTGCGTGTTGTTCGGCGACGGCGCGGGCGCGGCCATCGTGACGACCGCCGACCCCGACAGCGGCAGCGGCCTGCTGTCGGCCAACTGGGGCAGCGACGGCACGCTGGCGGATATTCTGCAGATTCCCGCCGGCGGCAGCCGCATGCCGGCCAACCACGTCACGGTCGACGAGGCCAAGCACTTCGTGCACATGGAAGGCAGCAAGGTCTTCAAGCACGCGGTGCGGGCGATGGCCGGGGGGCTCGTGGATGCGATGGGGGAGGCGGGCATCACCGCCGACGACGTCGACGTCTTCATCCCGCATCAGGCCAACCTTCGCATCATGGAGGCTACCCGCGAGCGGGCCGGCATCGACGCCAGCAAGGTGCACTCGGTGCTGTCGAAGTACGGCAACATCTCCGCCGCCTCGATTCCGGTCGCGATCAGCGAAGCGCGCGAGGCCGGTGTGCTCGAGGACGGCGACCTGTTGGCGATGACCGCTTTCGGTACCGGGCTGACCTGGGCCGCCGCCGTCATGCGCTGGTAAGCGACCCGACGAACCCGTCGCGTTTTTGGGCGGTGGCGGCATCGCTGCGAGGATGCGGCGATGGCCTGCGAGCTGACCGATCCGCGCTTGGCGATGCGGCCGGTTCAGATGCGGCTGGTCACCGGCCGCGATCACTACGAGACGGTGATTGGGGCGGTGCGGCAGGCGCAGACCTCGATCTGGATCACGACGGCCAACCTCAAGGAGATGCGGGTGGAGGTCGCCGGCCGGCGCCGTTACCGATCGGTGCTCGACGTGCTGGACGATCGCGTCGCGGCGGGCGTGGAAGTCCGGCTGCTGCACGCGGCGCTGCCGAGTCGGCCGTTTCGCGACGCCTTCGATGGCTACCCCCGGCTCGTCGCCGGTGGCATGGAGCTGCGGCTGTGCCCGCGAGTGCACATGAAGGCGGTGGTCGTCGACGGGCGGCTGCTCTACCTGGGCAGCGCAAACTGG
>Ga0207422_1004709_pt1 | contig 10818 bp, 7 predicted proteins | sample MarCyaLeptolynsp_FD_187757 | JGI IMG/M metagenome (GOLD analysis project Ga0207422, IMG submission 187757) | Marine cyanobacterial communities from Panama - species 1 Leptolyngbya sp. (SPAdes) | ecosystem: Environmental > Aquatic > Marine > Unclassified | place: Panama: Panama City | collected... | reverse complement strand
CCCATCCCACGACCGTGCACCGCCGTGCCCAGGTCCTCGCGGCGCTGGGTCACGAGGCTGCCGCGCCGGCGCCCGACGCAGCGTTTCTCGCTGCGATCGAAGGTCTCGTCTATGGACCCGATCCGCTCGAGGGCTACATCGACGACGGCACGTTCATCCACCCGCGCATGGGCTTCGCGCTGGACCTGCCGGAGCACTGGACCGTCGCGTATCGAGGCGGACGCGCCGTCGCAAAGAGCCTCGATGGCGACACACTGCTCACGGTCTCCGAGAGCCCCGCCGTGTCGGTTCGCGCGGGCATGAACGACGTGTTCATGAACGCGGTCAAGAAGATCGATCCATGGGATGGCGAGCTCGTGGGCAATCCAGCCGCAATGGCGCAGTTCGAGACCATGACCCCCGACGACCGACCGCTGCATGCGTTCGTTGGCCTCGTCGAGTTCGACGGCCGAATTGTCCAGGTCGTGGCGTTTTCTGGTTCCCCGCAGTGGCCTGCCAAGGAGGTTCGCAAGGCATTTCGAAGCTTCACCGCGGCGACGCCGAGCCAGAAGAACGTCGAGCCGATGGTCATCGAGCTGATGGGCGTCGCGAACGCGAAAACCCTTCGCGAGCTCTACGATCGCAGCCCATCGTCGGTGCCCCTATCGGTGGTCGCGCGGCTCAACCACGTGCAGTCCGATGACACCCTGGTGCCCGATCAGCCCCTCAAGCGAATCCGGGGCTTCAACCCCGACTTTGCGTCCGTGCGACGCTCGCTGTGAACGACGGAAAACCAGGACGCTTTGTGGCATGGTCGGTGAATGCACCCCGACGAGCGTGTGCGGCGGGCCGTCGAACGAGCGGAGCTCGCGACGAGCTCGTCGACGATCGTCGAGCGCCTTCGCGACCGCGATCCGGAGGGCGAGATGATCGAGGCAGCCCACGCCAAGGGCACGCTCGGCGATCTCGTCCTCGCCGCCGCCGGTTCATGCGGTGATGCGGGGGCCGCCGCCGAGCTCGAGCGCATCGTGGTGCGACTGGGCCGTGAGTGCCGGGCAAAGCTGAGCCTGAGTGCGGCCGAGCAAGACGAGGTCGTGCAGCGGTCGCTTGCCCGGCTGCTCAGCGCCCCCACCCGATCGCTGGAACGCTATGAAGGACGCGGATCGCTCACCGCGTGGCTCCGCGTCTGCGTCACGCGAGAGGGGTTGATGCTCCGCCGCGCCGAGCACCGCCGGGAGGCCACCGTGGAGCTCCACGAGGCGGTCGAACCGCTGTTCGATCCGGAGCTACGGCTGCTCGAGGCGGAAGGCCGCACTACGGTCAAGTCCGCGTTTCAGACGGCCTTCGGCGAGCTCTCTTCCCGCGACCGACTCCTGCTCGCGTACCAGGTGCTCGATGGGTTGTCGGTCCGGGAGATCGGCGCGCTGATCGGCGTGGACGGCTCCAACGTCTCCCGTCGTCTTGCCCGTATCCGTCGCGATCTGCTCGCCCGGACGCGGGCCAGTCTCAGGGCGGGACACGGCCTCGGGGAGACCAGCATCGACGACGTCCTCTCGATGCTCGATAGCCAGCTCGACCTCAGCCTGTCTCGCCTGCTTCGCGCCGAATCGAGGGACCACGATGGCGGGAAGTGACGTCGCCGGCTCGTGCCCCGCCGACTCGGTGATGCAGGACTACATCGCGAGGGACCTCGACGCCCAAAGCCAGGCGGCGTTCGAAGAGCACCTCGCGGCGTGCGAGGTCTGCCGCGGCCTGGTCCGGATCCTCCAGCCTCCCGTCGAAACGACGAGTACCGAGCGAGGGGCGAGCTACGGGCGCTTTCGCCTGCGTCATCGCGTCGGGGAAGGCTCCTTCGGCGCGGTCTGGTTGGCGCGGGATCCAAAGATCGATCGCGACGTTGCGCTGAAGATCCTGTCCTCGAACACCGCCCACGACGAAGCCGCGACCCGCGAAGCACGAGCCCTGGGCCGGGTCGACCATCCCAATCTCGTCACGGTGTTCGAGGTCGACCGCGCGGACGACCAGCCTTACATCGCCATGGAGTGGATCAACGGCGTCAGCATTCGCGAGTGGGCGGTCCGAAGGCCCCGCTGGCGCGATCGGCTGGCGGCACTGATCCAGGCGGGACGCGGACTTCAGGCGCTGCATGGAGTCGACGTCCTGCACCGCGACATCAAGCCGGCCAACGTCCTCGTGGATGCGCAGGGTCGGGTGCGAATCGTCGACCTTGGCCTCGCCCGGATCGGCGACGGGGCGCGGGAGTCAGAGCCGCCCAACGATGGCACCGACGACACTGCCCCGGCGGGAGGCAGTCCGGCCTACATGGCGCCCGAGCTTTGGCACGGCCGCGCCGCCCACGAACGCAGCGACCAATTCAGCTTCTGCGTCATGGCGTACGAGTGTCTCTACGGCCGCCGCCCGTTCGAAGGGGCAACCGGAAGCGCTCTGCTCGACGCGATGGACCGCGGGGAGATCAGCACGGCTCGCACGGGCAACGTGCCACGATGGGTGCGACGATCGCTGGCCCGAGGCCTCGCCGCCGACCCCTCGCAGCGCTGGCCGTCCATGCGCGCGCTGCTCGACGAGCTCGAAGCCGGCATCGACCGAGGCCGCCGATGGCGCTCCCGGGCCGCGCTGGGCAGCGTTGGCGTTACGCTGCTGGCTGGCACCGCTTGGTGGATGAACGCCGCATTCGAGCGCTCGCGATGCATTGAGCGCGGCGATGCCGTCGCCACCATCTGGAACGGTCAGGCGGCGGAGCAGCTGGACTTCGCCCTCGCCGAAAGCGGCTTGCCGCACGCGATCTCGACCGCCGAACGAACCATCGAAACGCTCGATGGCTACACGGCGGCCTGGCGACGCAGTCGCGTCGAGACCTGCGAGGCGACCCGCGTCGACGGCCGCGCCTCCCGCGATCTGCTGCAGCGCCGGGTGGCGTGCCTCGACTCCGGCCTGGTGCAGCTCGAAGCATCCGTGGCGATGCTGGTCAGCGCCCAGCCGGCCGTGGTCGACCGGGCCCACGCCTTGGTCGGAGCGCTCGGCGACCCGGTCGCGTGCTTCGATCGGCCCACGGAGTTGCTTGCGCGCGCCGACCAGGCTCCGATCACCGCCGAGCTGACGCGTGCCGCCGTGCAACGCCGCGCGGGGCAGCTGCCCCAGGCGCACGCGATCACGTCCCGGCTGCTCGAGATGCCGGAGGTCCTCGACGACGCTCGGCTGCGGGGAAAGGTCCACCATGAGCTCGCGTCGGTCCTGTGGCAGCTGGGTCGGGCCCAGGAGAGCAAGGCGTCGCTCGACATCGCACTCGATCTTGCGCTCGGCGAGCGCGACTGGACGCTCGCCCGAGACACCGCGAGCCTTGCCGCGTTCGTCGTCGGCGCCAAGCTCGATCAACCCGAAGCCGGTCTGGTCTACGCGGACATCGCCGAGGGTCTGCTTCCGCCGGAGGGCGCGCTTCAGGCCCGCAGCGCAGTCGCCCACCATCGCCATGTCGCTCTGTTGGCGGCGCAGCGTTTCGACGATGCTGTCGTCGCGCAGCGTGAGAGCCTGCGCTACGCCATCGAGCAGTACGGACCGCACCACCTCGAGGTCGCCACCTCGCGGGAAGGCCTCGGAGAGACCCTGCGGCTCGTCGGCGATGCCAAGGGCGCCGTCGAGGAGCACACGCTCGCGCTGGACGTCCGACGCGACCTCCTCGGTGCGTCGCATCCCCATGTCGCGCTCTCCCACCACAACATCGCGACCGTGCTCATCGACACCGGGGAGCTCGACGCAGCCGAGGGCCACATTCTCGCCGCGATCGAGATCGAAGACCGCAACGCACAATGGAGTGCAGCGCTCGGACCCATGTACAACACACTGGGCATCGTTCGGGCCGAGCTGGGACAAACCAAGCCCGCACTCGAGGCCTTCGAACGCTCGGTCGCGCTCGAGACCCGCCGATTCGGGGCAACGCACGTCATGGTCGGCGAAGCCCTGCTCAACCTCGCCCGAATGCGAAAGCGGGCCGGCGACTTGGACACGGCGCGGGCGGACATCTCGGCCGCGCTGTCCATTCTCCGCCGCGAACGGGGTCCACGACATCTGTCGCTCGCACGAGCGCTGGACGTGCGCGCGGCCATCTGCGCGGAGCTGGGCGAGGCCGAGGAGGCGCTCGCGGCCGATCGTCTGGCACTGGAGATCAAGCGGGAGGCGCTCGGCGACGCGCACGTGTTGATCGCGGCTGCCCGACTCAACACCGCAGAGTCGCTGATCGCTCTCGAACGCTGGTCCGAAGCAGAGACGGAGGTTGCACAGGCGATCGTCGTGCTGGAGACCAATCGGGCCAAGCCCACGAGGCAGGCCCACGCATACTTGCTGATGGCGCGGGTGTTGGTGGCTCAAGACCGCGATCCGTCGCGAGCGCGGCAGCTCGCCGAACGTGCTCGTGAGCTGCTCACCTCCGCAGAGGGCGACCACAGCGCGCTCATCGCCGAAGTGGACGCGGTGTTGGGCGACCTCCAACTGCGTGGCTGAGTGCGAGCCTCACCGTGTGACGCGCGTCGCTCGGCATCGCGCACCGGTTCGTGAAAAACTCTGGACGTGGTGTATCGAGGTTGGATTGTTGTTGGCGGCTGCTTGGTGAGCTCGGGCTGCTTTACCGCTCCGATTACGGAGGGGGACATTGGTGGCTCGACTGGGGAAGGCGGCACGGGTACGCCGATGGTGACGACCATGCCCGCGGACACCGGTCCGGTGACCACCAGCTCGGTCGAAGGAACGACGAGCGGCGGCGTGGACTCGACCGGTACGCCGGGCGACTCCGATGAGGGGACCACCGCATCGGTCGACGACGGCGAGACCGACAGCATGACGAGCACCGGCGGTTCGGGCGATTCGGGTTCGAGCGAGTCCACCGGCGAGCCGAGCGACTGCCCCGTGGACCCGGACGAGGACTTCGACATGGACGGGTTCTCGGTCAACGACGGCGACTGCAACGACTGCGATCCCAACGTCAATCCGAACGCGCTCGAGGTCGAAGTCACCGACCCCGATCCCGAGACCGGCATGGTCCCCGCCCCGGCGGACGAGGACTGCGACGGTGTCGTCGACAACGTTGCGCCCCCGTGCGACCTGGGCCTGGCGCTCGACAGCACCGACCCCTTCGACGCCGCGGCCGCGATGGGAATATGCAAGGTCGCAAGCGGTCCGTTCGACTGGGGCCTGCAGTTCGCGAGCTACGTCCGGGCGGATGGCACCATGCACGAAGCCGTCGCCCAGCACGGCCTGCAGACGAGCTTCGGTCCCAACGTCGCGCCCCAGGAGGGCAGCACTCTGCTCAACCTCTCCAGCGGCCACGCGCGCATTCCGGGTCAACCCGATGCCTGCGGTTCGCTGACGTGCCAACCCAGCGGCGCTGGTACCCCTCCAGACGGTTTTCCCCAGGACGTGCCGGCATGCCCCGGCCTGGACACGATCAACGACGACGTCGCCCTCGAGGTCACCCTGCGCGCGCCGTCCAACGCGACCGGCTACTCGTTCTCGTTTTCGTTTTACTCGTTCGAGTATCCGGAGTGGGTCTGCACCTCGTACAACGATCAGTTCATCGCGCTGGTCGAACCGGCACCTCCAGGTTCGATCAACGGGAACATCTCGTTCGACTCGATGGCCAACCCGGTGAGTGTCAACGTCGGATTCTTCGATGTTTGCGAGGGCTGCGCGCTGGGAACCGCCGAGCTTCAAGGGACCGGCTTCGACGTCTGGGACGATGCCGGCGCGACGGGCTGGCTGACGACCACTGCTCCCATCGAGCCCGGTGCCGACGTCACCATCCGGTTTGCGATCTGGGACACCGGCGATCAGGCCTGGGACTCGAGCGTGATCCTGGACAATTTCCGCTGGCTCGCCACGGGCGGAAACGTCGCCGTGGGAACCGAATAGGGCCCGTCGATCCGCACGCGCGTTCAGATCCCGACGACGACGCGCCCCGGTAGAGTGATCGGGTGTTTGGGGCCGCCATCGCGATCGCGTTCGAGCTGATGCGGGTGGCCCCGACAGCGCCTCCGATCACGCTCGCCTTTGGAGGTGACGTGCACGGCGAGGACAACGTGCGGTGGACGATCGAAGCCGGGCGTGACCCGTTCGCGGGGGTGAGCGCTGCGCTGACTGCCGCGGACGTCGCCATCGTCAACCTCGAGACGGTCGTCGGACGCCGAGGCTCCGCGGTGCCCAAGCGCTTTGTCTATCGCTCCTCCCCGCGCTTGCTCAGTCTCGCCGCCGACGCCGGCATCGACGTCGTCAACGTCGCGAACAACCATGCGTTCGACTACGGGCGTGAAGGCTTCGAGGCCACGCTCGAAGCGGTGGACGATGCGGGCCTGACCGCCGTCGGGGGCGGCAGGAGTCGAGCTCAGGCCGAGTCCCCCGCCCTCGTGACCGTGCGCGGTACCACCATCGCCATCCTCGGCATGGCACGCGTGGAGCTCCCGCCCGGCGCTCGCGCCTATCGAGGCGTCCCGGGGGTCACCAACGGTTTTTCCGATGACCGGATGCGGCAGGCGGTGCAAACCGCCGCTGCCCAGGCCGATGCGGTTGTCGTCACGGTGCACATGGGCCAAGAGCGATCTGAATGTCCAACCGTCTACGACCGCGACTTCGTCGGGATGCTCGTCGACGCTGGCGCCACCGTGGTCGTCGGCCACCATCCGCATCGGGTCCAGGGCTTTGTGACCCACAACGGCGCGTTGGTGGCGTACAGCATCGGCAACTTCGTGTTCGATGCCCGCACCGCCGAGGGACGGGCGTCGGGCGTGCTCGAGGTCGATCTCGAAGCCGACGGCTCCCTGCTGGCCCACCGGTGGCGACCTGCCTACATCACCGACGGTCAGCCGCGCCTACTCACCGGCGATGCGGCGGCACAGGCCCGCGCCGCAGTTGCCGACCCCGCGCACTGCCCGAACGGCCACTGACCCCTCGCGTCCTCGGAACACTGGTCCTCGCCAGGCCGTGGCGGGCTGCGTGGCCGGTGCTGCAGCCCGGCGGACACCCATGCCGCCGGTGCTACGGTGCCGGGCGAAGGTTGCGGCACCCTGGGGTCAGGTTGTCGCAATAGCTCGTCGCCGCCGGGGGTTGGCGCTTCAAGCCCCGTCTTTTCGCCCATGCTGACCGTCTATCTGAGCTGCCTCGTTGTTGGGGGCGTATTCGTCGGCCTTTCCGCGCTCGGCGCCATTGGCAAGGATGTCGAGGCCGACCACGAAGGTGGCTTCGGATTCGATGCCGACGTCGATGCCGACGTCGATGTCGATGCCGACGTCGATGCCGATGCGGACGCCGACGCCGACGCAGACGCCCACGTTGGAGAGGCCGAGACCGCCCTGTCGGTCGCGGACGCCACCCAGGCACTCGCCGAAAACCGCCCGGAGCAGCGCAAGCTCTGGCTGCCGATGACCTCGTTCCGATTTTGGACCTACGGCTCGGCGTTCTTCGGCCTCACCGGCACCCTGCTCACGCTGCTCACGGGCGTCGGCGGGACGGCGGTCGCAGCGACGAGCGCGGCGACGGGAGCGGGCGTCGGCACCCTCTCGGCCTGGATGGTTCGCTGGCTTCGCAAGCCGGTGGGTTCTTCGGTACGGCTCGCCGACTACAGCGGCGCCGTTGGGGAGCTCACCCTTCCGCTGCGCGAAGGCGGGGTCACGCGGATCAAGCTGCGCGTCGCAGGTCGTGAGCGAACGATGCTCGCGGTTGCTTCCGAGCCACGCGCGCTGCCTTCGGGAACACGGGTGATGGTGCTCGGTATCGATGACGAAGGCCGAGCTCAGGTGGAGCCGGAGCAAGAGATTTATGGAAAGGACAACAACAACCAAGATGAGGAGGAGTAGATGAACCCCGAGGTATTGGTCGACGTTGCGATCTGGTCCGGCGGCACGCTCGGCGTGCTGCTCACCATGATTGTCCTCGTCAAAAATTTCCTGGTGATCGGCAAGCCGAACGAGGTGCTGGTGTTCTCGGGGCGCAAGCAAGCCCTCGACGACGGCACGGTCGTCGGTTTTCGAGTCGTCCGCGGCGGACGGTCCTTTCGGGTCCCGCTGCTGGAGAAGGTCGACTCGATGGACATGACGGTCATGCCGATCGACATCCGCATCCGAGGCGCGTACGCCAAGGGCAACATCCCGATCAACGTCGACGCGGTTGCCAACGTCAAGATCACCAACGACGACCAGCTCGTGCACCACGCGATCGAGCGCTTTCTCGGTCGTCCGCGTGAGCAAATCCGGGCGGTCGCCAAGGAGACGCTCGAGGGCACGCTGCGCGGCGTGCTCGCGCTGCTGACCCCCGAGGAGGTCAACCACGATCGCCAGAAGCTGGCCGACAACCTCAAGTCCGAGGTTGCGGACGACCTGGGTCAGATGGGTCTGTCGGTGGACACCTTCAAGATCCAGCACGTCACCGACGAGGTGCAGTACCTGGACTCGATCAGCCGCATCAAGATCGCCGAGGTGGTCAAGGACGCCGAGATCGCGGAGAGCAACGCCAAGCGCGAGGCGGACGAGATCGTCTCCGCCGCGGAGATGCGAGGCAAGGTCGCCGTCGAGCAGGCGCAAGCCAAGATCATCGAGGAGTCCAACGACCTCGAGCGCTACAAGGCCGAGCTCGAAGCGCAGGCCAAGTCCGAGGAGGAAAAGACGGTCGCCGCCGGCCGCGAGGCACGAGCCATCGCGGAGAAGGAGCTTCAGGCGATCCGCGGTGAGCTCGAGGCGCTTCGTCTCGAGGCCGAGACGGTGATCCCGGCCGACAAATCTCGCGCGGCGCAGGAGCTTCGTGCTGCGGGTGATGCGGCGGTTCGAGCCGAGACCGGTCGTGCACAGGCGCAGGCTCTCGACGCTTTGCTCGGGGCGTGGCGCAAGGCCGGCAGCGAGGCGAACGAGATCTTCTTGATCCAGCAGATCGACCAGATCATCGGCGACGTCGCGGACGTCACCGAGCACCTCGACGTCCAGCGCGTCAATCTCATCGACGGCGGTGACGGGCGTACGCTCGCGCGCCATGTCGGGGCCTACCCGGCGGTGGTCGCTGAGATCTTCGAGCGGATCAAGGAGACCGTCGGCGTCGACATCGTCTCGATCCTCACCGACGACAAGCCGCGACGGCCGATCCCGCCGTCCACCCCGTCCACCCCCAACAAGCCGCTGCTCGGCGCGGGACAGGTGCGCTAATGCCTGCTGTAGGAATCGTCGCAATCGTCGTCCTGGTCGCACTGTTCGCGATCGGGCTGTCCATCAAGAGCCTGCTGGTCATCTGCCAGCCGTCGGAGGTCGTCATCTTTGCCGGCCCCGCACGGCGACCCGACCAGCGCGTGGGCTACCGCGCCATCCGGGGTGGCCGTGGTCTTCGGATCCCGCTGCTCGAGAAGGTCGAGTACATGGACCTCACCAACATGGCGGTCAACGTCGGCGTGCGTGGGGCGTACTCGCGGGATGGCATCCCGCTGAACATCGAGGGCGTCGCCAACATCAAGATCGACGGCGACCCTCCCGGGCTCGACAACGCGGTCGAGCGTCTGCTCGGCAAGACCAAGGAGGAGATCATTCAGCTCGCCCGCGAGACGCTCGAAGGCAACCTCCGTGGCGTGCTGGCGCGCCTCACCCCCGAGGAGGTCAACGAGGACAAGGAGAAGTTCGCGTCCGAGTTGATCGAGGAGGCCGAGGTCGACCTGCAGGCGCTGGGTCTGGGGCTCGATACGCTCAAGATTCAGACCGTGTCCGACGACGTCGGGTACCTCAATGCGATCGGTCGAGTGCCGAGCGCTCAGCTCATTCGTGACGCGCGCAAGGCCGAGGCCGAGCGCCAAGCGGAGTCGCAGGTGCAGGAGGCGGACAACCTCTTCCGCACCCAGATTGCCCAGCTCAAGGCGGATCGCGGATTCGCGGAGGCCGAGGCACAAAAGCGGATCATCGCGGCGCAGACGCGTCGTGCGGCCGAGGTCGCGCGCGAGAAGAGCACCATCGACGCCCAGATCGCCCGCGCCATAGCCGAGGTGCAGGTCCAACGCGCCCGCATCGAGCAGATTCAGCTACAGCTCGAAGCAGACGTCGTCGCGCCTGCGCAGGCCTACAAGTCTCAGAAGGAGGCGGAGGCCCGCGCCGAAGTGGCGTCGATCAAGGAGCAGGGCGAAGCCACCGCGCGCGGTATGGAGAAGCTTGCCGACTCGTGGATCTCCGCCGGTGGCCAGGCGCGCGAGGTCTTCTTGATGGAGAAGCTGCGCACGCTCGTGAGCCTGATGGTCGGCACCGTCGACAAGGTCAAGGTCGACCAGCTCACCGTCGTCGGCGACGGTGCGAGCTCGGCAGGGCAGGTCGCGAGCCTGCTCGAGCAGCTCAAGTCGGCGGGCAACGTCGACGTGCCGGCGCTCATCAAGCGCCTCGGCGTCGGCACGGCCGCGGTGAGCAGCCCCGCGCTCTCCGGCGGCACCCTACCGCCCAACGGCTGACGACTCGACCGTCGCCTTCAACTCCGCGGCGTGCCCCCCACCGGGCACGCCGCGTTTTTTTCGACCCCGCTGTTGCACCCGTTTCTCAACTTTGGGGACGTAGCTCGAAGTTGACAAACTCTGGTGCACCGGTGTTGCCCCCGTTTCTCAACTTTGGGGACGTAGCTCGAAGTTGACAAACCCCGGCAACACCCCGGCAACACCCCCAAAGCCCAGCTCAAGCGCACGAGCCCGGCAGCGCGTCACCGCCACCAGTGCACGAGCCGCTGCAGCAGGCATCGTCGGTCTCGCAGGCGAGGCCGGTGGGCGTGCATGCACATTCGCCGCCCACGCACGAGCCGCTGCAGCAATGATAGTCCTGAGTGCACGCTGAG
>Ga0207422_1004708_pt1 | contig 10818 bp, 6 predicted proteins | sample MarCyaLeptolynsp_FD_187757 | JGI IMG/M metagenome (GOLD analysis project Ga0207422, IMG submission 187757) | Marine cyanobacterial communities from Panama - species 1 Leptolyngbya sp. (SPAdes) | ecosystem: Environmental > Aquatic > Marine > Unclassified | place: Panama: Panama City | collected... | reverse complement strand
CGCAGGTACATATGTCACCTACAACTGCCGCAGGCTTTCCTGATATAAGGACTGTGGGAACTCCCGGCCCTGTAATAGGCCCTCCTACATGTGGGACTGTACCTGTAACCATCGGACAGGTATGCATATCTGATATTCTTGCTGCTGGAGGCATAGGATTATTAATTGATTTTTACGAGTGAACCCTGAATGATTGCAATTGCGGAGGTCTTCAATTCGGCTCCAGCATTGCCAAAAGCAGAAAATTGGGCATTGGCCTTATGCTTTACGTTGAGTCCCTGAAGTTCTACATTTGCGTCTGCTTTGATGCTAATATTGGATTTTGCCTGAAGGTTGATATTCATGTCTGCTTTTAGCGTAATGTCGGACTTGCTTTCCAATGAGATTCCTGATGAATCAATGCTCACGTTATTCTTCTTTTGATCTTCGAGCAAAATTTTATTGCTGTCCAGGAAAATCCGCTTACCATCAGAGGTTTTTAGCTCAATGCTTTTCTGCTCATCATCAAACGTCAAGCTATGACCACTTCTTGTTTTTAATTGTTTTATGGGATTTTAATCTGTGTATGCTAGCGGCGGACTATGTTGCTGGTTATACAGCATGCCTAGGACAATCGGTGATACCTCAGAACCTTCTTCAAATCCGATGACCACCTCATCCCCAATTTCCGGAAGGAAAAAGGCACCCGAATTATTACTGGCTGAGAATTGAGAAATCTTTGCCCACAGCCCTTCATTTTTCTCCATACCCGACAATTGGACTTTGATCCGGTAGGCTCCTTCAGGATCATTTTCCAGTTTCAATACCCTTGCCCGTTGAAGTCTGTCAGGGTTCTGAGATGTTGATTCCTTTTTGGGAATTTCCTGCCAATGCTCGGGCATACCTATAGACAAATAGGAGATCCATGTTCCTGCTTCTATCCTATGTTCGATCCCACGAAGAAAAGCCTTTCCTGAATATTTATTTCCCAATCCTTTCAAGCTAATCATATCACCCAGCTTAATCTTGGCAGATCCATGAATACATATGCGGCCCGTTAACTGAGCCATATCCCTCTCATTTATTTTTACATTTTTCGTAAAGACGGTATTCTTTAAGCTGTCAGAAAGCTCTTTGCCTGCATTTTTTAAATCCCTTCCTCCGGATAATTTCCCGCTGACTGAATCTGTAGCTTCTTGCTTGGTAATCGATTTTTTTCTTTGTTCTATATTTCTGCTCAAAGGACGGGAGATCAGATATTGATGATCTGTATCCTCTTGTACATCCATGTCCAGGATAGAATCCCCATAGCTAAGTTCAAGTACGGCTGAGTTTCCTAATTTTGGGGAGCTTATGGTTATTTTTTCCTGTTCAGAGAACACAAGCATATTATTTTTGGCAGCAAGCCTAAGGATCATATCCCAGTCGCTAAGTTGGTACTGAAATATCTCACTGTGCTTAATTTGGCTATCGTCAACACTTTTGTTGATACCGAGATTTTCCAGGATTTTCTCGATCACCTTACTATCTTTCTGATTTGAAAATAGCTTTGTTTTCTTTCCCTGCTCCAATACAGAGTTTTTGTCCTTACAGCTAATGCTCAAGGCTGGCTGATTTCCATCTAGTATTTTTAGGCCCTGTCTGGAAATAAGTCCTTTGAATAATGAGCTATGAGGACTCGTACTTTTGTCTTTAATTTCAAGGGATTTGCCCACTTCGAAATCATCCATGTCCGTTCCCCTAAAAGCATCCTCTCCCTCTGCTAATAGAATGACCATACTAGCAGTGGAAAACTCATGGGTCGCCTTCTCTATGTTAATTTCTTGAATGGCGATACCTGGATCTATCTCCTTGCCATCTACATAGACAGAAATTTGGATTATATCGCTTTGCTTACTCATCGTATTCTTATAAGTTTTCAAGTGTATAGTTTTCGTAATTCAGTTCCATGGATTCAATCGCAAGCTCATTGCTATGAGAGCTTAAATCAGCGGCAGTGATTTTTGCGGGCCAAATATGTTTCAGGGACCACCTCATGCGTGTATTTCCCTCACTATCTAGCAGGCTTAGGGTCGCACTTTTTGGATCAGAGGCATTCATGTTGATTTGATGGAACCAGTCCCAGAATTTACTACCTTTTTGCAAAGCACCTCTCCTTAACGTAAGCGGAGCAGGCTTTTGCATCTCTGGCATTTTTAAGGAAGAAAATCTCTTTGTAGTTCCATGCCTTTGGTTGCTAATCCTACCATCAGGGTCCAGGCCGGAAACTTCTTGAAAGGCTATTTCTTCTGTATCCATTTTTAGTATGAAGGTGAAATTTGGCAAGGGCCAAATAGCTTCTTGTTTACTTCCATCTTCGGCCATGGCTTAATGCTTATGCAATAAGGAGGTCATGCTAATAATCATTGTGCCTTCTACATTTCTGCTAGAAGGGGTTCTTCACCTAGCTTAGGATTAGCATGTGATAAATCTTTGTAGAGCCTAAACTAATCTTAGCGCTGCTTTATAAGTTAAGGTAATTTCTCGAATTATTTCAAGATTCAGAATTGTATGGGTTTAGCTAATACATGCTCATGGGCTTTTTGTATGGGGGTTCCTAGAAAATTAAGCGAAAATTAAGCGTTTGTTTTCCCTCAGTCTCTGAGATTTTTCGCATAATAGGCCGTGAATCTGTAAAATGATGAGACTAAATAATTTATAGCGATTTATTATAATGTCAGGTAGATCGAAAAAACGTAGATACTTCTATATAAGTTCATAAGATTTCTTTTTTCTGACCCCAGACAGCTTTAATCCTGCAGTCTCTTCTAAGAAAATAAACTTCAATAAGACTTTTCTCAGCTTAAGCTAAGGGAACCTGATCCTTTGCATGTGCAAAGGGAAGGGATACATTTTGTCCCGGGTTTTTGGCTTAAAGAAAAAGGGTTCGGCGAAAACCTTTAATAGAGTAGCCATGAGCATAAGCCCCATATGATGGCAAAAAACGACAACACAACTGACAAGAATCATCTACCCGAAGTCATTTCTAAATTTGATATGAAACCCGGGGTGAGTATGGAGAAAATCGAGCAATCTATTGCGAAGATTCAGGAAAATAATCCTCCAGATCCAGACGCTAATGCTGGATCGGCGGCGAAAGCTGCTCCACGTTTCATGAGAGGAAATATCAAGCGTTTCCACGGAATCAAAGCCTCGACCGCTTGGTTCCCTAATCGATTGACCGAATCGAGCGACCGTAATCGTTTCGGTTATATGACCAGCTCCTATGTTCGGAATTCAACAAAACTAAATTTCAATCGGACCAATGTCGCCCTTCTCAATCAATTGGGAGATTTGATGGGAAATTCCGGGAGGGAAAGCAGCATCGGCGACTCTAGCATCCCGGCTGGATATACCTATTTCGGTCAATTTGTAGACCATGATATCACCTTTGATGTATCTTCCTCCATCGATAAACCCAATAATGCACCCGATATCGATAATATGCGGACCCCCCAGCTTGACCTGGATAGCCTGTATGGAGAAGGTCCTGCATTGAATCCTTTTTTGTATGACTTTTCTAATCCAAGCTTTCCGACAGCCATCAAGTTTTTGTTAGGGACGAATCGGGATTTCGGTCCGGGCGGTCCGGGCGGAGATTTGGGAGCTGGAGGTATGGTTGTGAACAAGGATTTCGATTTGCCCAGAATGAGTGGCTCTTTTACGGCTGCTATCGGTGATCCCCGAAATGATGAGAATCTCATTGTCTCACAATTTCACACCTGCATGCTCAAATTTCATAATCAGGTGGTTGATCTACTCGTTATGGCAGGCTTTCCCGGAGATATATTTGTAGAGGCGAAAAAGATGGTTACGCATCATTATCAATGGGCTTTGGTCCATGATTACCTCAGAAGGATTTGTGGAGATGCTGCTGTGGATGATGCGCTCAATAATCTAAATGTGGGAATTTCGTCCAATGTCCGTATGCCCGTGGAATTCTCGGTAGGGGCCTATCGATTTGGGCACAGCCAGATTCGGGACAACTATTGGTTGAATTTCAATTTTATCAATGAACCCTTATCGAATGTGTTCAATTTTGTACGTACTCCCAACCTGCCTGTTTTTTCGAATTGGGTTGTTGATTTCAATGCATTTTTTGAAACAGGCGTAAGTGTACCTGTATTTAATCAGGCAAGAAAAATAGATAGTGTTCTATCCAGCGGACTGGAGACCTTGCCTGGGGCGAGTGGGATTATGGCGATTCTTGCGATCAAAAACCTCAGACGTGGTCTGGCACTCGGTTTACCCAGTGGTCAGGGAGCTGCTGCCCAAATGAAAGTCCATGTGCTAAGTGAAACAGAATTGACCAGCGGTTTGCCTGCTGATGAGATTAGCCTGCTCAACTCTCAGGGGGGAATTCTCATGGAAAAAACTCCACTTTGGTACTATATTTTACGAGAGGCAGCGGTACTACACAATGGGGATCAATTGGGGCCTTTAGGAGCAAAAATTGTCGCCGACACCTTCATTACCCTCCTAAAAAGTGATGCAAACTCCTTCTTGCATGTGGCAGGTGGATTTACCCCCACTTTGCCTTCCCTGATTCCAGATACCTTTAATTTGGAAGACCTTATCATTTTTGCTGGAGCTAGCCAGCCTTGATGTTTCATGCCAAATGAAAACCCCCACTCAAAAGAGTGGGGGCATATCCTGTATGAAGTCAAATCAGCAAGACCTCAGGATGTGGTATAATGATTCCTTCCTTACTTCTTGATCAATTTGATCGTCTGGTCAATGTCTGTACCCTTGATATGGAGTAAATACATGCCCGCCGGGAGTTGTGCAGCATCCAGTTTGTGCGCTCCACTTATTTCCAGATCTCTGTTATATACTTCCTGTCCAAAGAGGTTTTGTATGCTAATGCGTACTTCCTGAGCTTCCCCTGTATATTCGAGGATGATATTGTCTTGAAAAGGATTGGGATAAGCTTCTACATGGGAAGGGATGAAAGCTTCTTTATAATATCCATTTCCTCTTCCGCAATCTGTAGTTCCATTTATAACAGCATCTATCATGATCTGGGCAATGGCAATCAATCTGTCTGCTTCTGCTCTGCTTATGCCGGGGAAACACTGGAAATTTACCTGATGGATAAAGGCTCTTAGATACCAGATGACTCCCTGAGAATTTCCTCTTCTGCACTGGAGTTTCGCAAACCTTATTTTCCTGCTAAGTGAACGTCTGAGGAAAGGAGGAAGATTTAGCTTATTGATTTCACTTAGTAAAAGATTGGCTGCTTCCTCAAATCCCAATTCCGTATCACATACATCTCCAATTCCATCTCCGTCAATATCTGATTGATCTGCATTGGCGGTAGCAGGACAATTATCATTGCTGTTCAATATCCCGTCGCCATCAGTATCCGAACAAATAGCCGGGTCGAAAGCAGCAGCATTTGAAAAAATACCCGTAAAACCTCCTGCATATCCTCCAACATTGATCACAGGACATATAGGAGTGTAGTCGGCGAGCATAGGGTTTCGTCTGATGAGAAAGTTTCCTTCCTGTTCCATCAAATTACTGAAATCCCCTAAATCAGTCAGGACATCATTTACGTCTATGATATAGCCTCCTATTCCTATTTTAGTAAGTCCTGAGAAATCGCCGACACTTTGCAGCTGCGTATTCCTTGCAATGATCAATCCGTTCTCAAGAACGCTTATGCTAGAAAGATCCCCCAGACTTGTCATGCTATTATTCGACGAAGCCAAAAAGGTCCCTACGGTATCCAGGCTATTGAGGCCATTGAAATTTTGAAGCTTATCATTTCCTGTAACTTCAAGCGTACCTTCTATAAAACGAAGAGTAGCAAGACCACTACCGAAGTTCTCTAATTCAGAATTCCCCGCGATAGTTAGTCCAACTCCATCATATCCACCAACTCTCGTCACGGCTAAGCCGTCTAAGTTTTTTAGATTGCTATTTCCTATAAGCGTAATTCTACCTGCCGATTGAAGATTGGCCAATCCATTCAAATTAACTAGATCCGAACCACTAATAGTCAGGATCTGCCCAACAGAGGTTAAGAAACTTAAGGGACTCAGGTCGTTAACCGAACCGCCAATTTCCAGGGTATAGGGGAAATCCGGACAGCCAGAATAAGCGGCAGCAAAACTCAGTAGTTCTGCTTGCGTACTGATACCGATGTCGCCAGTGGGGCATAGAAAATTCGCACAAGTTGTAGGATCAAAAGCAGCAGCATTATTAAATATTCCTGAAAAGCCACCTCCGCCTCTATATCCTCCGGAATTGATCACAGGACATATAGGAGAGTAGTCTGAAAGCATAGGGTTTCGTCTGATAAGAAAGTTTCCTTCCAAGTCAACCAAAAGGGGAAAATCCCCTAAATCAGTTAGTACAGCATTTAGGTCTATGATAAAACCTGTTGCTCCAATTTTTAAAAGTCCTGAGAAATCGCCGACACTTTGCAATTGCGTATTCCTTGCAACGATCAATCCCACCGTGAGTACGCTTATGCTGGAAAGATTCCCCATACTTGTCATGCTATTATTCGACGTAGCAATAAAGGTCCCTACGGTATCTAGTCTATCGAGGCCATTGAAATTTTGAAGTTTGTCATTTCCTGTAACTTCAAATGCACCCTCTATAACACGTAGACCGACAAGACCAAAGCCGAAGCTCTCTAATTCGGGATTCCCTGCGATAGCCAGGCCACCTCCATCATATCCACCAACTCTCCGCAGGCCTAAGCCGTCAAAGTCTTTTAGGTTGTTATTTGCGAAAATCTGAATTCTGCCTGCTGATTGAAGATTGTTCAATCCACTCATGTTTACGACATCTGTTCCATTTATTGAGAGGCGTTGTCCGACAGAGGTTAAGAAACTTAAGGGACTCAGGTCATTGACTGTTCCTCCAATTTCCAGGGTATAAGGGAAATCCGGACAGCCAGAATAAATGGCAGCAAAATTAAGCAGCTCCTGTTGTGTACTTATGCTGATATCGCCACTTGGGCATTGTGCTTTTAGGGACTGATAGGGATAGAGCAGTCCAAGTAAAAAGAAAAGAATGATGGGTGTGGAAAAGATAGATTTCATCTGTTTTTTGATCATAGAATGGATAAAAGTTGGAGCTGGAGAAAAGGAATTTGATAGATCTTTTATTGGAATAAGAAAAGAGTAAACACAGTATTCCCAGGGGGATTTTTATCTCAGCTCATGCTTCAAAGGTGGCTAAGAATGAGGAGGAAGGCTTGGTTCTTTGTTCCCAAAACTTGACCTATTGTTCAAATTTTATGGACTATTGTTCGGGGGATTTGTATAATTATTTGACATTGTTTCCTAAGTGCTTGTTATTGAGGAGCTTGTGATTGGGATAGGTCTGGATGATACATGGATAAAATTCTGGCTCTTTGGGAGCCTGAGCATGCTGGATTTAGGTCTATAAATTGAATGGAGGCGATTGCTTCGCCCTTTATAAAAGCTCGCAATGACAGCGGTGCTGCCAGGGTTTAGTCTTTATTTATTGAGGACTGCCTAGAGTTTTTTCTTGCTTAGATTTTTCGGGGGAAAGCCAAATTCTTTGGAGAAAGCTCTGGAGAAATAAGAAGGATCAGAAAAGCCCACCTCATAGGCAATTTGAGAAACAGGCTGAGCAGAATCCTGAAGGAGTTCTTTAGCTTTAAATAAGCGAATGGCCCGAATATACTGGGTGGCAGAACGATTGGTTAAGGCCTTAATCTTCATGTACAATTGGGTTCTACTCAGGCCTAATTTTTCACAGAGCAGATCGACCCCCAGGTCTGGATTCTGTATATTTTCCTCAATCACTGCACGCACCTTTAAAATAAATGCATCTTCCTGCTTTATCTCAACTTCTTCATTGGCTTCAGGAATTTCCAAATTGAGGTAACGGTCTTGCAGCTTTTGCCTGAGCTTCTGCAATTGTTCCAAACGGATGAGCAGTTCTTTTTTATTGAAAGGCTTGGTGAGATAAGCGTCCGCTCCTCTCGTGAGACCTTTTATTTTTGAATCATCATCGGCTTTGGCTGTCAGAAGGACGATTGGGATATGACTGGTTCTTTCATCCTCTTTTAGGGTAGCACAAACCTCATATCCATCCTTAATCGGCATCATGATATCACTGATGATCAGATCAGGAACTTCTTTTACTGCCAGCTCTATACCTTCTCTACCATCCCTCGCAATGAGGAGTTCGTAATTATCCTCCAAAAGAGATTCGAGGTAGGTAACTACATCCGCATTGTCCTCAATAAGCAGGAGTTTAATGGGATTAATGGGGGAAGTAGTATTGCTCTTGCTGGCAGTAGCATCCAGTTTGGGTCTGATGGGAAGATTTGCCTGAATTTCTGCCTCTGACAATTTCTCTATAGATTCCTCCTGACTGATAGGAATTTTCAGACTAAAAGTAGAGCCTTTATTTAGCCTACTTTCAGCTCTAATCTCTCCCTCCATAAGCGTAACTAATTCTTTCGTGAGGGCCAGACCGATACCCGTTCCTTCTCCTTTACGACTTGAGGAAGTATCCACCTGATAAAAGCGATCAAAAATATAGGGCAGCTTATCTTCCGGTATCCCCAGGCCTGTATCTTTAATAGAAAGCTTCAAATATTCCTTTGCGGGCTGATTGGTATCTGTACTTTTGTCAAGCATTAGGTAGATGTTGCCACCTTCTGGTGTAAACTTGACTGCATTGGATAAAAGATTGGATATGATCCGTAGCATTTTCTCTCGATCAAAATCCATCCAGAGTTCTTCCATTTCGCAAAGGAAATGCAGGTCTATATCTTTGCTTTCGGCCAGAGATTGGAAGGATTCGAATACATAACTCAGGTAGAAAACAATATCTCCCTGTTTTTTATTCAGGCTTAGGCTCCCTTATTCCAGTTTCCGCAGGTCGAGAATCTGATTGACCAGATCCAGCAATTGAGTATTATTTCGCTGAATGAGGTTCAGGCCTTTATCTGTCCATTTTTTAGGCTCAGATTTTATTTGATCCACCATGCCGCCAATGACCGTAAGGGGCGTGCGAAATTCATGGGAAATATTGGTGAAAAAGCGGGATTTAAGGATATCCATTTCCTCCAGCTTTCGTTTTTGCTCACGGACTTCGGTATTCAAGCCTAATAAAATCCTATTGGCTTTTTGTTTCTGATAGTAATACCAGGCAAAGGCAAGGATCACCAGAATGGCAACAATCAAGGCGATCCACATGACTTTTTGAGCATTCTTTTCCTCATTTAATTTCTGTTCCTGCTCAAAGGAAAGCTGTTGCTTTTCCTGTGCAAATTTATGCCGGGCTTCCATTTGTGCCAGTGCCCGGGTATTTTCCTTATTAAATAGAGAATCCTGCAGACTTTTGTGCAATTCCAGATAGGCCAGGGCTTTGGGGCTATTATCTTTTTCCTTGTATAAGCGATATAAGAATTCTGCTGTTTGGGAATGCAAATTTTTTATTCCTGCCACAGATGCAATATTCAAACCTTCCTCAGCATGAGAAATGGCTTGCTCAAGATTTCCTTCTTTTTCGCTGACTTGTGCCAGGGTCAACAGGGTTTCTATATGAGTAGTTTCCGCCCGAAAATTCTCGCAGATGGTATGAGCTTTATCTAAGAAAAAAGTGGCCGAATCCAGTAGGTCCAGATTCAGGTAGCAGCTTCCTATTTTTTGTAAAATATTTGCAGTCACTCTTTGGTCACTACTTGCCGTTTTCTCTTGAATTCCTAATGCCTGGTGTAAATGAGATAATGATTTCCTGAATTTCTCCTGTTTCATATTGATGATTCCCAGACCCGCCAAATTCGATGCTAATACCCTGACATCCTCTATTTTTTCATTGATTTCAATAGATCTTCTTAAGTAGGTTTCTGCCATTTCGAAGTTGCCATTTTCTTCATAGAGCCTGGCCAAAGACTTTAAAGAAGAGCTGACTTTCAGGGCGGAATTCATCTCTTCCGACAGTTGAAGATTGTATAAGTAGTAATCGAGACTTTGGGCAAATTGTCCATTCATTCTATAGGCAAGGGCCATTTTAACAATCACATCCGATTCTTTTTCTTTATCCTGAATCTCACGGCTTAATTCAAGTGCCTGCTCATAATAGTAAATGGATTTTTCAAGATCATCCTGAAAGGTTGCCGTTAAGCCCAGATTGACCAGAATGAATACAATGGTAGGTTTTGCTCCGAGTTCCTTGTGAACTTCGAGTGCTTTTAGAAAATATAACTCAGCTTTCTCGTATTTTTTTTGGTCTAAAAATATGGTTCCAATATTATTAACAGCTGCTGCCTCGCCTTCTCTGTTTCCCCTCTTCTTCTCTATAGCTAAGGCTCTTTCATAGGCTTCCAATGCTTTATCCGGATTTTTTATGGATTTGTATAAGGTTGCTTGATTCATCACCACGCTCGCCAGGGTCATCTGGTCGTTCAACTCTTCTGCCAGTTTCTCCGCTTTTTCAAAATACCAAAGGGCACTATCCGTCCGATTCGCATAGTAATGTATAATCCCCAGTACCCTCAGGATGTTATCAATCTTTTGGTCAAAACGGATCTCCTTTGCCAGTTCATAGCTCTGATGCCCCACGAAAAGCGCAGAGTCTGGCTTAACCGAGCGCATGATATAGGCCAACTCCCCCAGCATATTGACATGCATGGTATCTCCCTGGGCATCCCCAAGTACACGCTTCAGGCTATCTGCGCGTGGAGTTTGAGAAAAAGAAAGAAGGGGAATAAAGCAAAGGAGGAAAATGTGTGCACGAAAAAACTTAATCATTCGCAATAGATCGACAGGGCGCAATTCAAGAATTAAATTACATATAATT
>Ga0207422_1004706_pt1 | contig 10820 bp, 9 predicted proteins | sample MarCyaLeptolynsp_FD_187757 | JGI IMG/M metagenome (GOLD analysis project Ga0207422, IMG submission 187757) | Marine cyanobacterial communities from Panama - species 1 Leptolyngbya sp. (SPAdes) | ecosystem: Environmental > Aquatic > Marine > Unclassified | place: Panama: Panama City | collected... | reverse complement strand
AGAATATTGCTGAAGGCTTAACTTTTGTGAATAAAGAAGCTTCTGTAATTCTTCCAATTTCCGGTGTTAAATGGATGGTTGCTGCAGATTATGATCAAGCAAGTGGAACTCTCATCGTTCGCTGTAAAGATTTTGCAGGTAATACGGTAGCAACTGCCAGTACTTCCATAAACGGTGCCGGAAGATTTTCAGCTGAAGTAGAAACCACAGCTGATACCTGGGAAATAGAAATTGAGTTAGACAATGGTGGTGCTGCAGCTGTAACAAATATTTCCATGAGAAGTGATAGCCAAGACCAATACATAGAATTTTAATGATGTGGCCACTTTACTCGAAACTTTTGATGCTAAGGAAATCGCATTTGAATGGGATGGCCAAAAGCGTGTTTTCCGGAATAATGAGTTAACGGTTCTTGGGGATGAAGATGTACAAACCTGGACTGCAGCATCCCGGAAAAGAAAGCATGAATTTTTAGGTGTTTGGCTCATATTTGAAATAGCCAGCCCTTTTTTGCAAAGAATTTCACCTTCTCCCAATAACGGAAATGATTGGATCGATGTAAGAAATGCTGTTCTGAACAATCAAAAAACAGTCCTTATTTATCCGATTCATGATGTAGATGATACAATTAGCTATGAAGTTATTCCGGAGAACAAGAAAAAAGCTGAGGTTTTTAAAGTGATCCGGGGAATGACATATCCGGAAGCTCAAATCTCACTTATTACTGTTGATCAACTGGATGATTATCCAGTATGGTTGAGACAAACCCGATACCGAGAATAAAATGAATAATGAAGAATACAATATTATTCGTGGACATGATAAAGCTTTTCAATTAGTCCCCACGTATAATTCAAACATTCATGATGTTTGTAAAGTAGCAACAGAAGCCTCTGTTCTTACCCATAAAGAGCGTATCTATTATGCTGAAATTGGTGAGATAGAGTTTTCAGAAGAAGACAAGAATGGAAATCCAGTTTTTGAGTTTGAGCAAAAATACACTTCTAAAGGTATTTATCATGTTGCTCTTGCTGAAGCTTTGTTTTTAGAGTTTCCCAAAGTTCTGAAATTTAAAAAAGGCAAAGCAATCATTACTGATCGAAAGACTTATGACAAAATTAACCGGGGCGAAGTGTATAAAGCTTTCGAGGATTTCCTGGGAAAGTTCGGAGAGAATCGTTACGAGGTCAAAGGATTCTTGCATTTGCTAGCGAGCGACCCGAGCTTGAAGAATATGCTACTGAATCCACTGGTTCAGGAAGCTCAAGTTACGACACCGCTCGATACAAGCGAGACCTCAGAAGATGGAGTAGAAAACTCTTCGAAAGAGACGGATACTGGAAAGGAACACTCTTAGTAATCAGTGAAGGTGATCCACAAACATATCATTACTTACACCGGCAATGCACCCGGCTTGAAATTGCTGAAATGTTTAAGGTTAAGGTGAACGCTGTTGGCTGAAAAGATTAAAATAGTAGTTTCTCTGGATCCCGATGATGTTAAAAAAGGCGGTAAAGATGTCGTTGGTGTTTTAGAAGATATAAAAGGTTCTTCAAAATCTGCAGGTAAAGAAGCTTCAAAAATGAGCGCTTCCACTGTTTCTGCAGGTCAGCTTATGGCCCAGGCCTATACTTTTGTAGCACAAAGAGCCATGCAAGTTGTAAATCAAACCAGAGAACTTGCTTTTACCGTTGAAGAAACCGGATCTAAGTACAAAACGGTATTAGGACCAAATATTCACCGAGCCAACAAATTCCTGAGTGAAAATGCAGGATTACTTGGAATTACCACTACCCAAGGTCAGGAATATGTTTCTACCGCTGTACAGATATCCAAAGGGTTAAAAATGAATGCCGGTGATGCTACAGATTTTGGAATTGAATGGACAAAACTTGCCGGTGATTTTCAGAGTTTCTTTAATGTTCCTTATGAGCAAGGTTTTAATGCTATTCGATCCGGATTGGTTGGTGAACAAGAACCGCTAAAGCAATTTGGAATTGTTCTTACTGAGGCTGAGACGAAAGAAAGAGCGTTGTTAACAACCGGTAAGGAACGAGAGGATCAGTTAACTAATCTTGAAAAAGTTCAAGCTCGGTATTCCTTAATTGTAGAAAAAGCCGGTACCGCCGTTGGAGATCTCGAACGAACTCAGAATTCCGGAGCAAATACCACTCGTAGAATGGAAACAGCTTATCGGGAAATTGCAGAACAGATGGCTGCCAGATCTATACCTCTTTGGAATGAAATAGCCCGATCCGGGTTAGAATTTTCAGGAGTGCTTAAAGATATTCTGAATTTGAATGTTTCTGATAAGCTTCAGCAAGAAAGAGTTGAATTAAATGTTCTTGCTTCCCAACTGATAAGAGCAACAGAAGCCGGAAAGGACAGAACCCGTTTCATAACTCAGTTAAATGAAAAGTATCCCGAATACTTAAAAAACTTATCCGAAGAAGAACAAACTTCCGAGAATCTGAGGGATCGGCTTGAAGAATTAAATGAGTTATATGTTGATCGAATAGCTTTACAGTTAGCGGACGAAGATCAAAAAGACAGATTACGTAAGGCATCAAATGCTTTGAATGATCAGTATCAAGCTGAATTTCAGCTTAATAAAATGCTCATCAACCTTAATGAAGAATACGGCTTTGGTTTAGATGTAACGAAATATAGTACTGAAGAACTTGCTAAGGTTACCAAATCTTTACTTTCAGAAAAGGCAGAATTCACAGAATCAGCAAGACTTGGTAAAATTGCCACTAATGATGAAGCTAGTTCTCTCGGAACGCTAAATTTACAGATTCAAAGAGTAACTGCAGCAACTACCCGGGCAAAAGAAGAACAAGAAGAAGCTACCATTGCAGCTGAGGCTTACCAAAAAACTATTGAACAATTAAAAGCTTCCGGAAGCGGGGCTTTAGATCCACCTGAAGATCAATCGCCATCGCAGAATCAGACAATCGAAATCCCTGTCAAACCATTCATCGATCCGTCGGTACCGGTAGATCAAATTTTTGAAGATTCCCTTACGGGAACGCTTCCGGAATTTAAAGTTGCGCCCAGAATAGAAACCGGTTCTTTGTCATTTTTACAAGATGCATTGGCAAGTGCTGAAGAACAATACACGAATGCAGCTACTTCTGAAGAGAGAAAACGTCATCAAGAACGAATTTCAAAATTAGAAATTGAAATTCAGGCTAAAGAAGCAGGAATTAGTTATGAGCAACAATTAAGAAGGGATGCACATCAGGAAAACATGCAGATGGCCATTGATTACGTTAATCAGGTAAATCAGGGTTTTCAGCTAATCTCTCAATTCCAAGGTGCAATTACAGAGCGTCGTATCCAAAATACAGAACGCGAACAGGATAAAGCTCTAAGTGCTATCGATGCGAGACTTCAAAATGACAAATTATCTGAGCAGCAACGAGAGCTACTTGTTAAGAAAAGAGAACAAGTTGAAGAGAAATACCAAAAGAAAATTGATAAGCTTCAGAGAGAACAATTTGAACGGGAACGAATTGCAAAACTCGCTGAAGTTGCAGCAAATACAGCTGTTGCAGTTGCTAAAGTTTGGGGTCAAACTGGAATTTTCGGCGTAGGTGCACAAGCTGCTCCTTTGGCAATGGGTGCTTTACAAGCCGGGGTTATTTTAGCGCAACCCAATCCATATTTAGAAGGTGGGTTGCTTGCAGAAAGATTAAATAACGGCATGACTACTCCTGGTAAAAAACTCATTTCTATTAATGAGAACAATAAGCCGGAATATATAATGAATGCTGTTTCAACAGCGAAGTCTCTTCCGATCCTTAACCGGATGAATAAGGATCCGGAATATGCAAGTCAAATTAATAAAGCAGCCTTAAGTCCGAAACCACCTGAATTTAGTAAACCTAATATTTCGGTTTTAAATACTGGAATTGATAATAGTGCCATACAAAAAGCGGTGAGCGATGGAATCTCTGAAGCCATGGCTGGAGTTAATCTGATTGCTAAAATGTCCATAAAGGATTTTATGCAATCACAGGATGACTTCAGAAGAAACGAAGATTTTGTGGGGAATCAATCATGAGTTATACAGTGATTGCTCAGGAGAATGTATCTGTTAACAATGCTACCGGTCCCGGAAGTAAGGAGATTTATACCTTCGAAATTCATGAGCGCTTTGCAGATCCGGAAACGGTAACAGAGATAGGAATTGAAGGAGAACCACTTTTTGTGATGGGATCTTCCGGAAACGATATGTTTTATCCGTTCTGGCCGATCCAAATTCAGTTTACTATTAAGGATCAATTGGGATGGCACCGGAAATTCGATTCCCGGAATAAAAAAGATTTTAAACTGATAGTTAAAAATGGTCAGGATATAGAATTTGATTTGTTTTTATATCTGCCTTCCAGTGATTCGTACTATTACGAATCCTCCCCTAATCTTGAGCTTATTGCAACCAACGGGTTGGGGTTACTCAAAGAAGAGTACTATAAGTCAAATGATGAATACATTGAGTTGAGTGATTTCATTCTGGAATGCCGGAACCGGTTGGGTTATGACTATGATGTTCATTTTTATTCGAAATGGGCTTCACAGGATAATTCTAAAACTTTTCCATTAGGATATCGAGTAAAAAGACTCCATCTCTCCCGGTTTACTGAAGAAAGGAGAATTTCATACTGGCAAGTTCTCTCCAATTTCTGTGATCAGTTCAATTTGCAGTTATATCAGGTAGATAATTCCTGGTTGATTATTGAAAGAAAAGAACGCTTAATTGCTCCGGAAAATTTGAATGGAGTTGATCTGGAAACAGAGAATGTAGTTCAGTCAAATTTCCGGCAGATCCTAACCGATGACGAGGTTGTAAGAAAGCCTAAACAGCGATTTAAATCAGGTTTAAAGGAGATTAAATCTATTATTAAAATTGGAGATGAACTCTTTAAAAATATTAATTTTCAGGAGAGTTATTTAAAGAACAAATCTACAATTCCCGGACAACCGTACAAGGAAGGTGGAGCAATTTTACCAGGGTGGATTCATAATTCAGGAGTTAGCTTATTCCAATCTGAGGGTCATAAAAAAATTACTTTCAATAATTTTTTTGAAAATGCTGTTCTAAGACAAAAGGCTAATCAAGTTCTTGTTAATATCCCGGGTGTATATGAAGATAAGATTACGTTGAATTTAGATCTTAGATTTGACTCTATGTCATCTTCATACCCTAATTACAGATACATAGAGATCCTATTTCATACCGAAAATGTAACGGCAAGACTTGCTCCTGATATGACATGGGAAGAAGTAAATATTCAAAATCCTTCTCATTTCATTACCCCGAATACGCAACCAAATGTAAATTTAGCTATCGAGTTTAGTCCTCCTTCAGGGTATATCGGATATTTAGAAGTTAACTTCGTATTAATTGATGATGATGCAGAAGAACAGATAAATAGTGATTATAAAATTCATGAATTTAATATCAGTTCTACATCTGAAGATTGGTCAAAAAAATTCATATATAATTCCCGTGGACTAAAAAATACCAATACTGAGGAGAAAACTTATTCAATTTCAGATGTTGATGTCTATGGTTTTATATACAATTATGAATTTTACAACCAACAATCTCAATGGGTTGAGGCTCCTTGGATATCAAATATTGGAACAGAGCAGAAAATTTATGAATGCGCTCCCTACGATCGTTTATGCCAGGCTAATAAAGAGAAAGTAGAACATGCTAATCTAAGTTCTCTTAAATATTTATGTCCTGATTTTACCAAAACCATCGTACTTAAAGATGCGAATGAAGTAGATTTGAATCTTATTCCTTTGGAATACAAATGGAATATGGTAACCGGCCAGATCGAAATTTACGGCGCAGAAGCTTTTGAAGATAAAACCGGTATAACTCGCTTGGCTTTCTATTCTGAAGAAGAATATGAAGATATTGATGCCGAAACTATAATCGCAGATGATGGCCAGGTCTTTTTTGGTTACACCCGGGGAGCTGACAGCCAGGACGATCGAGGGTTTGAAGTTGAATTTGATGCGCCGCAATCAGTTACTCCCGGAACGCATATCATAGAAGTTAGCGGAGTCAACTATGAATTAGAAACATTGATTTTGGAGGAATTGTAATGCCTGAAAATGAAGTAATAAAACTTTCAACAGTTCAAGCTCTAATAAATGCGCAGAAAGCTCAGATTGCTGAAACTAAACAAGCTGAAGAAGATGCTAAGGCAGCAGTAGCTGCTTTGGGTGGTAATATATTTGTGGTTTCTGAGGATGAAACTTCAGTGAAAATTAGTTCCGTTGAACCGGCTTCTCAGTTTGAAGAAAAAACCGTTCAGTCCGGTGGTATAAACTTAGAAATAGTAACAATTACAACTTAGTATTATGGCAGAATTTGATTTAATTAAGAAAGAAGCTTTCGAAGCTGTTGTTCAACAACTTTTAAGTAAAGACGCTCAAGTTCAGGCTTCTATTACTGAGCAAGAAGCTAAGGTTAACAATGCTATTGATACGCAAGAGGCAAGAGTTGATGCCGGTTTAGCTTCCATGCTCTCTGCTTTAGTGGATGAGTTTAGTGGCGTGGTTGGTACTAAGCCCACTATTACCGGAGCAGATGGTACTACGGGTGCTTATTTTCCAAGTAGCCAAGCGCTGCAACGACTTATTGAAGATAATGGGGAGTGGCTTAATGATGGAGAGCCGGTGCTCACAGTTAACGCATTAGACGCTCGTTACACTGAACCAAAGTTTGACAACTTCGTTGGTGATAGCCATTCGGCAGGAATGCGAGGAATGCGAACTTCAGGAATTGAAGCTGAGCTTTGGACTCCTGAGCTTGACACTTCAGGCAATGTAGGTGAGGGATGGCAAGGTGCATGTACAAATGGGAAGATTATAGCTGTTTGCCCGCAGGATTTTGAATACTTCATTTTTATAGATGCGATTTCACGTAAAGTGATAAAGCTTGTGGATGCCTCATTTTTAACAAGAGTTTCTGATGCAGGATCTACACGAGACAAAATGAATGGTTCCGGATGGGACGGTAGGAATTGGTGGTTTACACCAAGCTGGGCAGGTTCAGCCGTTAAGATTCATGGAGAAACTTATGAAGTGACAGAGATTGAAGATGTAAACACTCACGGAGACGATGCTTATAATGGATTGAAAATCGTGGGTGATTGGGTGTATATGATTACACATGATGCGCCTGATTTAGTGAGAATTCATGTTACGGATCTAACTGTTGAACGGTTAGTGATGCCAAACGGAGGAGATAATGATTATTCGGTTGGAGACAATGCGTTTCTTAGTTCTGTTCTGATCGGGACAAGCCTTTATTTGTTGCCAAGAGAATCAAAGAAATTGGTAGAGATAGATACTTTGACGTTCACCATTAAGGCTGATTATGAACATCCTATGGCGGATACAGATGTTGGAGTTGGGTTCTTTCATGGTGGAGGAACAAACGGGCGCTACATTTGGCTAACTCCATTCAAATCTACTAAGCTTTGCCGGTTTGATACATATACAAAGTCTTGGATAAGTGAAGATCACGGGTTAACGACAGATAATGCTTCATTAGGACAGTATTGTTTAGGTGGTGCTGATTTGGGTAGATTTTTAATAATGATTAATTATAGAGCTGAAAAAGCTATATGGATTGATAAATTTACACTAGAATGGAAAACTGTTGATATTGGTGTACCTGTTAAGACTTGTAATGGTGGAGTTCGTGTTGGGAATGAAGTGTGGTTTATTCCTGCTGGTACGGAAGATGATTTTTACATTATACCCGTTATAGATGAAGGTGTTGCCGGTACTGAGACAACGAAGCCGATTCGAACCGCGGACAAAGTAGTAGCCGGAAGCCGGAATCCTGGTTCAACTGGAGCGGTAGTATTAGCATCCACTGCACCAGGAACCATAATAGCTGAATCAGATACCGAGACGGATGCTGTGATTAATGATACGGAAGACGGCCTTGTATTTGATGATGGTAACGCTCTTATCTTTGAAGATCTTGATCTTGATTTTTCCGGAGGCGCTACGTTGCTATTTCGTTTTAAAACGAATGTGGATGATGCCGGTGACGGAAGGTTGTTTAGTATTGGAAGCGGCACCGGGCATGTTGGTGGTATCGGGGTGTATTTAACGAAGAACTGGAGCGCGCCCAACGAAGCCTTTAACAAAGCTGTAGTTATGGTGCTGGATGGCGGCAGTGCCAGTGGTGTTGCTCTGTTTAGCAATGCGAATGTTATCGTTGAAGATCAAGAACATGTGTTAGCTATCCGGTTTAATGGTGTAATCAGGGATATACGAATTGATGGGGATGATGAGACCAGGGACAGAGGTGATGAGGATGCTATTCCAGGTGCAGCATATACGGATCCATTGATTATAGGTAATATTGATTTACTAACCCGAAACTTTCCGGGTGAAATTTTTGAGATTCAATTTTTTACTCGCCAATTAACCAATGGTGAAATTGACGATTGGGAAGCCGGTACTTTAGCCAGCCAAGCAAATAGTGTATTCTATTATAAACCAGATAGTGACACTGTCTATGAAGCGCCTGATCCAAACGGATATTATTGGGGCAACGAGGAGGAAGATGGAACCATCCGGAGAGTTAAAAACAGTTCCGGTATTATAGAACAGAAACGTATTTCGGGGAAATGGGTAAAGCTATGAGCATGTCAATTATGATTTTTCTTAATTCACTTTTAATATTTTCTCATACCATTTTGCGAGTTATAAAAGGAATCGGGCTTTTTATAACAAAAAACCAAATTGAATCTATGGGAGGTTCAATTGAAGTAGAAAGTGAGCCCGGAAAGGGAACAACCTTTAAAATAAAACTTACATGAATAAGCTAAAAAGTATATGCGTAATTGATGATGATAAAGTATACACTTTCGGGATAAAGAAACTTCTGAAAACGGTAAGCCCTCATCATATTTTAGAAACTTATGAAAATGGAAAACAAGCAATTGATGGAATAAAACAGATGCTTGATAAGGAAATGGAATTGCCGGATTTGATATTACTCGATATTGATATGCCTGAGATGAACGGATGGGATTTTCTATCAGAATTCGATAAAATCAGAGATAAAGCAGATAAAAAAATACAGGTTTTTGTAATAAGCTCACGAGTAAATACTAAGAATCAGGAACTATATCGCGTGGAATGGGATGAAAAAGTTTCTGATTTTATTAAAAAGCCTGTAGATGCCTCAGAACTTTCTAAAATTTTAAATTGATAACAAAAGCCATGAAGAAATTAAACAGTATCCTCTTAATGTTGGGTTTAGTTTGTATAAGCTGTAGTAATTCTAATCAGGATAATACTGCAGGATATATCACACTTTTAGGTAATGATACACTCGCAGTTGAAATGTTTACTAAAACGGATTCTTTGATTAATGCAAAGGTGGTACTAAGAAGTCCAAGAACTACATTAACCTCCTATACTTTGGTAAAAGGAGAAGATGGAGGAGTGAAAAATCTTAAGTTTCTAAGATATAATAGTGAAGAAGGGTTTGACGGTAGCTATGAAGTGGTCAGAAGTTATGAGAAAGTTGCCGACAGTTTAGAAATGACAGTGTTAACCAATGATGGAGGTTCAAGAACGATAGTCTCTTCTTATGAGGAAGGAGTTTTACCTTTTATTGATATGGTACACTGGCCTTTTGAGATTGCTTTCAATAATGCAGTAAAAACTCCAGCCGACTCAATTGATCAAAAGCTTTTATCAGGAAGCAGGGCGTCAACATTTGTAATAGCTAAAATCAGACCGGATTCTTTTACAATTCGACACCCGTTCAGAGGTGTAATGGGTGCAAACGTTGATAATGAAGGAAACATCCAGATGCTTGATGCTTCTGAAACCACAAGAAAACTCACTGTAAAAAGAGTTAATGAAATCGATATTGATCGTATTGCTTCGAGATTTTCAGAATCTGATAAAAACGGAAGTCCTTTTGGATCTCTTTCAGGTGCTGTAGAAGAAGAATTTATCATTGGTAACTCGACCTTTAACGTAAGTTATGGTTCTCCTTTAAGAAGGGGGAGAGATCTTTTTGGGGGAATTGTACCATTTGGGCAACGATGGAGAACCGGCGCTAATCGGGCTACTCATTTCAGTACTTCGTCTGATCTGAGTATAGGGAATCTTGATATTCCTGCGGGTGAATATACTTTATTTACGATACCTGAAGTTGATGGTGGAACTATGATCATTAACAAGCAAACCGGTCAAAACGGAAGGACTTATGATGAGGAGCGTGATTTGGGGCGTGTATCTATGAATATTGAAACGAAACCTGAATCTACTGAGGCATTTACTATCAAAGTAGAAGAGAAAGGCACAGGTGGAGTACTCAAATTGATTTGGGGCAATACCGTGTACTCAGTGGATTTTGAGATCAGATAGTCTTTACTGAACCTGTTTCTTTTTCATTTTCTTCAATAAGTTTTATAAAAAACTCCATGGAGCTTTTTACCGAGTAGTACTCTTTAGTTGAAAAGAATGTGATTACAATCATAAAAACCAGTGCCATAATACCAATGCCAAGATCCCAGTTGTTTCCTTCTGCGCCATATTCAACAAAATTTATTGCTCCGTAAAAGAAGCCATAAAACAGTGCTAACAAAATAGAGAAGTATATTTTTCCTGTTTTTTTGATTTGCTCTTTAGCAAAGGCTTTATAATTTTTTTCTTCTAGTAATTTTTTATCCTTGTAAAGCAAATAAGGCATAGAACTGGATTCAAAATTTTCTTCAAAAAAAGTATTCAGTGATTTGTTAGCAAGCATAAAC